>Ga0181407_1000246_pt1 | contig 18423 bp, 35 predicted proteins | sample 30SPOviralmetaG_FD_130136 | JGI IMG/M metagenome (GOLD analysis project Ga0181407, IMG submission 130136) | Marine viral communities from the oligotrophic San Pedro Time Series (SPOT) site, San Pedro Channel, CA, USA - 30 SPOT_SRF_2012-01-26 | ecosystem: Environmental > Aquatic > Marine > Strait...
CGTTTTTTGTTGTAGCGGGCGTAGATCGCAGCATCTGCTGTTCGTGCCTTATCGCCCCGCATGTAGCTGTTAACCCGGCCCATTGCCCATGCCGCCATCGGAACATTGCGCGATCCGCTCGATAAGTATGCGCCCTGCCCTTTTCGGTAAACCGCAGCCAGCTCCCCATAAAAGAACTTGGACTTTTCAGCCTTTCCTTTTAGGGTTTTTTTTGTTGCGGCGTTTAGTGGTTTTGCTTTTGGTGCCACCTTGTTTGGTCCTCGATGCAGAAACAGCTTTGATGTCGATAAATTCACCAGCTTTGTAAGCAGCAGCAGTCCGCTTTATTTCACGGGCTTTGGCTGAGCGGTTCTTTGCACCAGAAAGATACGCTTTTGGCAGCCCAGTGGCCTTGTCTTTTGGAGCACGCCGCTGCTTCTTTGCCACTACTTTTTCTTGCCTCCTTTCTTTTTCTTTTTAGGCGCAGTCATCTGAGGCTTTTTAGGTCCGGAATAACGAGGCATCAGGATTCCTCCTTAACTTCTGTTTTCTTGGCCGCAGCTTTTTTGGCTGCAGGCTTTGACTTCTTCTCTTCGCCCGGAAGCGTGAGTTGAAATTTGCTATGAAGCTTTCCCATTGGGATAGCGGCGCTTGAGCTGATCCAAGGTTAACTCCGAACCGTCTTCACTGACAAACTTCCGAATTGCCTTTGTTGGCCCATACTTTCGCGCCAAGCGGTTGAAGTACGGAACCTTTTCAGGGCCAAGGACATCAGCTTTGACAGCTTTACTTTGATTACTCAGCCATTGACCATAAGTTTGATTAGCAGGCACCAAGCCATCAGAGCTTTTACGCTTGCCAGGTTTTGGCGGCGGGATACCTAGCCCTTTGTAATCAATGACAGGAACAGTCGTTGATCTGCAATTGAAGTGCTGCGGTGGTGTTGGGCCTTTGCCGTAATCAAATTCTTGACCGTCTAACGCTTGGCAAATCGCTGATGTCCGGCTGTCCAACGTCGCGACGTAGCGATAACGCTTGGTCACATCTTGATTCGCTTCATACACCTGCTGGCTTGATGCGTTTGCTACTTGATTGATGCTGGTACGCACCATCGCCATTACTTGGTGATTGGCCACGGCTGTCACTTCACCGCCAGCCTGCGCCATTTGCCGCAAACTTCCTGGCTGACCAAACCGCAAACGACCCTTCAAACGACGCGCCAGCTTGTCAGTCGATTCACCAGTTAACAATCCATTCCGCACAGTTTTTGCGAAAAGATCAGCCTGTGATTCAGCCAAGCCACGGAACGACTTTTCCAGCACCTTGCCATTTGGCAACGTAATTGTTGTGCCTTGCGCTGCTGTCAATTGAAACGTCGCAGGTGCCCCAGTTACAGCAGCTTGTAAGTCATCACTGAGCGAAACAACATTCAGTGCAGTTGGATCCACCGTTGCAACAGACTGCGCAAACTGCGGGCTGATTTGCACGCTGCGAATCTGATTACGCAGCTCAATTGGCAACGCCTTGCGTAGCTGTTCCTCTACAAACTCAGACTGCAAAAGCGTTAACCCCTGCAACTCTTCGACGGCCAAAATTGTGCTTGATCCAGCCCATCCATTCAGCGATTCTTTTAGTTGCGCGAGAATGGCCCTAAGCCGTGCAGCCTTGCTAGGTGCAGACAACTCATCAATCCCACGCAACTGATCAACAGCGTCCAAAATAAGATCGTTGTATGTGCGAGCGATGCGCTTTGCGACACCATTGCTAAATCGATTGAGGTCGATGGCATTGCGATACAACTCTGCAGGTGTACTCATTTTTCATAGATGCCAAGGGCTTCAGGTTCTTGGATGCAAACAACAGCGGCATCAGCGCCAAGCTTTAAAGCGTTATCCAAGATTGACGTAAATTCCGCCACTACATCTTTGTCGTAAATCGCAATACTGCTTTCGGTGACAGCGCAAACCTTGCCGTCCAGATACCACGTCAGTCTAATAACTGCAAAATACTGATTAGCAAGCCGGTCATGCGAATAAAAGAAGTCTCGACTTGATGGTTGTTCTGCCTTTGGTTTCCGCAAATCATCAAGCCACCCCATCGGTTACCTCCGGTTCTCCTTCAGGCATTGTGATTTCTTGCTCAGGAACTGGCTGCGGTGTTTCCATTAATCCGCCAGCCTGTGTGGCCTCAAGCTCGGCCTCAACATCAAAATCATCACCAAGCACTTCGCCCGCTTCAAGCTGCAGCAATAACGTTTCCTGTGTCACCGTTCCAGCGGTGTAAAGCTGTAACAACGCTTGGATCTCTTGTGGCTCAAGCCTTGCGCCCATAAAGTCACGATTGACCAGGCTGCTGCCAGCTTGTGACTCTTGCAAGTAATCAGCATGGAAGCGTAAACAGTTGTCGATCATGTCCTGCATCTGCTGTGCCACCACCATCATCGTGCTGTCGCCTTGGCTGCGGTCAATCCGCTTTGACTCGGCAGTTTCTGCGCTGAGCTTTGCACCCATCACAGCAGCAAGGCCAAGGTCATTGATCTGCGAAACGATCTGGTCAAGCCTGCGGAACTGTGCGTCGTAGCTGTTGCCACCGGGTTCGATATAGCTTGCCGATGCTCCTTCTGGAAGGCTTAGTGCTTCGCCTGGGCCTGCGCTGACTTCTTCTGCTGATGCAGGGAAACCAAATAACGCAAGCATCGGCACTGCACTGATGTGCAATTGATTCCCAAGATCTGACTGAACCTGATAATGCTGCAGATTTAACTCAGCAATGTCAGCCAGCGGTGGGAATGATTCCAAAACACCAACCCGGTTGGAGTAAGCAACGCTGAACGGAATCTCGCTCAAGCTTGTCGTGCCTTCATCAACAACACGGAAGTCACCTTTTTGATCTTTCTGGAAAATCTCAAATGCGTTAGGAGTTAGGACGCGCACCTGCTCAACTTGCTTCTCTCCATACAAACCATCTGGGACAAGCACCTTTTCAAACAATCGAAGCTGCGTCAGCTTCTGCTGCCCATCGGCCATTTCAGTGCGCCAACCAAGAATGTCCCTTGGGGAGTACGTGATCCAATAAGGGCGGCCATTGTCGCCAGACTTTGGCGCATCAACTAATACACCGACGTGCCCGTAGCGGATGCAAAGGCGCGACGTGTTGTAAAGCCACGTCTGCAAGTCATTCCCCTGCAGGTCAACGTCAAATAATTGTTCGCGGATTTGATCAGAAACATCGTCAAGCCTGACCGGCTTACGCGTCAACATGCCCGCCAACATGCGCTCCAGCCTGACGTAATAAGGCGCTAAAACAGAACGCTGCAGCCTGTTGTCATAAGACTCGTCTAATTCTCTTGGTTCTTGAGGTAAAAATTTGCGGTGGCCTTTTCTGATTTTGTATGTGCCGCCAAGTAAATGTTCAATCAATCCCCAATGCGGTTCTTGATTAACCCAAGCTGTACTAGGGTCGTTCACTTGAGTGACGTTGCCAACACGTTGGCGACCACCAGAAAAGCCTGAATACACAGTTAAATCCCGCCCGATGCCGTCAGTTTAGTAAAGCCTGATGCCAGTGCCTCGACCAGCGCGAGCATGAATCATGCTGAAATCGCGGTAGACAAGATAACCAAGAGCGTCATTCATGTGATCATACCCCGCATCTTTATCGGGGTCGCCTGCTTCTGTGTATGACTGAAGCTCTAAACATTCAATCGTTCGTTTGCAATTTGCGGCGACCTGTAACCTGACTTCGCCTTTTCCGTTTTCCAGCAAAGCTTGAACAGAAGCCACCCGATCGCGGACGGGAGGGTTGGCCTTTGGTGATTGATTACTAAAGCCGTACGACTCCAAGATCTGAATGTCTGTACGTGAGGCATTCGTGCTTCTGTTTCCGCCAGATGCGTCAGGGTAGACGTATACCTGGCGTCCATCAGCACGGCGTTGTATTTCTTGTGCCATTGCGTCGGTGTCATGTGCACCGCTGACCTCGCCAGTCAGGAGAAGGTTGTTCCCAAGACGAACACCGATGACTGCTGACATGTTCCCGATATTGAAGTCAACGCCGACGCGAAAGGGCTCGTTGCTGACGTCAGGAATATCGGTGACTACATGTTTGGCGCGATCAAAACGGTCATAAACCTGGCCGGTTGTCAGGTTCGTAAATTCTCCAAGCAAATACGCTTTTAACAGGCTGGGATCGTAGTTTGCTTCGAGACGTTCGATGAAGTCTTTTGGAAGGTGGGGATTATCCACCGATCGCATTTTAATCAGCTTTCGATCAGGGCGCTGTTGTGCTTCTTCTGTGCCAAACGTGTTCCACATCCAGCGGAAACCTTCAGGCGTTGATGCAGCCGCGAATTGTCGAACGTTGCCAGCACGCAAGCGGCCAAGGATTTTCGGGAATGCTTTCTGTGCGATTGATGGCGTGACTGTATCGATTTCGTCAGCAAGCACCCATGCAAGGTTCAAACCAATGATGCGTGACCAGTGTTCAAAACTGCGGCACAAGATCTTTGTGTCACCGCCTGGCAAGTGCAGAACGTATTCGGGCAACGGAGAAGCCCTGAACGTATAAGGGATTTCGTATGCCTCAAGAAACTCCTCAAAATCATTCATCCAAATATCACGAATCAATGGGCCTGTCGGCTCCATCACGCAACCCATGAAGCCTTGGTTCAACACCGCAAGGACGACAGCCTTTGCGGCTAACGACCTCGTCTTGCCCGCCCCATACCCAGCAGATAGGCCGATGATTTCTGTTGTTTGATCTTCTACAAAAGCAAGCTGGCCAGGGTGTAAATCATCTTTTATCTGTTGCACTAACTTTTGAACATCTAATTCTGAATTGTTTTCTCCAATTTTTTGCAGGACATGGCCCGACGGTATTGCTGACAATACACCCATTAATCGTATATCCGGGCAAGTTTTGCCGCTGTGTTAATGCAACCTAGTGCTGTCTGTAGGTTTGATTGTTCCATTGCTTTTTTTTGAATAACTGAAAGCTGGGACAAAAGTACAGCGGTAAAAGCTTGGCGATCAAGATTGTAATCCTCTTCCAATTCTTTACGCGCTTCTGCGATGTACTCATCTATGCGCCGTTTTGCAAGCCCCCACTCTTGAGCGCCATACTGCACTAAATCTTGACGTGTTGCTCCATTCGCAAGCATCCGCGTCACCCGTGCGAGACGGAATTGCTTTTCTACAGCGGTGCACCGAGGTCGAGCCATGTATTTACTGTAGTGAGGCGAATGAATCGAGCGCATACCAGACGTGACTATTGCGGTAGCCACCTTGGTGGGTTGGGACGATTGGCGTCACGCCGTGCATGTTTCTCCACGCTGGGTACACAAGCATCGAACCATCAATCTGGTCAAATGTTGCGCCGTAATCCGGGACATGCAAGTTTCCGCCAGTGCTGTTACGCCTTTTGGTAATGATGATGTTGATTGCTCCTTTGACGTTTGCATGGTCTTGGTGAATCGGGGCTGCGCCATTGCAGTTAGTGATAGTGCTGGTGAAATTTTTGGAAAACCGCCATTTTTCTGGAACCCGTGATTGCACTTTGCTGCTGTGCAATTTGGTTATTTCAGGTGCTAGCTCTTGTACCAACTTGAAAGCGACTAAACCTGCTTGGTGCATAGCTTTCACAAAAGTCACTGCCGTCTTGCTGGAGTGAACAGAAGAACGGGTGCCGTATGCCCGTCGCATATGCGGCTTTGGTGGGACGCTGCCAAGGATGGCTGAATACTGTGAAATAACTAAGTAACGCTTTTTGCCACCTGCTGAAGGAGGCAAGGGGCGCTTGCGGTCCATCATTGTTTTAGGCACACGGCTTGAGTTGACTTCATTGTCAGCAATGTTGACTAAGTTACGCAAATCACTCGGCAAGGTTTTCAAGAACAAACCAACCTTCGTTCCGTCAGGGTCAGCAAGTATGCAGGAATCTGTGATGTTTGGCTTAAATTCTGGACAAGTATCACCGATTTTTAGTTTTGGGGTTAATGGTTGAAGAGTGCAAATGGGAAGTTTCATATCCACTGCAATTTTCCATGTGTGATTGTTTTGAGCTTGATGTTTGGCACACCACCAGCTTTGGTGTACAACTTGCTTATGCTTGGGAAACGGTTGACAATTTGCTGCAACTGTTTTTCGTGGTCTTTCGCACGTTCTTGCTTGCCACCAAGTTCAGCCATGATTCCACCTTCTGCGAAATACTTTGTTTTCGGGGCGTAGCCATCAAGCCTTACGACACCTTTGTACAATTTATATGAACGAAGAGTCGTTTCAAAGTCTTCGCCAGATGATTGGCGTGTGCGGTCATCACCGCAAAGTGCAAGGTCGCCAGCATATGACCCATGGAAAATTCCACAGATATAGCGCAAGCCAACAGTGATAGTTGATTTCATGAACATCCCATTTGCGACAGGGTTTATACCCCAAAGCCTTGCGCCAGTGTTCTGGCAAACCTGAAAACCTTTAGAAACCAACCTGTCTAAACTTTGGGTATATTTTTCCAGTGCATTGTTGTTTTTGATGTATAGCCCTGCAATATCGTCATCAAGGTTCAAGATACGTGTTCCTGGCTTGTAATAATTTAGGTTGTACCAAATACGTGAATTGATTAGACCAGGCTGCGAAACAACAACTTTGATATTTAAGCCGATAGCCTGTAAAGCTGTTTCATACAAATGCTTTTCATTTGTATCTGCAACAAAGACTGTCACCCGGTTGAAGTCTGCATCACCCCTTTTCAGTGTTGTCAGTGTTTCGGTGATCAGCCGTGTGGGCCTTTTATAGCTTGGAACAGCAATCTGGTAATCAATCATCAAGCCAATGCTTCTATCAATTTAATGCCAACATATTCACCACGTTTACGAGCGGCATCAACCAAAGCCTTGGCCTCTTCATAATCTTCTGGGCGGAACTCAATTTGAATAGCTTTCATTACGCCATCAGAAAGCTCAGAAGTCGGGTCATCTTCCAAATCGTCTAGTGCTGACAAGTCAATGTCTTCACCAAAGGTTGGCAGGTCATCACCCCAGCCAAGCAAGGTCAAGTCAAAGCCTGCCTCCCCTAGTGCATTTAATTCTGATTGCAGCACGTCATCATCCCAAGTGCTGTTCAGTGCCAACTGGTTGTCAGCAATGACATAAGCCCGTCTCTGAGCCTCTGTGAGGTGGCCCAACTCAATAGTTGGCACGGTGGCAAGACCCATCAGTTCAGCAGCCATTAACCGACCATGGCCTGCGATTACGTTGCTATCTGCGTCAACAAGGATTGGATTAGTGAAACCAAACTCCTTAATAGATCTGACAAGCCGGTCAAGCTGTGGTTCTGAATGTTGGCGTGGGTTGTTTTCATATGGCTTCAGCTCTGCTGTTTGGCGTTGGATTATGTTTTCTGAAACGATTGCCACTGGCTAAAAAAACACTTGCGAAAATGATAACTGCTTGTGTCAACGTGCAGAATTTGCTTTCAACCAGTACTCAGTCAAACGGTTGATTTTCGGCTGAACAAGATGATGGCTGCTCACTATTGACCTGAACTCCCCGACCGTGACCATAAGGCTGCCATCTTCTAGGGAACGGATTTTGGCTACGGGCGTAAGCCTTTTTGAGTCGTCGTTCATAAGAAAGAAAAGCGTTCAGTTCGTTTTGATGTTGCTGTGCCCTGTGTTGTTTGTCCAATCAGTTTTCGTCGTTTTCTAAACGAACAGTAAAGGTGTAGCCACTTTCAGTAGCAATTTGCTTGAGGCTGGCAAGTCCGTCATTGTCGTATGCCCAGTCCTCCCAAATGTGCTCAGAACCTTTGTAGGCGTTGACGGTGTAGCGGGGTTCAACAGGTGCAAGCTTAAGCAGGTTTGAGGCTTCGAGCTGGTCTTGCATCTTTTCAAATCTTTCAAAAAGGTTGAGCATTGTGTGGTGGTTATCCATGGGTCAGATAGCTGGCAAAGAAGGGAGAGTGTTTTGATGGTCGATAGTCAGATCCCTGATGTAATCACAAAAGTGATTGTCAAGATCTTCGTAAGTGTCGGCTTCTTCTGTTGTCATCAAGTCTTGCAAGGCGGCTCTTATTTGCAAAGCGCGGTCAAGGCGTTGTCGTGTATTTGTCACTTGCTTGCGGGCAAAGATTCGGCATATCCCCATAAGCAATTTTCTAATTTTTCGTAATCTGCCTGTGACAATGAGATTTTAATTTGTTGCCCATCAGTTGAAACAGAATCCTGCAAAGTGGCAAGAATTTGTTGGACTTGGTTCAAATTTTCTCGAGTTTGCATTTGTGAGAATTAAATTGTGAGGGGGCTGTTTGCCCCTGCACATATTATGGCATGCCAGAAAACAAAAGGCAACAGCTCAGTCCCAAGTGTTGTGGTACTGGGGCTTGCCGTCCCAGATGCGGAAATACTTGATGCTGTCAGAAATGCCTTCAACGCCATCCCAGTGCTGAATGCGCTTGCGGAATAAGTTGTTGTCTGGTGCCTGCCAAGAGCTGTCTGGGACTGCCTTGCCCTCACCTTGACCATCATCGCCAGTGACGGTGCGACCGATAGGGCGAAGCCAAACACTGGCTTTAGTCATACGGGCAACGACGTAGAACTCAACGATCGTCATGTCGTAGCCGAAGCTAGAACAAATGATCTGATCAAGTTCAAACTTGTTGGTTTGAAGGGCTGAATCGTTTGCTGTGACAGTCATGGGAGAAAAACGGTGCAGTTGCCTGCTGAATGAATCATGGCATGCCATAAACCAAACCGCAAGCTAATTAAACAACGGATGCAGGTTTAGCTTGATTTCATCGCCGACCCAAGTCATGGCACCAGATGGAATTTCTACCTCTGGAAACTGCGCTGTGTACCAACGATGGTTACAGCTAATGCAATGACGCCGACGAACAATTTCATAAGGGCCTTCAACAGTCCTTTTTGTAGTCACAACGTGCACGCGGAAAGATCCGCATTTGGGGCATTTCATCATGGTTTTTTGTTGATAGCAGATAAAGCGCAAATCACTGTGCAAACAATCGGCTCTAACTGATGCCGTGGGATGAAGTGATATTGACGGGTAATCGCATCAACAGCTTTATCAATAGCGTCTCTGCCGCGTGACAGGTGCACTGGCTTGTACGGCGGGATTGTTGCTTTGCGATCTTCAGTGGTCAAGATTCTTGCCCTAAGCAGTTCTTGGCGCGTTATGCCACGTTGAACAGCTTCAACGTTCAAGCTTTCTCGTTCTTCCTCAGTGAGTCGTATATCAACTCGTACTGGGAACTGTCGGTTGCAATCAGGCATCAGAAATCGTAAGTGTCAGTTGTGTTTGTTTTTTGTGCTGAGAACGGCGAACCGGAGCAATGCCGTATGTCCTGTTCCCAGCGCAAGTTGGAGACTGTCAGCATTGGGTTGCCAAGCTGAGCGACTTTCACCGCATGGAGGTTAGAGGCATCAACAACAAGCCAGCCATTAGCCCAGTTGCCCTTAATGCACCTTTCAACAGGCGTTCCTGGAGTAGGGGTGTTTAACCTCCCTCCACCAGAAACGTGTTCTAAAGGGGTTAAAGGGGTTAAACCTATGTTTTCGTGTACGCGCGTAGGGGATAAAGGCGTTTGGGGCATTAAACCCCCACTTTCAGTGGGGGCTATTGCAGGTGTGTACATGATTGAAGGTCTGCCACCTTCTAAAGATGGTGCAGCTTGCCCAGACTCAACAATCAAGCCTTTTTTTTGCAGCGAACGTAGACAGCGATTTATTTTGTTGCGGTCGACAGAAAGCACAGCAGACAGCTCTGATGACGTGACCGGGAACTGACCAACCATCCAACGCTCCAGGATGTGGTCGTAAGCGTCAGCCTGTCGCCCCTGCAAGCCGTCAGAAACCTCCTGCATGCTTTCAGCGTGCAACACGCTTTCACCATCACCATGGTGAACCCAGCCATCATCCTTCAGTTCAATCAATAAAGTCGTCCCCTTTGCGCGGCCTTGGGTTTTCAGTACAACCCGCTGATCATTTTGTGTTTGCCCTTCAAGAGGTTGCTTGAACCAATTCATAAGGATCGTCAAACTTGCTGCAGCAGGAAGGGCATTGCTGCCTCTGCTTGCGTTTGTTGCATTGCCCCCAGAAACTGATTTGTTGGTGTGATGGATCATTGCAAGCGTCGTTTTGTGCGGTGCCAATGCTTGTGCAAGTTTCCGTGCAGGGCCATCAAAACTTGAGGCAGCTTCTTCCAAGCCAAGGGGTGAGCAACAGGCGTGGTAACTATCGAGCAAAAACAAAGAACCAGGGTTGGCGGATGCGATGGCTTCAAGGTGTACAACGCCTTCATCTGTCAAATGAAGTGGTGATGCTGTATGCCAAAGCATTTCAACAGGGCCGCCAAGGTTTCCGTCAGCAGTGACCAACCCTTCCCGTTTAAACAAATTGTGCCAATCGTTTTCAGGCTGGTCAGTGCCAACAATAAAAACTTTGGGGCAAGGTCCATGCAATTTTTGGCCTAAATACTTTTTTTCGCCATGCCACCAAGCACTAATCATTCCGACCATCAATGCGCTTTTTCCAACTTTTGGTGGAGCAACAAGAAGGTTGAAAGTACCTGACATCAATACACCTTCCCAAGCCCATGGCGTAGGAGTTGTATCCATCTTTTGACCGCGCAGCCTGGGGCTGCATACACCGTTGACCTTGCCTTCAGCTTTGATTAAAAGAGTGTTGGCTGTCTTTTCGTTTATTGGGCATTGAATTTCTTCTGCAAAAAGTCGCAGTAGTTGGCTGCGGCGCAAAGGGTCAGTTTCTTCATTTAGAACTACGCCAGCATGCTGGTCTATTTGGTCTAGTAGTGCTCTGTGGTCGTTGAGAGTTTCCTGGGGAAAGGTGTTCCTTGAGTCGCTTGGTGTATCCGCCATCTTTGGCACGGCTAGGGGAGTAAAAAATTTTGTCTGAATAAACGTTCAGATCGTTGAGCTGCTTAAACGCGGCAAGTTCTGCACTGCTTTTTTCAGGATGCTCATCATCCCAAATCGCAAGGGCTGCATTAGACCTTTGACGTTGCATCTTTGTGTAAAAACAGTCTGCGGCGAGCTGTTCATCAAAAAATGTTGGAAGGCTGTAAGGCACCCATTGCAAAAGGCCATAAGCAGCCATTTCCTTTTCCAAATCAGTCACGCGCCAAAGCCTCTGGTTTTTGGGCGATAGCGTCTTGCAAAAGTTGATTCACCCAAGATGTACGTGATTGACCGATTGGCATCTTGCGATGACATTCGCGCAAAACCCGTGGGTCAACTAAAACTCGGTACTCACCATTCAGGTCAATCTTTTCGGCAGCATATGCCTCGTTTGGGTCTAATGTGGGCATGGATTGGGCTTGCATCAGGCCCAAGGATGCACCATGTTGGGCAATCAAGCAAGAAACTCTATGCAACCAATTGAATCACTGACCTTTTATGAACAATGGCACAAGTACAGACTTGAAGACGAATGGTTGCAGAGGTCTGTTACCCAAGTCCTTGGCTCAAGCCTCAGCGACGATGCCAAAGCAAACATCATGCGTTACAAAGATGGTCCAGACGGATGGGCAGCAAGAGGCCAAGCACTGCACGATGTAGTTGAAAAATTTTTGCAAGGCCAAGAACTTGTTTTCCCTGAAAGGTGGACAGACTGGGTTGACCCGCTTCTTGAGTGCGATCTTTTTGATCAATGCGAAGTTATTGCAACTGAATACAGGCTTTGCGATCAACGTAAATCACTGGGTGGATCATTTGATTTTTTGATTAGACATAAAAACGGTGAGATTGTTTTAGGTGATGTAAAAACAGTTTCCAGCCAATCAGCAGCTCGAAGAAGAAAACCTGCTGTTGAGCAGCTAGGGGCATATGCGGCAATGTTGTGTGACCACCACCCAGCACTTCCAATTGACAAATGCGTGACAGTTGTTTCTGCTCCGAACGAATGCAAAGTAATTGAACAAGGCGTAAACCAATGTTTAGAGTCTTGGGTTGACAGTTGGGACAAATATCAATTTATGTTGGAACAATGGTGATTACAGGCCAAGACTGGGAAGGTTTGCTTTCGCCGAACGTAGGCGGGCCAGGTGAATTACCTGGCAGGGACGAAGCTGTGAATAAAGCAAAAGAACGAAGCAGATTGAGGTATTTAGCAAAAAAACGGCCAAAAAAATAAAACCCCTTGCGCCCTGCTTATTGGCATGCCATGATTCTTTTGCCATCACAATCAATCCATGAACTTGGTTGACAAAAAGGTAAACGCTCGCATCATTCAAGCCCACGGAAACTATTTCATTGGTATTTACCAAAACGAACGCATCCGCATTTTTTCGGGCACACAGGGCAATCGTGACCCGATGCTTTCTCAATTACTTCGTTGCGTAATTGACTACACGACCGTTGATTTGCACCTTAAAGCTTTAGTCACTTCTGAACGCCCTGGCGACCCGATTTGCGAATGGTCAGGCCCGTCTGATTTTTTTGACAAGCAAGACGTTTACGACCAAGAACTAATTAGGTCTTTGATCAGCCAAAGGGAAAACGTTGCCCAAGAAAATGCACTGCCACCGGTTTCGTCTCCCTACGCCCCATATGTCGAGCCTGAGTTGCCAGCTTCAAAGAAGGTGCTTCCTACGCAGGCAGAACCTGAACACAAAGATGAAATACAGCAATATTACGAGAATGAAAACCCAGGATTAGTTTTAACAAAAAGCCAATCACGGGTGCAAGGTAAAACAGACCGCGAGTTAATGATTATTATCCGGGTTGCAGCCATTGAAAAAGGTGTGCAGCCTTGCGATGTAATCAACGAAATACTGTGGAAAGCTGTCAGGTCTGGCTCTGTTTGGGATTGCTAAATTGATACTGGCATGCCATAATATATTTGTAAGGCACCGCCCCCGCAAATGACAATCCAACAGCAGATCGATCAAATCAAAGTTCACCTCGACGAAGCACAAACTTTGTACAGCCACGCGATTGCTTCCAACGACATGGAATCTATTACTGTTCACCGCAAAACTATCGGCAAGTGCCGCAACATAATCGGCAAACTTGTCAAGCAAAAAATGGCTTTTTCATCATGACAACTTCCTATCCAGTACCTCTCACAAAAGTTCAAATTGATCTTATTTACGAGTTGGCCCGCGATGCTGCTAACAGCTTGCCTGATCCTTACGACCAACCAGAACCAGGCAGTTGGGCGGACCATGTCCAAAGGCTTGACGAAAAATTCACCACTCTCCGTAGGAGGAACTTTTAATGACTATCGATCTCAAAGAACAAAATGTTTTTGTTGAGGCTCAACCTGCTGTTATTGCAGCCCAAAAAAAACACCGTCAACGCTGGTTGGCAATCCAGCAAGCTGATCGCAACGTAATTCAACAAGCTCGCAAAGTAACGTCTTTGCTTTACGCATTTGAGCTTTGCATTGAAAAAATGTATTGCGGTGTCGATGAAGACTTAAGCGAAAAGGATGAAAAACTTTTGGAAAAATATACAAATGGCGATTCAGAATCATGGTTTTATTGCTACAACAGTGCCCAAGAAATTGTGCAGTCAGCCATTGTTGACCAATGTCGCAAAGTTACGTTAGCTGATTTTCAGTACAAAAAACTAAAAGAAGAAAACGAGACTTGCGAAGAGTTGTCTGTTGCTCGCGCTGCTGCGCAAGAAGAGTACAAAAAACTCCAAGAACAAAAGCCAAAACGTGGTAGACCACCAGCTAAGAAATGAAATTCAACTTTGCACTGACTTCATTCCTTGCTGTAATTTTCAGCCTAGCGTTTTGGTATTCTCTGACGACCACTTTAGATGACATGACGCGGCGTGACTGCTTAGCTGGTGTTGAAAAGGCTTGTTCGTCTCTTGGGCAATAGCTACACCATTCACGTCAACGGAAAACCTGCCCCACAAGGCAGCAAAAAAGTTCAGCGCTATGTCAACGGTAGAGCGATCCTTTGCGAAAGCTCGCCGAACGTCATGCCTTGGAGAGCTTTAGTTGCTGGGAAAGCCAAAAGGTTGCTTCCTGAAGGCTGGCATGCCACACTACCCATGTCTTTGTCTGTCACCTTTATTTTTCCCCGGCCAAAAGCAGACTTCAAAGCTAATGGCGACTTGAAAAACACTGCGCCGTCGTTTTGCATTAAGCGTATAGGCGACATTGACAAGCTTCTTAGAGCTATCTGTGATGCCCTGACCGGTGTTGCATTCGATGATGACTGTCAAGTCTTCAGCATCCAAGCTGAACGCCGATACGCCGTAGGCGACGAACAACCAAGCGCAATTATTACTGTCACTTCTATCAATGTCTGAAATAGTAAAAGCTCTTGTAGCTTTCCACAAAGCAGTTCCATCCATCACAAAAGACGCCAAAGCCCAATACGGCAAATATGCCGACCTTGGCGGTGTGCTTTCTACTGTCACCCCACCTTTGAATGAAGCTGGTTTAGCAATCGTTCAAACGTTTACACCCAACGCCATCCAAGGCGCTGATCCATTGTTGATAACTAAACTGCTTCATGAAAGCGGTGAAGAAATCACTAGCGAATTGCCTATGATCATCGGCAAAGGCCGAAACCCTTTGCATGACTGGGGAGGTAGCTGCACCTACCAACGTAGGTACGCAATCCTTAGCATCCTTGGGCTTTGCGCCGACATGGATACTGATGGCAATTTTGAACAGCCAGAAGAAAAAAAGGTCAGCAAGCCTGCTCCGCAAACAGTTGCAAAAACTGTTACCCCGAAAGTTGAAAACCAGCCAAAGGCTGACGCTGTTGCGCCTGAAGACACGCCACTAACTGACGATGAGGCTGAAGGTTTACGAGGTTTGATCAAGGAACTAACTGCTGCTAATCGCACAGCTTTTCTTGACCGTTTCCGCTCGCAATACGGTTTGAGCCCTAGCGCAAAAGTTGCTTATGCAATAACTACGCACGGGCATCGTAAATTTATTCAGGATATAATGCCTGAATATATTTAATACAATGGCACTTACCCAAGCGGAGCATGATCGCAAACGCAGGAAAAATCAGTTCCAAGTTCGCTTGGATGACCAATTGGCTGACAACTTGCGGCACTTCATGGAGTCCCGCGAGTACAACCAAAACCAAGCTCTAATCCTAATCATCAGCAAATTTTTTAAGTAATGTTCAACATCACCGCACACGGAAACCTTGGCAAAAACCCTGAACTGCGTGAAGCAGGTTCAAGCCAAGTAGCAAGTTTCAGCATCGCCGCCCGCACCGGGCAAGACGAAACAACATGGATCAACTGCAGCGTTTGGGGCAAGCGTGCAGACGTCGTCATGAAGTACATGGCAAAAGGCGACAAAGTCACTGTCGCAGGCCAAGGCAAGCTACGTAAGTACGAAAAAAAAGAAGGCGGCGAAGGCTCAAGCCTTGAGCTAAACGTCACTGATTTCACATTGCCTGCAAAAAAAGAAGAGGCTGATTTCTGATCGGCCCAAGGGCACGGCTAACCACCGTGCCTATTCTTTTGGTATGAAACCAACCATTGAGCAGATTGAAAAAGACGGAAAGCTGGTCTGGCGAATAGAAGCCGCTGGCGTCGTTCGTTATCACGAACAAGATTGGCAAGCAGAATGGCTTTACAACTATTTGACACGTCTCTATAACTGCGATGAGACCAACCCTCAGTAACTGAGCAATGGCCCCAGTCAACATGAATTGGACGACACGTCCTCAAGATCAAATCGACGCAGCCAAGGCAAGGGTCAGAGACACGCTGCACGAACCCAGCCCAAAACTGACAACGCTAGAAAAAGCTTTCAGAGTTTCTGCTCTCCGCCAGAAAGCACAGCCTCAAGTAAAGAAATTTGGCCTATAGCTTGTTTCAGGAGCTTTCCTTGATGCCATTGCTGGCGGGCCATCGCGACGCATAGCTGAGACAAAACATCAACGTTGTCACAGTCTTCAATGGATCTAATTGATCGCTCAAGGGTTAGTTCTTCTTCAAGGCTTGGTTTAACCACCATCCAGTCGAAGCTGTTCGAGGTTGCGTTTTTCGGAGGCATAGGGCTCCTCACTCTTAAAACGTATGTAATCACCTATAGCGGGGAATAACCAGTCCTGCACTGGTAAACAAGCTTGCCAATTCACAGGTTGGGCACAGTTCATCACGACTGTTGTCCAGAACGCACTGATATATCCCCAGTTCATCGATCCACAAATACAGCCCAGCCGCTTGCTTCTCCTTCTATAGACCAACGCTGATAGAAGGCAGGACGTGACATCTTGATCAACTCACCTGATTTTGTGGTGTCATGGCCGCCATGGTCCATGTCTGGTTTGCCCATCGGGTCGTGTGCAATAAGAAAATCCTTGTCATATCCAACGATTACGCTCCAGTGCCCACAACCATTGCTATCACACACTGCTGGGTTGCCTTTAGTGATGTCACCCTTGTGCAGCCAGCCAACCATTACTGGTCTGCCAGCATCAATCTCAATCTCAATATCTTCAACCCTTGAGTCTCTGCGAAACTCAGCATCTAGGCCCAGTGACTTAAGTGCAGAAACCTGAGCATGAACTTCAGTGGTGTCACCAAATTTTAGGCGTATCTGGCGATAAGCACCTTGGCTTTTTATACCATGGAAGAACGCCACGACCATGGCACTCGCTGCATCAAAACACTCCCGATAGCCATAACCAGTCATGCTATCTAGCTGGTTGTAGTACGGAACGCCGTAAACCTCCTGGTGAATGCCACTGGTCTTCCAGACCTCAAACCATTCAGCCTCATCACTTAACAGGTCTTGGTCAATCGAACGTTCCAGCTCCGCAATAGCAGCAAGCTGATGGGGATCGCCTTTTTTAAAAAACTGGAAAAACGGAAGGAGTGACAGTAAACCCACAACTACAACCCAAACCCACATTTACTTTTCAACGCGGCCCTCTGGGAACAGTAGATCTTTCACATACTTACAAGCCACATCGTCCAACTGGTTGTCTGTCTGCTCGCTGATCTTGATCAGACAATCCAACAGCAACTGTTTTACGGCTTTTGATTTGATGAAGCTAAACAGGATTGGCTTTAGAAGTAAAACCATGACGACACTGTGTGTGCCGAAAGTCTAAGTCCGATTAGCGTGACCTTCCAGTCGTGCAACATTCTGCTCTAGGTCTGAGATTCGAGCAAATAACTCCTGATCCCTGACCCTTAGATCAGCGTGGAGCACATCCATTCTTGACGCTAAATTATCGACAGCTGAGGTCAAACGCACCAAGGAATCACGTCCATGCTGGTTATCACGGTTGGCACCTTTGATACCAGAGGCAGCAACGCCTATCGACGCACCAGCAACAGCAGCCCAGATTTCAACCACCATTCGACCTATAGCGTTAATTCATCATGGCAGAAGAACAGGGTAAGCAAGAGCAAGAAAACGACAACTCACGTCTTGGTGATGTAATTAAGGTTGTCTTGCTTGCATGGGCAATGGCGATCCTGACTGCTAATTACCTTGGCGTCTTCAAGCAATCCCTTGACCCCACCTACCCAGCGTCCATTTTGTCTGGAACGGCGGCGTCCTTTGGACTGGCTGTTGGGGGCAACAAAAAGTCTAAAAAAGAAGAGCCTACAATTAAGGAACAAACCCCTACGTCCAAGCCAAAATGAGACGTTTTCTTTTTGTATCGTGCCTAACATTTTTTGCGATAAGTCCTGCTTCGGCAGACATTACGCACGCTATTAAGTCATCAATCTCACTAACTGTTGATGGAGCAGGATCAATCTCAACGCGCGTACCGTCTTCATTTGCAGTATCTGGCTCTAACGTTACTTTGGGTACTCCTCCTAAGCTGGGGACACTTACTTCCGGCACTGCTCTTGGGTACACTCCTGGCGTTTACAGTGTTACTACTGCTGGTGACAGCTTTTCGTATTCAGAGTCATACATAGAAGGTGATGACGTTCCAACCGTACTTTCAACAACTGTTACTGCTGGCGTAGTACCTGCCTTGCCCGTTTTCGGCAGCAATACGACAACTTCGGGCGGAGTCGCGGGCACTTTAGCGGGCACCCTGGCGACAGATGGTGCAATGTCGATCACAGCAGGTGGAGCCGGTACTACTGCAATTGGACAAGTTATTCAGGAGCTGACTATCAAGTGAGAATCCTGCTGTTGTTGCTTTTGGCTGCCCCAGCAGCAGCCGTACCAATCGTTCCTAACTTTCAGCAAGGAACACTTTCTAGCACCACAAAGACAACATCAAAGGTTAATGAAGTCATTAACTCCTACGAATATCGTACAGGTTATGAATACACAGCTAGTGGCACAAACATCAAACCCTCGGCAGGTCTCGCTCCACAAAGCTTGACGACGACCACCAATAACTTGAACGGTATTTCAAGCAGATGGACTGGACTTGATCCTGCATCTAGACCAACCTGGAGCATCTTTAACGAAGGCGCTGCTTTTAGCTTTGTAGAAACACTGCAAGGC
>Ga0181407_1000247_pt1 | contig 18413 bp, 12 predicted proteins | sample 30SPOviralmetaG_FD_130136 | JGI IMG/M metagenome (GOLD analysis project Ga0181407, IMG submission 130136) | Marine viral communities from the oligotrophic San Pedro Time Series (SPOT) site, San Pedro Channel, CA, USA - 30 SPOT_SRF_2012-01-26 | ecosystem: Environmental > Aquatic > Marine > Strait...
ATTTTTTAAATACTTAATATCAAGATCTTTTTTCCACCAAGAACTTATACCTTTTTTTCTATTTACCTCAGCTGTTTTTAATATTTGACCAATTACTTGTTCTGTTTTAGCATTTACAAAACCATTAGTAGCTTCTGCCATTTCACCGTAAAGCCTTTCAATTTCTAGCTTTGCTGCTTTTCTGTCTTCAGGCGGTGCGTTTGCATCAAGAGCTATGTCAAACTGTTTGTTAGCAGCATCCATTTTTTTAACATACTCTAACAGTTCATTATCTGTATAGTTTTCAAAAGTAACGTCTAAAGATTCATTTAACCTATCTCTTTGTTTTTTTAAAACATCAAGTCTTTTTTGTAAAGGCTCTTTTGTTCTGTCATTACCATTTTTTATTTGTTGCTCTGTCTGATATATTTTGTTTTCAATATCATGCATGTCATTTTGCCATTTTCTAGAAGCTGCAAGCCTAAGAGCGTCTTTCCTTGAAACAACATTTCCGCCTCTTACACCACCACCTAAAGTACCACCTAATATTCCACCAACAATACCGTCATTAATAAAACCTCTAAAATAATCTTTAAAAGTTTTTTCGTCATCATAAACAAGCTCATCGGCCGCTTGGCTAAATGTGTTTGTAAGGCCTTCAGCTAAAAATTCTGAGCCAAAACCTGCAAAAAATCCTTTTGCAATTCTTTTGGCAAAATTATCTGTATACATTTTCATTCCTTTCAACCCAACTCCCGCGGCTTTTAAACCAGTTATACTTCTAAAAGCTCTACCACCAAAATACTCACCAGCAAACTCAGCTCCAGATTTTAAAATAGCATTTAATCTTATTTTTTCATAATCTACTTCTTTTTTACCATTATACCTATCTAAACCTGTTTTAAGCTCATTACCATAAACAGAAGTAGCTAAAAGAGCTCCACCAGCAAGGGGATTTGCACTTGTCGCAACAAAGCTCATCAAGCTTCCAATAGCTTGTTCAGCGCCTAACGCACCAGCTTTTTTAAAATCGCCTTGCTCTATTAAGCCAACAACATCTAAAGTGTTTCCTTCTTCATCAACATATTCTGTTGCAAATTCACTAGTAGCATCAACAACATTGTTGAAGTTAAACTCGTTCTGCCAAAGTCTAGGATTTTCTTTTTTAATTTGATCCATACTTTTGCCTTCTTTTTTGCCTTTAATTACTTGCTCGTTCCAAAGAACTCTATTAGGGCCTCTAAGTAATAAATCAGTACCTCCACCTGCTACTGCCTCAAATGCTTTTGCCATCCAAATAGGCATCCAAGGCAAACGCTCTTTATACCTTTTCATGATGTCTTGCTCTTTGCTTTGTCTTTCGTTATAAGCTTGAATTTTTTGACGGATGTTAAACTGGTCTTCAGTTTCTCCGTAATCAAATGAATCGTATGCAAACTCTTCTTGTTCTTCAATCATATTATTTAAGCTCCAGGTGAAAATTTATTATAATCTATTTCATTAGATATATCTTGCCAGTTTAACATTGTGCCTCTTGATATTAACTGTAGATAAGGTCCAGTATCTTTTGTTCTTTTTCTATAGTAACCTTGTAATTGAGTTTCTTTTCCATCTTTAACTATTTTAGGGTTATAAACTATATCAATTTGATCATTTATATTTAACATAAACCAGTCTATTTGTTCTTTAGGGGTTTTAGCAGTTGTATTTATAATTTTTTTATTTTTTGTTTCTGTTGTTACATTTATAAAATCATTCCAAGCTTTTTTCTTATTTGCTTTTATATTCATTCTACCCCTGTCTGTAGCTCCAAATTGTTGAGAGTAAGGTGTAGCCCTATCAAACTCATCACTAAGCTTCTGCATAACATATCCTTTGTATTTTTGAACAACGTTAGCAGAGTCTTTTCTTAAAGAATCTAAATCTTGATTTGCGTAATTTTCTTTTAAAAAATCATCGTCTGCAAAAGCAAAATCAGCGCTACCTTTTGGACCTAATTGTTTAAATAAAACATTAAAAGCATCTTCGTAAGATTGACTTATACTACTCCATTTAGCACCATCAACGGCTAATTTATAATCTTTTATTTCTTTTACGGCGCCTAAATAAGCATTTTGTCCAGTAAAGTTTTGTTTAGCAATAGCAAAGTCAGACCAAGCTTTTGACGTACCTTCACCGTCCATATAATTAAACGTACCATCTTCGTTTAATTTCATGCTAGAGTATAAACTACCGTTTTGTAAGTTTTCAAAAGTTAATTGATCAACACCTAACGTTGCTGGGGAAAATGTAGGATCATCTAATGCTTGTTTTCTTTTAACAGCAATATCTTCTAGTGTATTACTTAAATTTTCAAATTTAGTGTTTACACTGTTTATAGTTTCAACAGCTTCTTTATATCTTTGACTTTGTGGGTTTATACCTGAAGCAATAACTTTAGTAGCATCTGTATATGCTTTTTTATTGTTAGTTAAATATTCAGTTACTTGACCTCTAAGTTCTTCTGGTACTTTGTCTATAGGCACACCAGCTGGCATAGCCGCTGTTAAAGCAGCTGTTGCAGCTTTGCTATTAGTTAGCATGTCTTCTAGCCCTTTAGTCGCACCACCTACAAAAGCTTCAAATCCACTTTGTTGATTTTTAGGTGTAGTAGCACCTGATTGTCTTCCTAATTTGTAAAAATCTATTGCCATAATTTATTTTTTAACCGTTTGGATATAATTTTTTAAACGCCTCTGGATTATTTTTTCTTAAAACTTCTTTAGTATCAAACGGCATTGGATCATCTGCTTCTATTTCGTTTTCCATTGGCGTGTAATTAGTACCGCTTATAGTAGGTATAATTTGCGCTGTATTTAAACCTGTTTTTGCTGTTCTACCTAAAAACGTGTCCATGCTAAACCCACCTTTTGTAAATCCACCACCTGAAGCAAACCCTTGTAAACCAGCACCAACTATACTACCTATACCACCCATAATTTGTTGATTTTGCGCTTGCATTGCACCTCTAAAATCTCTTTGTGCTTGTTGTCTACCAGCTTTTAAGTTCATTAAATTCATTTGTCTTTCGTTTTCACTTCGTTCCCTCAAATAATCTCCATAACCAATTGTTTCTTGGGCTTGTTGCGTCATACGTTGAACATTCATAGCTCCTTGTGCTGACGCTCTTTGATTTGCAGCCTCTTGCTGACCTATGCTAGCAGATATTTGTTGTGTTTGCGTTTGTTGTTGGTTCGCCAGTGCTTGCGCTAAGCCTGCTATACCACTACCACCCGCAGCTCCTCTCAAATTAGATAATAGATTTGCTCTAGCTTGATCTCCTTGCTGGGCTTGAAATTGAGCTTGCTGTTGATTAACAGTCATGTCTTCAAAAGTGTTTTCAAACGTAGTGTTTAAATCTTTGTAAGGGTTTGTTATTTCTAAAGATTTAAGATCGTCTCTCATGTCTCTATACTGACCTTTAGCTCTTCTATTTTCTTTTCTTAGTCTTTTTCTTTCTTGTACACCGCCAATAATAGATGTAACGCCTTTTATAACGCCCAACCCTAAGGCCACAGCGCCTATAAACTTAGCTGGACTTTTCTTTTTACCTATTGGCATAGTATTTTATTTTTTAAATTCATGTTTATTTATTTATAATTACACTTATTACGTGTTATTTACTACTTTGATTAACTTCTGAGCTAACTGTAAATAATTTTGCTTCTTCTGTAGAATTATTAATAAATTCTACTTCAGCATAATAACCTTTTAAACCACCAACATTTGCAGCTCTATTTTTTTTAAACATTATAAATGGATTTATAGAGTTTACAGGGTCTAAACCACTTGGTGTGTTAGGACAATCTACTTCAACGTAATTTCCATCTACATCTGAACCAATACTATTTATTGGCCCTATGTATTGGATGCTTTGACCTCCATCGGTTTCAAAGCCACCAATACTAGTTGGATCATCTGAAAGACAATAAGCAATATCACCTTTTTGAGCAGATGTATTTATGTTTGAAAAGTATATTTTTACTAAAGGCATATTTTATTTTTTTTATGAAACACCTATACTAACAAAGTTATCTAGGTTTAAAGTTGTTGTAAAGTTGGTGTCACCCATTTTTCTCAAAACAATGTCACCAGTTATTGTTGCTGCTGTACTTGTTCCTTCTACTTTTAAAATTGCACCAGCTTCTATTACTTTAGCTGATGAAAGAGTTATATTATTAGAGCCTGAAGCTCTAGTAGCTATGTTAGTTAAAGAAGAATCAACGTCTACACCAACTCCTTTTATTATTGTAGAGCTACCATCCTGTATACCAGCGGCGCTTACCAAAGGTATTACTGTTGCAGAGCTACCGTTATGACTACTTGCAACTGTAACTGTCAGCGGCGTTAACTCCATTTCTAAATTTTTAAAAGAAACATCTGTGCCGTAAGCGTTTGGACCGTCAATACCAAGAGCTTTAAACGTTAGTGTTATACCATCAGCAAAACTTTGCGCCGTGCTTAGTGTTATTTTTTTATTTACAGCGTCAATAAATTTTACTATTGGAAAACCAGAAAGAGAACCGCTTGATACGGCACTTATTTTCATACCAACAACAATATGTTCAACGCTATCTAGTACGACGCATAAATTACTACTAGTTGTGCCGTTTACAGTTTGTGTTTTTAAAGTTTCAAAATAAGTTGCAATTGGTTGTTGTGATTTTACTATTGCGCTATTGCTAGGGACTGTAATTGACCAAGAAAACGATGTTGTTGAAACATTAGTGTTTGAGCTCGTGTAGTTTCTTGGTTGTGATAAATCAAAAGTATTTGCAGAAAAATCAACATCTAAGCTTGTCAAATCAGAAGAAGCCATGTTAATAGTTACAGCTGTATTTATGTATTGATATATGGTTATAGATTTAAAAAGATCATTTCTAAAACCTGTTGTTAAAAACTCTCCAAAATTACTACTTTGAGGGTTTAAGTCAACTTCTGGTTCTAAATTATCCAAGTAAGTATCTTTGTCGTGAAGCGCTATTAACTGCAAGGTATAGTTGTCATTACTTGTCACTGTTGGAAAAACTATTTTTTTACTATATAAATTTCCTTTAATTTCTTGATTTGTTAAATTTGCTGGAGCTTTAAAAGTTAAAGTAGCTCCTTTTGGTATTGAACAAGAATTGCTTAATATAATAACATCTGGTGTTGAAGTAAGAATAGCTTTTAAACCTGTGACAGTAGTTTCTTTTTCTATACCATCACCAGTAATAAACATACCAACCTTTATGTTTATATTTGGAGATATGATAGGTACTTCATTAGAATCTTCAGTAGCGCAAGAACTAGCCGCTGTAGTTGAAGTTGTTGTAGCTGTTTTAAATTCTTGTAATATAAAATTATAGTATTTTCCAGCGCTATTTTTTACTTCTAAATCAAACATTGCACCATCATCGCCAGAAATACTTAAACTTCTAGACGACGAGGTTGCCGTTAGGTTTTCTTCAGATATTGTAAAGTTGTTTATTAATTTTCTCATATTATTCGTTATAATCAAAATCTAAAATTAATTCAAAATTTGTTGCGTAATTATTTATGTAACCCCAATCAAAACCATTAATAAAAATAAGATCTACTTTTATATACATTGGAAAGTTAGATGTTTGGTTGTATATTTCTGTTAACTGCACTTCTTCAAGCCAAACGTACCCTGTTGTTTGCCCAAAATAATCAAAACCCAAAGGCACTCCATTTGCGTCAAAACCAGTTGGTGTTTTAAAACTGTAAATATTAGACGCCGGTTCTTCAAAAAAAGTTATACTATCATGTCTTACAAAACCTTGCAAACCAATTGCGTAACCTCTTTGCCCATTAATAGTAAAGTTACCAGCAATAATATTTTGTCCTTGTTTAGGAACTATTCTAGTTGTAACTCTGTTACCGCTTGGGCTACTACCGCTAGGCATTTTTACAGTTATTGGCTCTACTATATATTTATTCATGTTAAAATTTTATATACAATGTAAGTTCACATCGTTAATTACAGCTCTCCACCCTTGAAAACAAGTGATTGCAATTACGTTATTGTCTTCATAAGCTGGTTTAAAATTAAACTTAAAATGTGTCATTTTAGACCATTTTTTTGCGCCATTAGCATCTTTTGAAAAAGCTTGTTGGGTACTTGTGTGCTCCCAATAAACAACACCCTCTAATAAACTATGATAATCAACACCAGGGACTGAGTTAAAACTTAATGTTGGAGTATCAAGATTTGTGTCAAAATTATATCCCATATTCTTTATGATATTCCCCGTGCCAATGGTCATATTTTTACTATGAATATTTGCTCTGTAATTTTGAGCACCAGTACCCATTACAAAACCGTAGTGATATTCGTTAGCGGAATTAGTAACGTCTATTAAAGGATTGTTATAAGTCCCCCAAGTATTAGATGAATTTCCCCAGCCTCCAGTAAGTGGTCTTCCTCTAAATTGCATCGCTATTTGAAACACATAGTCTTTTGTGGTGTCTAAATTATCAAACTGAAGATAATGCGTGTGCAATGAAAAACCTTGAGTTAATCTGTTATAACTAGGATTATAATTAGTTCCTTTTGGGACAATAACACCATTAGCGTTTGTGTAGTTACCCCACCCAGCCCACCAGTTAGCCCAATCAGGCCCATGCAGCGATGTATAACGCCTTCCACCTCCCACATATGGATTACAAACCCTAGCCCAAGGTATAGCCCTGTGTTGTTTACTAAATTCCCATAAATCATTAGGATTAGTAGGTGGAGCACTACAACTTAAATCTCCAGGTTGCCCTTCTTCATTATCACCAGCTGTTGCTATTTGCCATTGATCAACTCGAGGTTCTCTTATTGGTGGATTGCAAGCAGCGTGATTTGTAAAAGCGTTATAAAGAGACTCTTGTGTGGCGTCTAATCTAACGCTTCCAGAAGTTGAGCTAATACCACAGGCAATATCTCTATAAGAATAACTACAATTTATTGTTTGTTTGTCCGCTGGGTCTGCTTCTGAATAACCAACACCTTTTCCAATTAGAACATTTCTCCCGCCAGGAGAATAATACCCAAGAGAAGATTTTTTGTGTTGTGCGGTGCTATAACTAGCATTTGATGGAAAACTAAAACAACCAAAATAAGTACATTGATCTCCATTTGGATCGCTAATAGTTTGATCTGGGTTTAAAAGAGGGTTATAATTATCAGCAGGACCACTAGCGTTGTTAGGTCTGTTGGGATAATTAGAATTGTTACCATCGTCAACACAACCAAAAACCAGACCAGCACAACTACCATCATCAACGTTAGCATCTGGGTTGTAAAGCAAAGGTTGGTTTTGATCTGTACAACCAGTTACGTATTTCCAGTAAAAACTTGGAGTAACTCCACCAGCTGTTTTACCTAAATGTATGTTTTGGTCTGAACCATCGCTTAGTAAAGGATTAAGAGAATCTATACCTACATTAAATATAAATAGCAGTGATAATTGTGCGTTAGTAGTGTCGTAATTATCAAAATATACTCTAAGTTTTATAAAATCAATATTTGTAACTCCACCAGCATTTTGTACAAAATTGTTTGAGTTTTGAGACTGACCGACTTGTCTATCACCTAAAGGTTTATTAGTACCTACCGAGTCATACGAGTGTCTAGCTATGTTTTGAACGTTATTTAGTTCAACACCCGTGTAATATTCTAAAAACTTATAGGAAATACTGTTTTCAGTGACATCTATAAAACGCTGGTATCTAGCACTAAGTGGATCATCGTCATAAACTGAAAAAGCCGGGTCTGAATACCAATAATCTAAATTTGGGTCTATTGTTGAATATTTTAAACCAGAAAAGCCAGGATTTGCTTCTGTGTTGTCAACCATAACCACAATATCTATGTGACCAGTAAAATCAACATCACCCTCTGTTAAGCCTGCTATAGTTGCAAAATCTGGTCTAGAATTCAAGCTTGGAAAATTTGTGTGAGTAGGCTGTATTTGACCGTACTCTTGCCAACCTATCCCAGGCATCATAAACCAGGCTATTTTTGGTCTTTGATAAACATTTATACTTCCTGTAATGTTAGGTTCGTTTAAAAAATCTTGATAAAAACCACCCCATCCACTGGATTGAAAAAAATATGGCCAATTAACGTTTGCAACATCCCAACTATTAGGTTCTTCTATAACATACGCAGACATTACAACTTCATTAGACGCGCCTGAATACGTTGAACCTACAGTTATTGTGCTAGGACTAGTTAAGGTTAAATTATTAGGTTTCCAAACTCCAATACTCCCTGATGGTGTAATGAAATGAAAAGAAAGACCGTGAGTTCTATATACACACGTACCGTCATCAACGTTAGCTGTTATAATCTGATTAGGATATAAAGTTAAGTCAGTGCTGGGAGCATTAAAAACGTTAAGGTTAATAGCAAATGGATCCGTACAGCCACTATAATTAAGACAACTTCCATCTTCAGTGTTTGCTAAAGAATTATAATCATCAGATAGTTGATCTGTACATCCAAGTATTGGTATTAAATAAGTGCATTGATTACCATCGTCATAAGTTGGACAGCAAGGAAGCGTACCATCTCCAGGATCTACCGTTGTCCAACAGTCTACGTCTGGCACAGGAGCGACACCATTAATTTCATTGGCAGGATCGTGAAGATCAAAACAATCGCCATTTGCTACGTCTAAATAGTTAAGAGCAGTGTTGTCCATGCAGCCAAGCACATAATAAGTATTTCCGCAAGACCCCGATTGAGTGTCAATACTCCTGTTGTTTGAATTAGAGTCTACCCAAAAACCACCTGTAGTTCCGCCAAATTGATTTCCATTAACATCTACTTGCGTCCAATATAGTAAATAAGCAGGGTCAGCACATCCAAAAGCATAAATACAAGAACCATCATCATTATTAGCTCCTGCGTAGTAATTTAAAGCACCAGTACCTGTTACAACACCAGTGGTAGGATCAGCTATGTCATTGAAATTTTCAGAAGTATTATCTGTACAACCATTAACGAGAGTAGTTAAACAAGAACCATCATCGCAATCTGCTAAGGGATCATATTCTAAATAATTATCATTTGTACAACCATACACGTAACACTGAACACATGTATTATCATCATAAGTTGCGCTTGCATCAAAATTAGCCACTAAATAACCTGTTGGATCGCCATTTGAGTCAGCACAATACCCAAGATAAAGAGGATTACCTGTCTTGCAATTACCATCAGTATCTGTCTGGTAACCATCTGTTAAATCGTAACAACCACCTTGAGAAACACCAGAGCAAGTTCCATCGTCAAAATTTGCTAAAGGATCGTAATTTGCGTAATTATCATCTGTACAACCTGCAACCCCTAACACGCAAGTTCCATCGTCAAAATTACTATTTGGATCATAATTTATAAATTTAAATCCTTCTTCTGCACCAGTAAGTGTACCATCATCAGTACAAGGATAGGTGCATGGAGAGCCAGTACTGTCATTACCATTTATATCTGGAAAAACACCCGCTGTAGCATTAGTACAACCATAATACAAGCATGTTCCGTCGTCATAGCTAGCTGCAGGGTTGTAATTATTAGCGTTAAAATCTGTGCATCCAGAAACTGGGGGATACAAAACCTCATCAACATCTAAAATACTAGTGTAGTTGTTTGATGGAAATATATCTGCAAAAACATTACCCGAACTATAAACTATACCACTTGGATCTGTTGAATAGTCAATAAAAACATCAATATGCACTGGAAATCCATTGTTTATTAAAGTAGGATTTATTGTGCTATCTGAATTATACGAACTAGATTGCGATAAAATTTGCCCATATATTCCATTTCCGTAAGGAGAACCTGGAAAAACGTTAGTACTCCAAAGATTAGTTGAGCCACTTATTTGTTGAAAGTTATTTATTAAATTACCATTAATATCTTCATACACTTCTACGAGCACTACCCACGTAATTCTAGGGTCTTGAAAAGAGTTTAAACCATAATAAGTTGGCAGCCACCACTGGTAAGAACCTGGAGGAGGGTTTTCGCCTAAAGCGCCGTTTCTATTTACAAAAACATATACTTGCTTTGAAACAAAACCATCTTGATTATAAATGTAATTTGAGTTTGGTAGATTTTGATATCTATCGTAAAACTCAGTTAAAGCATGCTCGTACCTAGTGTTTCTGTTGTGAGGAGTATTTAATAAATTTTCCGCACCAGTATTTGGATCTGCAAAACCTCCAGTGTACAAAGAGCACGCGCCAAGCAATCCATCAATTTTAAAATCTCCAGCAATTATTTCTTTATTTGGCGCTGGTGTAATTCTTGTTTTAACTACATTTCCCGGTTGACTACTTACATCATCTATACGCATTATATCTACGCTATAGTTTGGATTTGCTTGATTTTGCCCTATTTTATATATACTCATATTTAATTATATTAATCTGCGTCAGGAATATCTCTAAGTGTAAATGTATACACAGGTGGCGCTGCACCTCCAACGTCAAAAGCGCGACCTAAACCTTGAAATAAAAACTCTCCAGTATCTATACCATCATTTGAAGTTGTGCTAGTATGTATTATAGAAGAGTCTTCACCCTTTATGTAATTAAACCATTTACTTTCTTTTTTAATAAAATCATCAATCTTGCCGTATTCTAAGTCAGTAGTAATATTTGCAAACCAACCAGCTTTTTGATTTAAGTTGTAGTAGTCTGTATCTCTTGGGTCTCTATTTTGAACAATTTGAGACTGAGTACCTTCATAACTTATTGTTTTAAAGTTTTTAACAATACTAAACTCGTCGTTTAATATAACGTTTACAGAAGAGTTAACATAAGCACCTCCATAAAAAATATTACGATTACCATCGTGATGAAGCCAAGGCATACCACTTAAAATAGTATAGTAACTATTACTAACACTAACGCCAGCTTCTGGTATAAAAGATTTAAAGCTTTCCCAGCCATTAACTTTATCACTAAAAGTTAAAGTATAATCACTACTAATATTATTTTTTATTGTTAAATTATAATGATCTTTCTTGCTATCAATAGTACCTATAACACTAGTAGCATCTTTTAAATTATCTTTAAACCAGTCTGACATACCATATTCTGATATTGGTGTTAATCCGTCCATTGATAGTCTAAGTACGGCGCCTCTTTGCTTATCTGCAAAATAAGCTCTATAGTTCTGCTTTGCAAAAGACTCTGGATTTTTTGATATTCCATAATCACCAGCAAAAGGTACTGTTTGTCCTAAAACTTTTTCGGTAGCAACAAGTTGCATGTTACCATCTGCATTAAATAAAGCATCTTTATTTGCATATATTTTTATTACTTTATCTTCACAAAAAGTAACTAAATCACTATCTCTTGTTTAAAGTTTTTGTATACTACCATATGTAGGATTTATGTTTTTTGTAATTTTTTCAGCGCTGATAAATTGATTTGTTCTATTAACACTGCTTAAAGAGTTGTAAAGTCCAGAGTATATTAAACCATTTTTTAATCTTTCTTCTTCGTAAGTACCGTCAAATACAGTAGATACTTTTGGGCCATTATCTATAAATGGTGCGTTAAAGTCATCTTGTATTCTATTAGACTCTACTCCATTTCCAAAAACATAACAATTAAACCAATCTAAATCTATTGTTGCACCTATATTAGTTACGGGTGTAATATTTGTTACTACCCCAATAGCACCACCACTTGTTCCAATTGTAAAACCATCACCTACTTTCCAACCGCTACCACCGTTATTAACAGTAAAATTAATAATTTCCCCACTAAACCCAATAGTAGTAATATCTATCGTTAAACCAACACCTGTTGAATTTGGAATATTTGTTGATATAACGCCAGAGCTTAAACCATAACTATTACCACCCTGTGTAACGCCATTTGAGTCTACAAACAATGCAACACCAGAAACAGCTCCTGTGCCTGGACCACCAATGTCAATTGGTATTGAATTCGAGGCCTCGTGATATATATCAATATCAACCTTGTCTTTTGGTTTTGTTTCAAATACAGCTGGGTTTTTGGCTCTATCTACAGATTTATCACCAATATTTGGAGCTGTATCTAAAAAATTAATACTAGTTGAAGTTGTTCTATTAGCTACTGATAAAGGGTCAAAACCAGATATTGGTTTATCTAAAGTTAATATCCAAGTTTTTCTTCTATTAGCAGGGTGTAAAAAACCTTCTTCAGATTGAACTCCAGGAATAGCTGGAAATTTACTTGGATCTGTTCCAGGCGATAATGCTTGGTAACCATCAGTATAGTTATATAGATTTTTAATCTCTACATTTTTTATTGTATAAACTTCACCGTTTGGATCCGAAGCCCATGAAAACTTTTTGCCAGGAACTAAGTTTTCAACCATATCATGTTCTCTATGCGTTTTTGGGTTTGAAGCTTTACCAACAACCCACCATAAATGATCGTTACCAACTGATTGCCAAGGATTGTTAGGGTCGGGATAAGGAACGTCTATACCACCGTAAGATATATATATTTTATCACCATCTATTGCTTCATTTACCCCAGGTGTTGACTGTGTTGTCATGTAATCACCAGGAATTGAAGGCGCGTCATACTCGCCTTCATGTCTTAAATGATCTATAAACCACTTAGGTCCATCATCACTAGCTGTGTCTTGAGTTGTACCATCTCCAAAAACTTGTTTACCAGCATAAAAAGCATCTGTATATAACATGTTTCCACTAGTAAAAGGAGCTCCTCCGTCTATATCAAAATCATTACCACCTTGCAGTGTAAATCTATTTTGCAAATTACCTTGTGTATAATAAAATAAAGGTTCTTGGTGTACAATAGAAAGGTCTTCAGCGCTAGAACTGTTAATTAAAAATCTTGAAATTGAAAAATCTTTAAGTATTTTTACAAAAAACTTACCATCAAATTCAGGGTTGTTTTTTGGACTTCCTTTTGTTACTTCAATTGAAATTCCATTTTTAATAACCGGGCTGCTAGCAGTTGAAGTGCTGTCTTCAATGAAATTTATATCATTACCAAAACTACCTACAATGCTAAATAAATAACTATCATCTCTTGTTTCATCTAAAAAAACATTATGTATTTCATATCTTTTTGACGTTACATTATTGCTTATGTCTTTAAATATAAGCGTAAACTCGTTAAGATTTAAACTGTCAATACCGTTTAAACCTGAATTTTCTACGTTTTCTTTTTTTAATCTAAACTCTACTTTATCTTTTAATGGTAAATATGTTTCGTCAAAAAATAGTACGTCATCATCATTACTATTATGCACTAACTCTCCCATTACAACTCTATCCATTTTTATATACTCTGGAGCTTCGTTTGCTATTGATAAAATTTTATATTTATTAGGATTTATAACAGCGTTATCAGAATCGTTTCCTTTTTTAAGGTACAAATAAGTTTCTTCATCAACTTTATTTCTATCAACAGAATTAAAAGAAAGCCAAAGGTTTCCATCTCGAGCGTCATACCATCTATCCAACGCTAAGTTGTAATATTCACTAGAAGGTTCTTTAATAAAAAACTTAAAATAACTAGCTCCTGTTGGAGCCGCGCTATTTATAGAAGCTTGTAATTGTAAAGAGTTTGAAGACTCAACAATAGGTATTTGCACAGTTGCAGATTCGTTAGTCTGTATAGGCGTTTGCCTACCATATTCATCTTCCCAAACTACACCTATTTGATAATCTCTTAGTGTTTTTAAAGATCTAGACCCTATTTCATCAACAGAAACGCCACCATAGTTTGAGTAATTAACACTTATATCTAATACTTGCTGAAAATTAAGATTAAAGTTTTGAACGTAATTACCGTAAACAATTCTGTTACCAACAACTTCTTGTGCTAAAGCTTTTTTAGGTACGTTATCATAAGGCCTTAACAGTTGATTTTCAGGTAATAGTTTGTAAATAGTGTCTGAAGTTATAGAGTATGTTCCTTCTGGTGACGCTATTGGGTACGTAGGATATATAGTAGGTCCAGAAGCAGGTCCTATTTCTTCAACAATATAAACGTTTGGTGAGTTAGACTCTTTGTATAATATATCTATACCAATAATATCGTTACGCATATCTGGTGTAATATAGTTTTTTACATCAACTTGCTTAACATGATTTTTCATAGCTAAATTATAGCCTTGTGTTTGATCGTAAGAATATACGTAAGGAGAAAAAGCGACTGTAGTGAAAGGACTTATTGGAGAGTATTCTTTATCAGAATATCTATATCTATATGCAAATCTAGGAAAAACATTTTCAAACAAAGGATCTGTTGCTTGCTCAAAATTAACAACCCACATACTAGATTGAGTTGTTGTATTAGGTCTTATGCTTAGTATTTCGGCGTGTACATCTATGTTTCCAGACAAAGCGTTAACACCATCAGGGTCGTTACTAAAGCCGCTTGGGTTTGTTGTTATTAAAAGTCTAATATCATAATCTGGTAAGTAAGAATATTCTTGATTGAAATTTTCTTTAAGACTATCTATAAAGTTATTTCCACCTGGATCGTCAAAACCTACATCTTCTAGGTCAACAGATTTTAAAAGGATTATTGTTTGGTTTGCGCTTGTAGAGTAAGGTAATGTTGATGAAGAATTTAAAATATTTATGTTTATATCTACATTACCAGTATTAGGATTTGTAGAAGTGCTATCTGGATAGCTACCTGGTCCCCACAAAACATTATTACTATCAGAAAACTTTTTGTTTGCAATTATGCCAGGCACGTTAAAATTATCAATATTAATAATGTCAATTTCAGGTGCGTTTTTAGGAGCTGGCTTTATTACAGTTATATATTCTTCTGTCATTAAAGTACTAGAATCTGAAAAACCAGCTGGTAAAACAGTGTTTGTTAAAGGGTTGTGTACTTTTGTTTGTGAAACTCCACTTTGATCTGTACCGATCTCACACAAAGTCATGTTTATTTTTTTAGGCTCATTAACGTTATCAGTCCAAAAAAGTAATTCATCAATAATGTTTATTCCAGTAATAACATTACTATCAAATTTTAAAGTGTTTTTATCAACATCAACAAAGATCCAAGTAGTAGTTCCATTTGAATGCTTTAAAATAGAATCTTTGTTATCTGCTTTGACAAACCAATAAAAACAATTGTTAGCTTCATCAGCTATAACACCTACACATTTAGGGTTTGTAAAACCTGGTGAAAAACCACTTCTTGCCAAAACGTTTGTGTTACCTAGTATGTTTTGAACAGCACCAACATTAGAACCTTCAGAGGTAGAAACCTCTATATTCATCGCATGTCTATATTGACCATTAGGTACTAATCTCTCGTCCAGGTCTTTGTTCATTTTACCTGCAGAGAAAGTGTGCTTTATCTCCGGCATATTCTAGTGTTTTATATGTTTAGATTTACCTCTAAGTATTTGAGTTAATTCTTCTAATTTTAAATTTGACAATCTTAGTTTTGCTTTTCTTGTTGCTGCAAACTTATCTTTTTGAAATCTACGCACTACGTACTCTTGCACGTTAGCTTTTGCAGATACTATAGCGTATGCTATACACTTGTACATAGCTTCTTCAGCAAATTTGTGAACTTGCATTTCAGCGTCTGTACCAAGACTATCGCTTATATATTTTAGTATTACAGTTTTTCCGGAAATATTAGATGAAAAATGTATTCTACCTTCTAATTCGTCTATAAAAAAACTACCATTATCTTGAGCATGTTGAGGATCTATACCGTATCTTCCACCTTGCGCGGTAAACCTAGTGTTGTCTTCATAGTCATCAACCACAGTGCTAGAAGTATGGGATTTAAACTTATTAGCAGTGTTAGACTCTGGAAAAATACTGTTTTTTGAAAATTTTAATTGTGTAGTGCCGACAGTTGGCGTAATATTAGTTGGTAAATTACTTAAAGTTATTTCGTTGTTCGTAGTGTCTATTGATGATATTGTAGTACCTAAAGGTATGTGATCACTTCCAGTAACAAACATACCAACTTCAAGATCAGCAGTAGGTAGTGCATTGTCTGGAGAAAAGTTTAGTGTAAAAGTTGCTGAGGTTGTAGCGTTTGGAGATATTATTGTAGTTCCAAATGCATCAAAGTTTTTAAATATAACGTTTTCATGTGTCAATGAATTTTGATCGTAGATATTGTCATTATCAGTGTCAAAATCATATGTACCATCAGTGTTTTGTTTTATTGAAAAAGGATTTGATGTTTTACTAGTTGGATATATAGTGTGTTCTATACCAGCACCATCACTCCAAGTAATTTTTACATAATTTACGTAATCTTGTGGTAACAACATTGATAGATTCGGTGGTATTTCTATTTCTTGTGATTTTGTAGATTTAAAAGTATCAAATGACAATTCTTGTAAAGCTCTCATAGCATGAAACTGCACATCAGATCTTTTTATTTTACTTATTATTTTATCTTCACCAACATAAGCAACTATAAATTGATTTATTACATCTTCTAAAGATGTAAACTGATAATTTCCAAAACCAGTATTATTGTTGTAATAACTCTGTGCACTTTGTCCGTCTAATAATCCCATTTATTATTGTTTTTCTTGTTGAATACTTTTTGCTTCTTCTGATTCCGCAGCTTGATACAGGCCAGGTTCTTTTATTGACAACCCAGCTAAAGAAGTTATTTTATAAACTAAATTGTTTTCTTCCGACTTATGTAGTTCAAAATTTGTTGCTGAACTATCATCATATAAAGCTTTACCCATAACAACAACGTAGCCCCAGTTAACGCTAGAAGGTTTTCTAATATAAGAACATTCAACGTTAGTACCTATTGATAGTGGATATATTTTTATTTCATTTCCAGTTCTAACATAAACAGGCCTTGCAAAAGAAGGCGCGGTCAAAGGAGACGCTTCTCTGTATAAAAACTCATTTTCATCAACTTTTTCAATTTCTACAGCCCCAACAGCACCGTGCTGGTTTTGTGTTCTTTTTAATTTTACAGTTCCTAAAGAATAATAATCAGAAAAAGAAATAGGAAAAGTATCAGTTACGTTATTTTTAGTTAAATTTTGATTTTTTTTAAATATAGACGTTTTATCACTCAACAGTTGCATCATGTCCGAGTACTCAGTACTATTACCAGGCACTCTGCCAAACTGGTTTATATCATAAAAATACTGATCAAATATTTCCATTTGAGCTTGGTTAGCAAACAAATTAAACTCTTGAGGTGTTATATAACCTCTTTGCTCTTTATTTGCAATAGCTAAAACTCTTTGATATACTGTGTCTACACTTATCATATTTTTTTATTTTTTATAAGGAAAAGCTTTATTTAATTTTTCTTTCCTTTTGTTACAACCACAACCTTTCTTACCAAACAAACCTTGTTTGTTTAAATATTGTGTAAATGATTTTATTCCGGTCGCTGTTGTAAATTTTTCTACTGTATCTCCTAGTCCTTGTGATTTCATATTTAATTTTTTTAGTAGTTGCAGTCGCCCCGTAGAGCGACCGCTTCTACAGTTTGATTAATTTAATCGTTTTTCTATATTTGCATATATTTCCATACCTTCATCAGTTTTAAACCAATGCGCTAAAGCAGTGTATGGGTGTTCGTCAAAAGGAACTACCATTATAGGTCTATCATTTGATCCCCATAAAAAGTTTCTTTGATCTGAGCTTAGTTTAATAATACCAAGTTCTGTTGCTTTAATACCAAAGTTTCTTAATTGAACGTTGTCGTCAGTAGCTAATTCTAAGAACAAGGCAGGATTATTTCTAGCAAATACTAATAAATCACGCTTAAGCTCTTTAGAACTCATCTTAGATACGCTAGAACCTTTTTCTACACGTAGTATAGCTTCAGCCATATCTAGATCCATATCTCTGGCAGCTAATATTGCGTCAGCCTCTAATTCTAATACCTCAATTTCACTAGCAGCCTCAGCAACGGGCTGGTATTCATAATAAACAACATCTTTGTGCGGATGATATAAAGATAAAAGTTTTTGTAAAGTTGTTTTTTGTCTTTCAACAAACAAAACGCCATCTCTAAATATAACGTGTGCTAGTCTTTGGTCACCTTTCATTTCATCTACAAAAGGAGATCTTTGATTAGAGGTATGTTTAAGTTCTCTTTCGTAACCTTTTTCTTCATCAAACCAGTACAGGTTAGAGCTCTTTAGCATGTATGATATAGGTTTTTTATTGCCTTTTAAATAATAAACCCTATCTTTTATTTCCCAAGTTGGTTTTTTAGTTTCAACTTTTTTAGGTTTTGGTGTTTCAACTACTGGAGTTTCAACAACAGGTACCTCTACCTCTTGTGTTTTTTGTTTTTTTGCCATAATATAATATATAATAAAATTAATAAATAAAAGGACCGAGGCCGAAGCCCCGGTTCTTTAGTATAAACAGTGC
>Ga0181407_1000248_pt1 | contig 18408 bp, 20 predicted proteins | sample 30SPOviralmetaG_FD_130136 | JGI IMG/M metagenome (GOLD analysis project Ga0181407, IMG submission 130136) | Marine viral communities from the oligotrophic San Pedro Time Series (SPOT) site, San Pedro Channel, CA, USA - 30 SPOT_SRF_2012-01-26 | ecosystem: Environmental > Aquatic > Marine > Strait...
TAAAGGAACAGGTGTACTTAAAAGTGCAACTGCTGCAGTTAAAATTGCAGGAAAAGAAACTATATGGGTTCCGGCTTCAGCTATGTACCCAACAACAACTAATCCAGCAGAAGCTAATCAAGTAGAAACGACAGCAGGAAGACCTGATATGAAAGTTATGGACTTTGCAGATGCTGCAGATGACTTTGCACAATTCTCAGTAGCTTTTCCTAAGTCATGGAATGAAGGAACAGTTACTTATCAATGTTTTTGGACACCAAGTACTACAAACACAGGAGACTGTATATTTGGATTACAAGGAGTTTCGTGTGGTGATAACGATACTATTGACGTTGCTTTTGGAACAGCAGTAAATGTTACAGACGCAGGTATAGGAACAGTTGAAGATCAACAAGTTACAGCAGAAAGTTCAGCAGTTACAATTGCTGGTTCTCCTGCAGTTGACCAACAAACATATTTTCAAATATTTAGAGATGCAGACGCAGGTGGAGATACGTATACCGGAGTAGCAAGACTTTTAGGTATTAAAATATTCTTTACTACTGATGCAGCTAACGACGCATAAGGAACTAGAATATGAGAGACTTAAATATAAATCTTACAGAAGGTAAGAACTCAACAAAAATACAATCAAAAAAAACTAAATCTTTTGGTTACCAAGTACTAGGTTTTGGAGCTGGCGGAGGAGCTTCACCTGTTGAAGTTGAAGCTTTGGTTATCGCTGGCGGAGGAGCTGGTACAGGATCAATTGAAAACTCAATTTCTGCCGGAGGTGGTGGAGCTGGAGGATATAGATTTTTTGGTGCTTCTTCTTCTAACATCTTAGAATTAGAAAGCGGAGTACAATACACAGTTACAGTGGGAGGCGGAGGATCTGGACCAACAGGAGGTCCCGGCCCGGCTGCAGCTAAAGGAACTGATTCAAGTTTTGTTGGAGGAGCAATAAATAATGCTTCAAGTGGCGGAGGACACGGTCCCGGTGGGGCTGGCGGTTCTGGATCCGGTGGAAGTTCTTATTACGGCCCCTCAGGAGGTTCTGGTAATGCAGGTGGTTACACTCCATCTGAAGGAAATAATGGTGGAACTGCTGCAAGTTATGCCCCAGGAAGTACGGGAAGAGCTGGCGGTGGCGGCGGAGCCGGTGCAGTTGGCGGAGACCAAATGGATGGCGGTGCAGGAACTGCTTCCCCAAGTTTTGATAGCACACAAAGAGCTGGCGGTGGTGGCGGAGCACAAGCTTTTGGATCTGGTGGATCTGGCGGAGCCGGTGGCGGCGGATCGGGTGGATCTGGAAATAGTAATGGTGGCGCAGCTACAGCTAATTTCGGCGGCGGAGGCGGCGGATCTGGTTCATCTTTCTCAATGCAACGTACTGGTGGTGTCGGCGGAAGTGGTCTTATTAAATTATTAATACCTACAGCTTCATACACTGGAACAACAACTGGATCACCACAAGAATCTACTCAAGGAAGTAATACAATTTTAACATTTACTGGTTCTGGGAGTTACACAGCGTAATGGCACATTTTGCAAAATTAGATGAAAACAATGTAGTAACTGAAGTTATTGTAGTTAATAATGAAACAGCTACAGACGAAGCTACAGGCGTAGCTTTTTTAAAAGATTTATACAAAGAACCTGATGCTGTATGGAAACAAACATCTTACAATACCAAAGAAGGTAAATATTGGGATAACAGTGATCCAACAATTACAGTAGAACACCCAGATCAATCTAGAGCTTTTAGATTAAATTATGCAGGTGTTGGTTGGATATGGAATGAAGAGCTACAAGGTTTTATAGACGGATCTCAACCCCATGCATCATGGACTTTAAATTCTTCTACAGGATATTGGGAACCACCAATCGCTCCTATAGGAGTACCTTACATTCATTGGAATGAAGAAGCATATCAAGCTGACAACACTAAGGGTTGGGCTGATGCTGAAGGCAATCTAGGTTAATTAAAAATAATTAAAATTTATATTAAAACGAGCTTTTTGATTAGTACATGTACTACTTGAATGAGGTTTGTTTCCATCAAATAAAACAATTCTGTTTTCAATAGAGTCTACTTTATTGTTAGGAAAATGAGTTCCTCCATCATTTGTATTAAGAGAAAAAACAGCCGCTTTGTGTTTATAATCATAATCTATGTGTTTTTCATTAATATGAAGTTTATCAGTTTTAGGATAACAATTAATTTTAATTCTAATTAATGATTTTATTTTTAATTTATCCCAAAACATATCTTTAATAATTTCATAAAATGAACTGTTGGCATTATGGTGATAAGGTATATGTACAAAATATAATGTATTATCTACTGTTGAGTGTTTTGAGTTTATAACAGATTCATAATACCAGGGAAAAGATTTTCCCATAATAGTTTGTTGTAATTCTTGAAAAGATTTTTTATCTAAAAAATTATCTATAACTTTATTCATTATTATTTAATGTCTAATTGATAATTAGGTTTTCCAGAAATATCTTTTACAATAAAGGTTCCTTTGACATGAGCATTAAAAGCTAAAGAATATCTAGTCTCATCACTTAAATTAGTATTTACTGTATGCTCTATTTTTGAGGGGAATAAAACTATTGTTCCTTCTTGAGGATTTACATTAAACGCTTGCCCCTGGGTAGCAGTAGCTTCATCATACTCTATCCAAATATCTGGATAAAATAAATTATGATTAATTTGATAACCTTTTTGAAATTGAATACCACCCATATTAGGTGTTCTTTCAAAATAATAAACTCCACTAATCATACTATTAACATGACTATGTGTTGTTGATCCTTCCTGTGGTTTAAATTTATTAACCCAAGAATCTGTCAAATAAAATTTAATTTTATTATTAACTTTTAAATAATCTTTTGTAAAAACATCAATATGATTTTGTATGTGAGATTTTAAATCTTTCATTTTATTTAATATTCTTTTATCCTTAGATATATCAAATTGTTTGTTAGTAGCTCTTTCAAAGTCTATCTTTTTAATAAAATCTAAATAAGATTTTTTAACAGGTGTTTGACTTATGTATATGGGCGTAGGCCATAAACTCAGGACATCGTAATTTTTTTCTTTCATATGTTGTTTTATACTATAACCTATTTATAATAGAAAGCAATGAGTATTGTACAACGATTTTCTAAACTTCTATCAAATGTTGAATATCCTGATGTTATTAAAAGCTGGAATATTGCAGGGACTTTATCAAACTCTAATGAACATTTAAAATTTGATGTTAGAGATATGTTTAAATTAAACAATGGAGATTTAGGCAAAAAAGTTAAACTAACTGAACGCGTAGATAAAATTGTTTTTGAAACAAAAAACAAATGGTTAATATTAGATCAAAAAGAATTTAATATTTATTTAAAAAAACAAAAACAAAACGTAGTTTACTTAGATAATTTAATAAAAAATTTAGATTGGACTAAAATTATTTTGAAGGAATAATAAGTTGTTTTAATCTAGTATCAGTAGCACTTAAAGTACCAGTAATAAAAGTATTGAAAGCCAAACTAATACGAGTGTTGTCGTGTTTTTTAGTAGGAACAGAATGAGTTAAAGAAGAGGGAAATAAAATTATATTATTACTTTTTACTGAGAAAGTATAAAACTCACAATTATAGTTATTAAACTCATCAATCTCAGGCATCAAAGCTTGATATGTAGACTTATGAAATCTTATACAATCTACTCCTGGCACAGCATCAAAATAAAATACACCAGATAAAAAAGAATTAGGGTGAAAATGTTTGTGATGATATTGTTTATTACTAGTGTAGTTTAACCAAGACTGAGTAATATAGGGTTTAATATTATCTTTAGTTGAAATAACAATTTTAAAATAATCCTCAACAAACTTAGTCATATCATTCTTTAATTTTTTAAAGGCAGGCTTGTTTAGAATATAGTTATCTTCACTATAAATATTTCCTGAGTTTAACATAGTCTTTTGAGATGTAGCAAAGTCTATTTCTTTTTTTGTTAGTTTTCTATCTAAGGTATTTAAGTAAACACCTTCAGGAAAAATAGGAATTATTTGAGCTACTTCCATCTTTGACTCTCATCTTCATTATAATTAAAAGCTATACTGTATCGTGGTTTTTTATTTAAACTAGCTTTGGTGCCATGTTTTAGTAATGGCGAAAACAAAATTAACTTACCTTTTTTAGGTGCTATAGAAATATCTAGTTCTCTAAAATATAATTCTTGATCTGAGTCTTGTAGATATAAAACTCCTGAAATTATACAACCATAATGATGGTGTTCTCTAATTCTATCATTGTAGCCTACCTTAGTTCCCCAAGCATCTCTTAAGTAACAACTAGTTAAAGAAATGTGTTCATCTAAATAATTAGTGCCTGTCTTAACAAGACTTAAAAAATATTGATCTTTAACAAAATGATCCCAAGAAGTCATTTTTCCTTTTACGTGTGTAACGTAATTATAATTAGAGTTACTATTTATACCTTCTTCTATTGCTTTAATAAGATACGAAGAATTAATTTTTAATTCTAATTCAATTAAAAATGTATCTTTTTTTATTGGCCTTTCTACGTGCTTTATCAATTTCATCGAGCTTGTATTTATCATAAAATTAATATAAACACAATACTCAGAATGACCCATACAGAACTAAATATACCTTTTGGCGAACCGGTTATAAGATACAACGATTTAGATATTGATAATAAATCTTTAACAAAAGATTTAAAAAAAATTGCATTAAAAGAAACAGGAGGAAGTGAGGGAACTTACATTTCTCAAGACATGAATATTTTTAAATATTTAAAGAATGGTAAAAATATAGAAAATACTTTTTTGGTTCGTATTAAAGACTCTGTAATTAAATTAGGTTATGATACAGATATTGCAATAGGCAACTGTTGGCTTACGATGACTAAGCCTAAAGTAACTTCTACACATTATCATAATCATAGTAATTATTGGTTAAGTGCTTGTTATTATCCTATGGGTACTAAAAAAGATAATTTTGGAATTGAATTTAAAAGACCTACTTTTTTACCTTTTGATATACCTAGATTAAAGTATGGTACTTTCAACACATTGACTTATCAAATGAAAGTTACTGCAGGAGATTTTATTGTTTTTCCATCTTATTTAGAACATAGAATTTTAGCTAATCACACAAATGTAGAAAGATATAGTATAGCTATGGTTATGAATCCAACTGGAATGATTGGCGTAAATGATAGCACTATTGATTACGGCTTAATATACAAAAAATGAAAAATTTAAAAAACTTTATTTCTGTTACGAAATCTATTCCAGATAAAGTCTGTGATGATTTATTAAAAGACATAAAAAAACAACAATGGCAAAAACATAAATGGTATGGAGGAGATCAAAACTATACTTCATTAGAAGAAGATGCTTTTGTTAAAAATGCTCTTCAAGAAGAACAAGATGTTTTAATGCCATTCATTCAAAAAACTTTATTTAATTATCAAAAAGATAGACAGTTTAAAGATACTAATGAACTTAGAGCTCCCTTCTGTGAAAAAATTTCTCCTATAAGATTTAACGAATATAGAAAAGATCAAACTATGGCCACGCACTATGATAATATTAAAGATTTATTTGATGGAGTTTATAAAGGCGTTCCTCAAATATCTATTGTTGGAGTATTAAATGACGAGTATAAAGGCGGTAAATTTTTGATAAGAGATGAAGAGATTAAATTAAAAAAAGGAGACATTCTTCTTTTCCCTTCTTGTTTTTTATATCCTCATACGGTTACTAAAGTTACTACTGAAAATCCAAGATATTCATTTGTTTGTTGGGCATTTTAATGTATACTAACCCATAAAAAATGGGGTGGAATTTAACCCGAAACTCTGTATAGTGACAGATTATGCTACAAAAGTTAGGGTTTTTACCTGGTTTCAATAAACAAGTTACATCTACCGGCGCTGAGTCACAGTGGACTGGCGGTGAAAATGTGCGTTTTAGATATGGTACACCTGAAAAAATAGGTGGTTGGAATCAATTAGGTGAAAGTAAATTAACCGGTGCAGCTAGAGGTTTGCATCACATGGTTAATAAAATAGGTATTAAATATTCTCTTATTGGCACTAATAGAATTTTATATGCTTACACAGGAGGAGTATATTACGATATACATCCTTTAACTAATCCATTAGGCACAGCTCTTACAAATGCTTTTAGCACGACTAACGGATCACCAACAGTAACTATTACTTTTTCATCAGCACATAATTTTGAAGCTGGTGATATAATTTTGTTTGGAGATACTTCTACATTTAGTGCTATTACAGGATCAAATTTTGGTGCCTCAGATTTTTGTGATAAAAAATTTATGGTGACTTCAACACCAACAGGAACCACGATAACTATTACAATGCCTGGAAATGAAGGGGGAGCGGGAGCAACCACTTCTGGAGGTATAACTTATTTTCAATACTACCATGTAGGACCACCAGACCAAGTTGGAGTTTTTGGTTATGGTATATCTCAATGGGGTGGTTCAGTTACTAACCCACAAACAACAACTTTAAATGGATCATTAAATGCTGACTCTGCCGGAACTGGCGGAACAGGAACTACAATTAATGTAGCAAGCACCACGGGTTTTCCAACCGCAGGCACAAATTTTATACAAGTAGACAATGAAGAAATTTCTTATACAGGTGTTACAGCCACTAGTTTTACAGGGATAACTAGAAATGTTCGAGGCACAACTAACGCTTCCCACAGTAACGGGGCTACTGTTACTAACTACAGTGGTTTTTCTGGATGGGGCTCAGCAGCAACATCTACAGATAAAGTAGCAGAACCTGGTATGTGGTCTATTGATAACTTAGGAAGCACAGCTATTGCTTTAATATTTAATGGTGAATGTTTTCAATGGAATTCAGATTTAACTAATGCTGTAACAACAAGAGCAACTATTATATCAGGTGCACCAACTGCATCTAGAGATATGTTAGTATCTACTCCTGATCGTCACTTAGTATTTTTTGGTACAGAAACAACTATTGGAGATAAATCTACTCAAGACGATATGTTTATTAGATTCTCATCTCAAGAAGATATTAATACTTATACACCTACAGCTGAGAATAGTGCTGGTACACAAAGACTGGCCGCCGGATCACGGATCATGGGTGCTAAGCTTGGTAGAAACGCACTTTATGTTTGGACGGACACAGCTTTATTTACTATGCGTTTTGTTGGAACCCCTTTTACATTTGCTTTTGAACAGGTTGGAACTAACTGTGGACTAATTGGTAAGAACGCAGCTGTTGAAGTTGATGGTGCTGCGTATTGGATGTCTGATAATGGTTTCTTTAGATACACTGGTAAGCTAGAATCTATGGACTGTTTAGTTGAAGATTATGTTTATGACAATTTAAATACAACATCTAATCAAATGGTTTACGCAGGTATCAATAACTTGTTTGGAGAAGTCACATGGTTTTATCCAGAAGCTAACTCTAATGTAAATACACAATCAGTTACTTATAGTTATCTAGACTCAACTGCTAAAAGACCTATATGGTTTGTAAACGCAAGTTCTTTATTTATTAGAACTACTTGGGTCGATTCTGCAGTATTTGGATTACCCCATGCAACTCAATATGATGCAGGTACAGATACATCTTTTGATGTAGTTGGTAACACTGAAGGTGTTTCGTATTACTATGAACATGAAACAGGTGTTAACCAAGTAAGACTAGGAGTAACCACAGCAATTGCTGCTAATATTACTTCTGGTGATTATGATATTACACAAAAAGTTATTAGAGGAGCTGCAACTAACTTAGGTGACCTTAGAGGTGATGGTGAAAATATTATGAGAGTTAGTAGAATTATACCAGACTTTATATCTCAAGCTGGTAATACTATTGTACAATTAGATTTAAGAAACTATCCTAGCGATACAGCAGCTAGCTCATCATTGGGTCCGTTTACTATATCATCAAGCACAACAAAAGTAGATACACGTGCAAGAGCTAGATCAATTGCTCTTACAATATCCAATACTGCAGTCGATACTAGTTGGAAACTAGGAACTTTTAGGTTAGATATACAAACTGGAGGAAGACGATAATGACAGAGCTAGAATTACTATTAGTTACTCAAGCAAGAAAAGCTAATCCAGATTTACATAGAAGAACTGATGGTGAAATTTTACAAATGTTTAGAGAAAATGAAATGCCTGATGGCCAGACAGATGATAGTGTAGAAAGTCAAGGTATTATGAGATTCAAACCTGAAAATACATCTGCAGACGCTGAGATGTTTCCTAAATACAGAATAAGAGATCAATTAAGAAAAGATTTTTCTATGAATGGTATACCAAAAGATTTTCTAGATGGTTTAGGAGAAACATATAGTAGACTTAGAGAATCTCCTGTGGGTAGAGGAATAGGTTCTCTTAGAAATTTTGCAACTGATATGAAAGACAAAGGAATAGATTTAGGTAAAATGGCTATATCAGGAATAGGTAATGCAATTATGCCTGGACTAGGTTTTGTATTATCATCGTTACCAAGAGATAATCCAATAAATAGTTTTAAAAGAAGTTTTACTGTTGGTGGTTCTAATATGCCTGTTGATCCTTATGGTTATTATGATGCTTTAAGAGCAGGTAATTTAAATCAAGATCCTTTTGGTAGAAACCCTGTTTCTGCTTTTGGTAATTACAAAGGAACACTAGCAAAAGATGCAAACTACATGGGAACAAATAAATTTAATTTAGCTAAAAAAGATTTTGCAGAAAGATTTTTTGATAAAAATGCACAAAATGCTGGTGGTGTTAAAATAGATAATACAGTTTATTCAGGAGCAGATTATCAAGGTGATACCGGTGGTGGTGGATATGGCGGTGGATTTGATGCTTCTACAGGTAACTATAACGACCCTTACTCGGATGATACAGAATAATGGCAAAGATAGTACAAACATTAACTAGAGCAAGCTCAGAGTATGAGGAAGATGTGGCACAGTCTTTAGTTAGGGATTTAGATGCAGTGTTAGAAAAACTTAACACTACATTTCAAGAAGAATTAAAACAGGAGATAGAAGCTAGAAGTTTCTTTTTAGATTAATGGCAACAGTAAATCAGTATAAATTTGTAGGAATAGATAATAGTACCAGCGGCGCTGCGTTAACTCCGTTTGGATCTGGTAATCCTTTAGTTAGTGAAACATACTTAATCAAGTCTATATTAGTAACATCAGCTGGAACACCTACAGTGACGGTTACAAACAATAGTATTACATCTATTAAATCAGCACAATTAACAGCTAATACTACGACAGAATTATTAACCCAACCGCTAATAGTAGAAGGTGGAAAAGCCTTTACAGTACAAGCAAGCACATCAGATTCGTTTGATGTGGCTATTAGCTATCTAAACATTAAGAAAGAGGTAACAACATAATGGATGAAACAGTAACATTAACACCAGAAAAAATTATAACTAAGATTACAAACAAGAAAACAGGAGAAGTCTATGAGACTGAAGAGGCTTTAAAAGCTGCAAATATACCTGAAGCGGACGTACGGAGAGATGTGACAGTTATCATGCCTCCTCTTGATTTGTTCGCAAAAACAAAGTAAACTGACAAAACCATGGGAATAGAAGATATACAAATTTCAGAAGAATTACAGACTAGCGCACCCTCTATAAAGTATAGTGGTAGTGAAGGTCCTAAGTCTCCGCAAGAAGAACAACAAATGATAATGGCTTCTTTAGAAGAAGAGTACAAGAAGTATGTATTTGAAATGGAAGAACAAGGTATTCAACCTATGTCTTTACGACAGTTTATGGAACAAGCTATAGCTGAAGGACAAATGTCTGGTGGTCAACCTTTACCGCAAGATCCAACAAAACCAGTCAATCCTTTTGCACCTAAGCCGACAGGACCAGTATTACCTGACAGACAAATGGCAGCGTATGGTGGTATCATGGGTGTAGATGGTAGACGTCAATATGGTTTAGGAAGTTCACTTAAAAAATTTGTAAGAAAAGTTATACCAAATGAAGTATCAGAAATTGCAGTTAAAGCTGCACCATTCGTTGCACCGTTTAACCCATTACTTGCAGCAGGTATGGCAGGTATCGGTGGCTTTGATCAAACAGGTAGAATAGGTTCATCAATCAAATCAGGATTAATGACTTATGGTGGTGGTCAATTGGCTAGAGGCATTGGTGGTGGTATGGGAAATTTACAAACAGGAATTAATCCTTTTAATAGTGGTAATTTACCAGGAGCAGGTACAGGTACATTTAGTAAATTTTTTAGTAATCCACTTCAAGGTGAAGGTGGGTTAAGTCAAATTTTAAAAGATAGACAAAACGCAGCATCAGTAGATATGCTTGATGACTTTGAAGTAAGTGGTAGAGCTTTAAAAGGAACAGGTGGAAAAGAAATTGATTCAATGAAAAGAGTATTTGATACTGCAGAAACAATAAATAAAAACCCTATAAAAAAATTATTAAACACAGCTACTAATTTTGCATTAGACAATAAACTTGTAACAGGTCTTGTAGCAGGAACTTTAGGAGCAAGTGCTCTTATGGGTAATATGGAACCAGAAGAAATAGAAGAGTTACAAAGAGGCGAAGGTTTAGATGTAGCAGGTATTAGAGCAGAAGTTATAGAAGCATTTAAAGATCCATCAGGTGAAAAATTAAAAGCTATTAGAATTAAATATCCTTTCTTAGGATCAAAAGAATCTAAAGATTTAACAGGTCTAGCTAATGGTGGTAGAATAGGTAAAGCCGAAGGTGGGTTAATGGACCTTGGTGGTATGGAAAAAGATTACAGAGCTGAAGGTGGATTTGTACCTATAGGAAAAAAAGAAAAGGCTGATGATGTGCCTGCAAGATTAAGTGTAAATGAGTTTGTATTTACTGCAGATGCTGTTAGAAACGCAGGTGGCGGAGATATAGATAAAGGTGCAGAGGTTATGGAAAACATGATGAAAAATTTAGAAGCTGGCGGACAAGTATCTGATGAATCACAAGGTATGGCTGGCGCACAACAGATGTTTGAAACATCGGAAAGATTAAGCGAGGTAATATAATGGCTGTACAAGAACAACGAACACTTCCACCACAATACGTAGAAGATCTACAAAAAGATTTTGGAACACAATTAACAGCAATGACGGCAACGCCGTTAAACACAGGATTATTTGCACCACAAGTTGCTGGTCAAGATGCAGCGCAACAAAGCGCATACACAATGGCTACAACTCCTGGTCAAGGTATAGGAGCATTTCAAGATTATATTACACAAGCAGGAGCGTATGACACTTCAGCTGCAGGTCGATCAGGACCAACTGCTTATCAACCTTTTATGTCTCCTTATCAACAGGATGTAATTGATGCAACATTACAAGAATACGATTCACAAGCCGCACAAGGTTTAGCAGGTATAGGTCAACAAGCAGCTAAGTCTGGTAATTTAGGTGGAGGCCGTGAAGGTGTTATGAGAGCACAATACCAAAACAAATCTGATATGAATAGAGCATTACTAGAATCAGGATTATTACAACAAGGATTTACACAAGCTAATCAATTGGCTAATCAAGCATTTAATCAACAAATGTTATTAGGACAAAACCAACAAGGACTAGCTTCACAAGTTCCAGGATTATACGGACAAGATATTGGTACTTTAAGATCAGCGGGCGCAGGTCAACAAGCACAAGCACAAGCTCAACTAGATGCTACAAGAGAAGCAAATAGACTAGACGCTTACGAACCATACGAAAGATTAGGTTATCTTGGATCTGGAATTGCACAGATAGCATCTGGAGCACCAGGACAATTTCAATCTATGGTACAGCCTAACCCTACACCGTTGCAAACTGCACTAGGAATAGCCTCAGTTGGTGGAGGATTACTAGGAAACTATGGTGACTATTTAAGAGGAGCAAGAAGTTAATGAATAACTTATACAAAAGACCTATGTTTAGAAAAGGTGGGTCTGCTGAAGGCGGAATTACTTCTGGATTACAAGCACCTAGACAGGGTTATAATACAGCAGGTTCTGTACAATCATTAAACATGGATCAAAACGTAGAACAAGCATTAAGAAATGCAAGTCTTGGTGATTTAAAAACAATGGCTGATCAAATGTATTCATCAAATGTTGGAACAAGCAGACCTAAACGTAGATTTAATGATTTCTTAATTGACTTTGGTTTAGATATTGCATCAAGATCACCACAAGGAAACATATTTCAAACAGCTGCATTGTCAGCTAAAGATCCATTTAAAAGATTTCAAGACGCAAGATCTCAAGAAGAATTGTTAATGGAAACACAAAAAGAAAATTTAGAAGGTAGACGATCTGATATGTTTAAAACATTAATTGAAGGTCAGTCAGATATATTAGCAGAGAAAACTGGTAATACATCAGGTGTTGAATTACAAAAAGTTGAAGTGATAAAAGATACTGTTCCTAAGTTATATGAATTAAGATCTAAAGTAGAAGATGGCACAGCAACTGATGAAGATAGAATGAACATAGATATTATGGAAAGAACACTCAACAATCTTCAAAAGAAAGATCCTATTACACAAGCAACATTAGATATTTTTGTAAAATCTAATGATGGAGAAATGTTGTTTAGTAAAATTGCTAAAGATTTATTAAACAAAGATAATATAGCTGGTGGTGATAAATACAAAGGCGATAAATCAAATGAACAATTAAGAATAGATGCTTTACAACAAATGAGGAAAGTAATTGAAACAACATTCAGAGCTGAAGGTGGTAGAATAGGTTATGCTAATGGTGAAATGGTAATGGAAGAACAAGTTACAGAGACCATGGACCAAGGACCTAAAGCTATGGCAGATAATCCGATAAGTTATGATCAGCTAAGAGCAAGATTACCACAAGAAATTACAGACGATATTGTACAATTGATGGCTAACAGTGCAGAAGCATTAGAAGATTTTGCAATGATTTCAACTCAACAAGATGTAAATCAGTTTAATCAAAAATATAGCGTTAACTTAGTATTACCATCAGGAGCGTAACATGGCAGAAACAGCCTACGAACGATTTCTTAAAGATGTCAAAGATGACGAAGCTGTTGATGTAGAAATAAGAGATCCTCAACCAATAGATTTAGATCAAATTAAACTTAAAATTCAAAGCGAATTAACAGGACAATCAAAACCTAAAAAACCTGTCAAGTGGTTGGCTATGCCTGACCCTAAAAATATTATGAGTTTGTATTATCAGTTAAATCCTTCAAAAAGATTAGTTGATTCGGTTCTAATGCCTAAAGAAATGAAAGAAATATCTCCTGATATTAAACAAGTTATTCAAGAAATGACTGATGCAAAGGCTCCGAGTTTTAGAATAAACAACGAAGAGATTACACAAGAGAGAGATTACACAACAGGTCTTGATGAAATAGCAAAAGGAATAGATTCTGGTCTTCATGATCTTCAACATAGTTTAGGTTCCTTATTATTTGCAGGAACAGACCTTGTAGCAAACACAGATTTTTTATCTAAGTTTGATAAGCTAATGCAAGAGTATGAACCCACTCGTCCTGATACATGGAGAGGAGGCTTGGTATCCTTACTTACACAATTTGGTATTCCTGGGACAGCAGTTGCTAAAATTGTTGGGAGAATACCTGGAGTTGTTAGAGTTAAAAAAGCAGCTGATGCAGTTAAAGGTGGTAAGGCTAGAAAAGTTAGTCAAGTTGCAGCAAGATCTACAGAAGGTGCAACTATTGTAGGTGTTACAGATTTTTTAGCTTCAGAACCTGGTAGAGAATCATTTTTTGTAAACCCAGAAAATACTGAAGGTTTAACAGGCAGAAAAAAAGCTGCGGCTGAACTTAGAAACAAAGTTAAATATGGTGCAGAAGGAACTTTAATTGGTGGTGGTTTTCCATTAATGGGTAAGTTTACACAGCTCGGTTATAAGTATGGATTATCACCATTGCTTTCTAACAAATATAAAATAGGTGCAGCGCAACTAGGTGCTAGAGGAATTAATACAGCCATGATAAAACCGGTACAACTCTTACTTGGTAATAAACTTGTTTCCCCATTAACAAGAGAAGCAGCAGAAGGTTTACAAAATGCAGGAAAATTTACAATAGGTAAAGTTGTTGCTCCATTAATTGTATCTGGTATGAAAAGTTACAAAGATAGAAAACTTGGTTTTGTTAGACAGCTACCTGAATTTAAAAATTGGAGATTAAAATCTGTAACAGATCCTAATACATTAAATCAAAGTGTTAAAAGTTTAGATAACTTTTTATCTTACTTTAGATCTTATGGTAAACAACCTAAAGATATTGCGGGTGTGTCAGAAGAAGTGCAACTTTATATAAAATCAAAAGCTAGAAAAATAGATAGAACCTATGAAGGTTTAGAAAAGACTGCATATAATTTAGCTAAAAGATTTCAAGATGAATATAATAAAGGAAATACATCTGTGCCTATGCAAAAATATTTTGCAGATGAGATTAAAGAAATAGCCAACAACATTTTAAAAGATGCGGATGCAGTAGTAAAAGGTCAAAAAAAATTAAATGATTTACCACAAGAACTTCAAGGGTTAACAAAAGATTTAACTAAAGATATTAAAAAAATTATAAGTGAATTTAAAAAAGTATTACCTAAAGGTAAAGAAGCTGATGAACTTGCAAAAAGTTTAGCCAATATAGAAGTTGATAACGTAGGTAAATATTTAGTTAGATCTTTTCAAACATTTAGAAATCCTGACTATGCACCAGCTGAAGATGTAATGAATAAAGCTGTAGATTATTTAGTTAGAAATGTAATTAAAAAAAATACAAACTTAAAAGAATCTGCAAAAAGTTCTTTTCCAAAATTATCCGCAGAAAAAGCTTACAGAGAATCGGCTAGAATGCATGCGGAAGATATATTAAGAGTAGGTAAAGCTGAAGGTAGATCGCCGTTAGCACAACTAAGACAAATTGGTAGTAGAATATTACAAAATGATAAACTTAGATTTTTAAAAACAGGAGAAGAATTACCAAATGAAATTAAAAATTTATTGGGTCCTGAAAGAAATTTAAAAGCATCTGTTTCTTACACTACCGCAGAAGCAATTTCATCTATGGCAAATAAAAGAGCAGCAGATTATATTGCAAACTCTGGAATAAAAAATGGTTGGTTATTTAATAGCTTAGAAGATGCAAGAAACGCAGGAGTTCTTAACGCACAGAAAATAACAAATGTTCCAAGACTAGGTATAATGAAATCAGGATTATTAAATAAATATGCATCACCAGAATATGTAGAATCGTTTGCAGGTGTAGGTAATACTTTAGATAAATTAGTACAAATGAGTTTTTATCGTCACGCGTTACAAGCTAAAGTTGGTGTGCAGATTGGTAAAACTTTATACTCACCACAAACACAGGTTAGAAACGTAACTTCGGCTTCTTTCTTTGCTTTGATGAACGGTCATATTGGTAATAAAGCTAGTGTTACTGACGCAATGAGAATGGTAGCAAGAGATATATTTAAAGCAGGTGGTAATAAAATTGATGAAGTAGAGTTTAATAACTACGTAGAAAAACTAGTTAGACTCGGTGTGTGGGATGAAAACGTTGTAGCTGCAGAATTAAAATCTGTCCTTCAAAATATAAAAGATGGTTCAATTAATAACACAGATGCTTTGTTTGACAAATTAATGAAGATGGCACCTACTGATAAAGTTGCAAGATTATATGCAGGTGGAGATAACCTTTGGAAACAGTATGGTTGGGAATATGGTAAGTCTCAACTAAACATGGCATTAAAAAATTTAGATGATGTTAAACAATGGTTTAGATACATGGGTAAAGAGTTTGATTCCATTAGTCCGGTTACAGGAGTTAAAAAAACTTATGATGATGCAATTGATGAAGCATCAGCTTTTCTTTTACGAAACACATATCCAACATACAGTAAAGTACCACCGGTTATTCAAGAGTTAAGAAAATTACCACTTGGAAACTTTATATCTTTTCCTGCAGAGATACTTAGAACAGGTGCAAATATTATTAGTTTAGGTTTAAAAGAATCAGCTCATCCTAACAGAGGAATACAACAAATGGGTATAAGAAGATTAACTGGTGCTTTTTTAACTAGTTATGCCATTGGAAAAGGGTTTACAGAAATTGCACAATTCTTAACTAACTCAACAGAATCACAGTGGGACGCATATAAAAGATCATCTGCTGCATCATGGGATGCAACATCCAACTTGTTAGCTGTTAAAGGATGGAAAGATGGTGAAAGTGCTGCAATTAATTTTTCATACTTTAGTCCTTACGATAGTTTATATCAACCATTGGAAGCAGCTGTTGCACAAGCACAAAAACAAAATTTAAATCCACAAGAAACAGAACAGTTTGTGATGAACTTAATGTTCTCAGAAGAAGGACCTGTATTAAAATTTTTAGAACCATTTATATCTGAGCCTATAGGTTTTGATAGATTTATAGATGTCTCTGTAAGAAATGGTAAAAAAGAAGGTGGTGGATCTGTATACACACAATCAGATGACTTAGGCGATAAATTTATTAAATCATTGGGTTATGTATTAGATGGAGTTAAACCAGGTATAGTATCTAGTGGTCAAAAAATAGGTGATGCATTATCAAAAGATTTAACTAAGGGTGGTAAGCCTATGAATTTATCTGATGAATTACTAGCGTTGTTTACTGGAACACGGATTATTAGAATTGATGTTAAAAAAGATCTTAGATATTTTACATCTACAATGAATAGATTATTGAGAGCTGTTGATGAAACAGAAGGTTTTTATGATGTAAAAGATTTTGCAAACAAAACTCCTAGTGACATGGCTAAGACTTTTAAAAACATGCAGGACGAAGCATTTAGAATACAAAAAGATATGTATATTAGAATTAAAGATTTACAGTTATTAGATTTAGATGATGACAGAATATATGAAATTATGAAAAAATCTGGAACATCTAAAAAAACAATTAGAAATTTATTAAATGGAATATTTACACCAGTTAATTATTCTAAGCCTAGATTTAAAAGTAAAGTTCAAGCTGTTGAAGATCAAATGGATAGATTAAATAAAGACAGCAAACAATTTATTTACAGTGCAAACGATGATTTCTTATTTCCAAGAGAAGAATTAGATGAAATTAAATCTGCATATAGTGGTATGGAATTTTTTCCAGAAATTTTTAATATGGAAACTAAAGAATATGAAGGCGGTTATTATCCAGATAAAGAAAAATATAAAACAAATAAAGAGGGTAGATTAATTTATGATGACAAAGGTAAACCGATTAGAGAAGAAGGATTTATACAAAAAAATATTAGAAAAATACCTGGAGCAATTAAAGATTTAGTAATACCTGGTTCACCTGGATTTACAAGTAAACCACAGACACCACCGTTGGGTGACACACCAATGCCCTCTAAAAGAGTAGCAAGTGTGCCACAAAAAAGTCCAATTACTAACTTGACACGTAACGAAGAAGCATTACTATCACCAACAGAAAAGGTAATAGCGAGTAGAACATAATGGCAAAAAAAGACGAAGCATTACATAAAATTGAATCACATGAGAAGCTATGCAGAATTATGCAAAAGCAAACTCATGACAAAATACATTCTATTGAGACTCAAATACAAAGAATAGAAAGTATATTACTAATTACTTCTGGTGCATTGATCAGCGGTTTGGTCTATGTTATCTTTACATTAATCACAAGATAAAAAAATTTCATGCAACTATCAAAACATTTTACCTTAAGAGAGATGACCAATTCGATGACCGCTCAGCGTAAGGGAATTGATAACACACCAGGAGCTGGTGAAATTAAAGCTTTGGGTGATTTATGTTATGAGGTGCTTGAACCGCTACGAGCACATTTCGACAAAGCTGTTACGATTACCAGCGGCTATCGCAGTGAAGCGCTTTGTGAAGCGATCGGCAGCAAAAAGACATCGCAGCATGCGAAGGGCCAGGCGGTCGACCTAGAAATATTTGGCGTGCCCAATATTAAGACAGCTTACTGGCTACAAAATAACGTGGACTTCGATCAATTGATCATGGAGTACTACGATAAGGATGATCCCGCAGGCGGATGGGTCCACATAAGCTATCATGAATCTGATTCAAACAGAAAACAAGTTCTAACCTTTGACGGAAAAAAATACACTGAAGGTCTTCCAGACATGGAATGGTCCGGCGGCAAAGTTGTGAATTAAAAATTCCAGCGCTCTTCGTGTATATATCCTACTATATCCATGACCTTAATTCTTCCCCTAAAACTTCTGATGCTATGTTTATTTTTTTACGTAGAGCTTTTACAATTTTTTCATCCACAGTATCGTCAGCCATTATATCGACATA
>Ga0181407_1000249_pt1 | contig 18376 bp, 19 predicted proteins | sample 30SPOviralmetaG_FD_130136 | JGI IMG/M metagenome (GOLD analysis project Ga0181407, IMG submission 130136) | Marine viral communities from the oligotrophic San Pedro Time Series (SPOT) site, San Pedro Channel, CA, USA - 30 SPOT_SRF_2012-01-26 | ecosystem: Environmental > Aquatic > Marine > Strait...
AAACAGATGAACCAGTAAAAGTATATTATTTTGAAGTAGGAGGTGCACAAACACCCCCCGAAGAAGTAGAATTTCAAACATTACACAATTCATTTAAATTAACAAATGCTAATGGTAATGTATTACTATATGAAGGGTGGAATCCTTTTGCAGATAATGGTCAAGGAGCACTACAATCTTTTAGTCCACCTTTTTATAACACATACAACGCAATGCCCTTTTGTGGTACTTTATGTATTCCAACAGTATTAGGTTGTACTAATTCTGAAGCATTAAATTATAATGAAGATGCAAACACAGACGATGGTAATTGTATAGAAATAGTAGAGGGTTGTACTAATGATTTAGCATATAATTACAATGAAAACGCCAATTTTGATGATGGTTCATGTATTCCAGTAGTAGTGGGTTGTATGGATGATGTAGCTTGGAATTATAATGAAAATGCAAACGTAGGGGATGATTCATGTTTATATTTTGGTTGTACTGATTCTGAAGCAATAAACTACAATTATATAGCTAATGTAGATAATGGGTCTTGTTTATATCCAGGTTGTACAGATTCATCAGCTTTAAATTTTAATTCAGAAGCCAATACAGATGATGGATCATGTATACTACCAATATATGGTTGTACAGATTCTACAGCATTTAACTATGATTCTGATGCAAATACAAATAATGATTCATGTATACCAGTAATAGAAGGTTGTACAAATATATTTGCTTTTAACTATGATGCATTTGCAAATACAGATGATGGATCTTGTACATTAACTGTTTATGGTTGTACTGACCCAACAGCATTAAATTACGATTCAGAAGCAAATGTAGATAATGATTCATGTATAGAAATAGTAGAAGGATGTACAGATTCGACAGCAATTAACTATAATGAATTAGCAAATGTAGATGATTTTTCATGTATAGATTACATTTATGGATGTACAGATTCAACAGCATTTAATTACAATGAATTAGCAAACACAGATAATGATTCATGTATACCTGTAATTTATGGTTGTACAGATGCATCAGCCTTTAATTATAATTCAGAAGCAAATACAGAAGATTTTAGCTGTATTGAAATAATTTATGGATGTACAGATACAACAGCATTTAATTATGATCTATTAGCAAATACAGATAATGGAACTTGTATTGACATATTAACGGGATGTACTGATGTTAATGCTTATAACTACGATGGAAATGTTAATACAGATGATGGTTCATGTGAATATGATGCTGAATGTAGTGGAGGACCCGGAGTTCCTTATTGGTTACCTAATGAATGTTTTGAATGGGTAATATCAATTGATACAGAATGTTGTACAAGTAATTGGGATTCATATTGTATTGAACTATATAATTATTGTGATTTAGGGTGGCCTATTGATTTAGAAGAAATAAGTGGTGAATTATTAATTTATCCAAATCCAGTAAATGACATATTAAATATTACTAAAAAAATTGATATTAAACTATATGATATAGTAGGTAATTTAATTCTTTCTAAAGAAAATACTACACAAATAGATATGACAAACCTCCCAAGTGGTATTTATAACTTAAATATAAACCATAATAATAAAATAATAAATAATAGAATTATAAAACAATAACGCCTTTTAAAATAAATTTATATTTATTAAGGAATAACAATATTAAAAAATGGCAAATAATAAACTTTACGGGTATACTCCTAAAATGGCTAACGAAAAGGATGGCAATAGATTAGATAAATATAATCCATATGAATTTAGAAAAGGAATGGATTATGAATTAACTTCTATGGGATGTATGAGATTATCTGAATCACTCCCTGAAGAAAGAGAAAAGGCAACAGAAAATGTTCTTAAAAATTTAGAACAACACCCTTCATATTATTCAGCTTTAATTCAATTTGAAACAGGAATGAACTATGCGGGTAAAATTGATGGGAAAAATTTTAAATCTTGGCTTAATGATCATTTTGAACTTAATAAAATGCAACCTGTTATAGATGAAAAATTTAAAAAATCTAAAACAACTAACTTTAAAGACGACCAAATGGATAAACCAGGTAAATATACTAAAAGTGACTATACTGTTCCTTTTAAAACTTCTCAACTTAAAGAAGCTATAAAAAAAACTATGTTTGACATATTAAAAGAACAAGATGATTTAGAAGTCCCTGATGTAGATGTAGATGATGATAAAGCAGCAGATAAAGCAGCTACTAAAGGAGCCAGAAAAACAGGTAAATCTAATAGATTTGATTTAGAAAAAGAAGCAATAAAAGATTTATTATTTAGAGGTAAAAAAGGAAAAGACAGTGAATATACAGAAGAAGAACCAGCACCAAAAAGTATTTTAGCTGTAAAGGATGAAATGCTTAATTTATATAAAACTAAATATAAAGGTAAAGAAGGAGGTGTAGATGAGTATAAGGCAGAACTTAAAAAAGCAAATGAAAAATTTCTAAAAATAATAGAAAAGCACATAGAAAAATTTGGAGAAGGAGAAAAAGGATTAGGCAATAAAGTTGATATGAAAAAAGTATATGGTGAAAGTTTACCAGATACTGTTAAACTTTTAGGTGCTAGATTAAAAGAAATAGAAAAAGAAGAACAAGAAGATGTTATAGCTCAAACAAGTGAAAGACTTGAAATAGCAAAAGGTGATATGACTCGATCTCAACAAATTAAACTTCTTGAAATTTGTAGAAAACATGGAGTAAGTTTAAGAGAAGGATCTATGGGTATTAAAATGTATTATGAAATAGCTAAAGAAGCATACCTAGAGGGTGTAGCTAATGGGTTAAGATTATAAAAAATAAATTAAAATAAATAGTTATGAATTGGATAAATAGTTGGAGAGAAGGTAATAAAAAAAATATTATAGATATCTCACTAAGACTTGGAGTATTAACTCTATTTGAACTTAAATGGAATCCCGAAGTTAAGTTTAGATTAATAATATTAAATTTTGGGGTTGAATTATAAGACAAAAAATAATAATAATTAAAATAAAAAAACATTATGTCAAATTTACAAACACTAAAAAGACTAGTTCGAGAAGAATATAGTAAATATTTAAAAGAACAAGGTATGGATATACCTATGGATCCTATGGGAGACATGGGGGGTCCTATGGATGACCCTATGGTATCAGTATCAGATAAAGATATAGACCTTGCAGGAGGAAAAGATGAAAATCCATTAGATACTTTAAAACAAATTTTTGATATGTTAAAAGATTTCTTTGAAGGAGATGCAGCACCAAAAGGTGATGACAAACCTAAAAAAGATGATAAGCCTAAAGGAGATGACAAACCTAAAGGAGATGACAAACCTAAAGGAGATGATAAGCCTAAAGGAGATGACAAAAAAGATAAAGATTCTCTTCAAGAAAGGTTTCAAAAACTTGCAAATATTATAAAATAAAGTTATGACTCTCGATGAGTTATTATTAGAATGGTCTTATAAGTCAGAAAAGGGGTATCCATCTTTGGATAACCCCTCTGACATTTCTATACTTAAACAAATACTTGAAAAATTAAAATTACCTTCTAAAGAAATTATTAGGGGTTTAAAAGAAGGTACTAAAGCATCTAATTCAAGAAATGCTATAGCCAAAATACTTGCTTCCTCCGAAGGTAAAGAAGCAGGTTTAACCCTTATGAAAGATAATTATCGAATAGGTAATAAAAATAATATTGATAAGGACCAATTTATGGAAATACTTTTAAAAGTATTTGATAATCCTACAATAAAAATAATAGATCCCCCTGAAAGTGGAAGTTCTAAATATAATATGTTTGAATTTGAAACAGAAGAGGGATTAGTCCAAATAGTTCTAGCAGGAGGAGCTAATAAAGGAGAAGTTTATGAACAAGATCTTTTAACTAAAATACAAGGATCTGTTGGTTTTCCTCTAGATGAAATTGAATTTCCAGATATCCAAAAATTATTCCAAACTATAGGTATTGACCCTGAAGATCTTACTCCTGATGATGCTGAATTTATGGGGGCTGCTGATACAAAAAGACAATTATCATTTGATGGCCCTACAGATTTAGGAACTAAAGTAGCAGATTTAGTAATACATGCAGAAAAAGATATTTATTTATCTATAAAAAATATAAAAGGTTCTGGTATATATAATGGAGGTAATGTTCCTTTTGTTATTTTAAATGAAGAAGGTATAGCTGTATTTGATGAAAGTAAATATAACGAAAAACCTTTATTTAAAGAAATTTTTGAAGCTTGTGGTATAGATCCTCAAAGAATGGCTGATGGTTTAACCGCTTATATTACTCAAGAAGGTGAAGCAAGTAGTTGGGAGTCATCAACAGATGTAGATTTAACTAAAGTTAAAAATTTATTAGCATCTTCATTTGGGTATGGTTATTGGTATGTAAGAGAAAAAGCAGGAGGAGAAATATTTGTCCATTATATAGATGGTGAACAAGGAGCCTATGATATGGTAGGAGAATTAAATGCAGATGCTGTAAAAATTAAATATCCAGGTACTAATACTAAAGCTTTAGATGTAGTTATTGATACTAATAGCCCAGTACTTTCAAAAGATGATGATAAAACTCCTTTAAGATATCAAATAGTTATAAGAAATGCTTCAAAAAAGATATTACCAGCAAGATTAAACATAAGAACCAATAAATAATTTGGATTTCTAATATCCTTTTATTACATACATCTAAACAAATAAATAAAATACATGAAATACGCAGGACAAGTACAAGGAGCTTTAGAAAGACTTGATCAATCTTTAGCTAGATTATATACCTTAATTAAAAGAGGTGAAAATAAAAACGCTATTCATTTTATGAAAGAAGGAGAACTAAAAGATAGATATGATGAACTCCAAAACATAATAACAATAGCAGGGGGACCAGGAGTTACAGGAGCAATGGGAACTTCCCAAACAGGTACATTTTAATAAAAAATAAGGTTATGTTATCAGCAGAAAAAATCCAATCAAATTGGGAACGTTATCTCAATGAAATAAAAGCAAATATATCTAAAGAAAGAACAGATACATTAATTCCTTTTTTAGAAAAATTTGAAGAACGAATGATGATGATGCCCGCTGCAGCTAAAAACTGGCACCATTCAGCATTTGCTGGTGGTTATGTTGACCATGTATTACGTGTGTATGATTGCGCAAATGAATTGTATAAAACGTGGAATAAAATGGGAGGAGATATATCCACATACACAATTGAAGAAATGCATTTCGTCGCTTTATTCCATGATTTAGGTAAAATGGGCCAACAAGAAGGTGAATACTATAAACCAAATGATTCACAATGGCATATTGATAAATTAGGTCAAATTTATAAATTTAATACTGATATTCCTGCTATGAAAATACCAGAACGATCTTTATTCTTACTACAAGAAATTGGTGTTAAGGTAAGTCAAAATGAATTTATTGGTATTAAAATACATGATGGTTTATATGATGAAAGTAATAAATTTTACTTTATGTCAGGTATGAAAGAAACCAAATTACGTTCTCATTTACCTTTACTTATGCATCAAGCAGACCATATGGCTGCTCAAATTGAATATGAAATTTGGAATAATGCAACTGATGCAGTTCCTAAACAATCAAAACCTACAAATGGTTCTAAGGGAGATAAAACAATGAGAAATGCTAAAAAAATAAATACTAAAAATAACCCGAATCTATCTAATGCTACTTTAGATGTTATAGATTCGTTTTTTAAAGATTAAATTATGGGCTGGATAATATCAACAATAATACTTACAATAATAGCAACAGCTTTAAGCTTTGCTCTTAGAAATTTACTTATTAAAAATGAAAAATTAGAAGATTTTATAACCAAACAAAGTGATGCTGTAAATGAATGCGATCAAAGGTTAAAACAAATTGATAATAAAGGGGTATTTTATTCTGATGATGAAATAGGATGGTTTTTTAAAGAAGTAAAGAAAATTCAAGACGCTTTAAACGAATTTACACTTAAATAAAAAATATGACTACTAAAACCAAAATTAAATTGGATGCAAACTCTATTCCTCCACCTAAAAAGAAAAGAGGAAGAAAAAGAACTAAAAAAAGATATTTCACAGAAGATACAGAAGCAGCAATAGCAGAATATTTAGCATCTTCAAATCAAGATGAAAGAGACGAAATATATAGAACAAGAATCCATTATGCTTTATATAAATTAGCTGAAAACCTTATACATACATTTAAATTTTACTATACAGAAGTAGATAATTTAGAAGATTTAAAACATGAAGTAATTTGTTTTCTTTTAGAAAAATTAGATTATTTTGACCCTTCAAAGGGAAGTAAAGCTTTTAGTTATTTTTCAATTGTAGGTAAAAATTATCTTATACTTTACAATAATAATAACTATAAAAAGAAAAAAATAACAGTAGATGTTATGGCTGCTGATGAAGATGATGGAGTTATTCGTCAGTTAGGTAGAGATCAACGTAAAAAAGATATAAAAGATTTTATAGATTATTTTACAGAATATGTTGATAAACATATATTTACATTATTTAAAAAAAATAAAGATAGAAAAGTATGTGATGCTATTAATACTTTATTTAAACGTAGAGAAAATTTAGAAATCTTTAATAAAAAAGCTTTATACATTTATATTCGTGAAATGACTGATGTAGATACTCCTGTTATTACTAAAGTAACAAAAGTCCTAAAAATAGTATATAAAAAACTTTACACAGAATATAGAGAAACAGGATATGTAAGAATTTAAAACTTTCCATATTTATAATAAATAAATAATTATGGACCCATTAAATCAAATAATATTCGATGATAAATCATTTTCAGATTTATTAAAAGAGATTCATAAAAACCAATCTAAAAAATCAAAACAATTAGCTAGTTTAATAGCTGAATTACGTCCTCTTATTACTTCTTTAGGAGATGCTACAGTAGTAGTACCTTTAATTAAAGAATATATGGAAATTAGTGTTAAAAACGATGATCAATTAATAAAGATGGCAGCTATAGTTCAACGTTTATCTACGGGAGCTACAAGTACAGGAGATGGGGGACTATTAACTGAAGAAGAAATAAATCAACTACAAGATGTAGCAGAAGAAATAGCAAAAACAGTAGAAAAACCTAAACAATTAACAGAACCAAAAGACGAAATAGATGGCACAATTAAAGGACGCTAGAGTTCAAGATATCATATTAGATGAAAACCATCATAGATATGAAGATTTAGGAAAAGAAGAATCTATAGGAACAATACTATTTACTTTTATTGATGAGCTTTCTCCTATAAAAGATAATAATACCCTTTTACATGCTAAACCTTTATATTTTAATTTTTCTCATTACCCTGTACCTGGAGAAATAGTACATGTATTAGGAGCTCCTAATGATAGATATAATGAATTTAGAAGTCGTGACTATAAATGGTTACCTCCTCAATCTATATTTAAATCTCCTTCAAGTAATGCTTATCCAGATACTATGGATGAAAACGGAAAATTTTATCAAGGTAAATATTTTCAAAATCAAGAAAATATAAGACCTTTAAGACCATATGAAGGAGATATAATGATAGAAGGTAGATTTGGACAATCTATAAGGTTTGGATCTACTATAGATAATGAAAAAACACCCCATCCTAATGAATGGAGTCATGCTAATGTTTCAACATACAAAGAGGGAACAAGTATAGGTAGTCCTATTATAATTATAAGAAATGGACAAATAGGAGATGAACAAGGTGAATCTTATGAACATATTATAGAAAATATAAATGGAGATGATTCAAGTATTTATTTATGTTCTGATCAACAAATATCTAATTTTCAACCTGCTTCTTTACATGATGAATCTTATGGATATGATATTTTTAAAGAAATAGAAAAAGAAGAACCTCAAATAGATTATGATGATATGTCTGAAGAAGTAGAAGAAGACATAACATTAAATGAGCCTGATAATTTACCAGCTGAAGACTTACAACAGGAAGATGAATTAAGTAATTTATCAGAAGAAGAAGTAGACTACCATGATGTATCTTCTACTGAAAATTCTGCAACAGGACATTTAGATGATATAGATTTATCAAATGTTCCTGATGGATTAACTGATATAGCAGACCAAAATTTAGAATAAATGGGATTTAAATATAAACACTTATGGCATTCAGATGCAGCTGTTGATGGAGGGATATCAAATTACCCTGGGGTAGATATAGAAAGTAACCCTGCACTAACAGCAGACTATATTAATAATAATTTATCTTTATTATACCAAAACATAATATCTCCCTTAACAAATGCTTTTGGTCCTGATAATATATTTATATCTTCTGGATATAGATGTATGTTATTAAACAGATCTATAGGAGCTTCTCCAACATCACAACATGTTTATGGATTAGCAGTAGATTTAGCATGTAGTACTCATAGTAGTAGAGACATTTTTAATTGGTGTATTGAAAATTTACCAAATAGTTGGAACCAATTAATATGGGAATACCCTGAAAAGGGAAATTATACTGCAGGAAAAAGTTCGTTTTCATGGCTTCATGCTTCATGGGCTCAAGGATATAATTTAAGAAAAATATCTGTAGCTACAACTGTAGAATCTATACATGAAAGATATAAAGAAGAAGATGGAACAAATAGAGTAGGAGAATATACACATAAAATTAATAGAGCTTATAACGATATAGGAATATAATAAAAAAAACAAAATGGCATATATACCACTAAGTCCAAATTCATACCAAGGAAAGCAAGTATTAATAAATTCAGATAGATTAATATTTAATGCTAAAGAAGATTCTATTCTTTTATTTTCAAAACAAGATATAGGATTTAGTACTAATGGAAGTTTTCATTTTGATACAAGTCCAAATAATGATAGTTCTTTTATAATAAATTCTCCAAATATATATTTAGGTTTAGAATATGATAATACATTACCAACACAACCTGCAGTTTTAGGAGATGAACTTCAAGATATTTTACGTAGAATAATAAACCAAATTATGGGTCTTATGAATGATATAGAATTTAAGATAACCTATATGGTTTCTGTCCCTGGGGCCCCTACAGGTCCTAATCCTGCCAACACAGCAGCTTTACAAGGTAGATATCAAAATTTACAAGATATAATGAGGGAATTAGATGGTATTTTAAGTTCAAATACAAAATTAGTTTAAAATGGCAACTCAACAAATAAGAAATATAATTAATACTCAAATAGATGCTTTAGTAAATCGAGCTGAAAGAGAAGTACGAAATGAAGGTAAAAAAAAATTATTAGAACTAAAAAAACAAATACCTACTAAAGAAGAATTAGCTAAAAAACTTCAATCATATATTAATGAAGAGGCTTGTAGTGATAAAGGTAATGAAAAATTTATGAAAATTTATAATAGAATAGATGGTAAGTTAAGTAGATTAGAAGTTATTTTAAATAAATCTATAACTAAAATGGAAAAAATCACAGGAAAATTAGAACTAATAACAAAAGAACAAGGACCTATAGGTAAAATAAAAGGAGTTATTGATATGTTATCCCCTATTATTGAAACTTTAAAATATGTAATAGCATTAGCCCCTTTACTACTAGCAGCAAATTCAGGACCTACTTCAAGTGGATTAGTCACAGATCAAGTAGGTGAAGGAAAAAGAATAGCTAAAGGCAAAATAAAAGAATTTGCAGCTCTTTTTGCAACTATACCGCTTATGTTTAAAATTTATATAGATAAAGCAATTTCAATAAATGATAAAATAATAGAAATTAAAGATAAAATATCTACTGTTAGAGATGAAATTGTAAAAAATAGAGTTTACATAGCTAGTATTCTTCTTCAACGTGAAGAATCATGTGTTAATTTAATAGAATCTCAAACACAAACAAATACAGATAATACAATAAATCCAGGAAATACTAACCTAGAAGAATATATGACCCTTTTAAAAGAACAATATGAAGATGTATATAACCAATTACAAGAGGGGGGTCATACTAAAGCTCTTGAAAGAGTATATACACTTAGAGAAAATTTTGATGAATATTATGATGAAGGATTTAGAATATTAAATCCTCAGAATAATCCTGAAAATTAGTTATATTTATAATAAACAGTTAATTACTTATGAAAGCAAAAACATTTGAAAACTTAATTAGAAAAATAGTTAGAGAAGAAATCGACTATGCATTACGTAGAGAAATAAAATCACTTAAAGAAGATTTACAAGATAATATTAAACCTATTATAGAGGAACAATCCTCTTTACATGTAAAAAAATCTCTTATAGATAATTCTTTAAAAAAACAAATTATGGGTAAAACAACACCTAATAAACCTAACCACCCATTTTCAAAAAATAATACATTAAATGATCTATTAAATGAAACAGCTCAAGGAGATACAAATTTAGATAGAGGGGCATCCCCCGTTTCTGTAGAAGGAAACATTTCTACTGTAGGAGGTATACCTGTAGAAGCTGCTCCTAAAGCAGTAGTAGATGCTGTAACAAGAGATTATAGTAGTTTAATGGAAGCAATGAAAAAAAGAAAAAACAAATAAAATAAATGGCTCAGATAATAAAAAGAGTTCATCCTTTCGATACTAGACAAAACATAAAGTTAGGAGTAGCTTATCCTTTAGATAAAACAAATCTACAAACAGGAACAAATACAATAAAAGAACAAATAAGAACTAATCTTATTGATCTTTTAGTAACATATCCTGGAGAAAGGGTAAACTTACCTGATTATGGTGTAGGAGTTCAAAACTTATTATTTGAAAACCAAATAAATAAAGAAACACTAAAATCCAAAATCCGAAACCAAGCAGAAAAATGGATGACAAATATAATTATAAAAGATGTAGATATATCTGCTGATAACGATAAAGGAACTATATTTATAGGGGTATATTATGTATGTCTTGTGGATGGGTCCGAAGACATTGTAACTGTAGCAGGATCATAAAATAATAAAAACATGGCTTATAACAAAGTATCAAATAAACATCAGAATAGAGATGTAAAATATTTAAGTAAGGATTTTAATACATATAAATCCCAGCTTTTAGATTTTGCTGAAACTTATTTCCCTAATACCTTTAATGATTTTAGTGAAGGTAATCCAAGTATGATGTTCCTTGAAATGGCAGCATATGTTGGAGATGTATTATCCTTCTATACAGATACCCAAATTCAAGAAACATTTTTAATGTTAGCACAAGACAGAGATAATTTATTTAACTTAGCTTATGCTATGGGGTATAAACCAAAAGTTACATCAGCTGCTGCTGTTGATTTAGATATATCTCAATTAGTACCTTCTAAACAGAATAATAATGATGCTTATGTACCTGATTATGATTATGCTTTAAAAATAATGAAGTCTTCTACTGTTTTATCTACTGAAGGACCTACTTTTTATTTAACTGATGACGTTGATTTTAATTTTTCTTCTTCATTAAGTAATGTTACAGCAAGTATATATCAATATGATACTAATAACAACCCTGAATATTATTTATTAACAAAAAAAGTATCAGCTATATCAGCAGAACCTGCTGTTCAAACATTTACTATAGGATCAGCTGAAAAATTTAAATCAATATCTTTAAATGATAAAAATATAATAAGTATCGAATCAGTAAAAGATACAGATGGAAATGAATGGAATGAAGTACCTTATTTAGCCCAAGATACTATATTTGAAGAAATATCTAACAATGCAGCTAATGATCCTTCTTTACACCAATACAGTCATCAAACTCCTTATTTGTTAAAGATAAAAGAAGTTCCAAGAAGATTTATTACTAGAATAAGACCTAATGATAAACTTGAAATACAATTTGGAGCAGGAACAAACACTCACTCAGATGAACAAATAATTCCAAACCCTGATAATGTAGGGCTAGGTATTAAAGACGGTTTATCTAAACTAGATAAAACATATGATCCTTCAAATTTTTTATATACAAAAACTTACGGAACAGCACCTTCAAATACAACTTTAACTGTAAATTATTTAAGAGGAGGAGGAATAAGATCTAATGTAAGTAGTAATACAATTGTTAAATTAGGGGAGATGAGAATTAAATCTAATCCTGGAATAAATCAAGGAATGTTAAATTTTGTTAAATCAAATTTAACTGCTACTAATACACATCCTGCTAGAGGAGGGGGTGATGGAGATAGTAATGATGATTTAAGATTAAATACAATAGCTAATTATGCTACTCAAGGTAGAACAGTAACTAAAGAAGATTATATTGTTAGAACTTTAATGATGCCTCCTCGTTTTGGGAGTATAACTAAAGCTTATATAACCCAAGATGATCAAATATCTCCTTTAACAACAGAACCTAACCGTATTCCTAATCCTTTAGCTATGAATTTGTATATTTTAGGATATACTAAAAAAAGAAAATTAACAACTTTAAATAAAGCTACTAAAACTAATTTAAGAAATTATTTAGATCAATATAGAACAATGACAGATGCCGTTAATATAAAAAATGCTTTTGTAATTAATTTTTCACTTGATTTTGAAATTACTACTTACAAAAACTACAGCAATCAAGAAACAATATTAGATTGTATTAATGAATTAAGATCTTTTTTCCATATAGATAAATGGCAGATAAATCAACCCATAATAACTTCAGAAGTTATGAATGTAATAGGAGCAGTAAAAGGAGTTCAAACTGTAGAAAGAGCAATATTTAAAAACCAAAACGAAACTGCTAAAGGATACTCTCAATATAGTTATGGACTTGATGCAGCAACTAAAGATGGAGTAATATATCCTTCATTAAATCCAAGTATTTTTGAACTAAAATTTCCTAATAGAGATATTAAAGGACGTATAATAACATATTAACCATGGCATATTATTTTTTATTTCCAGAAAAAGACACAACAATATATAGTCATCCTGACAGAAAAAAAATGAATGCAGGACATGATGAACTTTTAGAAGTACTAAAAGAAAGAGGAACAACAGATACCCTTTTATATCCTACAAGAACTTTAATTTCATTTAAAAATGAAGAAATACAAAATACAATAAAAGATATTATAGGATCTTCTAAATTTAATGATGGAACTACACAAGTTAATCTTAATCTTACTTCTGCAAATCCTCAAAACTTAATATCAACATTAAATCTAAATATATATGCTGTTTCAGAATCATGGGATGAAGGATCAGGTAGATACTCAAACCTACCAACAGGTTCAAATGGGGCTAGTTGGAAATTTAGAAATAATACAACAGTAGCACATGGGTGGCAGTCATCAAGTGGTCAGTTTGCTTCAGACACAACAGGTTCAATAAGTTCTTTATTAACTCAAGGAGGAGGTACTTGGTATACTTCTAGTAGTCTTTATGTTACTCAACAATTTTTAGTTGGAGAAAGTCTAGACATTAATGTTGATGTAACTTCTATAGTTAAAAAACATAGTGCTAGTTTATTTGCTAGTCAAACATATCCTACAGGAATTATTAATAATGGTTTTTTAATCAAAAAACCAGAAAATGTAGAAAATAATGTTTCTCACAGCTTTGGTGAATTACAATATTTTTCTACAGACACTCATACAATCCATCCTCCAAAATTAATATTTAAATGGGATGATAGTGACCATCAATATCAAGGTTTAGCTGAACAAGAAGGAGAATTAAATGTATCTTTATATAGAAATAAACAAGAATATAATCAAAATGATGAAGCTAAATTTAGAATTCATATAAGAGATAAATATCCTGTAAGACAATTTGTTTCTTCTTCAAATTATTTAAATGTAGGTTATTTTACAACATCTTCTTTCTTTAGTATAAGAGATGCCTATACAGAACAAGAAGTTATTCCTTTTGATACTTCTTTTACAAAATTAAGTGCCGACTCTGATGGCATGTTTTTTAAATTAAATATGAAAGGTTTACAACCAGAAAGATATTATCGTGTATTATTTAAACATATCAATAAAGATGGAACTGTAGTTTATGATAACGATTATTATTTTAAAGTTGTAAGATAATGGCTCAACAAAATATAAAATTAACAAAAAAAGTAACTAGCAATAAATATGCTAATGATATTCATTCAAAAGCTTTTGAAAAATTAGCTAAATCAGATCCTTATATAGATACTGAAAGAATAAAAGAAATGTATGATAAAATGTTTTATCATATACCAAAAGAAGGAAAATTATCCCACCAAAGTATTGTAGAACAAAGTTATAATTATGTTTATTTTGAACAAAATGATTTAAAAGATCAACAAATAGACACAACCTTAAATGATCTTGAAGTTTTAAATGATCAACTAACTAATGCTGAATTACCTAATACAGATGAACATCCTGTTTTTGAAGATGGAGCTTTTTTAATGGCAGGAGAAGCAGGATCCCCTTATCAACAAATGACAGATAAGTGGGTTATGCATGAAGGAAAAAAAAGAAAAATTTCAGATAGTATATTTTTAATGGTTAGAAGATCTTTAGGTTTACCTGAAGATGAAACAGGTATTTATTTTTTAAAAGAATTAGAATTAGAAGATATACCTTCTGGAAAAGCTATTGAAACATGGACTGATTTAAACTTAAAAGGAAATGATATAATACTTGATAATGCTTTTGAAGATATAATTATACAATCAGCTTTTTATGAAGTAGATTTCTTTTGTGACGGTAATGAAATACAAGATAGTATTAATCTTATTTTAGATGATAACCCTGCAGCTTTAGGACAATTTTATTTAAATAATGAAGGATGTACTTTAAAATATTTAGTAGATAATGGTACGGTTGATGAAATATTACCTTCAATTGAAGAAACATTTATCCCTAAAGGTGAATCTAAAACATTAAAATTTGCAAGAGATACGGGATTAGGAAATTCAGCTATCCCTTCTATAATAAATGGAATGGCTATGCAGGATATTTATAATGCAAGTGCTCCTGGAATTATTACCTATGGAGGAGAAGAAGTGGTAGAATATATAAAAGAATGGGGACCTAATGGAAAGTATTCAGGAATAATACATGCATCTGGTAGAATTAGATATAGTGAAAAAACTCCTAATAATATGAATGAATCCTCTCAAGTACTTAATGGGTTACCATCAAGTCCCTCTCTTGGAGCATATTATCAAATATTAGATTTTACTGAAGAAAGTACACTTACTCCTTATGGAACTAAAAGAATATTTCAACCAGGATCTGGTTTACATGGTGCTTTAAATCAAGATGAAGAACTTCAAGAATATTTTAATAACTTAAATGCTTTATATTACCAACCAGAAGTAGATGTAGGAAAAAAAATTAAAGTATCTTTATCTCATCTTAGTGGTGCTATAACATGGATTACAGGTGATTCATATGAAATAAAATCAACAGAGGGAAGATGGATGTGTCAAGACGGTAATAGTTTTAAATTTAAAATATATGGACAACCTATTGTTAGAGCTTATAGTAGATTTAGTGTACTGTGTGGAATGATAAGAGAATCATGGACTGTTTATACTTTAAAAGCATTTATCTTTTATGATATACATAGTGGTGAAATATGGACAAAAACATCAAATCAAATGGAAGGTACTTCTTTAAACTTAGAAATGAAAACAGGAAGTGGTGATGTACAAAGGGCATATTGGGAAAACGTAAATAAGGACCAAGTAAAATTTATTGGTCTACAAGGATTAGAAGGAGGTACTGTAGGATATAATTCTCCTTGTTATGGAAATGATAATCCTTTTAATTCTACAAATGGGGGTAGTAATAACCAATTTACAGGATTTTAGATAAAAATAATATAATATGGCAAACAATAATGGAAAAATAAGGATAACTAATTTAAAATTATCTAAAGAATATTATGGGGTAAGAGGAGCTAAAGATAATTTAGATTGGGAATTTTCTGAATTTTTACCTAAACCTCCTAATGTAAAAGAATTTTTTAACCTTTATCATAAACATTTTTATAGTATAGAAAAAAACCCAACACATCAATATTTTTTAGAAAACAGTATTAAACATGCTTATTCTAAAGGATATATTAATCCTAGAGATATAGAACTAAATAATTTAAAAGAACAAATCCAATCAATAAAGGATCAAATAGATTCAATAGAAAAACACCATCCTTTTTTTAAAAATGGAAGTTTTATAATGGATGAAAGTTATTTTTCAAATACCCAAGCAAAAATAGAAGAAGGTCAATTTTACTATATACAATCATCAAGAAAAAGACAAGTATTATCTTCTGCTGTTTATTATAATTTAAAAAATAAAACAAGATTTAGATTAGATCAAACTAACCCTGAAGGTACTATATCTAATGAAAAATTTATAATATATATAGGGGGAGATGCATTAAATCAAATACCTAATGGTCCTCCTATAGAATCTTCATTAGATGTTTATATACCTACTTTAGAAATTAATAGGTATACATAGACATAAATAGGTTAACTAAATAATGGCAAACGGATATAATACAAATTCTACTCAACAAGAAACAAGATCAACAAATGGATCCACTGTAGATGCATATGGTAATAATATACCTGCAAATGAACTAGATACAAATACTACTCCTTTAGATAATAATAATCTTGAACTTCCTGTTGAACGTGATACACAAGAAGCAAATAGAGATTCTTTAATTATAAATGATATATCTTCTAAAACTATAGATAAAAAGTTTGGTAAAAAAGGAGATTATATTGAATTACATATATATAATACTGATGGTACATTAATTACCACAGATGAAAATTTTACAGACTATACTTTAGACGAACTAGAAGGATCTTTAACTAATTCTATAAATATAGATCCTGAAAAAATATTAACAAAAAAAGGATACATTACAGGGGAATATTCTTTAAGAATTCATTTTTTAAGACATAAAATATTTAATACATTTCAATTTCCCTTTAAAATAAAAGAAATATCAGGTAATAAAAGAGAAATAAAATGTGTTACTCCTAATGCTACTAATAAAACATTTGATCCTGCTGTTAGTGGGTTTATATCTGAAATAGAAGCTTCTATATATTTTAAAGAATTTTCTCTTAATTTTGGAACAGGTACGTTAATACCTTGTATTAATGTCATGTTAAATAAATCTCCCTTAAAACATGAGTTATTATTAAAAACTTTAAATCCTTTACCTAATACAATTTCTCGTCAAGATAACTTTAAAATTGTAGAAGAAATATCTGATCCTTTCTTTATAACAGTGCAATTAGGGGATCCTCAACTTACAGATGATTCTACTCCTTTAGCAGGACCTAATTTTCATATTGATATTAGAAGTAATAATTCAATTCCTTCTGAATTTAAAAATTATGATACTATTTTAAATTATAATGTTACTTCTTCTTATCAACACCTTTTAAGTAAATTAGATAGAGACGTAGCAGATATAAATATACAATATGACCATATTAGAACTGTATCAGGTATAGAATCAGGATCAAAAGCAGGTAATATTAATAATGAAAGAGTTTATCATTTTGAAAATTTTGTTCATTTTAGTAACGCTACAGAAAGAGTAAAAAACTTTGAATATAAAGTAAAATTAATAGAATCTTACAATAGAGATTTAAAGGAAATAGAAAATATTTCAGGTTCTACTTCAAGTTCTTCTTTTATCCATGATAGTAAAGACCTTATAAATAAAAAAAAGGAAAAATGTATATCTGGACTTGATGGGTATGAAAGATTTTTATATTTCACTTCAGGTACTTTTGCTTGGCCTAAAACTAATTCAATACCTCCTTATAATTTATACCATTCAACTTCTTCTGAATCTAAAATATGGATGGGTAGTGAAGATAGCATTTTAGGTGAAAGTGGTTCTTATTATGGGGGTCAATTATTATCTGCTTCTTTATATGATAGAGAAAATTCTTATAATTTAAACAAAATATTACCAAGACATATTAAAGAAAATGAAAACAACAGTTTTTATGTTACTTTTGTAAATATGGTAGGTCATCATTTTGATCATATATGGACTTATATAAAAGCTATAACAGAAGTACATAATTCAAGTAATAGTAAAGGAATATCAAAAGATTTAGTATACTACCAATTAAAAAGTTTAGGAATAGATACTTTTGATCAGTTTGAAAATGCAGATTTAATAGAATATATTCTAGGACAGGGAACTCGTCCTGCTGATACTATAGGAGAATTAGAAATAGGAAATTATATTATTGGAGGTAATGCTCAAAACTTTTATAGTACCCCTATTAATCAAACTTTAGTTACTGCTTCAAACGATGGTTCTATACCTAAAGGAGATATAACAAGAGAAATATGGTCACGTTTATACCATAATGCTCCTTATC
>Ga0181407_1000251_pt1 | contig 18271 bp, 21 predicted proteins | sample 30SPOviralmetaG_FD_130136 | JGI IMG/M metagenome (GOLD analysis project Ga0181407, IMG submission 130136) | Marine viral communities from the oligotrophic San Pedro Time Series (SPOT) site, San Pedro Channel, CA, USA - 30 SPOT_SRF_2012-01-26 | ecosystem: Environmental > Aquatic > Marine > Strait...
AACAAAGCGAACCAGCTTCTTGCTAAACTTCAAGGCAGACAGGCAGAGCTAGAGGCTAAACTACAGACTGCATTTCCACCTTGGGAAATCAAGACACCCTTCACGCCTAAGGTTAACAACAAGTCCAGAGGTTATGTCAAAGGTGTACTGACTTACAAAGTCAAAGAGATAGTCTTCAACCCTGCAAGCAGAGACCACATAGCAGACAGATTGCAGAAGCTTCGCGGTTGGAAACCTGAACTGATGACAGACCAAGGTAAGCCTAAGGTCGATGAAGCTGTACTCAAGACACTTGATTATCCTGAGGCCTCTATCCTAAACGAGTATCTCCTAATCAACAAAAGGATTGGGATGCTTGCTACAGGTGTCAATGGTTGGCTGAAGATGGTCAAGGGTGCGCGGATACATGGTCGAGTTAATACGAACGGGGCTGCTACTGGTCGCTGCACTCACAGTAAACCTAACGTAGCACAAACTCCAAGCATTGGCGCAGCATACGGACGGGAATGCAGAGAGTTATTCCACGCTCCTGAAGGCTACTCTCTGGTTGGCGCTGACTTATCAGGATTAGAACTACGCTGCTTGGCTCACTATATGGCTAGGTTTGACTCAGGTTCTTATGCTGATGTTGTGGTGAACGGAGATATCCATTCCCTAAACCAGAAGTCTGCAGGTCTGCCTAACAGATCCACCGCAAAGGTCTTCATATACGGATTTCTTTATGGGGCAGGTCCAGCCAAGATTGGTTCAATTGTGGATGGCTCTGAGAAGGAAGGGCGTAAGCTCATCTCAAAGTTTATGAAGGCAACCCCTGCTATCAAACTTCTTAGGACTGCAGTTTCAGAAGTAGTCAAGAAGAATGGTGGTTACCTGACAGGATTGGATGGGAGACAACTGCCTATCCGATCAGACCATGCAGCCCTCAACACTCTGTTACAATCTGCAGGTGCAATCCTATCGAAGAAAGCCTCAGTTATCTTGTATGAAAATCTAACCCTAAACAATTTAAAATGGGGAGAGGATTGGGCGCAGGTAGCTCATGTCCACGACGAAGTTCAACTCATAGCACGAAAGGAGTTAGCTGATTATGTCGGACAAGAAGCAGTTAAATCTTTTCAACAAGCTGGAGAATACTACAACTTCCGATGCCCAATCACAGGTGAATACAAAGTGGGCAACAATTGGGCAGACACACACTAACAAAACTAAGTCCATCAAGGCTCGACAGAAAGTCCAGCACAGAAAACGTAAGCTTATAGCGTACAAGGGTGGCAAGTGTCAGCGCTGCGGCGGGGAGTTTCATGAAAACCTATACGACTTCCACCACTACGATCAGAGCTTAAAGAGTTTTGCCGTTAACCAATCCACGTATCAACTGAAGTGGTCGCGGTTAATAGCTGAAGTGGATAAATGTTTTCTGCTTTGCTCCAACTGTCACAGAGAAGTCCACACCCATAACGAACCAGCGTTCATAAAATCTAACCCGAAAGGTGTAACATGAGTGACATACAATATATTAGCCATATGGGCGATGATGATCTGGTTTGTGATGCAGCTAGAGTTTCATTTGACAAACGGGCAGACAACTTCGGGCCCAATCAAAACGAAAGCCTTATAAATTTCTTAGCTAGAAAAAAGCACTTCCATCCATTCAGTCACCCCACAGTTACCTTCCGATGTTTTTCTAGTATCTTTGTTTCTCGACAACTTGCAAAGCATCAAGTTGGTGGTACGTGGAACGAAGTAAGTCGTAGGTACGTGAAGTCCTCACCTACCTATTGGTCTCCAAGTTTCTTTAGGTCTTCTATTAAAGATGTGAAGCAGGGGTCATCTCCAGATGCACACAAACGGAGCAATGAGTTCTTAGAGTTATACCATGACATCTGCATCGATGCTGTAGCGCTCTACGACAAGATGATTACCTCTGGTGTATGTGCTGAACAGGCCAGAGCCGTCCTACCCCAGAGCGTAAATACAGAGTGGGTATGGACAGGTAGTCTTTTGTTCTTTTCCCGCGTTTACAACCTACGAAGTGCGTCTGACACCCAACGTGAGACACAGGAATTTGCTGATCTACTCGGTGAGCAAATGGAATCTATTTATCCCATAAGCTGGAAGGCACTGACCGATGATGCATGAAGAGCAAGAAGTTGAAATTGAATCACTACAATTAGCAAAAGCAAAAATCATTTCTGAGATATGTATTATTGCTGACAAAATCAAAGATCAGGATCTTCGCAACATGTGTCACGATGCTGCACTAGTCCTATTAAATTCCCTGCACACTGAGAAGCAAGCAAGCCTTCATATCTTTGAAGGGACAAAACAATGAGACTTATTTTTGACGCAGACATCATTGCCTTCAAAGCTGCAGCTGCAACTGAACAGCCCATCGATTGGGGTGATGGTATGTGGACACTACACGCCTTCGAGGATGATGTAATAAATCATGCAATGAAATACATGCAGAGTGTTTCCGATAAATTAGGTATACAAGATGCAACCTTATTTCTAACTGGTACTACCAACTGGCGTAAGGATATACTCCCGTCCTACAAAGCTAATCGTAAGAACTTGCGGAAGCCTTTGTTGCTACCCTTCATCCGTAATTTTATGGTTGAGAAACTAGGGGCTATTATTCTTGAGCCGATGGAAGCTGATGACCTACTAGGTATTGAAGCTACCTCGACCGATGATTGTATCATTGTTAGCGAGGATAAAGATTTAAAGACTATCCCAGCATTACTATTCAATCCTCAGAAAGATGACGAACCAGTTCGCATCCCTGAGTTCACAGCGGCTTGGAATCATATGTTTCAAACGCTGGTCGGTGATAGCACTGATGGTTATTCAGGTTGCCCCAAGGTTGGACCAGTAGCAGCCAAAAAAATTTTAGACAACATCGATACCATTGAAGACCTTTGGCCCGCTGTTGTTGCTGCTTTCAAGAAACAGAAATTATCAGAAGACGTAGCTCTACAACAGGCACAGGTCGCTCGTATCTGCCACGCCTCTGACTTTCATAAAGATACAGGAAAGGTAATCCCTTGGACACCATGATTAAGAACCCGCCGCACTACGCACGATATAAAATTGAACCTGTCACATTTATTATGGAGAACGAATTACCTTTCCACACGGGGAATATAGTTAAATATGCAGTACGTGCTGGACATAAAATGTATGACATGATGGGTCCTGTTGATAGCGAAATTGCAGACCTAGAAAAAGTAATTCAATACTGCAGATTACGCATCGATCAACTATCTGGGAATGAGGTTCCCTAGTTGTTCACAGTAGAATTTGACGCTGATGCAACCATCATCACAACTCTGGATGGAACGGGTAAGTTCGAAGACGTTCAGGTAATTCAAGATGGTGAACATGCCTATATCAGACAGTGGAATGAACCAGAAAATTCATACCAACTAATCATCCTTACAATCAAACAATTTAAATCCATCCTTGCAGCACAATCTGTTGGGGCTGGTTCATATGAAGTGGAATTTAATAATGGCTAAATGGACTATTAAGACACCGCCGCCCCGATTTAGCTTTGACAAATATCAAGATGATGCAGCGACAACCGCTATATATCCGTTCGAACGAGGGTTGGAATATTTGAGCTTAGGCTTAGTCAGTGAAGCAGGTGAAGTAGCTGGCAAGATTGCGAAGTATTACCGCAAAGATGGCAAGCTGCCGAAAGAGGATATCATCGACGAATGTGGTGATGTCCTTTGGTTTATCAGTGAACTTGCTCGGTATCTCGACACTGACCTCTCAGAAGTAGCGGATAAAAATATTAAGAAATTAGCCTCTCGCAAAGAACGAGGGATGCTGCAAGGTAATGGGGATAATCGATGACAACAGACACTCGCGCCCAGGTGGTAACACGGCGTACATATAATAGACCTCTGGACAAAGAGGGAACAAAATTCGAGACATGGGAACAAACAATTGATCGTGTAATTCGACATCAGAAATGGTTATGGGAACGGGCTAAAGGAACTAAGTTAGCACCCATTGAATTTACTGAGTTGGAAGAACTTCGTGACCTATTCTTAAAACGAATAGCATGTCCATCAGGTCGTACATTATGGCTGGGTGGTACTGACGTATCTAAACGCAGAGAAGCCTCACAGTTCAATTGTAGTTTTGGTAGAGTTGAGACAGTACACGATGTAGTTGATGCTATGTGGCTACTACTGCAGGGCTGTGGTGTAGGCTTCGAGCCTGTGGTTGGAACCTTGAATGGCTTTGCCAAACCTGTAGAGGTAAAAATTATACGCTCTACTCGAACAACTCGTGGATATGATAGAAACAAGGTATTGAACCAAGGTGGAACCCAGTGGCATTTAGAGATTGGTGATAGTGCAGAAGCATGGGCTAAGTCTGTTGGTAAACTACTAGCTCTCAAAGACCCTGTAGATAAGATTGTCCTAGACTTCACACAGATACGCCCCTCTGGTGAGCGACTGAGTGGGTATGGCTGGATTAGTTCTGGTGATAATACCATCAGCGTTGCTTTCGAGGAGATTTGTAAAATCCTCAATCGACGCGCAGGTCAGCTGTTAGATCGTATCGACATCTTAGATATCATCAACTGGCTAGGAACCACCCTTTCATCCCGTCGATCTGCAGAGATTGCAGTGATGCCTTATGGTGCTAAGGATTGGGAACGCTTTGCCACAGCAAAGAAAGACCATTGGATTGATAACCCACAACGGGCGCAATCTAATAACTCTCTCTTGTTCTGGGACAAGCCCACACGCACTGAACTTAATGATATATTTAAGATGATGACAGATGCTGGCGGGTCAGAGCCAGCTATCATAAATGCAGCTGAGGCAACACGCAGAGCACCTTGGTTTAAAGGCGTAAATCCATGCGCTGAGATACTGCTAGGTAATAAGAGTTTTTGCAATTTATGTGAGTTTGACCTCAATAAAACAAACGGTGTTGATTTCAATGTTGTTCGCCATTGGTTGCGTCTTATTGCTAGAGCTAACTACAGGCAAACCTGTGTGAACTTGGACGATGGTGTTCTTCAGCGCAGCTGGCATGAGCTTAATGAGTTCTTACGTCTAACAGGTGTAGGTCTAACAGGCATCGTGACTTGGGAACATTTAGATAACCCAGCAATGTTTGACATGCTTCGTGAGGCTGCAATCACTGGCTCTCACTCTATGGCTGATGAGTTACAACTCCCCCGATCTAAGGCTGTAACAACAATTAAGCCTAGCGGAACCTTATCTAAGATAATGTCAACTACAGAAGGAGTTCATAAACCCCTTGGCAAGTATATCTTTAACAACATCAAATTCAGCATCCACGACCCACTCGTTCCTATCCTTCGAGAGGCTGGATACCGTGTCTTTCCTGACCCTTATGAAGGTCAAGGAAGTGATAGTGTTCTGGCTACCTTCCCCGTATCTTACGAGAGTGTCAGCTTCGATACAGTGGATGGTAAGCACGTTAACTTAGAAACAGCTATCGACCAGCTGAATAGATATAAGATGATGATGCAACATTATGTTGACCACAATTGTTCAGTGACAATTAGCTATGACCAGTCAGAGATTGAAGCAATCACCGATTGGTTCTTAGAGAACTGGAACAACTTTGTAGGTGTATCATTCATCTACCGTAACGATCCAACCAAGACTGCAGAAGACCTTGGATACCCCTACCTACCACAAGAAGTGGTCGATGAGGAAACATTCAAAGCTTACGCAGATACATTGAAACCCATTGACTTGGAAGCAGCCAACAGCCTCGTAGAATTAGAGGATGATGAGTGTGCTACAGGTGCATGTCCAATTAGGTAACGTATGCGAAAACGATCCACCTATCAGATGAAGATGGAACAACAAGAGGTCGTACACGCCCACCGTGTGCGGCCCCTAGTTCCAAAGAACCCCGCCCAAAAGAACTACATTGACTGTATATACAGATACTCACAAGTGTTTGTCACAGGACCAGCAGGTACTGGTAAGACCTACATAGCTGCATCACTCGCAGCAGACATGTATAACAAGCACCAGATACATAAGATAATTCTAACACGACCTAATATACCTGCAGGTAAATCTTTAGGTTTCTTTGCTGGTACTATTGAAGACAAGATAGCACCTTGGGTCTATCCGCTAACTGAAGTCCTTACTGAAAGGTTAGGTAAGGCTAAGTATGAAATAGCTCACAAAAGGGGTGATATAGAGATTGTCCCCTTCGAAGTAATGCGTGGCAGATCATTTAATAATGCCTTTGTTATTCTTGATGAAGGTCAGAACCTAACACCACACGAGATGAAGATGTTTCTCACTCGTATTGGTGAGGAAAGTAAGGTCGTTATTAATGGTGATGTAAGTCAGCACGATCTTAAACAACAACAAAAATCAGGTCTAACAATAGCAATTGACCTCATGCACAAACACAGCATCCCTGCCGCCCACTGTAACTTCACACATGATGATGTGGTTCGGTCAGGTATATGTGCTGCATGGACAAGAGCATTTGGTTAGGTTGCTCCCTAAGGATACTCAATGTTTCCATTTATATCAAAAGAACTCGTAGAAGAGTTAAACAAGCGATTCCCCGATCTATCTCCCAGCATTGATGAAACACATACACAATTAATGTGGCGAGGTGGTCAGAGGTCTGTCGTGGAAATGATAATACAACTTCACGAAGACCAACTGTCTTCAGATTTAGGAGAATAGAATATGTGCTTTAGTAGTCCAAAGGCTGACCCTGCACCACCACCCGCAGCCCCGCCTTCAGCTAACCCAGTTTTGACAAATATGTATGACCCTTCAAGTCCTGAAAGTGGGATGGCTCAAGAGAAAAACTCTATGTCAAAAAAGGCACGGGGAACATCACAACTTAAAGTTGACTTGGACCCACTAATTAAAAACATGGGTAATAGCTCTGGTTTACAGATAAATAGTTAGGAAATTATATGAGCATGGGTACTGCCGAAGCGCGGTATCGACAACTCGAACAAACTAGACAATCGTATCTCGACAGAGCTAGAGATTGCTCAGAGCTAACTATTCCATCGTTAATCCCGCAGGATACACATAACGAGACAAGCGACCTCTATACGCCCTTTCAGGGTATTGGAGCTCGTGGAGTAAACAACTTAGCATCTAAGCTTTCACTAGCTCTCATGCCACCTAACTCCCCCTTCTTCCGCTTCATGGTTGAGCCTTACACTCTTAAAGAGATGGCTAAAGAACCAGCTGCAAGAACCAATGTTGAAAAACAATTGGGTGAGTATGAACGGGCAGTGATGAGCGAGATTGAATCGTCTGGCGATAGGGTTGCGGTGCACGAAGCGCTAAAACATTTAATCGTCGGTGGTAACGTCCTGTTACATATCGATCCAACAAAAACTCGTGTAATACACCTAGACAGCTACGTTGTCTCAAGAGCTCCAAATGGGGATGTACTTGAGGTTGTGGTTGTAGAGAATGTTTCTCCCAACGTATTAGACAAAGTAACAGCCGCTACCATCAAAGGTAAACTTGAAGGCGATGAGAAGACAGTAGAAATCTACACTCATGTCGAACGAAAGAATGCTTTCTTCACAGTATACCAAGAGGTGAAGGGCACTATCATTGCTGGCTCTAAGGGTAAGTACAAAGCTGATGCAGTTCCATTCCTACCACTTCGTTTCTCCCGCATTGACGGTGAGGATTATGGTCGTGGATTTGTTGAAGAACTATTAGGTGATTTGAAATCTCTTGAAGGTTTAAGTCAGGCTATCGTCGAAGGCGCAGCCGCTGCAGCTAAAGTATTATTTCTTGTGAACCCTAACGGGACAACGAGAATGCGTAGCATTGCTCAGGCTGATAATACAGCAATTATCGAAGGAAACCGTAACGATGTTTCAGTCCTACAAATGGACAAGTTCAATGACTTTCGAGTGGCCTACCAAGCCATGCAAGGAATCGAAGAACGATTATCCCAACAGTTTATGCTTCAATCTTCAGTTCAACGGAACGGAGAGCGAGTCACAGCAGAAGAAATCCGCTACCTCGCAGGAGAACTAGAGGACACCCTATCGGGTATCTATTCTATCTTGTCACAAGAGTTCCAGCTTCCTTACGTCAACCGTAAGATGGAAGTGTTAACTCGCGCCAATAAGCTACCTAAGCTCCCTGAGGATGTTGTTAAACCAACCATCGTTACAGGAATGGAAGCACTTGGTCGTGGGCATGACCTACGAAAGTTGGACCTATTCATTCAAGGTATGACACAGGCTCTAGGACCAGAGGTTCTAGCACAGTACGTCAACCTTCAAGATTATATCAAACGCAGAGCGACTGCCTTGGGCATCGACACTGAAGGTCTAATCAAATCAGAAGAACAAATCGCTCAAGAAATGCAACAGGCACAGATGCAGCAAATGGCTATGCAAGCTGGACCATCTGCAATTCAAGAGGGCGTTAAGCAATTAGGAAATTCATATGTTGAAAGCCAAAGACAGCAAGGAGCCTCAGAAGCCTGAAGCCCCTAAAAAACCGTTGGCAGCACCAGCGGTAGTCAAGAGTAATCCGATTAAACGCGAAGACTTCTAATGGCTGGCGGTAAGAAAAAGCCCAACCTCAGTGTTGGCCGTGGAGAGAAGCGATCAGTTTCTAAAGGCGCGGGTCTTACCGCCAAAGGTCGCGCTAAATATAATCGTGCAACGGGTAGCAATTTAAAAGCCCCAGCACCTAACCCCAAAACCAAAGCTGCTAAAGGCCGTAAGGCATCTTTCTGTGCTCGTAGTCGAGGATGGACAGGTGAGCGCGGTAAGGCAGCCCGTAGAAGATGGAAATGTTAACGTATGGCTGAAAGTATTACCATAACAGAAGAAGAGACAGGCCCTGAAGCACCCGTTGCTGAACAGGATAACTCGCCTCGACCTGAATGGTTGCCAGAGAAATTTGCTAACCCAGAGGACATGGCAAAGTCCTACAGAGAACTTGAAAAGAAACTGTCCAGTCCTAGTGAGGAACCAGAGGTAGTCGAAGAGGCTGAAGCACCTAAAAGTGAGGGGCCAAACTTCGACAAGTTTTCTCAACAATTTGCCGATGAAGGTAACCTTAGTGACGAGAGTTTTAAAGAACTTGAAGGCATGGGTTATCCCCGCGAGATGGTGGAAACATACATTAATGGTATGCAATCCGCACAGACTGCAGACGCAGACGCAGTGATGTCAGTGGCAGGTGGATCTGATGGTTATCAGGAGCTCACAGAGTGGGCTAAGGCTAACATGGAGACTAATGAATTAGAACTCTATAATAATATGGTTGGCACAAGCACTGATAATGCGAAGATGGCAGTTGAGTGGCTTATCTCAAAACGAGAAGCTGCAGGTGGCGTAGAGCCTACACTGCTTTCTGGTAAAGCTTCATCTCCAGCTAAAGATGAATTTCGCAGCACAGCTGAGGTTGTAGCTGCAATGAAAGACGCTCGATATGGCAAGGATACAGCGTACACAAAAGACGTTGAAGAGAAGCTAGGTCGATCATCAGTATTTTAATGACGTTCTGATTAATGGAGAAACCATGTCTCTTTATAAAAACATTCATGCCAAGCGTAAGCGTATAGCAAAAGGCAGCGGCGAAAAAATGCGGAAGGTAGGCTCGAAGGGCGCACCTACAGCAAAAAATTTTAAACGTGCGGCTAAGACCGCTCGTAAAAAGTAATATTCATTTAAGGTTGGGGTAATGATTGATGTGTTGATGCTGGCAGGTGCCGTATCCACGGTAGCTAAAGCTATCAGTTCTTCAGTAAAAGCTGGAAAAGACTTAACATCAATTATACCTCAGGTAGGTAAGTTGGCTAAGTTGGATTCAGAAATTCAACTAGCTGATGCTGGTAAACATAAATCTTTTATTGGTAAGCTTGGAGCACCTGCAGAAGAAGCTATGGCTATCGCACAGGCGAAGGCCAAGCATAAGGAAGCTATGGATGAATTACGTTCCGTATGCAGATTATATGGTCCATCGGGGTTTTGGGATTCTTTCCAAAGAGAATTAGCAGCCGCCCGTGTTCGCCATAAAAAAGAACTAGAAGCTAAGGCAAAAGTAAGGGACCAGATTGTAGCTACAATAAGTGCCATCTTTGGTATTTTAGTAGCCATCTCTGGAACTTCACTCATGTTATACGCTGTAGCGGAATTTACTTAACGGAAACGGACATGCCTCTTTAGGCAGTCGAACTAGACCGATGAACACTAAGACCTGATGCGTCAGACAATCTTTGTAAGTAAGAGCGAAAGTTATTTCCCTTTTAATTTATTCCAAGGATTTGCATTATGGCAAACGCAACAGCATCACGCTTAGGTGTGGTAAATGGTGCATCACCGTCTAACTTTGCAACGGCAAACGCACTATTTCTAAAAGTATTCGCAGGTGAAGTCCTGACTGCTTTTGATGAAACTAACGTAATGAAAGACCTGCACACCTCACGCACAATCGCGTCTGGTAAATCAGCATCTTTCCCAGTGACAGGTAAAGCTAATGCAGCTTACCACACTGTAGGTACTCCATTGTTGGGTACTCAAGCAATCAAGCATAACGAAATCGTAATCAACATCGATGACGTACTTATTGCTGACACATTTATCGCTAACATAGACGAAGCACGGAATCACTATGATGTTCGCGCTGAGTACAGCCGCCTTTTAGGTATGGCTTTGGCGAAGGAATTTGACACTCGTACAATGCGCGTAGGCGTATTGGCTGCACGTTCAGCTGCTACTATCACAGGTCAGAACGGTGGTTCTGCTTTGACTGATGCAGACGCTGCAACAAACGGCGCATCCTTGGCTGCTTCTATCTTTGAAGCTGCTAAAGTGTTGGACGAGAAAGACGTTCCTGAAAATGAGCGTGTGGCTCTTGTAGCCCCTGCACAATACTACAACTTGGTACAAACTACTGATGTCATCAATCGTGACTTTGGTGGCGCTGGCGTTTACGCCGATGGTACTGTTCTGCGCGTTGCAGGTATTCAGATTGTTAAAACTAACAACCTGCCTTCAAGCAACATCTCAGCCGCATCTGGTGAGAACAACACCTACTCAGGTGACTTCTCCAACACAGTAGCGCTGGTAATGCAGAAGCAAGCTGTAGGTACTGTGAAGCTCATGGACCTCGCGGTCGAGCGTACATCAGGTGACTTCGAAGTCATGTACCAAGGTACACTGATGGCTGCTAAGTATGCGATGGGCCACGGCGTATTACGTCCAGAATGTGCAGTAGAAATTAAGTCTGCTTAATTCTTCTTTGGGTCGGTCCTTTTTTGGGCTGGCCCATTTTTTTCTTTTCGAGGTAACTATGGCAATACCAAGCGCAATGACCGAATTAGAAGCGGTCAACATTCTTCTAACTACTATTGGTGAAGCACCTGTTAACACGCTTACTGGTAACCAAGTCACCGATGTATCTATAGCAAACCAAGTTATAAACGAAGTTAACAGAGAAGTGCAGTCTATGGGCTGGCATTTCAACACAGAATATAATGTCCCTCTGATACCAAATATTGCTGGCGAGATAGTATCTCCAGCTAATGTAGCTAGGATTGATAGTAAAGATTATGATATCGTCATAAGAGAGGGTAAGCTATTTAACCTTCTGGATCGTACCTATACCTTTGGTTCTAAGATACTAGCAGACATTGTATACTTCCAAGATTTTACAGCTATCCCAGAGATAGCCAAGAAATACATCAGCTCCCGTGCGGCAAGAATTTATTCTGACAGAATGATTAACTCCACAACAATTAACCAAATGACATTCCGAGATGAAGCTAAGGCCCTGATGGACCTTAAAGCATTCGAAGGTGATACTGCTGATTATAACATGATGGATAATTATTCTGTGGCTCGCGTGATGAACCGTGGATTTAATCAGAGGATATTATCATAATGTCTCTAATCAGTTCTGCTATACCGAATTTAGTTCAAGGTGTTTCACAACAGTCTCCATCTCTACGTCTATCTAGTCAGGCAGAACTACAAGAGAATGCATTCCCCTCATTGGTTGAAGGTTTACAAAAGAGACCACCTTTAGAGCATACAGCTATTCTTAGTTCTACTACTACATCAGGGTCCTTCATTCACCTTATCAACAGGGATGTATCAGAACGCTACTTCATGTTCATAAATGCATCTAATCAGATTAGCATAATGGACTTGGATGGTAATGCTCAGACTGTGACGTATCCTAATGGAACTTCGTACCTAAACTCATCAAACCCAACCACAGACTTCAGGGCTGTTACAGTTTCTGATTATACGTTTATTGTAAATACAACAAAGGTAGTGGCTATGGATACAGCTACCACCCCGCTATTCCCTTTCACAGGTTTGATTGCTGTTAAGCAGGGTGACTACAACCAACGATTTTCAGTGTATCTTGATAATGCTTTAGCAGTAGACATTACCACAAGTACAACCGATCAGACGGAAACTAGAACTACAAATATTGCTACACGTTTAGCCACGGGTATTAATGCAGTTTCAGGTTTCACCTCATATGCTGAGGGTAGCACGGTTGTAATTAACAAAACTGGAAATGCTCAGTTTGATATGGCAACCTACGATAGTTTAGGTGACCAAGGATTATCAGCCACCTCAGGTACAGTTCAGCGATTTGATGAACTACCCTTACAGGCACCAGATGGTTTCATTGCTCATGTGCAGGGAGACCAAACAAATGAATTTGATGATTACTACGTTAAATTTGTTGCTGATGATGCTAACAAGGTATCTAGCGGGACTTACATTGAGACCGTGAAACCTCAGATAACTTATCAACTAAACGCATCCACAATGCCTCACCTTTTAATTAGGCAGTCCAATGGAACCTTCACACTTGAAGAAGCTGATTGGGGTGATAGGGCTGCAGGTGATGAAACATCCGTTCCAAATCCATCATTTGTTGGTAGAAAACTTTCAGACGTTTTCTTCTTTCAGAACCGTTTAGGATTTCTTTCAGGTGAAAACGTAAATCTATCTCGCACCTCTCAATATTTTGATTTCTTCGGTACAACTGCAAGAAGCTTACTAGATGACGATCCAATCGATGTAGCTGCAAGTCATACAAAAGTTTCAATATTAAAACATGCAATACCATTTGATAGAAAGCTTCTACTGTTCTCAGATCAAACACAGTTCATATTCAAGGGTGGTGACTTTCTAACGCCTAAGAATACATCAATCAGTCAAACAACTGAGTATGAGGCAAGCGCTTCAGCTAAACCTGCAGCTGCTGGTAATGTTGTATACTTCCCTGCAGAGCGCGGTGGGTTTACGTCGGTCAGAGAATATTATGTTATTGATGATACTGATCGATCAGATGCACAGGATATAACAAGCCATGTGTCTAAGTATGTTCCTGATAATGTATTTGAGATGGCTGCAAGCACTACAGAGAATGCTCTAGTCTGTTTATCAACAACAGAGAATAATACGATGTATGTGTACAAGTGGCACTTCGCTGGTCGAGAGAAGATGCAGTCTGCTTGGTTTAAGTATACCTTCAGTGGATTACAGATACTTAATGCTGAGTTTATTGGTAGTGCTTTATATGTAGTAGGTAACAAGGATAATAAGACTATCCTGTACACGATGCACTTCGACTCAGGTAGATTTGATACCAATCAGAATTATGTAACTAGGTTAGATTTTAGGCTTAGTGAGACTGATTGTACCCGTGTATATAATTCAACGGCAAACACTACTGCAATTACTTTACCTGTAACCTTATCGACACCAGTTATAGTAACTCGCGGGACCAATCAGGGTAGCATTATATCCTACACAGGTACATCGAATGTATTAACAGTCACAGGCGATAAATCAGCTACAGAATTTTTTGTAGGTGAGAAGTATATGATGACCTATGAGTTCTCCGAACCTACCATGAAGGAAAGTACATCTCAGGGTGGTCGTGTAGCTATTACTGGTGGAAGACTACAAATTAAACATTGGTTATTGCGTTACCAGGATTCAGGTGATTTTACCGCTAAGGTATTACCCCGCTATAGGCCCCTACAATCCTACGGGCTTGGTGGGTCTTTTGATTACACAGGTCGTGTGATTGGAGGTGGCGCTGGGGTCTTAGGTACAACCACACTCGCGTCAGGTGACTTCAGGTTCCCTGTAATGTCGAAGGCCGACAGGCTTAGTGTGATTATTGAAAGTGATAGCCACCTACCCTGCCAGTTCTTATCTGCAGAGTGGGAAGGTGCAATGCACATTAGATCAAGAAGAGTTAATGGATAAATATCTAACACCTACAACGGTTGAAGATATAGACTACCTTTCCTCAAGACTACGAAAAGCTGATAAAGATGAGTGTTCTGCAGCAACAGGATTACCTGTGCGGGACGCTCTCTATACTGGATATTTAGCTGGGGATGTTACCCTAACCCTTAGGAACTCTAAAGGTCTGAGGGTGGGTATATGTGGTGTCGTATCTTCACAAACAACAAAAGGCGCAGGGGTCATCTGGATGACAGCAACAGATGACATCTATCAACATCAGATGACCTTCCTGCGTAAAAGTAAGGCAGCACTAGAATATCTTTCAGATGGATATTTGGTACTGTTTAACTGCGTCGATGCTCGAAATCACCTACACATAAAGTGGCTGAAATGGATGGGCTTCACGTTCATTCAGAAGCACGAAGAGTATGGGGCTGAACAGCGGCCCTTTTACGAATTTATAAGGATAAGCAAAAATGTGTCTACCAATAGTAGCCGCTGCAGGTGCAAGCCAAGCGATGCTGGCAATCAAGGGGATTAGTGCAGCAGCCTCTGTAGTAGGAACGTTAGCGGCAGCGCAGAAACAAAATGAGGCATATGCCCAGAATGCTCAATCTGCGAAAGACGCTTACTTTCTAAAATCAAAACAATCAAACCTGAAGATACTTCAAGAACAGCGACAGGCTTCCCAGCAGAAATTAGATGCTGATGCGAAAGCTATGAAGGCACAAAGCACTTCAATGGCAGCTGCAGCCGCGTCTGGTGTTCAGGGTGTTGATGTAGATCGAATGCTTAATGATTTTGAGCGCTCCGAAGGTGTCCTATCAGATAGGATTTCCCAGCGCCTTGAAGGTATGCAAGCACAGAACGAAATGAATAAGTTGGCATTCCAAACAGAGGCCAACAACAGAATTAACTCAATGCAACCCGTAGGGTTCGCTGAGACCTTGTTCAATGTGGTGGAGCCTATAGCAGGTTTCAGTCTTGATTACATGGATGAGAAAAATAGACTAGCGACCTTGGAGGGAAATTGAGATGGCTAGACCAGTAGTCGGTAACCCCTTCGAGAACCAAATAGCAACTGTAAGCCCCACGGCTCAAGTTGTTGATATCTTCGAGCGGGGTGTAGTTGAGAGGAACCCATTAGGTTCATTAGCTGGAAACCTCTCAAGATTAAGTCAGAAAGCTGACAGAACTTTAGGAGCCATTGAGAAGCGCCTTGGTGAGAAAGAGTTTGCTGAAGGGCAAGCACTTTACGCTAAGACCCGTAAGTCTATCGGTGATGCAGTACGAGCAGGTATTATTGATGAGGCTGAAAGTCCCTACCTTCGTAAAGGCTATCGCATCTCTAATTTGAACGTGTTGGCTAGTAAATATGCTACGGAATTAAGTACAGCTTTAGATGCTAAACAACTTTACAAGAATGGTAATCCTGCAGCAGCCGAAAAGTTTACTAAGGATTTCTACGATAAGTTTGTCACAGAGAATGAACTATCGAACTTTGGTGTTACAGAAATAGCTGAGTACCTTCTACCCACCACACAGAAATCAAATGCAGCATTCATATCTTCTTGGAGAAGTAAGCATCTAGCTTGGCAGAAGTCGCAGAACTATGTCCAGCTTGGGCAAGAACTTGGTAAATATACTTCTAAAATAGCTGATAGTGGTCCTCTTACCTCAGAAAAACTAGATAGCCTTTCACTTTGGTTTCAAAGTAAAATTGATACTGCTGAATTAGACGGGATGAATCGTGCGAAAGTTAACAAGGCTATCGTTGATTCACTACTCATTACAGCTGAAGAAAATAATACCCCAGAACTTCTAACAATCTTAGATAAACTGAAGAGTGGTACAGGACGTATAGGTCAATCAGTTTCTGTAAGAAAATCGGTACTAGCTTCAGAGAACCGTATAGCTTCCTCATTACAAAGCATAGACGCAGCGGCAGCTAGGAAAGCTAAAGCTGAAAATGAAGCAAATACAGCAGCACTTGAAACTCAAGCATTTATAGCTGGCTCGAATTTAATTAATGCTAAAACACCACAAGAAAAAGAAGCTGCTCAAGTACAATTTGATGCAGTCATCGAAGGAATGGTAGCTGCTAACCTCGGAACTGAGGCAACAACGGCATTAAAGTTTTATCAGGCAATGGGTGATAGAAATGATAGAAATGAAGACCCAGTTCTAAGGTCAGAATTATTCAACTCGTTAACTGGGGCTGAGACACCAACAGAAGTTCGGAAAATCTTAACTGAAGGTTTAAAACAGGGTGCTATATCTCAATCAACTGCATTGACTGCATATAAAGCAGTGATAAAGGCTGATGGGCAGATTCAAAAGTTTGCCTTCGCGGATTCCAACACCCCAGTAAAGGGAATATTGGATAGCTTTATAGCTGTGGTTACAGAAATTGACCCCACCAGCATGACACCTTCAAACCAAATTAATATTAATGATGCAAGGCGAGACTTTGAGGATGCTTACCTTGAGTGGGAAGCATCAGTCTACGATAAAGATCCAAACGCTAAGATAACTCGAACGATGATGCGAGATGCCGCAAGGCAAATAGTGGATAAGTTAACACCTGTGTATGTGAGTCAAGAAAAAATTAACCAAGCTGAACGGGTTATGGAAGCAATTAGTAATCCAGATCCTGAGCCTAGAATAACAGTAAACCCAAAGACTGAAGAACAGAAGGGGCTTCTGAGAAGGCTGAGAGATTTGTTTTACAGCGGATCAACAAGACCCCTACCAACGAAAAATGATTAGGAGAAATTAAATGGAAGAGGAAACGGTAAACAACTTTAACCTCACTCCTGATGCCATTGCGTGGATTAAAGAGAACCCAAAACACTTTGGTCAGTTTGATGCAGAGTGGGGCGATGGAGCCGCTGCTTCTATAAATGGTGAACCTGATGATGGTGTACTTGAAGACATGGGCAAAGGCTTAGTTGAAGGTGCTCTAGGTCTTGTAAGGGAAACTGGTCAGTTCATTGGTGACGTAGATGACGCCGCATCTGGCTTCATGGATAAGTATCTAGGTGGGTCTACGATCTACAGAGATAAAACCTCTCCAATTGGTGTTAACTTTGGTACACAAGAAGATGCAGATATAGCACTTCAGGAACAAGGTTTCGATGGTGCTAAAGACCTACAAGAACTTGCAGCTAAAGCTACTATGTTTGGTAGTAAACGAGACACAGGAATAGGTGGTGCTACACAAGGCATAACTCAATTCATAGCTGGATTGGTTGGTGTTGGTAAACTTACTAAACTAAAAACACTTTCAACGGTAAAAGGTGGTCTTATTGGCGGCGCTATTGTTGACGGTGTAGCCTTTGACCCTGATGATGCTAACCTAGTTAGATTGCTGGATGAACAATTTGGAATTGGTAACGATGTCCTAACTGAAGTCCTAGCTAACGATGAGGAAAGCCAGTGGATAAATAGACTAAAGAATGCTGGTACAGGCACCTTAATAGGTGGAACACTAGATAGTGTAATTGTCGGTGTCAGGTTCTTAAAGGCTAAGAAAAAAGCTGAACAGGAGATACAGGCAAGTGGCGAAATATCCAAAGAAACCATCGAAGAAGTGCGGGTCCTCGAAGAGCAAATAAAAAAGTTTGAAGACCTAGCAGATAAGCCTAAAGGCCAAATGATTGATGGTAAGTTTCACACCGACGATGGTATGGTGTTTAACCCACAAACTGGTGCTAGGGAATTTGAGGTTGAACTAAACCTTAAAAAGCCAACTGCTAAAGTAGAGGCACCAGAAGCACCTACAGCACCTAAAGCTCAAGATGGTAAAGCTATAGAGCCAGAGGTTGTACAAGCTCCTAAGGCTCCTAAAGAACCTAAACTACCTTCATCAGTCGTGAACATTAAGGCATTTAAGGATGCTGCAGTTCGCTCACGCGCTATCAACGAAGTTGTGCAGATTGGTGACTTAGACCAGATGGGTAATAACCTCGGTCTGTTTAACTATGAAAAGTTTGATGGTTCGATTGA
>Ga0181407_1000254_pt1 | contig 17998 bp, 16 predicted proteins | sample 30SPOviralmetaG_FD_130136 | JGI IMG/M metagenome (GOLD analysis project Ga0181407, IMG submission 130136) | Marine viral communities from the oligotrophic San Pedro Time Series (SPOT) site, San Pedro Channel, CA, USA - 30 SPOT_SRF_2012-01-26 | ecosystem: Environmental > Aquatic > Marine > Strait...
ATAATTTAGCTTCTTTTGGTGGAATAGCTAAAGCCAGTATAGCATCAATAAATGGTGTTGCTCTTGCAAGTATTTCGTCAATAAATGGGGTTTCTTAAAATTATTACATACGTATATGTAAACATATAAAATTAAAAGTTATGGCTATTAAAGAATCTAACACTATTAAACTTACAACCGAAGAAATAACTAAGCTTAATGAGCTTCGTGTTAAAACAAGTGAACTTACTTTCCAAAGAGGACAATTAGGAATTGCAGAAGATAATATTAAGAGACAACTCAATCAGTTAGCAGAACAATTTAATGAAATGTACCAAGAAGAAAGTAAAATTTCTTCAACTTTCTTTGAAAAATATGGTAAGGGTTCAATTGATCTAGAAAAAGGAACTATTACTACTGAGGAATAATTTTCTATAGGGTTTGGTATTTTTTAGATATTTATTATCGGCTTCCACTTTGTCTATGTTTTGACAAAAGAATCCATATTTATATACAACACAAATAACTAAAAGATAATGGCCGAACAAATAGTATCACCAGGGGTATTTCAAAGAGAAACCGACCAGTCATTTATAACACCTGCTCCAGTGGAAGTAGGTGCCGCAATCGTAGGACCAACAGTTAAGGGACCTATTGAATTTCCTACTGTAGTAACTTCATTTGCTGACTATAAAAATAAATTTGGAACAACTTTTATATCTGGGTCTTCTAATTTAGAATTTTTTACTTCTATAGCAGCCCAAAAATATTTTGCTAATGGGGGTAACAGCTTATTAGTTACTCGAGTAGTTTCAGGTTCAGGAGATTCTTGGGATTCCGCAACTAGTAGTGACATAAGTGCTAATCAAGGGGCATCTTCTGGTTTCGCAAAGGGTAAAATAACATTAGTAAATGAATTTACCTCAGAAACAGAATTTCAAATAACAGTAGGTAGTACTGAATTTAGGTTTATTGCAGGAGACAATACAGGTGGATTACCCGCAGATAATAACCCCGTATTTTACTTTGCTAGTGGTTCTAGTTTATCAAATACAGTTACTAATTTAGTAGCTAAAATTGATGGAGCTTCCATAGGAGTAGATTCTACTGCTAATAGCGCTGAAATCCAACTTACAGCATCAATTGCAGGTACTGCAGGTAATTTAATTACAGTTGACACTGGATCAGGATCAACCTTTTCTGATGTATTAACTCTTGCCGGGGGTACTGATGGTACTGGTACAAAAGCATTTACCCTAAAAACAATAGGTGAAGGAACTATTCTTAATAACTCTATATCAACCACAGATGATGGTACCCAGTATAGTGACGGATCACTAGTTTCTGGTTCTAAAGATAATTTAAGATATGAAGTTACGGGTGTTAACACCGCTAATGGTACTTTTAATCTTTCTATTAGAAGAGGGGACGATAATACAAATAATAAAATAATATTAGAAACGTTTGTTGGGTGTAGTTTAGATCCTAAATCAGATAATTATATAGCTAAAATAGTAGGAGACCAATACCCTAGCCCAGTTACAGAAGAAGGACAAACCTTTATTAGAATTAACGGAGAATACCAAAATAGATCTAAATTTATATATGTTTCTTCAGTAGAATTACCTACTCCTGATTATTTAAGAATAGATGGTGAAATAGGAACAGATTCAAATAATGTCAGTTATGAAAGTAGTTTACCTTCAGCCCAAAGTGGATCATTCCATAGTGCTACAGGTACTAATATCCCCACATACTCTGATGGGTTAAAAACTTTTGATGGAATTACAGGTACTAATTCACAAGGACTTGTAGGAACTGATTACACAACTGCTCTTAATATTCTTAAAAACACAGATGAATATAGATTTGCTACTATTACAATCCCCGGAATGTATAATGAGGGAGCCTCTCAGGCAACTGCAGTAGCATCTGCTATAGAATTATGTGAAGGAAGAGGAGATGCATTTTTAATAGCAGACCTTGTAAAATATGGTGCTACTTTATCCACAGTAACAACGGAAGCAGCCGAATTAAATACTAATTTTGCTGGTAGCTACTGGCCTTGGGTGTCAGTACCATCAACTGAATTAGGTAGAAATGTATGGTGTCCTGTTTCAACAGTAATGCAAGGAGTATATGCCGCTAATGATAGAGTAGCTGCCCCATGGTTTGCACCTGCTGGTTTAAATAGAGGTGGGTTACCTATAGTTAGAACTGAGTATAAGTTAACACAAGCATTAAGAGATAAACTTTATGATAATAAAGTAAATCCAATTGCAACCTTCCCAAGAGTAGGTCCAGTTGCTTATGGTCAGAAAACACTCCAGAAAAAAGCAAGCGCATTAGATCGTATTAACGTAAGAAGATTATTAATCTCTTTAAAGAACTTTATTGGAGACACTTCTAAGAATTTAGTATTTGAACAAAATACAACAATTACTAGAAATAAATTTTTAAATGCTGTTAATCCATTCTTAGAATCAGTTCAACAAAGACAAGGATTATTTGCCTTTAGAGTAGTAATGGATGAATCAAACAATACAGCCGAAGCTATTGATAGAAACCAATTAGTAGGCCAGATATTTATCCAACCTACTAAAACTGCCGAATTCATAATCCTAGATTACACAATTCAGCCAACAGGAGCAACATTTAACGACTAAAAACTTAGGTTTAACATATTTATAACAAAACAACAAGACAATGGCAATATTAAGTTCAGCAGATATGTTCTATACAGCTTACGAACCCAAGCTGCAAAATAGATTTATATTTTATATAGATGGTATTCCTGCTTATCTCATTAAGTCCGCAGATAAGCCTAAATACACAGCAGAAGAAGTGGTTCTTGACCACATTAACGTGAAAAGAAAAGTTAAAGGTAAATCCGATTGGAGTACCATTAGCTGTACATTATACGATCCAGTAACCCCATCAGGTGCACAAGCAGTAATGGAATGGGTCCGTTTACACCACGAATCCGTAACAGGTAGAGATGGTTACTCTGACTTCTACAAAAAAGATGTTAGATTTAATACATTAGGCCCTGTTGGTGACGTTGTTGAAGAATGGATTTGTAAAGGTGCTTATGTTACTAATGCTGAATTTGGATCAGGTGACTGGACTTCATCTACCCCAATGGAAATTAGCTTAACCATTGCCATGGATTATGCAATCTTAAACTACTAAGATTCTTAACATAAATAAATTAAGAGGTGCGCAAGCACCTCTTTTTTTTACATATGTATATGCAAACATATAAAGTTGTAACAAATGGAAAACCAATCAATGTTCCCTACTGAGGAAGTTACTTTACCCTCTAAAGGTTTAATTTACCCCTCAGAAAACCCTTTATCAAAGGGTACCCTTGAAATGAAATATATGACTGCAAAGGAAGAAGATATTCTAACTAATAATAGTTATATTAAAAATGGCACAGTAATTGATAAATTACTTCAATCCCTTATAATCACACCAATTGATTATAATGATTTAGTTGTAGGTGATAAAAATGCAATTATGATTGCTGCTCGTGTATTAGGATATGGTAAAGATTATTCATTTACGTTAGATGAAGAAGAACAGACTGTTGATTTGACAGAAGTAAATGATAAAGAATTACAAGAAGAGCATTTATTAGAAAAAGGTAAAAATGAATTTAGTTTTATGCTACCCACTATTCAAAAAAATATTACTTTTAAGATATTAACTCATGGAGATGAAAAGAAAGTTGACACTGAGGTAAAAGGTCTTAAAAAAATCGATAAAAAATCCTCAGCTGAATATTCAACTCGCCTAAAACACATGATATTATCTGTTGAAGGTGATTACGAGCGCAAAACAGTACGTCAATTTGTTGATAATCAATTATTAGCTAGAGACTCAAGAGCACTAAGGGAATACATCAAAGAAATACAGCCTGATGTTGACTTGACTTTTGATCTGGAAAATGCCGCTGGAGACGTGAAAGGCGTTCGGATCCCAATTGGGATCACGTTTTTTTGGCCTGACACCGAGTTATAAATTTAACGTTTATAATGAAATTCATGACCTAGTATATTACGGGAAGGGAGGATTTCTATATTCTGAAGTATATAATATGCCTATTCATATTAGGAGATACCACATTAGAAAAATTAATGAAGTTCATACTAAACAGAATGAAGAACATAATAAACAAATGGCTAAAGCAAACCAACAGTCTAAAACAACTGCTAAAGCACCTAATTTTAATAAAGGGATTCCCTCTTAATATTTATAACCATACTCTTAATATAAATGGCAGATTTAGGAAACACAGCAGGTAAGGCAAAAGACGCTTTTGAAGAAGTAAAAGATTTAGTTAAAATACTAAATGAAAGGTTAGAAGATTCTACAGTTAATATGGAAAGCTTTAATGATGCTTTACAAACTGGAATAAATTTGTCTAGAAATATGTCTAAGCTTTCTGAAAAAAGTGCCTTAGACCATAAAAATGCTGCTGATTTTCAAAAAACTGCGACCTTTGCTAAACGAAAAGAACTTGACGCTAAACGAAATGCTAATAAACTTGATAGTGAAGCTAAAAAATTAGCACAAGAAGCGGCTAAGGCTTCAGATAAAAATAAAGGTAGACTTGAACAAATGGCTAAAAGAGCCAAACAAGCTGCTAATGAATCAAGAAATTTAGCAGAGGGATTCGCGGGAGCAGCAACCAAAGCAGCTGCTATGGCTAAAGCCCTAGAAGTAGGAACTGCTGTGTTAGATGCTATGTTTACAGGGTTAATGAAAGCAGACGAGGAGGCCGCAAAACTAGCTAAGGATGTAAATTTAACTAAGTCTGAAGCAAACGGTTTAAGACAAGAATTTGCTTTAGTAGCTTTTAATTCTAAAGAACTAGCTATTACTACTAGTAGATTATTAACTGCTTTTAGTGCTCTTAATGACCAACTAGGTACTGCTCAACAGTTTAGTATGGCTACTGTTGGTACTTTTTCTAAATTAACTGAACTAGTTGGTATATCTGCCGAATCCGCAGGTAATTTAGCATTTGCTGCCGAAAGAAATGGTGCTAACTTTAGAGAAGTTGAAGAAAATGTCTTAGCAACTTCACATGAATTACAACGTGGGGCAGGAATTGCATTAAATATGCAAAATATCCTTGAAGCTACAGGTAAAGTTACAGGACAATTAAGAGCTCAATTAGGTGGTAATCCTAAATTAATAGCTGAAGCAGTTACAAAAGCTAAATTATTAGGAGCCGAAATTAATGATATAGTAGGTGCTAGCAAACAATTATTAGAGTTTGAAACAAGCATTGAATCTGAATTAGAAGCAGAATTACTAACAGGTAAGCAACTTAACCTTGAAAGAGCAAGAGCAGCAGCCCTAACAGGTGACCAAGCAACATTAGCTGATGAATTAGCTAAAAACATGGGCACGTTTACTGATTTTACTAAAATGAACACCTTACAGCAGGATTCATTAGCTAAATCAATGGGTATGCAAACTGATCAGTTATCAGATATGCTTTTTAAGCAAGAAACTATGGGTATGAATGCCGAACAGCTTAGAGCAGTTGGTAAAGGTGAGTTAGCAGATAGGTTAGAACAAGTTTCAGCCCAAGAAAAGTTAAATCTAGCACAAGAAAAATTCCAAAGCTTGTTAGCTGATGTTGCTGCTATAGCATTACCTATTGTAGATGCATTTGGTAGAATGGTTCAGTTTATATCTGAAAGCAAAATATTAATGGGTGCTTTAGTGGGTATAATGACAGCTTTAGGAGCGGCAGCAGCTGTATTTGCTGTTAATGCTTTACTTACTGCAATTCCTACTATTATGGCTAGCTTAGCAGCAATACCTTTTGGTATTGGTATTCCCCTCGCATTTGGTGCTATAGCAGGTTTAATGGCAGCTATGTCCGCTGGTGAAAGTTCAGTTAAAATGGCTGAGGGTGGTATTGTAAAACCAAGACCCGGTGGTACATTAGCTACTATTGGTGAAGCTGGTCAGCCAGAAGCAGTAGTTCCATTAAATAAAGCTAAACAAATGGGATTTAGTGGTGGAGGAGGATCCGCTCAACCCGTAATAATACAAAATAATTGGGACGCATTTGCTGCATCTAATGGTAGGGGTAGAAAAGGATTAGGAGGAACCCAAGATCTTCAAGCGAGTCCTACATTTGCTTAATATTTATAACAAAACAACACAATCATGGCAATTAAAGACTTAAAATCAATTCACGACTTAGTACAAGGTGATGGTCCCGTAAATAATATGGAAGGCCAAACAGGTCCTAACTTTCCTATAGTTGGACCAGATGTAACCAGAGGAGGATACCCGTTTGGTACCCCTAATAATTCACAACTTCACGGTGGTCCTTTAGAAGACCAAGCAGGAAGATCATTAGTGGGTCCTGCTTATCAATATGCTTATGGAGGAGCATCTGCCGCTATAAATCCTTCTACTCAAGATTTAGATGGTATTACTCCCGACAAGTATGAAGATAATCTTCCTGACTAAAATGTTCTATGGCGATATCACTAAAAAACCTTTTATTAATCGCCGAAGACACAGGAGTAAATCCTGATGGGTCGAACTTTGATCAAAGATCATTAGGATATGGAGATAATAAACCTCTAATAACCAAAGATTTACCATCAGTAGAAAAAGAAACTAACGGTGCTTTAGATTTAATAGGTGAAGTAACAGATAATTTTGTAAGAGGAGGAGCAGTACATTTAGCTAAATCAGCTGTAACGGATTTCGCTAGATTAACTAAATTATTTCTTACACCTAATGGTATAGCATGGGCAGGTGCACAATTAGCTTTATCAAGAACTAATCCTACTTTTTATATTAACGATACACCCCTAACAGGAGGAGCTAATAATAGATTAACTTCTCCAGCTCATGTCCTAGGTACAGCAGCTACAGGAGCTGCTGGTATTAGGTTTAGACGAGATAGAGCATTAGATATTAAAACCGAATCAGGATATAATTATGACCCTGAAAGAGGAGGCCCAAAATATGAATCTAACTTTCTTGCAGCTATAAGATCAGGAATTAATGAAGTTTCTGACAATTCTTTATTTGGGGCCTATAATAAAATTATTGTTGATGGAGATTTAGGAATTATTAAAGAATATGCAGGAGGTCCTCATTCAACTTTTGGTATAGGTGATACTACTATAAAACAATATAAAAGTAACCCATTTAATGATATTGGTGAAAACGGGGGATATCTTCCTTTATTTAACCAAGATTTATTTCAATTAAGACAGGCTCCCCTAACTCCTAGTAGTAAACATAAAGACTATAGATCTGTATCACCTATTTCAGGACAACTTCCTATTGAAGATTCAAAAACAAGAATCAATTTATATAAATTAGGAGACCCAGGTGTTGATCTTTCGGATGATGATGTAGACGTATATGATGTTAGAACAATAGATAAAATATCAGCGGCTAGTATATTTCAACGTAAAGATTTAGAAGATTTTAGTGGTAATTTTAAAGATTATATTAAATTTAGAATTGCTGTTGTAGATACTGATAACCCACTAAATGATAATATTATTTTATTTAGAGCACTGTTAGATAGTATAAATGATAGTTATTCTGGTGAATGGAATAGCCACAAATATAATGGCAGAGCTGAAAATTTTTATACTTATGCTGGGTTTGATAGAAAAATTAGTTTTGGTTTTAAAATTCACACCCAAACTAGACATGAACAAAAACCCCTTTGGAGAAAATTAAATTATTTAGTAGCTCAAACCGCTCCTGAATATAAAAATAGAAGAATGAGAGGAGTATTTTCCCGTTTAACTATAGGTGACTGGATGAATGAAATACCTGGTTTTTTTACAAGTGTTAATTTAAGTTGGTCTACAGCTTATCCTTGGGAAATCAGACATGATTCTGAGGGGGTTGATAGAGACTTAAACGAATATCCCCACATTTTAGATGTAAGTTGTGACTTCCAACCAGTACACAATTTTGCTCCCTCAAATAGTCCAACTACACCATTTATACTACCTGAAATTGGGGTTAGTAATAATAGAAAATACGCTAAACAAAGTGATGATGAAGATCAAGACCAATTTAATTCTAATGGGGTATCTATAAATGCTACAACAGCTGAAACATGAAAAGGTTTAACGATATAAAAAAATTACGTAATCGTCAAGGTAAAAGATATTATATAAATACTATTTTACCTGATGTACCATTAAGCCAAGATGATATATATATCATTACACAAGATGGTGATCGTTTAGATAATTTAAGTTATGAGTTTTATAATGATACTCAATATTGGTGGATAATTTTAGCAGCTAACCCTAATAAATTACGTAAAGATAGCTATTATGTAGCTTTAGGTGAACAGATTAGAATACCTGCTAATCCAGATAGATATGTAAATTCATTTACAAATTTTAATAATAATCTTAGATGAGTATTTTTAAAGATACCTTTAGAAAGTATGTTAGAGACCAAATATCACTTAGAGAAGAGATAATATCTATAGGAAACCCTAAAGACACAGATGCTCTTACAGGTGATGTTATTAGTCAAAAAAACCGTCTTTCTTCACAACACAATATTGAATTACAAAGTGGAACTGTAGTCAAAGAACTAGATGCAGGAGCATATTATAATTATACTTTAAATAAACAATGTATTCTTAGGTTAACCTCTATGGTTGATTATGTTGAAAATGTTAACCTTGAGATAGGTGGTTTAGAAGGCGAACAAAGCTTTAATTCTTTAAAAGGAGCTGCTTTATCTCAAAATTTTATTTTAGAAGGAGGTGTACTAAGTGATTTTGCTAGAGTAAAAGATGGTCAAAAAATTACTAGAAGAGTAACTACACCAAGGGATTCATTCCCCAGACCAGGACAAAAAACTAATTTAGGATATGGTGATTTAGCTATTGGGGCTGATGCTACAAGCGATGGGTATGGGATTGTCCCTATGCCGGGTATTATAGATGCTAATATTAGAACCAAATCTGCATATGGTTCATTAAGGGAAGCAAAAGTTAATTTTGAATGTCATAACAGAAGACAATTAGAAATACTTGAAATGCTTTATATGAGGCCCGGTTATATGGTTGTTTTAGAATGGGGTTGGACACCTTATATTAATAATAGAGGAGAAGTATATAAAGGTAAAAGATTATTAGAAGATTTTTTTGCTGATAAAGACGGTAAAAATTCTAGAATTTATACTAATAACTTAACTCAAGAAGAAGTATTTTCAGGTATAAATAAATTAAAAGAATTTCATAATGGTAATTATGATGGGTTTCTAGGATTTGTTAAAAACTTTGGATTTCAAGCAAGAGAAGATGGTGGTTTTAGCTGCTACACAGAGTTAATTTCTATAGGTGAGGTAATAGATAGCCTTAAAATGCCTAGTCTTTCTACAGTTAATGGTAATACACCTAGTATTTTTGCTAATAATGGATCTACAAATAATGGAGATTCAAATGTAACAATCTCATCTGAAAGATATATTGGTGATGGACAAACAATTGCCCAAGAAGTAGATCAAACTACATTTAATCAAGCATTAGAAGCAGGAATATTTCCACAATATAATGGTTTAGAGGGGTTAATTAGATCTTTAAGCAATTATGCTCATTTTAATTCATTTAGCAGAGAAGGAGGTAGTAATTTAGCTACTTTAGATTATGAAGAACAACAACTAAATGAAATATTTGATTTTAGAAATGAAGAAATTACAAATGCTGCTTCTGAGGATGAAAAAGAGTTTTACGAAGAACAAGCCAGAATAACTAGAAACCAATCCTTAAAAGCAGGGTATGGAGGGGGTTCTAATACTAAAAACTTTTTAAGAGATTTAGTTAGGTTTCAATCAGCTAATTTAGAAAATTATTTAATTAAAGTTCTTCAAATTCAAAATAAAGAAGAATTAAGAAATTATATCATTCCTGTAGGAGGTAGAAAAGAAAAAGCTGATGGTGGGCTCGAATATAAAAACCCACAACCTTTTATTAGATGGGATGCTTTTTGCACATTAATTAATGAAAATCTTATAACCAAAGATGAAAAAGGTAAACACCCTGTACACATAATTTCTGATAGATTATATGATACCGATGATCCTATAGAAGGAATAACTAAATTAGATCCACTGCTCCATGTCCCTATTGGGGATTATACTAGTACTCAAAATAATACTATAATAGATTTTTCATGTGATGCTAATGTTTGTATTTTACCTGTTCAATTTGAAACTAACCCCTTAGAATCCCAAGGAGGTGAAATAGATACTTTAGGAATTGAAGATAGTTTAGGATATATTCCTAAAACTGATATTTTTCCTTTAAATTATATTATAGGAACTTATGATAAAGATAAACCTGTATATTACAAGGGTGTAGAAATATCCCCTGAAACCCCCTTAAAACTAACTACTACAGATAGGTCTAGGCGTATTGGTAATATTTTTTTAAACATTAACATGCTTACTAATTTAGCAGAAAAAAACAACGATAATGCTGATTATACTGTAGGTAAATTTTTAAATGATATTTGGGGTGAAGTTAATAAAGTATGTCCTAACCATAATTTTGTAATTACTGATGATAAAGAAGGCAATACTATTTTTGTTATTGATTTGCCCGTAGATAATAGTGAAGTACCTTTAGACTTACATGAATTTATTCCTTTTAGTAATAAAAATATTTTAAGAAAATTTGAATATACTAGCAATGTCCCAAGTGCTATGTCTTCTACTATAGCAATACAATCACAGGACCCTAGAAGTATTCAAGATATTGATGGGGTTACTTTTGCTGCTTTTAATAGATCTATAAAAAATCGTTTATTAAGTACTGATATTACTTCTAATTGGAAAAAAACTAAAAATGATGTTACATCAAACGCTAGCCAATATCAGTCTAAACAAAATGAATTAGGTATTGAAATAAATCGTTATTTTTCTAGTTTTTTTAGAAACCTAAAACTCACAGCAAATGATAAAGAAACATTAGGTGAAGGAAATATTACGGGTATTCTTAAAGAATACCAAAAAAATGCAACTTATCTTAGTCTAGCTTATTCAAAAACTTCAGTATTCAATTCTGTAATACCTCTAGAATTTAGTGCTGAGTTAGATGGTATTGCGGGTGTAGTTATAGGTAATATGTTTAAAGTTAGAAAAGATCGCTTACCTAAGGCATATTCTAATGCTAATATTGGATTTATAGTATTTACAGAAGAACAAAAAATAACAGCCGGTCAAGACTGGACCACAGATATAAGTGGTAAAATGACTATATTACCCGAAGAAGGTAAAAAACCAATTATAACTGGAGTAACTACATCTACCTTTACAGATGAAGAAATATTAAAACAAAAAAGTCAAGTTAGTGCAGGTAGTAATACCAATGAATACCCCGAAGGACAAGCAGATATAACTGATATATCTCAAGCTACTGATAATGACTTAGTTTATTTAAAGAAAATTAAAGATAATACTATCGAATCTAAAGATGGTAATGCATTTAGGGGTAATATTGGTGTTACTTTCTTAAGAAGCTCCCCCGAAATTAATAATGAAAGTTTCGCTGATTGGGGTGATAATGTTATAGGTGCTTTTGATAGTTGGCAAAATGGTGGAATAGTTTTAGGTTCTATAAAACCCGAAGGAGTTAGACCTATAGAATTTTCAAATGGGTATGTAGCTATATTACCTGGGGCTTATAGTACTTATTTTGCTGAGACCCCTTCTAAAACACCTACATTTAAACCACAAAAAATAGATGGTAAATCTACTACTTTTATTAAAAAAGATGGCCAAGATATAGAATGTTATGTTGTAACCCAGGCGTATATTTCCTTAGGAACCCCATCAAATGTCAATAATGTTAAGATTCGAGATTTTAGAACAGGTGAATTTATAGATTCTAAAGCCCCAGATCAAACTCACTATATTAAAAAATCTGATTGTACTACAACCGATAAAGTATGGTATAATATAGCATTTACTAAGGAAGCCTCAGATCTTTTCTTAAATGGATGGGTAAGAGATAGAAACAATATTAAAACTAGCGGGGCTAATGACCAACTAACTACAGGAACCACTCTCCAAGAATTTAGTGCAGGAGATACTGGGTGTTGGATGAGGTTTGATACGTTAGCCGCTACTGCTGAATCTGCTGTACAAGCATTTGTTGAAAACGATGAACCCGAAGTTATTAATAACCCCCCAGAATCCTTCTTAATAGAAAACTATGAGGGTTTTGATATTTATGGAATAGAAGCCCCAACAGGATTCCAATATTATACTATACCAACTTTAATAGAAGATGGTGAAGTTATACTTAGTGAAGATAAAACTACTTATTCTGTTGATGATGTTAAATTTGAAATAGCTTCTGCATTAGAGGGTTTTAACAATAATGAAATCCCCGATCCTGAATAATGGCTTATTTACCAAAAAATAAATACAAAGTACTCTATACGGATGGGACCGAATTTAAACTCTTATCTGATGGAAAACCCTACACAGGAAATTACATCAAATTAAATGATGGAAGAGTATTTGCGGGTAATAGCCCCCAAGATTTAAAAGGTAAATTAGGCCCCCTTAAAATTAATCGCAACCAAAATGTTGTAGATGGATATGCAAATAATAGAGTCTATTCTGCACTACAACGTAAAATATCCAAAAAACAGGATGAATACATCCAAATCCCTTCGTCAACTCCTATTCCTACTTTAATAGATTATAGCAACAGGTATTTTAATAGATACATTTCGGTTCGTTTAAATACTAAAGAATTTACAGAGATTTCAAAGGATACTTACGAAAATTTTAATAAAAGAAAATATAATAAATCTTTAAATAGGGTATTTTTTATAAAATGGTCTTTAGGAGAAAATAATGAAGAAGAAAATACTAAAAGATTACGTCAAGTAGAATTTGATATACCTGGAATATTTAATTATTTCCCTAATAAAAATGAATTTGGTTTAAGAAATGGAGTAATACTATTAAATAATTCTAACCGTATCTACCCTAACGCACAAATTATCCCTAAATCATTACCTGCTGCTTATCAATTAGGGAATAAGCACCCTAATACTATAGATAATGAAAATGTTCCTAAACATCAACATTGTAAAAAATGTAAATTTTATAACGAAACAACTGGTAATTGTGGAAAATGGAATGCTATAGTAGAAACACAATATTGGTGTAGAGCTTATAAAGGAAAAAACGTAAGTGATATAGTTACGGATAATACACCTCCTGAACCTCCTATTACCTCCTCTCCACAACCTACATCTCCTCCTAACCCACCAACAACGGTACCTACTTCTCAGCCTGTTTATACCCCAAGAGGTGGATCTTACTAATTTTGTTCGTATATTTGAGGTATGTACTACCTCATAGAAACACAAGAACAATTAGATAGGTTTTTTAAAGACGAGGGTAGCGAATGCTACCTTCAATTTATTACCAACAACGATGAAACCCATCCTAAATTACAATCACTGTGTGCGTTGTACATTTATTCATTTAGTAAAGAGAAGGGATTCATTATTAACATAGATCATCCCGAGGCGTTTGAGCTCAGTTTACCATTAAAATATTTGGAATCTTATACGAATATATTCGTCAAAGAAAAAACCAAAGCTTTACTACACATTCCCACACTCCCTTATACGGATATACAATCCATATATTATTTAATAAAAAACGAACCGTTAGATTCATTACCTAAAACGGGCGCTCACACATATTTTGAGCGTAAATACGGCGCATATAATGCGAATAAAATCATTCCAATTGCAAAACACCATGAGGCGTTGACACAAGAATTTGATGCGTTATACCCGTATATAAGCAACTTTAAGGAAGAAGAATCAAACAAGTGGTACAATGAAATCCTTACACCTACGTTAGCAAAAATGGTAAGTGAAGGATTTAAAATTAACCCCACATTTAAAAAACACTTTGATATCAATGAAAAGTTTAGCATTAACGAAGATAAGGCTTATGGATGGTACAATTTTTGCACTACAACAGGACGCCCTACAAACAACTTTAATAGCATTAATTTCTCAGCTCTAAAACACGATAGTGGAGAGCGAGATAGTTTTGAAGCCGACAACGATACTTTAATTGAAATGGATTATGAGGGTTATCACCCACGTATCATAGCACGCTTTATAGGACACCATATTGATAAAAGTGAGTCTGTACATACTCAACTAGCTCAAATGTATTTTGAAACAGCTGAGATTAGTGATGAAATGTATAAAAAAAGTAAGGAATTAACGTTCCAACAAATGTATGGTGGTATAAATAAAAAATACCTTAAACACGAGTATTTCAATAAAACACAAAAGTTTGTAGACTCATTGTGGCATGAATTTAATACTAATGGATACGTTAAAACTGTAATTGCGAGGCGTAAGCTTTTAAAGGGTAATTATAAGAACATAACGCCACAAAAATTATTCAACTATTATATCCAAGCGTTCGAGACGGAGTATAACATTACCCTATTATCGCGAGTATTTAAGCTTTTAGAAGGTAAGCAAACAAAAATGGTATTATATGTGTATGACTCCATGCTATTTGATTTTTCGTTAGCGGATGGTAAGGAATTACTTCAGTCCCTTAGAGACATAATTTCATCAGATTTCCCCATAAAGTTAAAGAAGGGATATACGTACGCGTCCCTTGAGGCCCTTTGATATTTATTGCCACAACAATGCAATAAACATAACATGAATAATAAACTTTACTGTACTTTCCTCCAAGGGGAAACAGTAGAAGAAGTTGTAGGCACAATATTAGAGGAACACGATATTTTATTTAACAAAATTTTTGTTTTAATTTCACCAGAGGAGGATAAAACCATGTTAACTTACAATATAGATGGACCTGTATATAACCTACAGATTCCTAATACTATTTTAGTACATAGAAAAAAACAGACTAACACTTTATACACTATAAATGCTTTAAATGAAGTAATTCGTTATTTAAATCATGGTGAATTAGATACCTCATATCAAGTTGATTGGACAAAATTTAGAAATTGTCTTCTCTTAACACGTCCTGGGGGATTTAAAAAAGTAAAAACCCGCCTTAAAAAAATTATTGAAGTGGGGTAATTTAAAATAATAAAAGTTATGAATCTTATCGATACTGTAGGTAATACTCCTTTATTAAAATTTCCTTTCCCAAATGGTACCCTATGGGGTAAAGCTGAATTTCTTAACCCCGGTGGATCTGTTAAAGATAGACCTGTAGCTTGGATTTTAAAAATTGCTATGCGCAATGGTAAACTTAAACCTGGAGATACTATAATTGAAGCTACTTCAGGTAATATGGGGATTTCATTAGCTATGTTTTGCGCTAATTTAGGTTTTAAATGTGTTATAGTAATGCCTACTAACATGAGTACTGAACGCAAAACTATGTTAAAGTCATTTGGGGCTGAACTAATAGAAGTCCCTGCAGGTGATTTTGATGGAGCTATTTTACTTAGAAATAAATTAGCCAAAGAACACGGTTGGTTTAATTTTAATCAATTCCATAACGAACAAAATATAGAATCCCATTGGTATACTACAGGTATGGAAATTTGCAAAGATTTTGATTATGGAAAACCAATTGATGCTTTTGTAGCAGGCACAGGAACAGGAGGAACTATAATGGGTGCTGGTAAATTTATTAAAAATCGATACCCTGTATGTAAGTTAGTAGCATTAGAACCTGCTGAATCTCCTGTTATGTCTGGTGGAGAACCTGGATTACATGGCATTCAGGGTATAGGTGATGGTAGTAAATTTTTGGTCAATTTAAAAGATATAGATCGTATTGAAACAGTATCAACTGAAGAATCTATAGAAAAATCAAAATCATTAGCTAAACAATATGGTTTATTTATTGGTTTTTCGGCGGCTGCTAATTTTTTAGTTGCCGAAAGGTTAATTAATGAGGGTTATGCTGAAAATGTAGTTACTATCCTTTGCGACAGAGGAGAAAGATATTTTAGTTGTTTGTAAAAGCCTTCTGGTAAAATTTGGATTCCATGGCCTGGGTTATTATATTTACCCAAAATTAAAAGATCATGAATCTAGACGAAATCAGAAAGCGCATGGACCGCTTGCAAAATAAGTCCAACGGAAAATCAGGTGGTGAATTTAGAAAGAACTTTTGGAAGCCACCAAGTGGAGAAAAATCAGTAGTACGTATTGTACCCTATAAGCACAATAAAGATGTGCCCTTCACTGAATTATATTTTTATTTCGGTATTGGTAAGCCCCGAATGATGTCACTCTCAAATTTTGATGAGTCTGATCCGATTTTGGAATTTGCTTCTCAACTCCGGAAGTCAAACGAACCAGATAATGTAGAGTTAGCTAAGAAACTCTACCCTAAAATGCGTATTTTCGCTCCTGTACTTGTACGTGGTGAAGAAGATAAAGGCGTTCGATTCTGGGAGTTTGGTAAAATGGTATACACTGAACTTTTAGGTGTTATGATGGATGAAGATTATGGTGATATTACAGATATTGCTGCTGGTCGAGACATCACAGTTGAAGTTATTCCTGCAGCTGAGACAGGTAAAATGTTTGATACAACAACAGTTCGTGTTAAGCCAGTACAATCACCACTTTCAAAAGATGGTAGTGCAGCTGAAGGGTACCTTGATAACCAAAAGGATATTAAAGAGCTCTTTACTAAATTTTCATTTGATGAGATGAAAGATTCACTCCAAAAATATTTGGCACCAAGTGAAGAAAACGATACAGTTGAAGTAACCCCTCCCACAAAAGAGAAGGTTGACATTAATTCTAAAATAGACGATTTATTCGGTTAATATGGCGAGAAAAAAATCCAACAATTCACTCCCAGAAGGAGGAAGTCTTACTGAAGAACTAGCAGTATCGCTAAACAAAAAATTCAGTAAAGAATATAATCAAGTTGCCTACTTCCTTAATGGGGGAGAAGAATCACCAACAGACGTCACATCGTGGGTATCTACTGGATGCACACCTTTGGACCTGGCGATTTCTAACAGACCAAATGGGGGTTTGCCTGTTAGCAAAATTGTTGAGATTACGGGCCTAGAGCAAAGCGGTAAATCCCTCCTTGCCGCTCACGTTATAGCTTCTACACAAAAACAAGATGGTGTAGCAATTTATATTGACACTGAGTCATCACTTGATGCTCAGTTTTTGACCGCCATAGGAGTTGATGTTGATAAGATGCTTTATATACCCCTTGATACAATTGAGGACGTATTTGAAGCAATGGAAGACATCATCGTTAAAATTCGCGAGAAAAATAAAGATAAATTAGTTACAATTATTGTTGACAGTGTTGCTGCTGCTACTACCAAAATTGAGTCAGCAGCCGACTACGATAAAGATGGTTATGCAACGGCAAAAGCCATTATCATGTCTAAATCAATGCGCAAAATTACCAATTTAATCGGTAAGCAAAAGATCCTGTGTGTATTCACAAATCAGTTACGACAAAAACTAAACGCTATGCCGTTTGGTGATCAATACACAACATCAGGAGGAAAAGCGCTACAATTTCATGCCTCAGTTCGCTTACGACTCAAAGGAGTAGGTAAGATTAAAGAGAAAGTTAATGGAATAGACACAGTAGTTGGTCAAGAAGTAGAATGTGAGGTAGTCAAAAACCGCCTAGGCCCCCCTAACCGAAAAGTCCGTTATAGCGTATTTTACGATTCAGGAATTGATGATTACTTTGGTACTCTAAAATTACTTAAAGAATACAGTGTAGTAAAACAAGGTGGAGCATGGTATAAATACACTACTGCTGACGGTGAAACCCATCAGTTTTTAGCTAAAGAGTTTGGCGATTTATTAGAAAGCCACCCAACAGCTAGAGAGGAATTATATGAGGCCCTTTGTGAAAAGTACATTATGAAGTATCGTCACGAGAAAGAAGATGGTCTAGATCGTGATCCTGACGAAACTATAGTAGAGAATGAGTAAATTTG
>Ga0181407_1000257_pt1 | contig 17881 bp, 25 predicted proteins | sample 30SPOviralmetaG_FD_130136 | JGI IMG/M metagenome (GOLD analysis project Ga0181407, IMG submission 130136) | Marine viral communities from the oligotrophic San Pedro Time Series (SPOT) site, San Pedro Channel, CA, USA - 30 SPOT_SRF_2012-01-26 | ecosystem: Environmental > Aquatic > Marine > Strait...
AACGAGAATTAGTGGCACAGATTGACGCTGCTGATGGTGTGATGACAGACGAAATGACCACAGTGGCTGCACAAATATCAACTAACCTACGAAACGCGGAACAGTTCCAAGCCGCCGACAAGTTTGAGTTAGAAATAGCCTCATCATCTGCCGCTTCTGCTGCGTTTAAAGGTATTGAGTTTGCAAGTGTAGAAAAACAAAGGGCTGTTTTAGAAGAAAAAGCCAAGCTGCGTAATACAGCGCAAGGCCAAAGAACCTATGAACTACTGGTAGCAAAGTTAGGAAAGCGCAACAAAGATATCGCAGCAGATTTTGTTGGTTATCACAAGACCAAAAATCCTGATTCTGAGTTGACCCCCAGCCAACTTATTGAAATGCAAATTAAAATGGGAATAGCGCCATTAGATGCCCGTGTCACAAGCAACGCAGAACTGGATGCCTTCAAAGCAAAATATGATGCGGCAGAAACATATGCAGACAAAGCCGCTGAAATGAACACGTTTCTTAACAGTTACGGTGAAAACCAAAATCGGGTTATGCGCCATTTAACTACAACAGGACAGGTAAGCCTTGCGCAGAATGTAGCTGCTTCAGACCCAGCAAATGTAAATATGAAAGCAGTCCTAGCCGGTAACACAAAAGAAGGCCAAGACAGAATAAAGACTGATGTAGAAAGTTCCGATAGAGATGCTATACGAGAAGAAGTATTCACCCTTGTCAAAGACTACACATCTAGCATAATTGGCGGCATAGCTGATGATGTCATTGGTGGTGGTGTTAGTAAAGGCAGAGCCAGCCATGTCCTTGAAATGAGGGATATCATGCTAAACACTGCTGGCTACATCAAAGTTCTTTTCCCAGACAAGTCTACGTCAGAAGTAGCCAAATTAGCGTACGATACTGTTATTGGCGGCAAGTTCGTTTTTGGCGATATAAACGGTTCTTCTGTAAGAATTGACAAAGACTATGAAGCGTTACAAGAACCAATAGTTGATGTTTTAAGCGCCAGCTTAAAGGAAGACAGAGACTATCTTTCCACAAGTATCCAGTACCCACCTGTGCCGGAAGCCCGTGTTCAAGGCATGCAACTCGGCACGGCTGAGTATGACAAGGCAGTGCAGCGTTTTGAAAGTGAGTTTTTAAGTGATTTGATGCGCGAAGGAACTTGGCGCACCACAACAGACAACAAAGGTTTTTACTTAGTAGACCAAACAGGAAATGTTGTTAGAAAGGCTGAGGGCGCTGCTGACGGTGATGCAGACCCTATGGCTGCTTTCGTTACGGTTCCCATAGCAGCCGCAGCGTCCTTAGCGTTGGAGTACCAGGGCATGAAAACTGGTACAATATTAAATAAAAAAAGAAACACTATGAAAATTAGAAAGCTGTTTTAATGGTTGATGTATATATCCCAGAACAGCAAGAAGACGAGAACCTACGCAACCAGTATTTTGACTATGCAAAAACTGGAACGCTAGACGTTCTGGGTTCAACCCTTGATGAGACTTTGTACTACAACCCTGCTAATGCACTAGGTCGCCTAGCTGAACAAAAGCTGGGGTCTGGGCGTGAAGGCCGCATGCTTACTAAGGACGAGTGGGCAGAGAGTGACTACTTCCGCGAGGGCATTGAGGTCGGAGACGAGGGTATTAAAGAAGGTTTGGCTACATTACTTGCAGACAGATATGACGAACGCGCTGATTTTAAGACTACACTTAGCCGTTCCCGTGGAGGTCTAGGTCTAGGCGCAGCACAGTTCGGCGTTGCTATTGCTGGCAGTTTTCTTGACCCCTTAAACGTAGGTTCTGCCTTTATACCTTCTATCGCCACAGCTAGAATGGCAACTGCTGCTTCTAGGATGGGCAAACGTGGCAACAGATTTACGACTGGCATGATGGACGGCGCAATCGGCGCGGCAATTATAGAACCCGTTGTTATCGGCACAGCAGTCGCAGAACAGGATAGAGACTACGGCCTAATGGATAGCTTCCTAAACGTGGCAGTGGGGTCTGCGCTTGGTGGCGGTTTGCATTGGGGTGCTGGCAAAATATCTGACAGAATTAACAAGTTACCGTCCTCAACTAGAGACGAGGCACAAAAAATATCTTTAAAGCAAGCCGCTGCTGACGAGGATATAAATGTTACATCTTTAACTGATGATGTTGAAAAAACAAACATTGCAAAAATGGAAGAACAGGTGGGGAAAAAGATTGTTTATGACTCAGAAGGCATACCAAAGGCTGTGGACGTTATCGACATTGACAAGGATGGCACAATAACAATACGCGATGCGGATGGCACAGATAAGGTACTCGACACAAGTGATACATTCTCAAAGTCTCCGTATGATGAGGATTACGAGATTACTTCTCTTGATGGGGAGGACGCTGTTGCTAACTTACCAACTGAAAATTTAGACGATATTACAAGTCTTTTTGAGAAAAAAATACAAGCGGCAGAAGAAGCTGGCGATGCAGCTTTAGCGGCTAAAATTAAAAAAGATAAAAAAGCTATAGAAATAGAAAAGAAGCGCAGGGGTGGAGAAGTAGTGATACGCCCCGCAGACCCAGACATAGGACAAGCTGCTGAGGCGCAGATTGCTAAATTAAAAGCAGATATTGAAAAAATACAAAGCAATGTTGCGGCGAGGCAAAAGAAAGAGGGGCTAGAAAAACCTAAATATACTGCCAAACAAATATCTCAAATACAGTCTAAGCAAGAAAAGATAGCTACGCTTGAGTCTCAACAGCGAGAAGCCGCTGGTCTGGTGCAGACTGAACAGGGAATTTTGACCCCGCAGCAAAAAGAAAACGCAGCTAACAGTGCATCTATAGAAGGCGATGGCTTGGGAAGATTGGGGGAATACAAAGAAGCCGTGCAAGAGATAGAGGCAGACAGACCCGAAATAGATGAGATTGACCCAGCGGAAATACAAGCAGAGAACGACTTGCTTGAAGAAGATTTAAACACTGCTGAGAACCAAGCAATACTACCAAGCGATATAAAACAGTCTATTGCAGCAACAGAAGAACTAGACGCAAAAGCTGACGCATACGAAGGTTTGAGTCGCGCTGGCGCAAACTGTTTGATAGGAACGAAAAAAGTATGAGTTGTGTAGATACAGTAATGGCTGCTGCCCGTGAAGCGGGTATAAACTTGCTACAAGAAGAAGCTGACGAGATTGTCGAAGTTCTTACCGAACGCTTGTCTAAGCGCGTAGAAAATGCGGGTGAAGGCCAAGAACTTGAGTTGTTTGCGTTAGCCCGTCAGATAGCAAAACAAGCGAGGATTAACGCAGTTATGCAAAAGCGTAACCGACTGTTAAACGCCAAAGCATACGCGGAGACAATGAGGTTTGTTAAGTCAGGCGGCGACCCAGCAGATGCTTTATCGGCAATCATGGTTGGCAGTTATAAGTTTATGAAGAACGGTCAAAACAGTGTTGATGCCCGTCAGCAAGGGATTATGACGCAGTATGCTGGTCAACTTGTAGCCGCGTTAAAACGCGAAAAGCTAGACACTTTATTTAAAAGCGGTGAACTAGACGAGAAAATATACGCAGCTATGTTTGACCCAGACACATTTGAAGTCAAAAGCACTGCTGATGCAGACGCTGTGAAGATAGCAAAAATTATACAAGTGACTCAGAAGCGACTGCTAAAGCGCAAGAACAGGCTAGGTGCAATGATTGGTGAGTTGAAGAACTACGTTGTTCGCCAGTCACATGACCCTATTTTGCTTAGAGATGGTGCGAGAACTGATGCTGAGTTTCAGCAAGCAAAAACTAAATGGGTCGCCTACATGATGAAGGACGGTGTTCTTGATGCAAAAACATTTGAGAACAAACCTCCGACAAAAGAGGTGGACGGGAAACCAGTCCCATACACAGAGGAAATGTTCTTAGGCGATATTTGGAGTAATTTAGTTAAAGGAAACCACCAGAAAGTCGGCGCATTGCGTGGAGATGATGGTCAAATTGACAGCCTTGAGTCATTCACTGGCCCTGCCAACCTTGCAAAGAAACTTAGTCAAAGCAGGGTTATCCATTTTAAAACAGGCAAATCTGCATACGACTACTCAAAGACTTACAGCCGTCAAAGCCTAGCAGAGTCTGTTGTAAACGGCATCACGCACGATGCACAGTCTATAGGTCTGATGGAGGTGTTTGGTACAAACCCAGAAGCTATGTTTAGCCGCATCCTTAATGATTTACAAAATGACCCAAACATGACTGGCGTTGATAAAATTAGGAGAAGGGCGGGAAGATTAAACAACCAGTTTAGAGAAATTGATGGTTCGACACGGGCGCGTGGGGCTGGCTTACCCATAGCATTTGGTGCAGACTTTGCTGGGATTGCTTCTGGCTGGCGTATGCTACAGAACATGGCAAAACTTGGTATGGCTACCATATCATCATTTTCAGACATATCAACAAAAGCGCATTTTATTAACACCAGGACTGACAGGGGAATCTTTGGTTCGTACGCGGAGGCGTTCAGTGACATATTCAGAGGCTTTGGCAGCAGTGAACAAAAAGAGTTAGCTTACTTGCTAAACGTAGGCGTTGAAAGTTTCCTTGGTGATGTACATGCTAGGTTTGGCGCAAACGACAGCGGCCCTGGTTTGATGGCAAAAGCACATCAGCACTACTTTAGACTAAACGGTATGAATTGGTGGAACAATTCGCAAAAAGTTGGGCTTGCTAGGATGATGTCTGCCGACTTGGCAAGATACCGTGGCAAAGCATTTAGCGATATAGACACTAGAACTAGGCTAAACCTTGAACGCTACGGAATTAGCGACACTGAATGGCAAGTCATGCGCAGCATGGACATGAAAGCTGTAGATGGGCGTGACTACATGACACCATCTGCTGTAGAGACAGTAGCAGATTCTGTTGTTGAAGCGGCTGCTTTGGCAAAGGTAAACGCAACCCGCAAAAGACCGCTAAAAAAAGCAACGGCAACAATGATACAGAAGTATCGTGATGATTTATCTACAAAAATATCTACATACCTAACAGACTCGGCAGACACTGCTATACCTACGCCTGGTGCAAAAGAACGTGCTTTTATGAACCAAGGCACAGCGCGTGGCACGGTTGCTGGTGAGGCTTTACGCGCCATCGGGCAGCTAAAAGGCTTTCCGATTACAATGGTTATGAAAGGGATGTCTGGTCAGTATCATATTTCCAAGCAACTTGGTGGGAATACTAGAAGCGGCATGTATGGCCTAGCGCAGATGATGGTAGGAACAACTATGATGGGCTATCTGTCGCTAACATTGAAAGACATACTCAAAGGTAAGGAACCATCAGAAGCATTTAGTGTGGAAAATGGTTTAAATGTAGAGGTATTAACTAAAGCCTTTGTCCAGGGTGGTGGCGCTGGTATATACGGAGACTTTTTGTTTGGAGAATACAACAAGTATGGGCAAACACTTACACAAAATTTACTTGGCCCCACATTCGGCAGCATTGATGACATAGCTAGAATATACAGCAATACGCTAGAGGCGGTACAAACAGGAGACACAGACCCACTTGTTAAAAACGCCACTAGGTTTGCAGTAAGCAACACGCCAGGACTTAACCTTTTCTACACCAAGACAGCTTTAGATTACATGTTCATCTATGGATTAATGGAGAAAACAAACCCAGGTTATTTGCGTAGAATGGAACGGCGTATGGAACAAGACATGAAACAGGATTTTTTCTTTGAACCAAGCCAATATGCGCAAAGGTTCTAACAACCTTTCGCAAACAGCCAAAATACTGTATATATAGGCCAGGAGTTTAGCATGACAGTTAGCAGTACAACAACAAAGGTTAGCTACAGCGGTAACGGAAGCACTGCTGTATTTGCTTACACCTTTAAAATATTTGATGCTGCCGAGTTAACAGTAATTAGCCGTGTTGACTCTACTGGTGCGGAAACAGTAGAAGCCTTGAATACAGCTTACATTGTCGATGGCGTGGAAAACTCCAGTGGTGGTAACGTCACGTTTAAATTTAACACAGGCAATCCATCTGACGCTAACTACAGTGTCACAGATTTTAGACCGCAATCAGGCGAGACTGTTGTTATAAAGCGTATTGTGGGCCTAACCCAGCTTACAGACTACACACCTAACGACCCGTTTCCTGCTGACGACCACGAAGAAGCACTAGATAAGCTAACCTTCATGGCGCAGCAACAGCAAGAACAGATAGACCGTGGCATTAAGTTTGATGAGACAGACACATTCTCTGGAAACTTGCCTATTGCATCATTAAGGGCCAATAAATACCTGGCATTTGGTTCTGATGGCGATATATCATTAGCATCTGGCACAACCAGCACTGTTGTAACTACGCCGTTTTCCGAGACATTGCTTGATGATACTTCAGCTTCACAAGCCAGAACGACACTAGGTCTTGCCGCCCTGTCTACATTAAGCACTGTAAACACAGCGCAAATAGATGATGCAGCTATAACAACAGCAAAAGTGGCTGACGGCGCAATCACAAGCGCAAAGTTAGACTCTGCTTTATCCCTTACTTCATCCTATTTCCAAGGAGAAAATGGCGCAGTCGGTGCGGTTAGCGGCAAAGGGGATATATTTAGAGTACACCAACAACAATTAGACACGAATGTTACGATTGCTGCGGGAGACAACGCTGGTTGTTTCTTTAGCTTGGTAATTGCAACTGGCGTTACGCTAACTCTTAACGGTAACTTAACTATTGCTTAATTAGGATAACAGATGTCAGTCAGCACAACCACAACTACAAACAGTTACTCAGGCAATGGAAGCACCGTTGAGTTTAGTTACACGTTTGAAATTTTAACAGACGCTGATATCAGGGTTATTGTTGTCAATAATACCACTGGTGTTGAAACAGTGCAGTCGCTAACAACTCATTATAGTGTTGCTGGGGCTGGCCTGACTTCTGGAGGCACAGTTACATTTGTGTCTGCCCCAGCAAGTACGGAGACTGTTTTTCTAAAGCGTAACATGTCTATTACGCAGCCAACAGATTATACAGCTAACGACCCTTTCCCAGCCGAAACGCATGAAAACGCGCTAGACAGATTAACACTAGCCATGCAGCAAATTGATGAGAAAGTTGGCAGAGCATTAGTTAGAAAAGAAACAGACACTACAGCTATAGAACTTCCTTCTAATGCAGATTTAAAAGGTAAGATTTTAGGCTTTAACGAAACAACAGGCGCGCCGGAGGCTGGCAGTTTGTCTGTCGGTTCTGTGTCAACGGCACCAGCCGGAACAGATGCCTCAGTTACAAATGCAGGCACAGGTTCTGTAGCTGTTTTTGATTTTGTTTTGCCGCGAGGCACGACTGGTGCTGCCGGTCCAACTGGCCCGACTGGCTCAACAGGTTCAACTGGTCCGACAGGAAGCACTGGCCCAACCGGACCTACAGGAAGCACTGGCCCAACTGGTGCCGACTCAACAGTGGCTGGTCCGACAGGACCTACCGGCCCCACTGGACCAACCGGCCCCACCGGCCCCACTGGCGCAGACTCGACAGTAGCCGGACCGACAGGCCCAACAGGCCCAACTGGGCCAACTGGATTGACTGGCCCCACTGGGCCAACAGGGCCAGATGGGCCAACTGGTTCGCAAGGCGTTCAGGGTGACACCGGCCCTACAGGCTCAACAGGCCCAACAGGCCCAACAGGCCCGACTGGGCCAACAGGCCCTACAGGCGCAGATTCAACGGTTGCTGGCCCAACCGGCCCCACTGGTCCAACAGGACCGACTGGGCCTGACGGCAACTTTGGCGGCGCTACATTCAATTATACATTTAGCACAACCACGACAGACTCTGACCCTGGCACTGGCAAGATTAGGTTTAATCACGCAAACATTTCATCAGCCACACTAATGTTCATTGATGATACTGACAATGACAGCACAGATATACAGTCGTTTTTGCGAACCATTGATGACAGCACAAGTTTTATTAAAGGCCATTTTAGGATTTCCAATAGGCTTAACCCAGATGATTTTGCGTTACTTACAATCAGTGCGGTCACTGAAGCTACAGGTTATTTTAAGGTATCGTCTACTTATGTAAGTGGTTCAGCCGTATCATTTGATAATAGCGAAGATGTTATCATCACTTTTGCTAGAACTGGTGATAGGGGTGACACTGGTTCCCAAGGGCCACAAGGCGCTGCTGGCGCAACAGGCCCGACTGGGCCGACAGGACCAGCGGGGCCGACAGGTCCGACAGGCGCAGACAGCACAGTTGCAGGCCCGACTGGTCCGACCGGACCAGCCGGACCCACCGGCCCTGCGGGGGCTGATAGTACCGTTGCTGGCCCGACAGGCCCAACAGGTCCAGCGGGAAGCACTGGTCCGGCTGGTTCAACTGGTCCGGCAGGGCCAACTGGACCCGCTGGTGCAGATAGCACAGTGGCTGGCCCAACTGGACCCGCTGGTCCAGCGGGAAGCACTGGGCCAACAGGTCCGGCAGGGGCAGACGGAAATGACGGTTCGACAGGTCCAACAGGTCCAACAGGGCCTACCGGCCCAGCCGGTGCAGACAGCACAGTAGCCGGTCCAACAGGACCGACAGGTCCAACAGGTCCAGCCGGACCCGCTGGTTCAGACGGTAGCGATGGTTCAGCCGGTCCAACGGGTCCAACAGGCCCAACCGGCCCAACTGGGCCAGCCGGTGCGGATAGCACTGTTGCAGGCCCGACTGGGCCAACTGGGCCAACTGGTCCGGCAGGCGCGGATGGCAATGATGGTGGAACTGGTCCGACAGGACCGACAGGTCCGGCAGGCGCAGATAGTACGGTAGCTGGTCCAACAGGCCCAACTGGACCCGCTGGACCGGCGAATGTAGTTGAGGACACTACTCCACAACTTGGCGGTGACCTACAAACCAATAGCAACGATATTGTTTTTGCAGACGATGACAAAGCCATCTTTGGTGCTGGCAGCGATTTGTTTATAAAAAGCGATGGTTCAAATAGTATTATTCAAGCTGCCGGAACTACTTATGTGCGAGGCAGTACCCTTATCTTTTCCGCAAACGGCGGCGCTGGCGGTTTTGAAACTGGAATTAGAATCAACGAAGTAAGTGCTGAAACAAGTCAGGTCGAATTATATTATGACAATGCTTTAAGACTTGAAACTGTATCTGGGGGCGTGGAAGTCACAGGCACATTAGCCGCAACAGCCGTCACAGGTGATGGTTCTGGATTGACCGGCATAGCGGCTGGTGCAACAGGCGGTAGTTCTGACCAAATATTCTATGAAAACGGACAGACAGTTACTGCAAACTACACAATTACTGACGGAAAAAACGCTATGTCAGCAGGGCCAATAACAATAAATAATAGTGTGACGGTAACAGTCGGCACTGGCGAAACTTGGACTGTAGTATGAGACAAAACTGGCAGCTATGGAGTGGTGCTTTATCTGATAATCAGTTAGCGCTAATCAAAGAAAGGGCAGACGCACTGCCTGATATGAACGCGACTATATTTTCAGGTGGCGATGAGGATGTGCGGCGGTCTAAGGTCAAGTGGTTAACGCACGACAATGAAGTAAAGGATTTGTTGTGGAGTTATGTAGCCGAAGCCAATAGAAACGCTTTTGGTTTTGATGTGCGAAATGTCTGCGATATTCAATACACAGAGTATCACGCATCAGAGTCCGGTCATTATGGATGGCACCATGATATAAACTGGGGTCAAGACAAGGCATATGACAGAAAACTGTCTGTAACTGTGCAACTTAGTGGGCCTGAAGACTACACTGGGGGCCTGTTTGAATTTGCAGAGACAGAAACCCCTGATTATGCTATATCTAATAAGCGAGGAACAGTTTTAGTATTTCCTTCTTATCTGCAACATAGAGTCAAGCCTGTTGAGAGTGGCACAAGAGTTAGTCTAGTAGCATGGTTTGAAGGACCGAGGTGGAAATGAGTACATTAAAAGCAGATACAATCGTAGCGAGTGATGGTAGCAGTCCTGTTGCGTTGACGAAGCAAGAGGCGGCAAAATCTTGGTTTCAAGCAAACCTTGAAACGCCTGCCGTTGAGCAAAGCCTAAATATTTCTTCAATCACAGATGTTCAAGGCGGCAGACACGACTTTGCATTTTCTAATAATTTCGCAGCGCGAACCTATGCTTGTCTTGCTGGCGGTGGTGGTTCTACATCAAACAATACTCTGGCAAACGTAGCTACTCCAACGGACGGAAAATTGACAAGCAGGGTGAGGGCAGACACACAATACGCTCACCAGAATGTTTTTGACCCTAGTGAGTGCGCCATTGCTTCAATAGGAGGCTTAGCATGAGCGAAATATTAGTGGACAATCTCACAGGTAAAACCGCCGCTGGCAGCATAGTCGTTTATGGCGAGGGTGGCACGGCTACTACTAATCTTCAGCAAAGCTTGGCGAAGGCTTGGTGTAACTTTGAACAGTCTTCAAGCCATACTGTGCGAGACAGCCTAAACATCTCAAGTCTAACAGATGTTGGTTACGGTCTTACCAATACGAATTACACAAATAGTTTCGGCAATGACGATTACGTTGCCGCTGGTCACGCTGGTAGGCAAGCCTCTACAGCTACAACTGCATATTGGCTTTTCCCAACAAGTAGCACTGTGGTTTACTCCACATCTGCAACAAGTTGGCAGGGGGGTTATAGCATCAGCACATCCAGCGGAATGGGTATTTTGGACTTGTTCTTAGCACTCTGCACAACACATGGGGATTTAGCATAATGGCTGGAACAATCGCAGCGGATACACTGACCCATTCAACCGCAGGGTCAATCGCCACGAACTATGTTGTCGAGGGTAGTGCGAAGGCGTGGGTAAACTTCAATGGTTCTGGAACAATAGCGGCGCGTGACAGCCTAAACCTAGCCAGCCTAACAGATTCGGGAACAGGGTTGTATATCGTAAATCACACGGCAAGTATGGCTAACGATGACTATTCTGTAACGAGTGGGGGTTCGCGGGATGACCCAGAAAGCAGCCGCTGTCATCCGCAAAATCTGTATACCTTTGCGACTGGTAGTTACAAAATAGCAACGCACAACGATGGCTCATCGTCTGTTGATTGGGCAATAGTTACGCAAACTCTTCAGGGAGACTTAGCGTGACCCAGACACCATCATTCAAAGGCACTAAGTTGTTCGACAGGCTATGCTGGGCAAAAGAAAATCTTGACGGTGTGCAGTCTGACTATCGCGTGGTCTACGAAGACAGTGTGGACGAATGCGCCAAGATACTTGTGCCTGACCCTAACTGGATGGCTTGTGCATTGCAGGGCGGCATCTTGCCACCTGTCTGGGTATACCATGAGTTAGCAAAAGATGAAGCAAAGCCTGACTTTGTAAAGCACACCAGAGGTTACTTGCTGCACAACACTGAACCTATGCCAGCAATGACTGAAGAAGAAGCAATCGAATATCTCATTATGAAGGACTGCCCACAGCATGTCTGGCAGAATTGGGATGAGGGCAACCGCCCGACTATGGTAATATGCCGCAAGGAACAGTTACCGCAGACTAGAGAATGGCGCAATTCTTGGCGCATATCTGATGAACTAAACTTAGCCGCATAGGAGAAACTAATGGCTGTAGCAACTTACATCGTAGATAAGGACGGTAATCAGATTGACGCTTCAACTGCTACCGTTCCAGCAAACCGTGACTTTCGTGGTGCTTGGTCATTATCAGGCACAGTAATTAGCGAAGACTTGGCAAAGGCAAAAGAGATTTTTGCTGATAAGGTTCGTGAGGCCCGCACCCCATTATTAGAGGCGCTGGACACAGACTTTATGAAAGCGCAAGAGACTAGCGCAGACACAACTGCAATCGTGGCATCAAAGCAAGCATTGCGCGATGCGCCTACCGCCGGTAATAGCGCAACCACTATTGCCGAACTGAAAGCAGCTTGGCCTTCATGCTGTGGTGACAGCCCTTACGCATAGGTACGTTATGAACGAAGAAAACAAGGTTATTGTTGATGTAATTGCTGGCACAGGAACTGCTGCCGCCTACATGGCGATGGTTCCTGACGTTGTGGCCTTGTTTACTGGCGTTTGGATTTGCATACGCATTTACGAAACGGATACTGTTAAGCGCTTGTTAAAGCGTATCCAAGGCAATGTTTAAAGCTATTGTATTAGCTTGCGCGATAGCAGACCCTACAAATTGCATTGAATTTCACGATGCGCGCGGCCCTTATCCAACGATAGAGGTTTGCAAAAAACGCGCTTTAGAAATGAGTCGAGACATAGGCGAGATGACTCATGGTTTAATGCCCAAGAAATGGCAATGCAAGCCGCTGGGAAAAGGGATGCTGTCGTAATGGAGCCTATCACCACTGCAATAGCAGCCGTAACAGCCGCTTCAAATGCCATAGCTTTTATAAAAGCACGGGTTAATGATGTGCAATCTGTAGCTGAACTGGGCGACCAGATAGGTACCTTGTTCTCAGCACAAAAGAAACTAAACGAAGAACGTAACAAGCAGGCAGGCGTTGGTGACGTTAGCTTCAAGGGTTCTATTAATGCCGTTCTTGAGGCCAAGCGTCTTAATGAAGAAATGCAACAGATTGCCACCATGATAAATATGCGCTGGCCCAAGGCGGCAGACCAGCCTAGTACCTGGCAGGAAATCATAAATCATCATAATCAAGCGTTAAGAGAACAGAAAGAAGCAAGAGCCAGGGCGCGGAAGATGGAGATGGAAAGGCAGGCCGAGATAATTGAAAACATGAAGGTAGGTGCCGGTGTAATTGCCCTTTGCTTTGTTGTCTTAGGTCTATTTATAGCCGTTATGATTTCATCAGCGTCTGCAATAGGCTTTGCATGAGTGAAACAACCACTGGCTTAATAGGGGAATACTATGCGGCTGGGGTTGTGTTATCATTAGGCTGGCGAGTATCTATGTGTCAGCAAGATAAGGTTGACTTAATAGCGTGGAAGTTAGATGAATATATCAGGATACAAGTTAAGACTGCGAAGTTATCTGGCGAAAAAAATGCTAGAGTTCCGGTGTACCACTTTCAGTTTGGTCATGGACAAAAGAATAAAACTCTTGGGAGTGTGGCAGACTATGACATTTTATGCCTTATCGGCTATCAACACCGCAAAGCGTTGTTCATGCCCGTTCAACAGGTGCTACAAAAGTCGAAGCGCATGTCGCCCAAGTTTTTTGATGAACCTAAAGCGGAACTTTATTCGTTTAATAAGGCGTTGGCGACAGTAAGAGGGCATAGAGATGGATAAAGCACTTACAGAGTATAAGATAATACCTCGTCTAATGATGTTGGCGTTTACCCTTATGGCTTGGAACGTGTGCGATTGGTTCATGGGCCTCGGTACATCTGCAACTACCCAGCAAACAGCTTTTGTTAGCACGATTGTTGGCGCAGCAACAGGTGCTTTTGCAGTTTGGTGCGGGAGTGAATCAAAATGAAACAGGCGGCAACAAAGTTAAACGAAGCAAGTGAAATAACTATTCCATTGCGGAATCTTATCAGCATGATTGCTTTTACGGCAGTATCGGTATGGGTTTATTTTGGACTGACGGAACGCATTAGTTTTCTTGAGCATAACCTTGACCTTGTGATGGAGGAGGTTGAGGAGAACGACAACTGGATTGATAACTTTGAGCCACCTAAAAGCGTAAAGGATACTGTAACCAGGGTGCATGATTTAGAGATTGAGATAGCAAGGATAAAACTTATAGTAGGGGCTAAGTAATGATACAGGCGTTGATTGGCCCGATTGCATCTTTGGCTGGTTCTTGGATGGAGTCTAAGGTTGAACAGACAAAGGCCAAGGGTGTTGTCGCTAAGGCAAAAGCTGAGGCAGAGGCACAAGTTATGGTGACCGCTGCAACACACGAAGCTGGCTGGGAAAAGATTATGGCCCAAGCTAGTGACAATAGTTGGAAAGATGAGGCATGGACCATACTTTTTATAGTCATAATTGCTATGTGCTTCATACCTTTTACCCAGCCTTATGTTGAGCGTGGTTTCGATGCCTTGTCAAACACACCTAGTTGGTTTCAATATGCAGTTTATGCTAGTATAGCTGCATCTTTTGGATTACGCGGATTAAAAGGGATGAAAAGATAATGCCAGGAAAAGGTTTATACGCAAATATTCATGCAAAACGTAAGCGCATCAAAGCAGGAAGCGGAGAAAAAATGCGCAAGCCTGGAAGCAAAGGTGCGCCAACTGCGGCTAACTTTAGACGCAGCGCAAAGACAGCAAAGAAGAAAAAGTAATGTCCTACCCACTGTCGCCCAACTTTTCTTTAGAAGAAATGGTTAAGTCACAGACGGCTGAACGCAAGGGAATACCTAACGCGCCAGAAGTTCACCATGTAGAGGCTATGGAATTACTGTGCGATAAAATATTGCAGCCTATCCGTGATGAGTTTGGGCCTGTAATGGTTTCGTCAGGGTTTCGCAGTCCTGAGTTATGTATAGCCATAGGCAGTTCCATGAACTCACAACATGCCAAGGGTGAAGCCTGTGACTTTGAAGTGCCAGGCATGGATAATTATGACTTGGCAAAGTGGATTGAAGACAACCTAGATTATGACCAGCTTATTCTTGAGTGTTATACTGGCGGTAACTCTGGCTGGGTACATTGTAGCTACATTGAAGGCGGTCGAGGTGAGTCGCTTACATATAATAAAAAAGACGGGTACACCCATGGGTTAAACAAAAATGGCTAAGTCACCAGCATGGCAGCGCAAGGCAGGCAAGAGTAAGTCAGGCGGTCTGAACGCCAAGGGCCGTGCATCTGCTAAACGCCAAGGTATGAATTTAAAAGCCCCTGTATCTCGTAAGCAGGCAAAGAAATCGCCCAAGTCAGCAGCTAGGCGTAAGAGTTTTTGTGCTAGAATGAAGGGCATGAAAAAGAAGCTGACAAGTAAGAAGACAGCGCGTGACCCGAATAGTCGTATCAACAAAGCATTAAGGAAGTGGGATTGTTAAATGCCAATGGGTGTAGGAACTTACGGTTCAAAGAAGGGCCGACCAGCAAAAAAGAAAGCCGCTAAAGGCAAGGGCTTGACTGCAAAGCAGAAGACATTGCCTACCGCTTTACAGAAAAAGATTATGAAGTCTAAGAAGAAGTAGTTGATACTGTTAGTACAAGTATTTAATTATATTCTTTGATTCCCTTAGCATCGCCTTTAGTTGAGTCGATTTTTTACGTTTCTCTAGGTGCATAATGCTAGTGTGGTCACGGGCTAATATTTTTCCCATTATTGGGTAGCTAAATGTTGTGTGCCTGACACACAAAAGAACAAATAGCTGCCGTGCATCAACGTATTCAACCCTACGGTTATGTCTGCGTAATGATTGTAATTCATAACCGCTGACGTAATGCACGATTTTTTCGATTTGTTTTACTTCCAGTTCTCGGCAATAAACATCCCAGTATTTACCGTTTGCCGGATTATATTTCGTTCCACATTTCGGAAATTGAATTACGCTTCCCATTTTTTTGACCCTCCTGTTTTAATTTAGTTACTAGGCAGCTTCCCCCAAACGAGTGGCAATAAATCTTTTTATCACCAGCAATAACCCATCCACCATCTTTGATGTAATGTTCTTTACCGCAGAAGCTGCATAGAATTTGTCTTGAATCAACCTTTTTTCTTGCCATTGTCTAGCAGTTCCAAGGCAATCGCACTGTAACCTATAATATCTATGAATGAATCAACGTGATTACAGTTCAATCCGTTCTCGTCTGTTGCGGAAAGCCTAGATAGTTTTAAGGCAACCATAAATGCGCAGACCTGTGCCTCAGTCATCTTGTGGCCTGTAATCATAGACCCCATGTTGCTGATTTGCTTAAAGTTGTCATCCACCGCCCCATACTTAGACCGTTCCAAGAGTATATCCTTGCAATGGTCTAAGGCATGAAAGGCAGTTTCCAGATTAGAAAGGGATTTCATCATCAAGAGCAATCTGCTGCTTTGGTGCGGCTGGTGCTTCCATTGATTCGGCAATCTTGCGCATACCACCCTGCCTTACGTTAGCAGCAATGCTTTCACCGCTTGTGTAATCCTCTGCAATACGTTCACTAATGCTTACATCAATAGACCCATCCTCGTTTTGAAAAACAGATATTTGATGCCGTGTATCCTTGCTTAGAACCACATCACACGGTTCCTTGCCCACATAGGGCCTCCAGTTTGAGTTACTGTGGGTTGCTTTTTTGTCTGGGTCATTCGCAAAGCATCGAATAGAAGTGATTTTTTTTAAGGCCATTAGGCTTCTCCTGTTGTTAACTTATCTTCTGCATCAAGGAACAGCTTGACAATGTGCTGCGCTGCCTCTGGATTACGTTGTTTAATTTCTTGTATCTTAGGCTTCATAGACTCAAAAAGAGTATGAACATTATTGACATGCTTCATCTGACGCAAGCGAGACTTCATGTCTTGCCAGACACCTTTGTCGTGCTTCTCATCAAGTTCTTCACGGGTCATTTCTTTGGGTGGCTCAGGCGGGGCCGGAGCCTTACTTGGAGGGTCTTGCTCGACAGCCACCGCCTGATTCTGTTTGATATTCTCTGCTTTGCGTGGCACTGCATCCATTTCATTAGCGGATGCGTACTCACCGCCTGACAAACCAAGGCTTGCCAAAGCCCTTCCTATAGCAGACGTTTCTGCATTTTCCAAGGCAGAAGTTGTGTTGACATGGCCTTGCCCTCTGATTTCTTCAGCCATACCAGACCCAACAGTGATGCCATCCTTGTTTGTGACGATAGCTTTGACCACTACACGATGCCCATCATCCACAATGATTTTAGTATCAACACCGTATTCAGCGCCAAGTACACGGCGAAACGCCTCGACACGATGCACCACTTGCAGATACATCTTGCCGCCCTTTTGCTTGATAGCGTGGTCTTTATAGTAATCAGCCACGACTGTCATTGCTTGTGTTAAATCACTCATCTTCATCTACCTCATCATTGTAATCGGTTATTGCTTTCATAAAGGACGCAAGCATAGTCTTGAGTTCGTCTAACTCTTTTTGCATGTGTGCCATATCTCTTTCTATGCGCTTCAATCTTTCTTGTGTGAAGTCGATTGCTTGTGCATGTTCTTGTTCAACCTCAGTCATTTGCCCTCTCCATTTTCATGGCCTCTTCTAAAGCTTGTAGAGATTCATACACGGCCTTTTGCATAGCCAGCATCCCCTTCAGCTGATGCTGTAGACGCGGTACAATTACTGCCAACTTGTCTTCATCAAACCTATACTTAGTGTGATATGCAGCTTGGCGACACTTCAGCCTATATCCATGGTTAAGCAAGACTTCCTCTACATGGACTATGCCTTTTTTTCCAAGTCCAGGCATTGTAGATAGTTGTTCTCTCGTCCTATCACACAAGTCCTCAAGTGTAGCAATTCTACCTTGCCGCAAAGCGTTCTTGGTCATTATGGTTAAATCTGTATCTTCTATTCTTTTGTTTACTGTTTTATCAGTCATACTTACCCTTCCCTCTAGGCTTTGCAGCCATAGCTTTTTTCAGTACGGCAGATTGTGAATAGTTGTTTTTCCTCACAACCCTGCCCATTGAGTCAGTTCTGTCGTCAATCTCCGGCACCTTCAGTGCCTCTATTATTTGCTGTTTAGTCGGTGTTCTCATTCAATCCTCCAAGTTTGTTTAGCAATCTCAAGTATCTCAGGGCCATGCCGCTGGGCTATCTCTGCAAAGTCAGGGGCAACCATACCAAACAAAGTTTTCCAGTTGCCATTGGCAGCTTTCATAAGGTTCTGGATAGTCAACCACCGCTGCGCTATTCTTTCATACGCTTCTTCTAATGCGTCAGGCTTCAGCATGTCGCAGTTATCAGGTGTACATAGGTTGTAG
>Ga0181407_1000262_pt1 | contig 17747 bp, 25 predicted proteins | sample 30SPOviralmetaG_FD_130136 | JGI IMG/M metagenome (GOLD analysis project Ga0181407, IMG submission 130136) | Marine viral communities from the oligotrophic San Pedro Time Series (SPOT) site, San Pedro Channel, CA, USA - 30 SPOT_SRF_2012-01-26 | ecosystem: Environmental > Aquatic > Marine > Strait...
ATAACATCTAGATGTTTACTTGTCTATATTGAATATCAGAAGTTGTACTTGACGCCCAACTTACCACCCAGACCGAAGTCATCATCGTCGTCAGCAGTTAGGAAGGAGAGCTCACCGTATAATCCGAGGGCATCGGAAACGGGGACGCCAACACCTGCCTTACCAGAGAACTGGGTGTCAGTTTCTTCACCGTCAACAGCGACGATTGCAGGTCCAGCCTGGACGTAGTAAGAAGCAGCACCTGCTTCGCCTTCGAAGCCTACGTGAAGGTCTGTCGTGGCAGCAGTGTAATCATCGCCAACCCAACCGGCATTCGTCTCTACGTTAACGTAGGGACCGGCTAGGGCGGCAGCAGGAGCGAATGCAACAGCGGCAGCTGCGGCAGCGATAGTCGTTTTAAACATTTGGTTTACCTTTGTGTCTCGTGAGTTTAACCCACGGATGGAAAGAACCTCGACAAGGTTCTGTTAATTATACCTCTCGTCGTTTTATGACAAAAGGTTAAGTATTTATGCTACTGGAAAAGAAAGAATTTGTCAAGTGTGGGTTTAAAAACCCTACTGATTGTGGACGGGATGCCCTTCAATCTTGCCATTTTCATCATATCCGGGTGGTAATCTGCCAAGATAGCAGTTCCAGTTGAATAATGTTTTCCAGTCTTCGATGCTTCCAGACTCAACCCAGAAGTTCGAGATACCATTATAACTGTTCCGATGGAATATGTCAATATGCTCTGGGTGGATCGACGACCCAAGGTCCAGACGGTACAAGAACATAGGAATACAGTACACCTTACCACTCTCAAAGATAATATCTTCTGATGTGGCACGCGGTCTTACATCAGTGTCAAGTTTAAACTTATTCTTTCTAATGTGATGCTTATAAATTTTCTCTGCATGATGTCTTTTCAGAACATATACAGCAGCAGAAAAATCATTAATGAAACGATTGTGTAGCGTCACGTATACCACAGCAGGATTGATTGTTGTCAACTGCATGGCATCATAGTTGTATGGGAAGTGAGTTGCTGCTTCCTTATATGTGAAAGGCCAGTATCTCACAGTCTCAAAGAACGCATCATCCTCCATGATCATCACCTCATCACAATCCATCTCCTCAATGAAGTATTTGATTGCTTTAAGGTGAGACATACAGCACCCAATCTCATTGGGAATCATCGTATGCGGAACAGTCCCACTTAGATGGTCCTCAAACTCACCCTCAATCCTGGCATCAATACCAGAGATACGTGTATGATCAGTAATTTCCCAGTCAGCAAACTGCTCCTCCATATGTTTCTGACGTTCTTCATCACCATCAAGATTGATCCAAAGAACAGGAGGAATACCTTTAAGTTTGTAAGCTGATTTATTTCTTTCCATGACTTAACCTCTTAACCATGTATTCAATGTTGTTGTAATACTCTTTTAATTCACTGGGTTCTTTTACTTTAAGATCATTATAGAGTTGTTTATTGTTTTCGATGTGTGGATTAGTAAACCAAGAATTCATAGTTCTAACATGTTCCATATGATAGATTGCCTGGTCAACTCTTCCGACTTTGTATCCAAGTTTTTTAAATCTTTCAGGTCTTTCATTATCCTCATAACCATATGAAATAAAGTTTTCGTTCTCCATACCACCATCGATATAAGATTGTCGATTAAAAAACTGTGCCCATCCATAATCAGAAGTAGAGTTTTCTGTGTCAGGATGATTTACAAATGCATTTTCAGAGAAGTCACTGTTAATCAAACTGTTAATCAGTTTCTGATTGACAGTAACTTTCTCCTGATAATGACCCTGACCATATGGATAGACTAAATCATATCCTTCTTTCAGAATCATATTATATGCAATATTATAACTGCTAATTGGAAAAATTACATCCGTGTCATAGTTAACCACAACATCAGTCTTTGATTCCATCAACATATCGTTGAGGATTCTAGTGCGATGAAAGATAGGATCTTTACTTTTTTCATAGAGCAAAGTAACCGATGACATATCATCGATAAGATTCTCTAATTGAGGAGCAGCATACTGTTGAAACTTAGAGTCCTCATCCACCTCCTCAATAATAACATTAGTATCAAAATTTTTCAAGAGATACGCAAGACTAATAACAATGTTACGCAAACGATCTTCGCTCTCAATTCTGAGAGGCATAATAAACGTTGCGTTTTTTAAATCATGTTTCATAATCTCTGGTATCTCTATGTTTGTTGGTAACATACTCTAACTCTTTGCTGTTTGCTTCCCACGATCCATTGGGATGCTGGCACACAATATCAAGATCAAGATTTGCAGAGATGCGATGGTCACCCTCCCTACTGGCAACAAGAATGTTTTCAATAATTTGTGGCATACCATGGTAGTATCTCATTCTATGATAAAACTCAGTATCCATCAGCATCTTGCATGTTGGATCAAAGAGTTCAACTGCTTCCTTCCTCATCGTAACGATAGAAGGTCCACCCATAAAGTTTTGTCCCTCTAATAGGTGCTCAGACCAGCGAGGAACCATCGGTCGATAAAACTCTTTACCATCTTGGGTGTGATTGAATCCAGTAACGACCCAAGATGTATTAGTATCTAGGAACCTTTTCCTGATGTGTAGCAGTGCTAGTTCATCAGTGAATACATCATCCTGAAACATGATCTTAATCAGATCACCATTACATCTTTCAATTGCAAAGTTAGTGTTTGCTGGTCCATTACCACGATCATAAAAATTCTGTATGTAAACAATATGCAACTTGTCAGAGTATTGTTTACATACATTATAAACATCCATGTTACCACGTGAGTGATCAGAGACAACAACCTCAACGTCTTTGTATGATTGTTTATTGATACTCGAAAGAAGTTCTTTTAAGTATTGTCCACCATGTCCTTTCATTTCATATGCAGGAACTGCAATGGAAATCTTATTCATGATTTGAAAGCCGATCCAACACGTTTCGCCATCCGGAGGAAAGTGCTTTGGACCCCTGTGTCAAACGGTTGCGAAAGCGAGAGGAGAAGGAAGTCGATGACTGCTTCCTTGACGTGTTCTGTTCCTCTTTCGACATTAAAGACCGAACTTCTTCCATCTTCATCAGTGTACGGATGGTGCCAATCTCCTTCTTCAATGAACTTTTCTGTTTTATATTCTTTCGGATAAGAGAAAGCATTTGGTAGTCCGCTAAAACGCGCCTCAGTCGCTGGATCATCAGAGCAAATAAAGAATTTATTTTGAATGTCTTTTTCGACAGTATTGTACCAGAAATCAACGTCGAAATCTTCGATTCCTTTGAAGTCGGTCATGCGAAGATGAATACCATAGTATCCACCTTGCAAGTTTTTTGAAAGATAATTAGCAACTACTGCCATGATCTCTCTATTGAAGAATAGTTCCCTAATCGTATTCTCTACTTCTTTTTCAGGCAACCAGTCATAGATCAGTGGTGTGTAGTAGAAGATGTTCTTCTGACTATTAGCAACAGAAATACATGCTTGCTCCAAGGTAAGAGTACCAGGGTCAACCATTCTCATTTTACCATGGTCTCTAAACAGACCAACATGCTGATCAGATACAGTTAAGAAATCATACTTCTCTACATGAGGAAAGAATTCTTTGAGTCTCCAATCAACAACGTTATCTTTGGGAGCAAAAATGTCATCCCATCTAGCACGACACATGTTTGTACTAGGCCAACTAATGGTTGCTGGTAGACCACACAGTCTTGCCAAAGTAAGTCCACCAATCAACCCACTATATCTGTTGCCAAAACTACCGTCGCAACAGATATGCATATGTTTTACATTCTCACTCATTGTTTCTAATGTCCTCAATTACAAAGGCATCAGGTTCTTTCTGGAAGTATGAAATAACTTCATTGCGATCCTCGAAGATCTTATTCCAATCTTCTGCATCAATGTTAGAAACAAAATCTTTCTTCTTCTTAATATGAACAGAGGTCAATCCCCAAGACTCTGGACGATGACGAACCCTGATAAATTCATCCTCATACCTGAATCCTTGGTTACGATACTGATCAAAGAGATCAGTAATACCAAAGAACAATCCAACAGCAATCTCAGGACGATCCCATTTAATACCAGACTCTTGCACCTTAGGGTGCCATGTTAAGTCATGCATACCCTCAGGCCAGTTAGTATCATGAAAAACAATCCAACTGTCATCCTCCATCTGAGGATACCAATGATAAAGTTCAGTTGCTACTTGTGCTGCAACATGAATCGAATCAACAAATAAAAGTTTTACCTTACCATACTCAGATGTATCCCAATGTTTTCCAACACTAGAACTATCACCTTCAATCATATTATAGTTGGGAAATTCCCAAAGATCAAACCCAGTTCTCTTGAATTGAGTGTCAATACCATAGACTTGATTGTGCCTTTCCATGGCATCATAGGTAAGACACAGGGAAGAAACTCCAAAGTCAACCCCAAGGTCAACAAAGGTATTATGATCTCCACATTTATCTACGATGCGAGATAGGGCAAGAAGGTTTGTTCCCAGATTACTGAACTGAAAGTTCTCTTCTGTCGAGAAATTCCATCCACCATACTTACCTGCACGAATTCCATTACCAGGGGTAATATCTTTAAATTCATTTGTCATTTCAGAAACCAATCTTTTCGTTTTCACAGAAGGGATAATTATTTTGAGTCAAGTAATTAAAAAGAACTGACTTATATTTTGAATTTTTTAATTCAGGAGTGAGAGAAAGAAACTCCTGCACAACATATTTATCCAGGTATGGGTATCGAGTTTCAATACCAAAAGACCCAGCTACATGTTCTTCTTTTGCAATGTATGTCTCTTGTGAACTACCATAGAAGGATGCCCATGGGAAAATAGTTTCTAGATCATCAGGAAACAATCCACCAAAGTTACTATGTTGATATTTTTTTACTCCACCAAATCCATAGTCTGAGAAGATTTCATCTGCACCTGATCCGGAGAGATAGACTTTGTTTCCATCTCTAAGTGCATGATCACAAACATACGCAAGAGACCCACCGCCATGGTCATCAACAATATCCATATGATATTCATCATAGTCAGACGAGGAAGAATGGATGGTGTTTTTGAATGGTTCGACATTTTTTGCAATGTAATTTACGATTGATCCTCTCTCATGCTCAGGTAATGTGTATACCTTATGTGTAGAGTCTCCCCTGAACAAGTCATGTCTGGCATTTAGAACTTCACGATTCTCAGTTCCGGTCAGAGTGTATGCAGTATGTGGAACGTCTTGGTTACGAAGTTCGCACGCAATAGATCCACTATCATACCCACTTGATAGACCAATAAAGATCTTCTCACGACAGTTTTCTGTCCTCTTACGAATAGAGTTAGCAAATGCTTCGTTCCAATCATCAAAAGAATCTTTTGTTTGATTTAGATCAAAGGTAAACAAAGATCCTGTCTCTTCAATCATATACTGTCTAGTATTCTGATCAAATCCAATAAGCATCCTGGTATTAGCAGGAATCTTTTTAGGTTTTTTAAATCCGAGTTCCAATAGTGCAGACTCGTATGTAGCCACACCAATCTCACCATCCTCCACACACCACCACAATGGTTTAGTTGCAAACACATCAGTTGATAACAGAATCTTTTGATTCTTATAGTCAACTAAACATACAGCAAACTCTCCATCTAGATGTTTTGGCATCCGGAATCCATACTGAAAGTAACGAGGAATGATTATCTTACCATCACTATCATATCCATGAGCGTTGTAGATCTCTCCGTTGTACACGACTACAACTTCACGTTCCTCATCCACAAAAGGTTGAGGAGTGAACTTACCCGTGATACTGAGTAAGTTATGCATAAAGTAATAACCCCCGACTTCAATCAGGTTTGTCGTGTCAGGTCCACGGCGTACCATTAAGTGATTGGAATCAGAAGTTGGTTCTTTACTTGAAAAAATGAAACTACACATTAAAAAAGTCGTGTGCTCTACGATGATTTGAGTTTCTAATCTGAGGAAGGATGCTATTACGCATAATTCCATTTGCATTACCGGGCATGATAGCAGGAGTGATACCATGCAGAGTCATCGCAAAAGGAAGACTCAGTTGGTCCCTAGAAGAATACTTACAGATCAACTCCCACCAGGTTAGCATGAGTGCTTGAATTTGTCCAGTATTTCTCTGAATTCTACATGGCAACTCATACAGACCGTTGTTCTTGGGATAAGAAGTTGATTGATAGAAGTTCATTTGAGACTGAACATTATATCCTTTATCAAATTTTACTGCCTGAATAAGATCTCCTTCATCATATACACAATCACGTTCAGGATGTTTAAACAATGCAATATCAGAATCCTTCAAATACATATCAATGATCTGATTAGGATTCATTCCAACCATGTGGGTAGAGTCAATCCAGATATAGTAATCGTATCCGGGTAGAAAGAGGTGAGGAAGAATCTTAAAGACCTTCGCATGTCTACGCTCCTTATACTGCTTATCAATGCTCCATTGTGGAACACTATGATAACTCCACATAGACTCAGCAGGAAGTTCCGTTTCAGAATCAAAGTCAACAAAGGCATGGTAGTCCACACCTTCAAATACACCTTGCTCAATCGGTAACCCTGCACCAACTGATGCTGTTACAACGGCAATCTTATTCATAGTCTAATCCAATCACGATTGCTAGGAATAAGATCTTTGGTATCATGATTTGCATAAGCAGGTCCAAACCAGTTTACTGGGGATACCAGAGGGCGAGTACGTTCCTGTTGAAGGAATCCACCCCACCATGATAGTGAACTATTAGCGGTGATACCACCGTCGCATAAAGACATAAGACAGAGATCAACAAAAGGAACAAGAGCACCATCTTCATGTTGTTCAGTAGACTCAGAGAAATTAAAACGATCATCAGAGAAGAACTCTTGCTCTTTACACCAGTCAATAGAATCTGAGAAAACAATGACAGGTACATTAGCATCAAACTTTTTCAGAGATTTCTCATAATATTCAAGAGTCTGAACAGGATGTTGATCTTGTAGGTTTACATATGCCCACTTGAATCCACGTTTGTCTGCAAGGTTAGGATCACCACGACGGACATGTAGCATGATGGGACGCTGATCAAAACTCTCCATCATTTCTTTACATGGTTCAAGAATACCTTTCTTAAACTCAAAGTCTTGACGAATATCATTCTCAATATCCTGCCAGTACCTCATTGTCTGATAAAAACCATACAGGTTTACACCATCAGGAAGTTCATCATACAATCCTTCATTGAAATGAAACTGTCCCTCTTGTGCATACTGCTCAGAAGGATGGAATCCAATGTTTCTATCAGAGACATTAGTCAGTTTAAAACAATCATGAATAGCATAGTTATCTACACTATTATATGGAGGTGGGAACATAAAATCAAACCCACGATGTGCTGCAATGCCACGTAGTGCAGCATACTGGAACATCTGATTGCCTAGGCGACCGTTGTTACCCAGTCCATTATATCCAATACTCACTCTCTTTCCTCCTTCATTTGGTTGAATACTTTTGCAATACCATCTTGAACATTAGTCTTTGGCATCCACCACCCAGTGATGTAGGTGTTTGCTTCATTCTTTTTATTTTGCTGTACCGTATCTTTTGCTTCTGCTGGTTTATAAGTTACACTCTTTCCAATAATATTAAACTGGCCAGTGATAATATGAGCAATTTCTTTAATGGTTGTAGTATTAAAAGACGTGATGTGTAGTTCATCATCAATCTTGAAGTTGGTGAAAGAGTTCATCACTTCTTCAAGTGCTTCACAACAGTCCTCAGCATATAGGAACTGACGTTCCTCAGTGCCATCTGTCAACATCTCAATGGTGCCACCATTCTCAATCTCAAATCCTTTACGGATAAAGTCAGTGATGACATGAGACTTATCTTCATCATATTCAATACCATATACGTTCCAGAACTTAACAGTAAGTCCTTTCAATGCACGGGTATACAATTCACCAACACGTTTCAACACACCGTAGGGAGAGTAACTCATGTTGCTCATCTGTGATGATGCAAACACAAAAGGTTTCTTATACTTCTCCAAGAATCCAAACGTCTGTGCCATCAACCTGGTATTATTGTTGATGAAGTCAAACGTATGTTGATACTTAGCAAGATAACGTGATCCACCTACATCGAATGCAAGGAAGAACACGAAATCACTATCTTCAATTTTTCTTTCAAGAATTTGATTTGGAAAATATGTCATATCTTCCAAAGGACTTCTCACAATGTCATGTTCATATACCTTGTAACCTTTGTCACGAAGATACGTGGTCAAGTAGGCACCAATTTGCCCACTTGATCCAAGCACAGTTACTGTTTTCATACTGCTACGTGAAATACTTCTTTGTTTTTAAGTTCAATTTGACCCTCAATCCATTCAAAGGTCTGAGCAATACCATCTTCTAGGCTAGTGCTAAAATCCCATCCAAGTTTCTCACGAATTAAATCGTTATTAGAATTGCGACCACGCACACCCAGAGGACCATCAATGTGTTTGATGTTGATAGTCTTACCAGCAACCTTAGCAACAGTTTCAACGAGATGATTGATAGATACCATTTCCTCAGAACCAATGTTCACAGGTCCCAAGAAGTCAGACTTCATCAGGCGACGGGTAGCTTCAATACATTCATCAATGTAGAGGAATGAACGAGTCTGTTCACCATCACCCCATACCTCAATTGTACCACCATCCTCAGCATATGCAACCTTACGACACATAGCAGCAGGAGACTTCTCCTTACCACCCTCCCAGGTGCTATCAGGACCATAGATGTTATGGAAGCGAGCAACACGAACAGGAATACCATGGTTGCGATTAAACGTCAGATACAGACGCTCAGAGAATAGTTTCTCCCAACCATATTCAGAGTCAGGACCAGCAGGATAGGCATCACTTTCCCTCAGTCCAGGATTGTCTGTTTCTTCCTGAGCATACTCTGGATACATGCAAGCAGAGGAAGAGTAAAAGATCTTGGTTTTATTTACTTCTTTCGTTTGATTGAGAACAAGTTGTGCTTTCAGGATATTCAGATTTACTGTGGCAGAATTATACATGACCTCAGAGTCATTATCGCCACTGAAAATATATCCGGCACCACCCATGTCGGCAGCATATTGATAAATTTCATCAAAGGGTTCTTGAAAATTTTCAGGAGTTTGATGATAGAAGTTACCCTGTTCACCAGAGAAACGAATTACCCTCTCAACAAACTTTTGGTCAGTAAGATTGCCAACAATAAATTCATCAGCAGCAGTGTCAGAATATTCTGGACGTTTGGTATCAACACCACGTACCCAGTATCCTTCATTCTTCAAACGACGGACCATGTGACTGCCGATGAAACCGCCAGCGCCACATACAAGTGCAGTTCTAGTCATGATTGTCTATGTAATCCTCAATAGTTTTTCTTACGCGAGCATGAAAATCCCAATACTGTTTGGACTTTTCATAATTTTCTTTTATAACTTCTACATGACTATCATAAATCTTTTCATCAAGATTGTCAAGGATATCTTTAAGTTCTTCGATGGTATTAAAGATAATCATGCCATCGGTGTTGAAATAATCACCGATGTTAGATGCTCCCCAGTAAATAGGAATAGTTTTAGATGCAAAACAGTCGATCAGTTTTTCCGTGATCCAACTATCTCGTTGTTCGTTCTCTACAACTATGTGATATTTAGCAGTCTCAAACAAATAGTTCTTGTTCGGGGTTCGCGGTGGTGATCTATGTTTAACAATACTGAATCCGTTTAGGTTATCAGCATCTTCAAGACCTTCCCAGATCTGTTGTCGTAGTTGATGTCCTGGTGCATACCCCTTATCACTAGTATTAAAGGATATAGTTTTTAGTTTATCAACATCGCGATATGTATCCCAGTCAATCCAACAACATCCAAAAATAAATTTACGTGCATTAGGAAGATCAAGAAGGTCATCTCTCCAAGTCAGAATCAAATCCCATGCTTGATGATATTCTCTTACTTGTTCTGCAATATCAATGATGGAGGGAGGTTCGCATAGAACCAAAACATTTAAATCACATTCAAGTTTAAATGAAATTGAGTCATATGCAATATGAACTTTCTTTTTATATTGACCATCCGATGATAGACCACCGGTACATTCTACATCATACATGTTGACTCAGCAATTGATTGATATACTCAACAGCAGTATTTAACTCATCAAAATGAACACCAATCTCTTGAATCACAGGATGATCATGAACATATGGATCATCTGAAACAATGACTACCGGTTTGTTTTGTGCGTGAGCCCATGCTATCTCACAAATTGTGCCATAAGAACAACGTCTATCAGTGATAGACTTAGGAAGATACGCAAGTGTAACATCACACTCTCTAACATCATATTGATTCTGAGTGATGATAGCAGTAGTAAAAGTGCTGTCCATTCTTACAGGAGAGATTGCTCTGATGCCATCATCAAATGACATGGTTGCTGCTTTACGCCAGACAACCATCTCATCATCAGAGCATCCCTCAATAGGACCAGCAAGATAAACCTTAACCACTTACTTCTTCCATAATAGTTTTCAGTTTATCAATCTGTTCTTTCTTTACAAACTGACTGTTACCAACATACACTCCATTCTCATGAAGATAATCTACATTAGATTTCTCACGTCCAGTACACAAACTATACTTCTTAAATGCAGGATGACGCAATAAGTTACCACTGATTATAGGACGATACTCAATCCCATTATTACGAAGCATTGTTTTCAGTAGTTTTACATTGCCTCCAATAGGAATAATTGGGAAAGAGAAACTACTGTTAAAAATTTGATACTCTGGAATCATGTAGTTAGACAGAGATGGATAGAGAAGAGTATCATAGAAATACTGATAGTTTTCTCTACGAATTTCAATATTCTTATCCAATCGTTTGAGTTGTGCTTGACCCAGAACAGCACAGATTTCATGATTGCGGAAGTTGAATCCATCAGTCATGAACAAAAATGCTGGATCAATGTCTGGATTTGCTTTGGTATATTCTTGGAAGAAACCAGGTGAACCCTCACGTGCCATACCATGACTACGTTTTAGTCTCATCAACTCATAGAGTTCAGTATTATTAGTACATACCATACCACCTTCAATGGTAGTCATGTGATGACCAAAGTAAAAACTGAATGAGGAAGCAATAGAATCGCTACCACGTTTCTCACCACGTGGTCCCTGTACTCCATGAGATTCACATACATCTTCTAGAATCAAAGCATCAGGTAAGATACTGCGAATAGTTTCTAGTGGTGCAGAAAGACCAATCAAGTGAGTAACAAAGACTGCTTTAATGTCTGGATGTTGATCAGCAACATACTGCAACTCATCAACGTCAAAAGAAAAATTGCGAAGGTTAATATCACAAAAGATAGGTTGCAATCCTGCTTGAATCACAGGAGCAACATTAGTCATCCAGGTTGTAGCAGGGACAAGAACTTTGTCACCGTTTTCCAACCCATAATACTCTTTGACAGATTCAATGATTAAAGAGTTAGCAGTGCTGCCACTAGAAACATAGAGAGAATGATTGACTCCCAACCATTCAGACCATTGCTTCTCAAACTTACGAACTTCTGGTCCATTTGTAAAACGACCTGTGGTCATCACAAATTTTGCCATCTTCAAACGATCCTTAAAAGTGATCGTGTTCTCCATCAAAGGCCAATACATCACTTATTCTCCAATTTAAAGTATTCATAGGTCAGATGAAGACCTCGGTCCAGACTAGTTTTGGGTTTCCACCCAAGAGCATTCAATTTACTAGTGTCAAGAAGACGTTGTTTCATACCCTCGGGTTTGCTAGTGTCCCATTTAATTTCACCTTCATATCCTACCACATCCACGATGTGTGCGACAAGTTCTTTGATAGAAATGTCACGTCCCACACCAACGTTTATGATTTCATTGCCATCATATTCTTTCATAAGGAAAATTAAAGCATCTGCAAGATCTTCCACGTAGACAAACTCACGTCTTGCTGATCCGGTGCCCCAACACTCAATTGATTTTGTATCATTCTTCTTTGCAAGATGGAATCTATTGATCAATCCAGCAATCACGTGACTGGTTTCTGGATTAAAATTATCCCTAGGACCATAGACATTCGATGGTTGAGCACAAATAAACTTGGTCTTATACTGTTTATTATATGCTTGACATAACTTGATACCAGCAATCTTAGCAATGGAATATGTTTCGTTGGTTGGTTCCAAGTATCCAGAAAGCAGGTACTCTTCTTTAATTGGTTGCTCACATTGTTTCGGATAGATGCAAGCAGATCCAAGGAACAAAAGTTTCTTGACCTTTACTTTATGAGCAGCAGAGATAACACTATTCTGAATCTTTAAGTTATCTTCAAGAAACTGAACAGGATGATCAATATTATCTTTGATACCACCACATTTTGCGGCTGCTAGAAATACATAATCTGGTTTGGTCTTCTTAAAAAATTCATAAGTCAGATCTTCATCCCTAAGATCAAGATCTCGATGTGGGATGTAGTATACATTTCCATATCCCTGCTCTCGCAAGGAACGAACAATTGCTGATCCAACAAGACCTTTGTGACCAGCAACAAAAATATTATCAGTCGTATGCATAGCGACTAAACCCTCCCTTTGCTAAGTATTCCTCACGATATGCAAAATCCTTGTCTTTCTGCACCATCTCTCCGACCATCTCTTCGATAGTTATCTCAGGATACCACCCAAGTTCGTTACGTGCCTTGGTAGAATCTCCAAGAAGAGTCTCTACCTCAGCATCTCGGAAGTAACGAGGACTCACTTCAATAACTCTCTTTCCACTGATGACATCAACAGCATATTCATTGACTCCTTTACCCTGCCAATAGAGTGATATTCCAAGTTCATTAGCAGTCAGATCACAGAACTCACGAACAGTGATCTGTTGCATGGTAGAAATCACATAATCATCAGGTTTATCCTGTTGCAACATCAACCACATGGCACGGACATAATCTTTTGCATGTCCCCAGTCACGTTTAGCATCCAGGTTGCCCAGTTTAAGAGTCTCTAACATACCCATCTTGACACGGGTCAAGTCACGGGTAATTTTGCGGGTCACAAATGTCTCACCACGACGAGGAGACTCATGATTAAACAAGATACCAGAGCAGGCAAACATACCATAAGACTCACGGTAATTTTTTACAATCCAGTGAGCATATAATTTTGCCACACCATAGGGTGACCGTGGATAGAAAGGAGTCTTCTCAGACTGAGGGTTCTCCTGCACCAAACCATACATCTCAGATGTAGATGCTTGATAGAACTTTACCCTGTCCTGCATACCAAGAATACGCAGAGCTTCAAGGAGTCTAAGAGTTCCAATAGCATCACTATTGGCAGTGTATTCTGGTGTTTCAAATGACACCTTTACATGACTCTGAGCTCCAAGGTTGTAGATCTCATCAGGTTGAACCAATTGAATGATTCGGATGAGATTTGTTGCGTCAGTTAGATCACCATAATGCATGGTGAAATCTTTACTTGTGTTGAAGATATGGTTTACACGATCAGTATTGAAAGAAGAACTCCTTCGTTTGATTCCATGCACTTCATATCCCTTTGATAGAAGCAACTCAGCAAGGTAAGAACCATCTTGCCCAGTCACTCCTGTAATTAGTGCTCTCTTCATACAATTAACCTAACGTCCTCATCATTACCAACTGTGTTGTAATTCTCTTCTGGAATTATACCATCATCACTGATCCTAACGCAATACCCATGAAGGTAATCTCCGCCATCATCATCAGTTCCTAAGTTACAGTAGATATTATCTTCATCAAAAAATAAATCTTCGATAGATTCAATTTTTCTTTCGGACATGCCTCTACCATATCCGATGCCAGTATTTAGATTACTCTTTTCAAAGTGACCGAACCCATCATCCTTATATTTGGTAGGGTCGAGATCAAAAACCTTGTAGTGAAAGTATGTTGGTTTGATCTTTGCAATATTATCTCTATTAATCGGTTGAATTCTACCAGCAACCGCATTGTCACACCAGGGAATTTGATGAGTCCAAACCTCATCACCCGAATACCTAAACATTCTAGGTTCACAACATGTCTTATTGTTGTCCCTATGCCAAAAATGTCTAAACACTTCGGTAGGATTATATGTTCCTTCCTCAATACTCTTTAAATACTCTTCTTTCTCTGAGGGGTGGGGGAGAATGTTGAGTTGATTCCATGCAATCACATTATGAAATGCACCAGGAACCATATCAACAATCTCTCTCGGGTCATGATAGACCCACTCATCGGGCATGAAACAAGCTACCCAATCACCAGGTGTCAGGTAGGGTTTCAACAAATTAAACGCTGCTTCACGCAGGTACTGTTCATGAAATGGTTTTTCCTCGGTAGGTTCCGGGTCTTTGGTATACAAGATACCATACTTTTCACACACTCTCTGTGTGAAATCACCATCAGATCCATCTACAACAGAAATTTTATCAAAAATATTGACATGTTTCTTGACCCAGTGCTCAATGATGAGATCATCATTGCGAGTCATCACAATACAGTATACGTTTTGCATCTTATGGTTCAATGAGTAATATGCTCGCCACCTAATTTTTAAATAGAATTAGGAAACTAAGCGGATGTAGCGCACCACTTGCTTTTTGCACGGAAGCAAGAAACCGCAACACAATCAGATCTCGTGCTTAGCATACTGGAACCAAGCATACATCTCCTCAATCTTAGCAGCAAGTTCAGGAGTGATACCAGCACCACCACCATCACACTTTTCATGTGCCTTTGATTCTAGTCTTTGAAGTCTAGCTTCAACTTCAACGTCATACTTTGACATTGCTGCACCGGATGCAGACTTTGCTGCTTTCCCTGAGTTAATTTGTTGAGACATTTTAACAAAAGTGTTTTCTACTTTTCTATTTAGTGACAGTATCTTTGATGTAACAAGGCACGCCTTGCGGATCTAACCACTTGGCATACTCAAAGTCTTCAATAGCAAGGAGCATCTGATCTCCATTATCAAACAGATAGATGTCAGAATACTTCTTAGTGTACTCATTTGCTTTCTGCAAACGGAAATCAGGTTTACCATTCAGTTGAATGTGACCCCTCTGCACATAGCGATAAGGAAACCTCTCATGAATTACGATGGTCTTAGTCGATGCGACTGACTTTGGATCTAGATCGTTCATCAGTTTTGCCTCAGGTCTTGTGCTAGACACTTGACTAGTGTACCATAGTCATTTGCATCGTCATAAAATTGCACACCTTCGTTAGCATAGTGCCTAACCATTTTCTTGTAGAGTTTGGGATTTTTGAGATCAAGAAAAACGGATCCTTCCACAGTCTCTTCTAGAAGAGGAAGGTACTTACGAAACTTTTCGGAGACAAACATTGGTCTTTTGATTTGCCTTAGTATTTTACAGTAAAAAGGAGAGCGTGTCAACCCTAGAAGGACGCTCTCTCAATGTCTATTGGAATCGGTCTGTTGTCTTCAAGAGGATCGTAAAGAGAGTCTGCATTCTCCTCAATGTCTGTGATCGAAAAGCACTCACCCTCTGCCATACGTTTCATGTACTCGTCATAGTTTGCACGAAACTCTGCAATAGTAATTTCCATAAATCTCTTTATTTTATATAGATGCCATCTCTTTCATGTAAATAAATTTTTCATCTAGACCATAATATAGTCTGCGATTTTCTGTCTGTACATAGTATCCGGTTATATCCTTTCCATCATCTGTCCACCCGTACCCCAACACTGATTCACATACGTTGTTGATACAAAATTTTGTCTTTCCATCCAGGTAATGGTGATAACGGGCGTCCAAATTAATCATCGTACCTCGAAGTTGAGTTTACGGATCTTGCGTTTGCGTCGATCCTCTTGGTATTGTAAGTCCTGATTTGTCAGGACATCCTGATTATTTACACTTGTTTCAGAATTGATTAATACAACTTCACCTAAATCAACTGCTGACACCTTATCACCTCTTACTGTGGTCATGTTTGAACACCCACAGCATTGAATCTTATTATTTCCATGTAACTCTACGTTACAAACTTTACATCGTACAGTAATCATTTGTCATACTTTTATCTATACTATGGGCGAAGAGGGGATCGAACCCCCGACAACCTCCGTGTAAAGGAGACACTCTACCGCTGAGTTATTCGCCCTTAACCTCTGACCAATCTTTCTCAAAGATTTCCATACCCTTGTCAGTAAGAATATGATCATACATCTGCTCAAATACCTTAGGTGGCATAGTACAGATAGAAGCACCATTATACCAAGACCTGACAGCACGTTGCACATTACGAATTGATGCAGAAAGAATCTCAGTTCTGATCCCATGAATACGATACAACTCAGAAATAGAACGAACTACTTCTAAACCTGCAACAGATTGATCATCAAGACGACCTACAAAAGGAGACACATATGCTGCTCCTGCCTTTGCTGCTAGAATTGCCTGAGCAGCACAGAAGATAAGTGTAACGTTAACTGGAATCCCTTGTTCAGATAATCTCTTACAGACAATCAAACCTTCTCGGGTACAGGGTACTTTAACAGTACAAACATCACCAAACTTATCATACAAACGAAGACCTTCATCATACATTTCAAGGTCAGACCCCATCACTTCCATGCTGATGTCTTTAACACCGATCTTTTTAATTTCTTGATAAACATCATCAGGGTTACGACCACTCTTCATGATAAGAGTAGGATTAGTTGTTACCCCATCCACTAAACCAGTAGAAAAATACTTACTAATTTCGGAAGTGTCTGCTGTGTCAAGAAAAATCTTCATTACAAAACTGGTTTAGTTTATATAGGATACGACTCAGATAGGATTTGAACCTATGACCGACTGCTTAGAAGGCAGTTGCTCTATCCAGCTGAGCTACTGAGTCAGAAGGTGGTTCCTATCGCCGCTAACCCTGAACCACCAAGGAGGTTACCGCAGTCGATTTCTCAACCCTTAGAGTATAACACACTCTATAATGTTCGTCAAGCTACTAAGATGTCCCATCAAACCTGACAAACAAGAGTCTACATGTATTTAAGGGTCTTGTCAAGGATTTCTAGTTCTAAATAGCAATACACCTTAATGGTCAATCTTAATGAAATCCTTAGCATTAGCTTTTGGAATGTTATTGATGACCGTGCCTGCTCATGCAGGTGCTCTTACACATAAATTATCTTCTAGTGTTCAACTGACCGTTGATGCTGCTGCTACTAACGTCACAAGACTTGGTTCGACGTTCAGTATCTCAGGCAACGGTGTAGATACTACTGACGGAACAACAGTTAATACAATTTCTACTGGTACAATTACTAGTGGTGTCTATGCTCCTGGTACAATTGCTGCCACTCAGGACACCCCAGGAAACGCTTTTAGTTTCTCTCAGTCTTATACACAGGCTGATGCAATCCCAACCAGTGCAGTCACTGTGGGACAGGTTGCAAACTTTGGCAACATTACATCTACAACTGCTGGCACAGCAGGCGATCTAGCTGGTACTCTCAGCAGTACAGGGGCGATTACTTTGACGGCTGGTGGTGCTGGTACAAATGCTACTGGTCAATTTGTCAGTGAGCTCACGATCCTACACTAAATAAAATGGAGGTCAGAAAACATGACTTCTGG
>Ga0181407_1000263_pt1 | contig 17728 bp, 19 predicted proteins | sample 30SPOviralmetaG_FD_130136 | JGI IMG/M metagenome (GOLD analysis project Ga0181407, IMG submission 130136) | Marine viral communities from the oligotrophic San Pedro Time Series (SPOT) site, San Pedro Channel, CA, USA - 30 SPOT_SRF_2012-01-26 | ecosystem: Environmental > Aquatic > Marine > Strait...
ATTGAATTACCTAATAATTTTGATATAATATTTAGTGAGGGATCTAAATTAGATAATCAGCTAGACAAAGCTAACGAAAGGCACGCATCTATTTTTGAGAGCTTAGAGGAACTTAAAAAAGCTAGATATATAAATGCTAGTGATTACGATTTATATGCGACTAAATGGCACAACAAGACCAATAAAGTTGGTTTAGTTTATCACTAATAAATTAATGATTAAATAAATTAAATTAATTATATAGCCCTCTTTTTAGAGGGTTTTTTTATGGGTTTATTTTTGTAATTGGTTGAATATCAATAAAAGGCATATTAATTTTATATCAAATAGTGCGAATTTTACGCCTCAGAGAACGCCTAATGCAATTAAAATAGGTTTTGACACCCTAACCCCACCCCAATATTTGCGTTCCTTACAGCTAATCTTTTTATTATGCATGAATAGTATATATTAGGTAGACTCTGACGGATAAAAAACAATTTTTCTATAAATAACCTACACTCCACACAGATCATATTCTCCAACTGACAACTAACTTACTTATATTTGCTTTGTGAATATCGAACCACATATCTGTTTTAGTTGGTGTATAGAAAATGGCATAAGAATGTATCCAGTGCCAACGATCACAAAAGAGATGTACATTGAAATAGAAAACAACGGAACGATAATCAGATCACCCCAAACGTATACAGCAAAAGTAATTTACGATAAGATCCATGAATTGTATTGTCATTACTACACAACGAATAATTAGAATATTCCAACTGTCCTAATGGCATATATATATATAATTATATGTATACATAAGTAAGTGTATTTTTTATTAAGTACATAAGTATGTATAAGTATAAGTATTTATATAAAATATAATAATGTATATAATATATATAATTATTTATTGATATGCCACTGAGTCATTTGAGTTAGTGAGATACATAAAATAGAAACAAAGTTATTATAATATGATAAAAGAGAAAGTAAAGATTGTTGTACCGAGTTCACTTAAAGAAGTTACATTAGGTCAATATCAAGACTATCTAAAAGATATAAAAGATAAAGATCAAGAAAAAGATGCCGAATATATAAATAGAAAGTTGGTTCAGCACGTTTGCAATATAAATGAAAAGTATATTGATAAGATACCATTTAAAGATGTATCTAAACTGTTATCTATTTTAAATCATGCCTTTAATGAAAAATATGATTTAGTAAAAAGGTTTAAGTTACTGGATGTTGAGATGGGTTTTATACCAAAATTAGACGACATGAGTTTAGGTGAGTATGTAGATGTAGAAAACTTTCTTGGTGATTGGCAAAATATGCATAAAGCGATGGCTGTACTTTACAGACCAGTTAACTTTAAGAAGAAAGAGAGATATACAATTTCAGATTATTCACCATCAGATGAAATAAGCCATCTAATGAAAGAGATGCCACTTAATATTGTTATGGGTTCTGTTGTTTTTTTTTATCGTTTAGGGATGGAATTGTCGAAGGCTACCCTGACTTATATACGAAAAACACTGAAGACGGATACAACACTGGACTTGAAGGTGGCTTTGGACAAAAATGGGGTTGGTATCAATCAATATATGCTTTGGCTAGAGGAGATGTCAGAAAGTTTGACGAAGTTACAAAATTACAAATTCACCAATGCCTTACCTTCTTATCCTTCGAAAAGCAAAAAAACGACCTTGAAGCAAAAATAATGAAACAGAAGTTTAAATGAAAAGTTATTACAACATAATCGATAAATTACATACCTACCTAAGTGGTAGTGCTTCTATTAACACCGTTACCTTTGGTGATTTATTAGAGGTTGATTTATCAAAACAAAGTATTTATCCATTGGCACATATAACAATTCAATCCATGACGTTTGAAGAACATATCATGAATCTAGCTTTGAATGTTGTAGTAATGGATTTAGTAGATGAAGATAAAGATGACAAGCAAAGTAAAGCAAAACCACATTTAGGTTTAGATAACAAACACGATATACACAATACATTACTTACTGTAGTAAATGGTTTACAATCTGCTGTAAGAAGAGGACAGTTGTACGATGATTTAGTTCACCTTAACTCTGATCCTATGGCAGAATTATTTGAAGATAAGTTTGAAAATAAGGTATCAGGATGGAGTATGAATTTATCCTTACGTATGCCTAACAATGACATGGCACTAATAAATAGAGACGGAACAGAATGTCAATAAAAATAAAAAATACAAAAGCATATATGAAAAACTATGCCAAAAGATTATTGAAACTCTTGAAGATTGAATTGGATAGAGAGAGACAGGATAGATCTAAAATAACATATACTGGTGCAGCAAAGAAGTCATTGAAAAACATGGTGACTAAAGAAAAATTAAATGCATTGAACATAGATATTGTTGGTAACAAATATTTAATGGATATAGAAAAGGGTAGAAAAAAGACAGTACAAGTACATGATATAGCTAGATGGTTAGTTAAGAAACCAATAGCTTATGCAAATCAGTCTCCTGAACTACCAGCAGTAAAAAAAATAGCTGAAACCATAGCATCTAGGATAAAGATAAAGGGTGTTAAAAAATTACCGTTCATACAACAAGCTATAAAACAAGACATGAAAAATCTAAAAGTTATTGCACCTATAGTTCAAGATATAGAACTAAATATTAATGAATTATTAATTAAGGCAGGGTTTAATATGAATGATAAAACTGTAAAATTTGTATAGATGAGTGAATTTAATATAAAAAAACTTAATGTAAGATCTCCGTACTATATTACTGTATCTAGGAAGAAAGATAAAGTAGTTGATGGTGAAGATTGTGAAAGAGACGAAAACGGTGAATGTATTGTAGACGATGGTGACGATGGTACTGTCTCTGAAACAAAGGCAAATAGAAAATTAATTTGTGGCACAACTTCATCACTGGGTCTTTTTGCAGGTAGCATTACATATGATATTTCCGCTGTTGGTAGACAAAGCGGTACATTTGGTGTAGTTATAGCAAATATTATTACACCTATAAAATACAGAATAGGTAAAGCTAGTAGTATAGCGAGTCAGAGCTTTCAAGAAGCAGGACTTGATGAATTCGCTACAGAATGGACTAATGTTGGTGGCACAGCAGGTAACCTGTCATCAACTCAAGCAAATCCTGATGGTGTATCCGTAAATGCACAAGTTTCATCTTCCGATGAAAACGATATACAATTAGAGCTAAATTTACCTTTAATACCTGATGCGACAGATCCTGACTTAACACTAACATTAAGCTGTCCTGCTGTATCTACAGTTTCTAGTTCTGCTGGTTTTGTCACCATAGTAAGTTTCCATTCTATGTTACCAGATCCACTTTTTAACTACAAAAACAGATTTAGAGCTACGGTAAAAGTAAACGATACTTTAATTGGTGGAAATGGCAAAACATACACAATGACTGATAGTACTATTATCTCTAATGAAGACAACAGTGTGTTATTTACTGAGGTAAGAAATGCAAATAATTACTCACTAACTGCTAGAGGTACAACTAGAAGGTTTGTATCGGCTTCTACTAGTTCAGGTGCAAATGGTGATGGTGTATCTGCTTATAAAAGAATGAGAGATGCTAATCTAACAAGTAGAATGAGTCCTGAAAATAAACAATTTTTCAGTGATAGTTCTTTTTTAGGTCTTGGCGCTTTCAGTGTTAGTAAAACCACTACACTTAATAGAGGTACTGGTACTGCTTGTTTTGCCAAATACGAAGGAGATGACTTCTTAAATAAAACAGATTACAATAAAATAACAGTTGAATTACCACCAGAGCTAAAATACGATGAATTTAATCAAGATAAAATGCCATTTATTATAACAGTAACAAGACATCCTAAAGTAAATATCGTAGACAGTGGTGATGGAGTTGCTGATGGTGACTATATACAAAACACAAGATCACAATCTAACGGTGGTTTTACAGGTGAGCCTGTACAAGCTTTGATATGTAGAGGCGTTTTAAGAGGTGCTGATTCTAAACTAACTTTTATATTCAAAGGTAGCAATGAAACAGAGCTATCATTTAATGATGCATTAAGTATTGAACATGCAAAAATAGTACATCCACAGCTAGAACAGAATGGTTTATTTCCCAACATACCTTCTGAAAGCGAAGCAACCATAGAAGTTAAATCATTAACAACTTAAACATGGCTAAATTATCTTCCGCAGAATTAAAGTTATATATATGGAGTGGTGACATACTTAAAAGACCTAGCACACCTACATACACCTTAAATAAAACTAAACTCGTTTATCAGACAACTATAGTATTTGAAATAGCAGAATTAGTAAAAGATTATGTTGAAGTTGAGTTTGATGGTAATTACAGAAATATAAAACAAACAAAAAATGTAGAATGGGAAATTACAAGAACATATGATGATGATACCACAGATGGTGATAGTGAAAAGATAAAACAAAAAGCTATAGCATTTAGAGGCTACGGACAGTTAAACGACAATATAAATCCTGAGCTATCGAAAGATTTTATGATATCTAATTCTGTAATTAATAATCTTTGTGGTTCAGAAATTATTGTGCCATTCTATCAGCAAGGAACAGACGGTGTTACTAAGGTAGTATATTTTCAAGATACAACACAACTAAAACTCAACACAACTGGTAGTGCAGTTCCTTTTACAATAGCACAAGAAGTGAGATTAAATCCTCCAGTTGACATAAAAATTGATAAGACAGCATCTCTTAGTTCTAGTTCCAATAAGTCTGTCAATACAAGCTCTATACCAGTGAATGCAAATAAAGTTACAATTACAAGAGCCGATGGAACAACTAGAACAATAAACATACAGTGTATTGATGAATGTAAAAACTTGCCACATAAATTATCATTTCTTAATAAATTTGGTGTGATACAAAGTATGTATTTTTTCGCACTTAAAAGAGATGGAATGAATACAAATAGAACAGATTATAAAAAATCAAATATACAGATACAGTCTAATCCAACATCTTATAACCCATCTTTACACCAAACAAGATATATAGAAAATCAAGGCAGAGAAAGATTTACAATGAATACTGGTTTTATACATCCAAGTCACAATCAAGTGATAAAAGAAATATTGGTTTCAGAATATGTTTACATACATGATTCGAACAGAGTAAGTCCATCTGATCAAACTTCTGCCTTAGCAGTACCAGTAAAAGTTCTATCTGATAATGTAAATCTTTTGACTAGAAAAGATGACAAGCTTATCAACTATGCTTTAGAATTCGAAGCAGATTCTGAATTTGTACAAAGTATTAGGTAATGACAGAAGTACAATTATACATACAAGATACAAGCGATAAAGACAGAAAAATAGACTTGTACGGAGATGAAACTATTGAAATAACATCTACCCTACAGGATCTTAAAGATGTTGGTAAAGTATTTACAGATTTTAGTCAGTCATTTTCTGTACCTGCTTCAGATGAAAACAATAAAACATTTGGTCACTTTTATTCGCCACACATAACCGAAGGTGGTTTTGATACTAGAACTAAAAAAGCAGCAAAGATATTTATAAACTTTGTTCTATTTAGAAGAGGTTTTGTACAGGTAAATTCAGTTACCATGAATCATAATAGACCAGCAAGTTATAACATTACATTCTTTGGCAATACAGTACAATTAAAAGATTTAATAAAAGAGGATAAATTAGATGCTTTAACAGAGGCAGGTAAATCTAACCAACTAACACTATATGACCATACTTATGATGCAGCTACAGTCAAAGGCGGTTTCAATACAGGCATAGGTGTACATAGTTCTGTGATATATCCACTTATTACACCTACCAAAAGATTGTTTTTTGACTCATCTTTAAGCTCAAGTGATGCTAGTAACTATTCAGGTAATTTAATTAGTGTAGGAACAGATGCAACAAGAGGTTTAGCCTTTACTGACTTAAAACCTGCTATAAAATGCTCACATATTATTGAGGCTATAGAAGGTAAATATGGTATAGTATTTACAAGAGACTTTTTTGGCACTGAAGCATTTACTAGTTTATTTATGTGGTTAAGCTCTGCATCAGGTGATATTATAGATTATGAATTTCAAGGGAAAGAAATACAAACTATAGACATCACAAATCTACCTGCTATAAGTATTACAGACGATAAGTTCACAACTAATCCTAGCGTATCTAGCAACCATACAGTAGACTTTGAAATGAAAAAACACATATTCTCAGGTGCCTGTAAAAAAGGATATTTTGTTATGGAACTTAAAATAACACCATCTGTAGGGCAAACAGAAAAGAATTATACTATAAAAGCAATAGATGATGTGTCAGGAGATACACTAGCTGAAATATCAGGTATAGGCACACAAACACTAAAATTCAACAAAACCTTCTGTCATAATAGAGACCCTAGACTTTACAAGGTAAGGTTTGTAGTAGAAACATATGTAGGTATTGTATTTACTGCTGAATTCAGTGCTAAAGTCGCACTGTTTAGATTTACAGGTTATTCACCAACTTTTGCAGCAGCAAATAGTGGTGCAACGTATACTACTACAAGTAAAATAATTATTAGGGATCATTTGCCTGACATGAAAATTATTGACTTTTTATCAGGTATATTTAAAATGTTTAACCTTGTAGCTTTTTATGAGGATGACGAATCTGATACAGATTTTGGTAAAATAAAAGTTATGACCTTAGATTCTTTTTATGCTGATGCGGTAAACAATCCTACAGGCGGCACAATAGACATACAAGATTACGTTGACATATCTCAACATACAGTTTCCGCAACTCTGCCTTTCACTACAATACATTTTAAGTTTGAAGAGACAGATACTATTCTAATGGAGAATCACTTTGTTACACATAATAAGATTTTTGGTAATGCAGAATATACTCCTGAAGGATATACAGATTTTGGTAAAAAGTATGATGTACAATTACCCTTTTCACATTTAAAGTATGAGCATTTATTAGATTTAGGAGACAATCAAACTCAAACAGAAATTCAGTGGGGTTATGCTGCTGGTGGTAATTTTAATGAAGATACAGGAAATTATAGTTCAAAGAATATAAAGCCGTTATTGTTTTATGGTATATATCAAACTATATCAAGTGCCAATCACTATATAAATTGGATTAGTGGATCTGAAGATGCTATCTCAACTTACTGGAGACCATCAAATGCTAATGAAGCACCGACTAAAGATGGTTCAAGTGTTATAACGGCAGCACCTGATTTCATGATAAACTTTGACTCAGAGGTAGATGAATTCGAATTAACGGATTACAATAGTCTGCTAAACACTACGGGAACTGGTTTTGAGCAAGGAGATGAGCAACAGTTGGCAAATAATTCGTTATTTAAAAAGTTTTATAGTAGTTATATTAGATCTGTATTTAATCCCTTGAAGAAGGTTGTTAAATTTACTGCATATCTGCCGCCAAACGTGATAATCAGATATAAATTAAATGATCAGCTTAAATTTCAGGATAATATTTATAGAATAAATTCTATAACTACAGACATAAGAACTGGCAAAAGTACATTAGAATTATTAAACCTATTTGAAGGAGAGATAGTATGATAAAAAATATATTAGAATTATTGAATGCAGATGATTGGTATGGCATATCAGAAGATGTTGATATCGCTAAAGGTAAATATAAAGCTGTAAGTGATATTAAAGAATTAAAGCAAACACTAAAAAGAATAAGATATGGCACAAGAAGTTCTAGTTAGGATACTGGTTGACGGTGGTAATGCCACAAGGAATGTTAACAAAGTTAAACAGAGTTTTAATAATTTAGAAAAGTCTGTTAACAGAGTGCAAAAAAAGGGTAAAGATCAAAATGCAAATGCTGGTCTTGACAATGCAATACTTATGGAAACAAGTAGACTTGCCTCTGACGTAAGTTATGGTTTTACTGCCATAGCTAATAACTTAGGTCAATTAATAAACTTATTCAGGATGTCTAAGGATGCTTCAGGTTCATATGCTCAATCCTTAAAAAACCTTCTGAAGTTTCAGAACCTATTATTAGTTGCAGTACAATTGGTTATTGCATTTTTACCTAGACTTATTAAACTTTTTGGTGGGAGTGCTGATGCAACAAGAAAGCTTAAAGATGCATTAATAGAAGCACAAGCTTCATTTAAAAATACAGAGATAAATGTAAGAGCTTTACAGGGTGCTATCGACAACAGCAACGGTTCATATGAACAAAGAACAAAACTTGTAGATAGACTCAAAAAAGTAACTGGATTACAAAACATTGAACTTGATGCAAACAATCAATTAAGTAAAGACTCGAATGAACAAATAGAAAAAGCTATCAAATTAGCTTTACTTGAAGCTAAAGCTAAAGCCATATTGTCACTTATAGATGAAAATAATAAAAAGGCACTTATAGAAATACAAAAAATAAGAGAAAAAGAAAGTTCAGGTGTAAATAAATTCTTTACGTTACTTAAAACACTGTTAGAGCCTATCTCGACATTTTTTAGCAAAGTATCAGAAAAGGTAGTTAACTTCTTTAAGTTAATTCTTAACAATCCACTTACCGCCATGTTCTTCCCTACTTTAAAGATAGGTACAGAATTATTTGACAAGTATAATGAAGCAGTAGATGGTACAGAACAAACAGAGAAAAGAAGACAGAAAACCATAGTAAAAGTAAAAGAAATACAAGATGGTGTTAATAAAACCAACCAACAATATATAGATGAATTAAAAAAGGTATACGATGAAATAGAAAACTTAAATTTATCAGAAGAGAAAAATATAGTAACTAAAAAAGAATTTGATTCTGTCACTAAGCAACAAATAGAACAGATACAAAAACATATAGAAGCTATAAGAGAACTAGGTAAAATAAGAGAGGAATATTTTAAAAAGAATGAAGATTTAGAGGTAAGAGAATTAACAACTATAGGTGGTAGAATAGAATTTGCTAAAAAACAAAGGTTAGCTGAAATTAAAAGCATTAAAGCTGACGAAGAATACAAGCAGGATGCAATACTACAGGTGAACAAGTATTATGATAAACTTCTGCTTGTAGAGAAAAAAGAAGCTTTACAAGATTTAGCATCAGCATTTATACAGGCTGCTGGAGAACAAAGTAAAGTAGGCAAAACAGTTGCTATAGCACAAGCTTTATTTAACACATATCAAGGTATAACAAAAGCTATAGCTGAAAATTCACCACCTTTAAGTGGAATTTATGCAGCCACTCAAGCTTTAATTGGATTTGCTCAAGTAAGAAATATTATTGGTACAGACCCTACCAACCCTAGAATGAGGGGTGGTTCTATTGGCTCAGGATCTACTGTAGAAGCACCTGACTTTAACGTGGTTGGTGCATCTCAAGTATCACAGTTAGGAAGACTTGTTTCTTCACAGCAGAACAAACCATTAAAAGCTTTTGTGGTAGGTAAAGAGATATCTTCACAACAAGAATTAGATAGAAATATAACAAACACAGCAGGAATATGAGAATTATAGAATTAATAATAGACGATGAAGCATTACTTGCAGGAATAGAAGCTATTAGTATAGTTGACAAACCTGCTATAGAAGAGAAGTTTATTGCTTTATCAAAAGACCATAAAATACAATTAGCAGAAGTAGATTCAGAAAAGAGAATACTAATGGGTGCTGCTTTAGTGCCAAACAAAAATATATATCGTCAAACAGAAGATGATGAATATTATATCTACTTTTCAGAAGATACAGTAAGAAAAGCATCAGAACTATTTCTTATGAAAGGCAATCAGAATAAATCTACACTAGAACACCAAGCATCACTAAATGGTTTGTCTGTAGTAGAGTCTTGGATAATAGAAGATGAAGTACACGATAAGTCTAAGAAATACAATATGGATTTACCTGTAGGTACTTGGATGGTTTCTATGAAAGTAAACAACGATGATGTTTGGGAAAACTATGTTAAGACAGGTTTAGTTTCAGGTTTTTCTATAGAAGGATATTTTACAGATAAAGTAGAAATGAGTACAGAATTACTAGATGAATCTGAAGCAGAAGAAATATTATTAGAGGTAAAAGACTTTATTGAATCTAAAAGAACAGAACTTGCATCTTATAGTGACTATCCTCAAGGTGTAGTAAACAATGCTAAAAGAGTATTAGAATATGTAGATAAAAATGGTTGGGGTTCATGTGGCACTGCTGTAGGAAAACGTAGAGCTTCACAACTGGCAAAAAAAACACCATTATCTGTTTCTACTATAAAAAGAATGAGAAGCTTTCTAGCTAGACATAAAAAAGACCTAGAAGTATCTAAAACATATTCTGATGGATGTGGTAAACTAATGTACGATGCTTGGGGTGGTAAAGCTGGTCTTAGATGGTCTGTATCTAAATTAAAAGAATTAGGTGAGATAGATTTAGAATCACAAGTTGTAGATGATGACTTTGCAATTATAGATGATAGATTAGCATATTCTAGTAAAGAAAAAGCTGAAGAGATGGCTAAAAATATTGGATGTGAAGGATTTCACGTACATAACTTTGAAGGCAAAGATTGGTATATGCCTTGTAAAGAACATATAAAAGAAGATATGCAAAAATGTCCTAAAGGATTTGTAAAAGATAAAACTGGTAAATGTGTAAAGAAAAGTATGTATGCAGAAGTAGGTCCTAAAGGTGGTGTAAGAAAATCACCTAAAGCACCAGCATCAGGAACTCCTAACCCAAACCCTAAAGGAAAAGGTACAGCTAAAGGTAATGCCAAAGGTAAAACAGGTGCTAAGGTATCTGCAAAAGATAGAGCTACCCTGCAAAAGAAAGCAAATGAATTTAATGAAAAGTACAAATCTAAATTAGGTTATGGTGTAACAGTAGGCATGTTGGCTAGTGTATATCAAAGAGGACTTGGTGCATTTAACACAAGTCGTTCACCAAAGGTCAGATCTGCTTCTCAGTGGGCATTTGCAAGAACCAATGCATTCTTGTATCTAATAAAAAATGGTAGACCACAGAACGCAAAGTATACTACAGATTATGATTTGCTACCTAAGAAACATCCTAAAAGTAAAAAGTAATGATACGTAGAAGAAAAAATGCAACAGTAAGTAGAAGTTCACCTAAAGGTGGTAAAAGAGGATGCTTATGTCCTGATGGTATAACATACCATTCTAAGTGTTGTGATGGAAGTCTTCAAGCACAAGGAATTGGTAATATTACAGGAGACGGAACTTAAAAATGAAACATATTAATTATAAGTAATTAATTACGTGAATTATTTTATAAATATATTAATATGGAATCTCCAAAAGCGACAACAATTTTAAATGAAATATTGCAGAAATTGTCTAAGCTTACTAAGGAAGATGAATTAGCTCAAGGCATCAAAGAAGAAGTCGTTGCAGAGAATTTATCTGAGCAAGTAAATGAAGACAACCAAGAAGCAAAACAAGAACTATCTGAAGAAGTAAAACAAGAAGCTTCTGAAGAAAGTGCTGAAGCAGAGTTATCCGAAGAGTCTACGGAAGTAGAAGCTGAAGAAACTCAACTGATGGAAGGTTATGTTAAGCAAGAAGAATTTGAATCTAAAATATCTTCTTTAGAGTCGAAAATGGCAGAGCTTATGAAGAAAGTAGACGAAGATCTTGGATATGCAAATAGAGACAAAAAAATGATGTCTAAGCAAATCGAAAAACTTTCTGCTGAACCTGCTGCTGAAACTATTAAACATAGTCCTGAAACAGAAGTAAAAAAAGCTAATGTAAGCTTTATAAATCCGAACAGACCTATCAGCACACTAGATAGAGTTCTAGAAAGAATAAGTAAATAAATAATCATAGAAAATAAATAAAAATGGCAACAACAACTTCGATTACTACTACTTATGCTGGTGAATTTGCTGGTAAGTATATTTCGGCAGCATTACTTAGTGGTGATACACTAGCTAATGAGTTAGTAACAATAAAACCAAATGTAAAGCACAAAGAAGTGCTTAAGAAAGTGGCATCTGATGATATCGTCAAGAATGCTACTTGTGATTTTGATGCTACTTCCACACTTACTCTTACTGAAAGAGTACTTACTATGGAAGAGTTTCAAGTAAACCTACAATTATGTAAGAAAGATTTTATATCTGATTGGGAAGCTATCCAAATGGGATACTCTGCATATTCAAATCTACCTCCATCTTTTGCTGACTTTTTAATAGGTCACGTAGCAGATAAGGTAGCTCAAAGAATGGAGACAAATATTTGGAATGGTGTTAACGGTACAGCAGGACAATTTGATGGATTTAAGCAAACACTTGCTGCAGATTCAGATGTTGTAGATGTTGTAGCAACGGATGTTACATCTTCTAATGTTATTGCACAAATGGGTGCTGTAGCTGATGCAATTCCTCAAACTGTTTATGGTAAAGAAGACTTGTTTATATACGTAGCATCTAATGTCTATCGTGCATATGTAAGAGCTTTAGGTGGTTTCTCAAGTAACATTGGTGCTGCTGGTACAGATAACAAAGGTACACAGTGGTTCAATGGTGGAAATCTAACTTTTGATGGTATCAATGTTGTACTAGCAAAAGGACTACCTACAAACATTATGGTAGCTGCACAAAAATCTAACCTTTATTTCGGTACTGGTCTTTTATCAGATCACAATGAAGTAAAAGTTATTGATATGGCTGACCTTGATGGATCTCAAAACGTAAGAGTTGTAATGAGATTTACTGCTGGCATACAGCATGGAATTGGTAGTGAGGTAGTACTTTATACCTAATAGATAATTATTAACAAGAATGTGGGTAGTTTATTCTGCCCACTATTCTACCTAAAACTAAATATAAAATGAGTTGTAGTTTAACACGATCAAGAGCCGAAGCCTGTAAAGATTCAGTAGCGGGTATTAAGGAAATTTATTTAGTTGACTTTGGTGGTTTAGGTACAGTTACTCTAGGTTCAAGTGATGAGGTAACAGATATTACTGGTAGTTCATCGAATGCTATCACAGCACAAAAATATGAACTAAAAGGTAATAATTCTTTTGAAACGACAGTACAAGCTTCAAGAGAAAATGGTACAGTCTTTTTTGAGCAGACACTAAACATAACACTCAAGAAACTAACTAAAGAAGACCACAAAGAGTTAAAGCTTTTATCTGCTGGAAGACCACACATCTTCATAAGAGATAAGAACGACAATATTCTTTTGATGGGTAGAGAAAATGGTGCTGATTTAATGGAAGGTACAGTAAGCACTGGAAATGCACTTGGTGATTTCAACGGATACAATTATACATTCGTTGCACAAGAAAGCACTCCGCCAAACTTCTGTACTGTAGGAGCACCTACTGTAAACAATTATCCATTAACGTTCTCAAGTTTATCAGGAGACAATACAACTATTGGTACACCAGTACAAGTATAAGGATTCTTTGTTTTATTAATAAAAAGGGGTATATTTATATACCCTTTTTTTATGCCTAAAAACAAACGGAGATGATACAGTTATTTAGGTATGCATATTTTAACAACATCAACAAGCAATCAAGACTTAAAATTTATAGCTAGGGCAGATGCTACTTCTCCTACATTATCTTTAACAGATAAAGAAAAAAGAACTACATCTACAATTAGTGTGAGTAAAACTACCGATGGTGGTTATATGAAACTTACAGGTAGCTTTGCATTAAAAGAAGGCAGACAATATTTATATAGAGTTAAAGATGGTACAACAGAAATATACAGAGGTTTAATATTCTGTACAGATCAGACTGCACTTGATAAATACTTCATAAACAATGGAGAATATGTGACTCAAGATAATTACGATAATGATTTTATAGTATTAGATTAATATGGCAAGAAGAAGTAAAACAAGACAGAAGAATGTAAACATGGTGGCAAAAGATTCAGTTCATGTTATAAATCTTTCTTCATACACATCACCACAAGTAGTTGAGAATCCTAGAAAAGACTATATAGAATATGGTGATGATAACCAATACTTTCAATACTTAATTGATAGATATAATGGTTCTGCTACCAACAACGCAGCAATAAATGGTATATCAGAAATGATATATGGTAGAGGACTGGATGCTTCTGATAGCAAAGAAAAAGTAGAGGCTTATGAGCAAATGAAAAGTTTGTTTACTAAGGAATGTATGAAAAAAGTATGCTATGACTATAAAATGATGGGTCAAGCTGCAGTACAAGTAATTTATACAAAAGATAGAACAAAGGTATTTGAAGTAGAACACATACCTATTGAAACACTTAGAGCTGAGAAAGCTACAGATGGTAAAGTAATGGCTTACTATTATCATCCCAAATGGAAGGATATAAGGAAAGATGACGAGCCTAAACGTATATCAGCATTCGGAATGTCTAAAGATGGCATAGAGATACTTTATATTCGTCCATACAAGGCAGGATTCTATTACTATTCACCAGTAGATTATCAAGGTGGTTTACAATATGCCGAATTAGAAGAAGAAATAGGTAACTATCATATAAATAATATACAAAATGGTTTGCAGCCAAGTATGTTAATTAACTTCAATAATGGCACACCTAACAAAGAACAAAGAGACGAAATAGAAAGAGCTATATATGAAAAGTTTAGTGGATCATCCAATGCTGGTAAATTTATATTAGCATTTAACGACAGCAAAGAATTAGCTGCAACGATTGAACCAGTCATGATTCCTGATGCTTACCAGCAGTATGAGTTTTTGGCAAATGAGTCTATGACCAAAGTTATGGTTTCACATAGAATAGTATCACCTATGCTAGTTGGAATTAAAGATCAAACTGGATTAGGTAATAATGCACAAGAATTAGAAACAGCATCTTTACTTATGGATAATACAGTCATTAGACCTATGCAAGTAACTATAATAGATGAACTACAAAAAATATTAGAATATAATAATATTGATTTAGACTTATACTTTAAAACACTACAGCCTTTAGAATTTACTGATCTGACCAATGCTATAACAGATGCAGAAGTAGAAAAAGAAACAGGTGTAAAAAAAGATGATATACAAAAAGAAGAGGAAATAAACGAACAATCTGAAGAATAATGGCAACAGCACTATTTATAAAAAGAGAAGACCTAGTAAAAAATACTGCTATAAGTGGTTCTGTAGATACAGACAAATTTATTCACTTTATAAAACTAGCTCAGGAAATTCATGTAAGAAATTATTTAGGCACAGATTTATATGATAAAATTAGTGCAGATATAGTTGCTGGTAGTTTGGCTGGTGATTATCTAACTTTAGTAAATGAATATATACAAGACATGTTAATTCATTATGCTATGGCAGAGTATCTACCTTTTGCCGCTTATACTATATCTAATGGTGGTGTACACAAACATGAAAGCGAAAATAGTCAAACAGCAGAAAAAAGTGAAATAGATCAACTTATTGCAAAAGAAAGAGATTATGCAGAATATTATACAAATAGATTTATAGATTTTATGAGTTTTAATGCTGCATCAAAGTACCCTGAGTATTATACAAATCAAAATGAAGAAATATATCCTGACAAGGATTCTAATTATGCTGGTTGGGTACTGTGAAGAAAAGAAAAAAAATTGGACAATATAAACCAAAACAGAAGAACGAAATAAGACTTTCAGGTTATCTTAAAAAGAATAACAATGAGCTACGGTAAAGTTTATGAAACAAGCTTTTGGGGTGATTTACCTTCAATAATATTTCTAGGCTTTAATAAAGCGTATGCTTTTATATCAGAACAGACAGATTTATTTATATCAACTGTTAAAATAAAAATAGATACAATATTAGAAACAATAGATAGAACAAATTATTAATTATGGCAGCAATAAATATAAATGTAGGAACAGCAGCAAACTCAAATGACGGTGCAACGTTACGAGATGCTTTTATAAATGTTCGTAAAATGATGTATGAAATATACGGTATATCTACAAACGCATCAGATGTTTTAGATAGTTATACAGATGCATTAGATTTATCTACAGGTACACCAACTTTTGCAGAATCAGTACAAGACATCGTTGGTGCTATGTTTACAGGCAACACAGAAACAAATATTACAGCTACTTACGAAGATAGTGACGGAACGATAGATTTAGCAGTATCAGCAGATTTAGATAGTATTGGTGCTGGAGATGGTCTTACAGGTACTTCTTTAACTTCAGGTGATCCAGTGCTTAATGTAGTTGGTGGTGATGGTATTACATCTAGTGCAGATGAAATAGAAGTTACTGTAGATGATTCAACTATAGAATTATCTGCTACAAATGGTAGTGGTGCTGTAAGAATAAAAGACTTAGGTGTTGCTACAGGTAAAATTGCTGCTGATGCAGTTAATGGTGATAAGATTGCTGACGATTCTATAAATTCAGAACACTATGTTGATGGATCAATAGACACAGGACATATTGCCGACCTACAAGTAACAACAGCTAAAATAGCAGCAGATTCTGTTACCAATGCAAAATTAGGAGTTGAATATACAGCAAGTGTAGCATTAAGTTCAGGAACTGCTGTTGCAGTAGATACTGCATTAGGAGATATATTTACAATGACAGCAGCTCATTCTCATACTTTTAACTTTACTAATGTTGTTGTAGGAGACGTTAAGACTTTAGAAATTACAGGATCAGGTGGTTCACTGACTAGTGCTTTTGGTACAAGCAACGGAGCATCTGCTACCTTTAATAAAATTGGTGGCACATATTCAGATGCTGCTGCAAAACAAATAATACAAATCAAGTGGACTGCGGTTAACAATGCTTGGTATCAAATTTCACAAATAGCATCATAATGAGAGCAAGAATAGAAAACGGAAAAATAGTTAAATACCCAAAACTTCCTGATACATTTCAAGGAAGCGATAAGCATTATTTAATGTTTGATAAAGAGCCTAGTAGTGTTCACGAAACATATGGGTTTTATGAAATAATAACACCAAGTTACGATAGTAAAACACAATACATATCTAACCTACACACCATAGATGATTACGAAGATGCAGATGGTAAAACCAAAACTGTATTTATATATGATGTAAAAACAAAAACATTTAGCGAAACATTAGCAGAGCTTAAAACAAAAAAGATACAAGAATTAAAAAGTGCAGCTTACAATAAATTAATTTCTACTGATTGGTATGTAACAAGAAAAGCAGAAAAAGGTACTGCAATACCTGACGCTATAGAAGAAGAAAGAGACAATATAAGAAGTTCAGTAGATACAAAAGAAAGCGAGATTAATGCACTTACTAAAAAAGTAGATGCATTTAACTACGATATAAGTTTGTAATTATGCCTATTAATGAAAAATTAATAATACAAGAAGCTGCCTCAACAGGTGATGCAAGTTCAGCAGAAGGTTTAGTATTACACTTAGATGCTAACGATGAAGATAGTATAGAAGCAGGTGGTGCTAATACAGGAGCTGGTAGTGGTACTTGGTTTGATATAGCTAATCACGATTTAGTTACACCTTTAGCAGATAAGGCAAGTAATTTACAATTTCATTTAAATTTTAGTGATACAAGTTCTTATGCAGGCACAGGAACAACATTTAACGATATAAGTGGAAACAGTGTTTCAATTACAACTGCAAACGTAGCAGCAAGTGATTTTAATTCAGATGTACGAGGATATTTTACAATTAATTCAAACACTTCTGGAGAAAGGTGGACTATACCTCACAGTAATGACAC
>Ga0181407_1000270_pt1 | contig 17538 bp, 31 predicted proteins | sample 30SPOviralmetaG_FD_130136 | JGI IMG/M metagenome (GOLD analysis project Ga0181407, IMG submission 130136) | Marine viral communities from the oligotrophic San Pedro Time Series (SPOT) site, San Pedro Channel, CA, USA - 30 SPOT_SRF_2012-01-26 | ecosystem: Environmental > Aquatic > Marine > Strait...
CTGATACCCCTTTCAAATACCCTGTACGCTTTGCTTTGAGCCTTTGTGAGTAGTGTTTTTGAAACTGACCACCCATTGTTGCAGTAAACAACGTATTTGGATATTGTAATCTCAAATAATCTACGATAGCGATTTGTACTTTTTCTTCGCTTAATGTTGGTTTTGACCGTTGCAATATTTCTTTCTAGTTCGTTAATTCTTTTCTCCTGTTCTTGACAGGTTTTGTTTAAAAAGTCTATACGATGCAGTATGTTTGATACATCTGATTCAGTATGTCTTTGTGCAAATATAAGATATAAAACTGAAAGCAGCAAAAATGTAAGTAATATAGTTTCCATATCAATAGTTTTCGTAGTGGTCTATAATTTTAATATTTTCAGAATCTCTTATTGGCTTTGTGCTAACAGGGTCTTTAGCTAACATTCTTCCAAACATAAGCTGAAAACCTACATCTGAGTTTATTACTTTTGGAACAACTACATAGCTAATTCCATCTTTATCGTCTTTACAAATATTTTGTATATGCTTATATATTCCCATTATTTTAATCTTTTTGCTTTGTTAATAGTTGCATCAATCATCTTTTGTCCTTGCTGATGCTTTTGAAAATCTGTTACTAATCTTTGTTGTCTTTGTAGTTGAGCTTTCGCCTTGTATTCTTTAAGCCAAATATTCCAACTTCTTACGTTTACAAAGCCACCACTTTCAGAGTGTCTTATGCCTTGCTCAAACGCAAATGCTACCTCCTCTATCTCCATAGAGCCATAGAACCTTGTTAAGTCATCTACCAACATCTTGCTCATAATAACCACTTGTTGTGCATCAGGTCGTTGTCCTAGCATAATATAACATTTGCTCAACAAATCAACACAATCTACATTTAGCTGCTCTAGGTCTTTATTGTACCTACTCCAAATTTGTTTACTCTTATCCATTGTTTATCATTTGTCTAGCTTCTTGCCAAGTGTCTAGTGATTGCTGTACCTTTCCTTTCGATTGCTCTGACGTTGAGTTCTTCTCCCAAGTCCTGACAGATGCTTTCCAATCTTTCATTGGATTTTTTCCTACTTTCCAACCATTAGAAGAATAGTAGTCAAAGAATTTCTCTGCATCAACAAAGTTATTTCTTTCTACGCAATAATCTTTAACATCGTCAATAGTTGGTTTAGCAAACCTTTTAGCTTTAGCTTTAGCTTTTTCTTTAACTATAACTATATCCTTATCTTTATCTTTAAGGATAGTTTGTACCCCTTGCGAACCCTTCAGATACCCTTCAAGATTATATTTGTTTAATAGGTTAATTACAGATTTATGTACGTTTGAATTTTGATTTAACTCTCCATACTGATACTCAATAAAGTCAGGAATAAACCACTTATCGCCATTGTCAAACGATATTACTTTTTCGCCAAATGATAATGGCAGGTTGTCGTGTGATAAGTCAAAACCTACTCTAATAGAAGCCACCTCTAAATCAACCTCCCATATTCCTGCGTGATTGCAGTCGTCTAATATGTAGAACCATAGTAGCTTATGTTGAGGTTTTAATTCACGAACAAATCGTTTCTTCCATTTGTCCGTGTCTGTCATTCTTTTTGCCATAATATATAATTTTGGGGTTAATACTCTGCAAAGGTAAACTTATTTTGATTAAAAACAAATTTTTTGCAATGTTTCTCGTTCCACACACACAATCATCTCTAGGTCGTGTACTGAACCTTTGCGTGGTTTTCTACCACCTTTTTTAAAAGTTCCTGTTAGGTTATCTATCTTGTTAAACAATATGCCATCATCAAATGCCCAACATATAACAACAGGCTTACCATACTTTATTTGTTCCTCCTGACAATCAACAATCTTCTTCATTGATACTATGCAATATCTGTGGCTATCCATATTTTGATTAGGACAACCCTTTACCTCGAAGCCACATATCCTATCAAAGCTCTCGTTCTTCATCTCATAATCAACAGAGCTAAAGTCGCCTTGACTAGAGTAGCAATAAGCATACTTGTCTGAAAAACACTTAGCTGCTCTCTCTTGTCTTGCAAAGTCTTTTGGGGTTTCAAATTTCATCGTCATAATCTATTATACTTAAAGCAAAAGCAGCAGCCACTACTGCTAGTGCAGACACTATGCTTATCATTTATTTTCTAAGGTATTGATAAACTCTATTAGAGCTAACTCCTAAAATATAAGCTATGTCTTTTACGTCCCAATTATAAAATCGCAAGAGCCTAGCTACTAACCTTTTAATTTTTGTCTTTAATTTCTTTACCTCTGTGTACTTCTTTGCTCTACTATCGTAATTCATTTATTAACTGTTTTGTGGTTATCATCTACATTTATTATACCGTATGTGTACTCACACATATCTTTAATCTTTCTTATATTAACTCTTATGTCTTTTCTAACAGCTTCAATCTCGGATTTAGTGCTATCCATTCCAAGAGAAGCGTTGAGGGCAGCGTTCTTGGCTAACAAGCTATCTACCCTCTTTACGTTCTTTCTTTTAGTGTTCGATTTCACAATCAAATACCTTTATTAAATACCTAACCTTAAAAGGGTAGGTCTGTGTCTGCTTTTGCAGCTTCTTTAGGCTCAGACTTTGTAGCAGCACCTACATTTATTGCCCAAGCTAAAATATTATTGTAGTAGTTTCCCTCGTACAGACGACCTCTAATGTCTATCTTGCACGTAATATCTGTTCCAACAGGAATAGCGTCTAACTTTTCTATGTTGTCTTTTACAACCTCCATTTTGATAGCTTGTGGGTATTCTCCACCTGTGTTTACCACAAACTCTCTTTTTCTAAATCCACTTGAAAACTCTTTTGTTTCAAACTTAGCTTCTAACTTTCCGTTAATTTCCATAATTAAATTCGTTTTTGTTATTTATTAAATTAATTTCATTTTGTATTTCTTCCATTCTATCTGTAATAAGTATTCTTTCTCTGTTAAGACAGTCGTACTCATCACGAATATTTATAAATGTTTTCTCATCAAAAACCATATCTCTGATATTTATATACCTCAACATTTCTTTTTTATCAAACTCAAGATAACCAATCATTTTCTTCTCGTGGTGCATAACGGTTGCGTGATTTGCACCAAAAATATTAGCAATACTTGTGTATGTTTTATTGAAATGCTTTCTAGCAAAAAAGAAAAACATTCTCCTAGCACCTACAATCTCCATCTTCCTCGACTTGCTGTGTAATTCCGTTGGGGAAACGTTGTAGTGTTTACAAACAGCAGACTGAAGCACCTCCATTCTAAAGTTCATTATTCTCTCCGTTTATTAAGTTTAACAATTCTTCTTGCTTCATCTCTTGACTTTCAGCCAATAAAGATAAGTGTTTTAGTCTTAACATAGTAGGGTTTTCCAAATACTTGTCTATTGTAGTTCCACTAACTCCTGTTATCTGACCGAACTTTCTTTTTGTTACTCCCTGTGTCCTCATAAGAACCTCAAAACTATTTCTTGCTTTTTTCATCTTTTCTATTTTTAACTATTACTAACTCTACTCCAAATTCTAATTTATAGGTTTCTGCTATTCTTTTATCACTCTCTAACATATAAAGTTCTACAAACTTTTTTTGTATGGTACTTTCTTTTCCCATATCTCTTAACTGCTTTCTAGTGATTGCAACAATAGCACCCTCTTTCGTCATTGCGTGTTTTTTAATTGCCATATCTAAACATTTTTTTAAACTGTTCTCTTGGGTCTTTTGGTATGTAGTCTATTTTTAGCTTTACAATTAACTCGTAGGCTTCTTGATAACTAAGATGTAGCATACCGTTCTCTATATCCTTTAGTTCATCAGGTTCGTATGGAACACCCGTAAGCAAACCTTCAATAATTGCTATCTGTGAATTACTGATAGGTTCGCTTTCAAGTATATCATCTATCCAATCAGACATTAACTTTTCTTAAAATCTTCTGATTCATCTTCTCCAAAGATGCCTAACTCATAGAATCCTGCTAACTTTAGAACAGCCCTACTCATTGCTCTTTTCTCAGCCATTTCCATAACATACCAAGTGTTGCAGTTTCCGTCCTTAAACCCTTGACCCTTTAAAGCCGAGCCAAATGTTTGTATAACCTTGCTTCCATCAGTAGATGTTGCAGTAGCTTTTACTACACAAAAGTTAGGACTACAATCAACCACATCATAGTTAATATTAATACTTGTATTAGCTTGTATCTTATCAATACCTGCTCTTGTAATGATTGTGTAGTGTTGATGCTTATAAACATCTTCTTTTACTAAATTGTTTGCAGTAAATAATCTTCTTAGTGTTTCTTTTCTTGTTTCTGACATAATAATATTTATTAAAGGTTATTTATTATACTTCTTAAAGACTCAAGTCCTTCTAACTCGAAAAGTCTTGCCGACAATCTTCCGTTAAACCACTCTTTTAGAGTTTCGCTGCCTCTATTTGCCCACTCAACCTCTGACCTCTCGTCATCAGCAATGAACTCATTTAACAACTCTATTTTTCTGTCTAATTGAAAAAGGACATCGCCTTTCTTTACAGTTTCTACCTTAATCTGTTCCATATAATTGGGGTTTAAATGTTAATAACTGATGCAAATATACAACAATTATTTATACTACCAAATAAAAATGTAGAAAAAAGTAAAAAAAGTTTTGATTACTAGAGTGTATTCTTGTGAATTATTTTTGAACCTAAGTCCATAGGAATAAACAATGCAGTCTTTCCACCGTCAAGAACGACACCACAGCCAAGAGTAGGCTTTTTAGGAAAGTTTTTACCATAAGAAAATGCCATAGCATCTACATCAATACCACAGCCAACATTCATTCCAAAGATTAAATCATTACGAGAAGCCATATAGTTTACTCCACCAAAAGAATGACAATGACCTATAACCGTAGATTGTCTGTTAGCAGTTGCCCTGTTTACAGCAGCTCTTGCACCTGACGACCCTGTTCCGTGTTCGTACATAACATTGTCAATCTCCCAATTTAATTCCCACTTCCAACCTTTAGGTGCGTTCCATATTTCTTCATAAGACTTTAAAAATCTTTTAGGAATACCTGCTGTTGTAGCTTGTCTAAATGGTAGTGCTGAGTGATTACCTACACAAACTTTTACATCGTGAAAAGTATCATACCACTTCTCCATTGCTCTTTGTGCTTGTTCTGCTTCGCTTTCAGCGTTAGGCATATCTGTCAGTTTCTCGTGATAAGAAAGTGCTGCGTTATCTACCTCATCTCCAATGTGTACTATATCTGAAACACCAAACCTGTCGAATACTTCGTAGCAAAAATCCCTATAATCAGGGTGGCAGAATGGTTCGTGAGTATCTCCTATGATACCTACACCACTATTACCACGATGTTTTTGTATGATTTCGTATTCTTTTTGAGTTAGTCTTGGTCGAAATTGTTTCATAATGTTCGCAAGTTAATAAAAAAAACTTAATAAAAAAAATAGGGAACAAATTAATGAACCCTATTCAAACATTTTCCCCAAAATATTTACAATTACGTCAATTAAGAAACATAAGTGAATTACAAATGTAAGCAAAGAAACCTTTGCCTACCAAACTATTTCTTAACTTTTTCGTAAGAACGACCACCAAAGTATGCACCAAAGCAAGTAATACTTAGAATTTGCCATAGGTCAATCCAAGAATCTTTAATATTCATATCTACATATCCAAAATCAACTAAAGTAAATATAGTTAATGCAATCATCAAAAAAGCTAGTGTAAGAGGTCTTATCGACTTTGTAAGCCAATTACCCTGCATATCTGCTTCCCAACGCTTAGTTACTTCCTGTTGAATCTTAGCTTCGTGGGACATTATCATTTGTTCAAACTTACGTTTAAGTTGTTCCTTTTCTTCTTTTGATGTATGCAGTTCATCTACTATACCTCCGACAGATTGTAGCAATTCTCTTGCACCACTACTAAAAATTTTACCTAAAATACTCATATCTTTATCTTTATCTTTAACCTTATCTTTATCCTTATCTTTATTATGTAGGGTATAAATAACCCTTTGTGAACCCTTTAGCAAGGGTTAATTAATTATTAGTAAAACTGTCTATATGTATATATTCTATAAACACTTTCTCTCCTTTTTCTAAAGCATCTGAAATTGAAGGATAAATTCTTTTATAAGCCTGTGAAGATTTGCCTACAAAACCATTAGAAATTAATCCGTTATTTTCTTGGTTGTCGCCAACGAGTAAACAGCCCGAAGTATGTTCATCGGTATTGCCACAATGTATAAGAATATGCTCAAAATTAGGAACATCAACGATATGCAACATACCATTATGTATATCAGAAAATCTTTCGCTATATTTTTTATGAAATCCACCCTCTTTTCTTAATTTAATTTCGTAACACCCATAAGGTATCATAGTTTCTCCTTTTACCTTACTTACCCTATACTCATCTTCTAGCGTATAACAAAGAAAGTCGTAGCCATTTGTGGTCTTTTGCAATAACATTCCATTAGTGCTATCATTTTGTAAATTATATCTTAATACAACTAACTCCATTACCAAGACTTGGTTTTATTAACTTTGATTTTGCCGTGTTCTGAATGATTATGATTACACCACTTGCAGTCCTGATGAAATGTTTGTATTTCTATTTGTTGTATTCTGTAATCTACAAGCTGACTATCTTTATCCAACCTATAAAGCGTAGAGCCACACCAACAAAGCAAAGCAATACTTATTGCCTGTATTACATTGTTTAAATTTAACTCTAATTTCATTAGCTACCACAATTATCGCAGTCCTCTTGATTTTCTATGTTGCAAGTAGGTTGTTCCTCCTGCTCTAATACATCTAACCAAGCATCAAAACCATTAGCAGTTACTTGGCAGTCGCAGTTTACTTTTTTTTCTTCGCAATTACAATTCATTTTTTCTTATCTTTTATAAACTCTAAAATAATATTTAATTTTTCTTTCACTTCATTCATCTGCTCGTGCAAGACTTCGTGCCTTTTTTCAAAACCTACTTTTACTTCTTTAATACTAAAAAAAGTAAATTGATATAAAGCGTATAAAGAACCTACTAATAAAACCATAGATAAACCATACTGTTGTATTAATTCAAATATTTTTTCCATTATTTTTTATTTTTACAATTTAAAAATAAGACTAACAATAGCAGTAATAACAATAATATATAAAGACCACATAGCTCTGCTAATCATTTTTCGAGCTTGTGTATTTTGATTTACACGAGAAACTACACCAAAATCAGGGTCAAGAAGTTTTTTTGTAAGGTTATCTAACTTCTCGTCCATATTATCAATCTTATCCTCCATTGATTCCATTCTTTGTTTCATAAGTGCTATTTCTTGTGCTGCTGTTGCCATTATATTCCGTTTCTATCGCTTATATTGTTTTCTGCATTACTTAGATTTGTTCCTGTAAGCTCTACATTCCAAACAGCAACTTCATTTATTGAACCATTAAACTCTGTTGTGTTTATAGCACCACTACCAATTTGTGTTACATCAAAAAGGTTTGCTACATCTGTTACAACAGCACCTTCTTCTCTCTTATTTATTCTTACCTTAAACCTTCCACCTGTTTCTCTAATACAAGTGAGTAGAAACTGTGATGTAGGAAATGATGCACTCATAGGGTTTATGTCGGACTGAACTCCACTAGCTTTTAATGCTATTCTATTATTAGCACCACCTCGATACATTTTTATTTGGTCATTACCACCTTTTCCTAACGGTGCTTCATTAGATAAGGATTGTGATTCATCAGGGTCTATTGCTATAATTACAGTAAAAGCACCTAAATTAAGCTGAGTACCTAGATTTAATGTGTCGTTACCGTTAAAATAAACAGTAGAGCCACTACCAATATTAGGTTTATTATCATCAGTTGATTGAGTTGCATCATTGTTATTACCACTAATATCCTCCCATTTTGAAATTCCATCTGTATCGTGAGTGATAAAAGATTGCCTTCTAAGCCAAAGTTGAAGTCCTGAAATATCAGTACATTGAAAAACTCCTGAAGCGTTTGCTTTTATCCCCAAACCTAAATTTAATCCTAACATATTACTCTGTATATACTACTTCTAATGTAGCGTTAAACCTTGCGACAGTAGATGCTGCTGCACCTGCTGATATAGTAATTATAATAACATCTCCTGCTGAAAATGTAGCAGAAGAACCCATAGAACCTGCTTCAAAAACATCAACATTAGTTCCACCACCACCAACTTCAGAAGCTGTATCGCCTAATTGAGTTAATGCAAATCCTGCCGAACTTTCGTCAGCAGGTGTGCCTTTGTAAACTTTAAAATTTACAGTCCTTCCACTTGTTGCTGCTGCCAAACCTTTAAATCCACTTACATATCCACTTTTTGTGCAATATAACTGAGCCTGTGCAACAGCATCTTGAGCATCATTGGTAGGATTGGTAACTGCTGTGTCCCAAGAGTGAGTTGCGTTTGCAGCATAAGTCGGTGCATACTCATTAGTGTCAGATTTACTAAAATACCCTGTAACTCTAAATTGTTGAGTTCTTCTAAGATTGTCGTCTGCCCAAGTTAAGTTATTGCTACCGTCTTTTGTTAATACAGTATTTGCAGAAGCCGAGCTAAAGTCCTTTGGAACGTGAAGCTGACTGTTATCTAATCCACTATGTTCATTACTTGCCATATTATGCTGAAGCTATAAATATTTCTACATCTACATCATTTGATGCAGGGTTTACTTGAATACTTGCAATATCTGCCATTGTTCCAAAGCTAGGAGAAGTGTCTGCTTCCGAAAGCATTAAGTCGTCAGGAGAGCCTAATATATGAGATTCTCCTGCTGCCAACCTAACCTGATAAAGCGTTGCAGCACCAACAACAGCCACCTCAATAGGGTTGGTGTCGTCAAGATTTGTAACCCTCATATACTTTGCATCTTCTACGTCAATAGCGTTTGCAGATGCAAAAGCATTACCGTTAAATGTAGCAATAGTAGTAGTTTGACTATTTACACACTTTACTATTCTTTTGAAAACCTCATTTATATCTGAGATAGATAGTGTTTTTGTGCCACCATACTGAGTTCCACCTAATGTCAATGCTTCTGAAATAGAAACCTCTAGCGTTGCATTTGTTACTGTACTTGCCATATTATTATCTGTTATATCCTATTACTACTCCACTTGTAAGTGTTACTGCTGTAATGTTAAGCATCAACATTGTTCCTGCAGGAAGCGTTGTCTGTAAACCTGCTGCGTTTGTAACCTCACTATCGCAAGTTATAGAAGCAATAACAGTTTCAGTAACACAGTAAAGGCAGTAAAAGTCTTTGCTTGTATGAGCTGCTGTATCGCTAATAACCTGAATACTTTGACACTCTCCCAACATTCTCATTAAAGCAATATTGTCGTCTAAAAATTCGTAAGCCATTTTATATATTTTTTATTTGTTTCTATCGTATGCCCAATTTTTTAAGGCAATATAGTTCTTGGAGTAAGGGCAATCTTTACTCACGTTCTTGCCTTGTGGTTGTTTTCTTGCTCTTGCAATATAAGCAATAGCTTTTCTAGCTTCAGTTGCGTTTGCAGAAGTCCAATCAGCTTTCTTTTTAGAAAGTAGTGTTAGGTTTCTGTTTATAGCAGTTCTTCCTATACTAGCCTTTTTGCTACACTCTGTTTCAGACCATCTCTTTAATTCAGAGTAGCTCATATTAACAGATGCCTTGTATTCCTTGTATGTTTCGTCTATTTCTTCTTGCGAAAAATTATAGGCTTCTTCGTGTTCCCTTCCACACATATAAGAACCGTCAGGCATTTGATGTTCATACCCGTCAGGGCAACTATCATTCTTCCTTACGGTTGCGTTACATATATGTCTTAAATAATACTTTATTAAATCCATTAGTAAAAAATTATTCCGTTCATTTTTTTAGCCATATCTCCGTCTAAAACAGGCATAGAAGTATCTCCGTCTTGACCAAATAAAGGGTAGTCATTGTTTTGGTCATCGTGCATTATATATGCCAACATATCATCACTTAAAACCTGTGCCTTTCTAAAGGTGTCAGATTTCATTTGATTGAACTGCTCTACATTTGCAGGATTACTAAACTCGGAAACATTAACAACCAACCCTGCCGATGTAGTATTGTATTGCATTTCATTCATAACCTCAAATCTAACATACCAAGCTAGTGCATCTTTAATATAATCCGTTAAAAGGGTAGTATTAACAGCAGTTAGTGTACTGTTGTGGTTTTGAGTTTTTAACTCCTCATACATATCCAAACCCAACATAGGTTTAATATGGGCAAGTTCTGCAATAGTAATCAACTCATTACTTATCAAAGCTAAATCAGTAGCTTGATTTGTAAATGATTTTGATACAACCTCTGAAGCTGTTATTAGATTATCATATTGTCTTACATTTGCCATTATACCTCTGTGTTTTGTCGTTCAACTCTAATTGTTTGTCTATCAGAAAGCAACAACTCTCCATCTTCAATATCAGGAAGGTCTTTGTTAAGCATTGCCCTCTGCTCATTGATAGTAAGAACCTGCTTAGGGTCTATGTCAGAAAGGAATGATATAGGTGGCTCATAAGCAACCGTTAAATCTTCCGTGTCTATTGCCATCTCATTTGCTATAACTCTCTTTATGGGGTCTAGCAATATGTTTGTTGTATCTCTAATTACCGTACTCATAGCAAGGTCGTAAGCTATTCTAATCTCACTACCTGTATTGTTCATCTTACCCGAAGAAACAATACCACTTAATGCAGGTTGCCATCTGTGAGCAGTAATTATGTTTTGGTCTGTTAGCTTCTGTAAATCTAAGAAGTCGCCATCTTCCTTGTTGTTTATAATCTGAACATCAGTACCTCTACTGTCATCTCCATTTTTTACAAGGAATAATATTTTTGAATTATTACCACTTCCTGTTAGTGTATCTTTGGCAGTTTCTACAAATTTCTCTGCTTCTGCCTCTCCAAAATCGCCATTAACAGTAACAATAGCAGAAGGACTAAATCCATTTTTAAATGCTGTGTGGTTAAATTTTCCTATTTCAAAATCTATCGCTATATGCTCTAAAGCAGCTACATAGTCAGGTAAACCATAAAAGCTAAATGTGCTTTCATAATCCTTGTAATGTATTATAAATCTGCTGTTAGCTACGTTAGGATAGATTGGTATTCTTTGCGTTTTTTCCTTGAACTTTCTTTGATTCGACCAATCAGGGTGGAAATAAACGTGCTTTTTATTTTTACTTAATCTCGCAGTCGAAGCGTCTTTGTGATAAAAATTAACACCACCGTCATATATAACTCCCTCAAGATAAGCATTTCCATAAGTAAAATAATCATCAGCTAATTTCTTAAAACAATCCTTTAAACTTTCTCCGTTTGCATTTACATCAGATATAAAATCCATTAACTGCTCGTTATCAGTCAAAAAACCTCCACCTGTTGTGAAAGTTGTTTTCTGTGCTAATACAGAACGATGTGTTGAAGATTGTCTTTTTAACTCTGCTAAATACTGTGGAAAGAGATTGTCTGCACCAAATGGAATCCAATCATCTTTTAACCTATCTAAGTCTTTTACCTCAGTATTTACTTGAGGTGTAGATAAGTTTACAAAAGCGTACTTAGTATTAAAACTACTCGTTATCGGAGATTTCTGAACCTTCGACTTTTTTTGCTTTTGACTTGTTCTTTTTTGGTGCTGCATCTTCTTCTTTTGTTACAAGGTCATTGTCGCCCATTTCATAAACTGCTTTTAATTGCTCTTGCGTTGCATCTGCCCAAGCAAAGTTTAATCCACCTACAAAATATGCGTGTCCCTCTTTTAATCTTGATTTATACATAGTGTAAATATAATAAAAAGAAGGGGAATGACAAATTTCTCTGTCAAACCCATTCCTTTTTAGTTAATTATTACGAAATCGTCATTGTTCCGTCAGCAGCAGGAGTAAATGTTCCTGTAAACAATCTAGGAAGTTCTCCTGAAGAACAAGTAATTGTTACTGTAACACCATTTTCATCTCCTAAAGCAGCACCTGTACCACCTTCGATAGCTGATACTCTTGCGTACATTTGAACATTTGTAATATCATTCTCTTGCTTGTAAGCACTTGAAAGACCTATGCAATGATTAACACCATTGTAATCTTCAGTAAATACTATAATGTTTTCGTTATTTAAAGTCTGTAATGCTCTAAAGTGTGCATTTGAGCAGTTAGGAACATAGAATGAAACTGTATGTTCAAACAAAATTGTTCCACCGTCTTTAGAACCACTTGTAGATAAAGAACCTGTACCTTGTTTTAAGTCAAAAAGTACAGCATCTCCAATACCTGCAACTGCTGATATTCCGTGTGCAGTATCTGCTGTGTCAGCAAATGTAACACCTGTTGCATCTGCCAACTTAGTGATAGCTATATATTTCAGACCACCTCTGATTTCCAAATCACTCGCTGCGACCTGTAAAGTTTCTATTGCCATTTTATTATTTTTTTAAAAGTTAAAATATAAGGGGGTGTATTTCAACCCCCCATAATATATTAGTTATGCCATATTATCAGGTGTGTAGTACGCAGCCAATTTAGCATCTTTCAATGCACAACCGATTGAGTAAGCTACACGGAAACGATATTCTTTGTTATCGTTAGAGTACCATTGCTCTACTGAGTTCTCGCTGAAGTCTGTTGCCACAACGAAAGCATCTTTAGTAGTTAGGATAGCTCTGTGAGTTTCAGCAGCGTTAGAAGCACCGTTGATGTTAGCTACGTTAGCAGCAATAGCTACGTCCCAATCTCTACGAACAATGATAGGAATACCTCTGTAAGTTAATTGCTGAACACCATTAACCATAGCACCATAACCTGCTGCTGCAAAACTAGAAGATTCTAAGTTTGTAGCCATATAATCATCAGCAACATCGCCTGAAACAATGTAAACGTGATTTCCTGCTTCTAACAATTCAGGAGAAGCAATATCGTAAAGACCTTTAAGAATATCTAAACCTCTACCTGCAACTAAAGCTGCATCAGTTGGTTGTTCAGTAGCTAAAGTTCCACGATTTAATTTGTTTGCAGAAACAGCGAAAGCTGCATCAAACAAACCATCGAAATCTCCAAAAGCACCTGAACCTGAAGCATCAGATAACCAAAGGTGCTTGTTAAAGTCAGACTTAACGCCTTGACCAATCATTTCTAATAAGATGTTCTTAACAACAGTTCCTTCAACATTGTCAAAATCGTGTCCACCTCTCATAAGCTGACCTTTGATTTTGTTGTATAAAGAATCTCCTGCGAAAGCAATCTCTGCTTCTCTACGAACAGGAGAAATTGTTATAGTGTCGCCTATCTCTCCTGACTCTCCTGTGAAAGCACCTGAAGCAAAAGCGTTAGTAATTCCACCAATAGCCTTGAACTTATCAACAACGATTGTTCCTGATACGTTAGGCATTATGTCCATATAGGACATATAATCTTGACCCATAAATAATGGTTCTAAAATATACTTACTTACGTCATACGACTCAACAGTAGGTAAACTTGCACTTGTATAAGTTGCCATAATTTTCTAATTTTTTATTTAATTATTATTTTAATATTGATTTAGCGAAAGAATCCCACTCATTAACTACAACATCACTTTCGTTGATTGCAGGGTCTGTGTCAGCTTCTACGCTTGTTTCAGTAGCTTCTAATTTAGCTAATTTAGCTTCCATCTCAGAAACCTTGTTAGTTAAGTCAGCGATTGTACCTTCTTTTTCTCCAACAAGACCTGCTAATTCTTCTTTTTCTTCTCTTAAAGATATAGCATTTTCTTCAAGTTCCTCGAACTTGTTTACCACAGCTTCATTGTCAGAAAGAATAACGGAAACTTCTTCAGCAGGAGTAGAAACATTCTCTCCTTTAACAGCGTTTAAGATTTCCTCTTTAACACCGTTGAACCAAGTTTTTAATTCTTCAGTCATTTTTGTTTTATTATTAATTAAACTTAATTTATCATTAACCTCTTTTTCATTTACATTAGTAAATTTAGAGAGGTCAAATGTTGCTGCTATCTTCATTGGCTCTGTTACATTGTTTACAAATCCAAATTCAATAGCTTCTTGACTTGATAGCCAAGTTTCTTTATCCATCATATCAGAAAGTTCCTCATAAGTTAAGTCGGTCTTTTTTTGATATATCTCGATAATTTCACTTTTTATTTTGTCAAGTAAATCAGCAGTCTTACGCATATCTACTGCTTCTCCTGCCGATTGTCCGAATGGGTTGTGTATCATAAAAAATCCGTTCTCTGACATTTCAATATTATCTCCTGCCATCGCAATAACAGTAGAAATTGATGCTGCCAAACCTTCAATCTTAATATTTACAAAACCTCTGTGGGAACGCAAAGTGTTGTAAATAGCAAGACCGTCAAAAACACTACCACCAACAGAGTTGATTCTTAGTGTAATATCTCTCTCGCTTACATTCTTTACTTCCTCTATAAAGTTTTTAGCAGAAGTTCCATAATCTCCTATCTCATCATAGATGGATATTTCAACAGGATTACCGTCTGCTTTGTTTTCTATTGAGTACCATTTGTTCATAACCACAAATATATTATTAGTTATTTCGCTATATGCGAAAAAGTTTACAATACTTATCTTATGTTGTTTGTTCTTTTACTTTTCTTACTTTCCTTATATACTACATTCTGACAAGTCCTATCAGAAACATCATACTTAATAGACAAGTCCATAAATGTATGTGTGCTGTGTCCTAAGTTTTCTTTTAGTATTTTGTGAAAGTCAGATATAATCATATAGTTTCTTAACCTCTTAGGCTCTACAAGACCTTTTTCAATCAAGTGAAAGACAACATTTTTTATACCTGCATCATCAGAATACTTAGACTTAATCTCTTTATACATTAAATCTAAAAACTCATTAACTACTTCTTGTTTATTCTGTCTTATAGCCATAATGCAAATATACTAAAAAGTAGCCTGACTTTCAATAGCAGATACTTTGCCTTGTGTTTTTGTTACATCACTCTCAACCATTATAACTCTTTGAGATGTTTGTTGTTGAGAAATCATACCCTGAATATCAGCCAACTGACCACCTCTTGCAAACTTTTCTCCACTATTAAGAAGTCCACCATCAGCGAACTTAACTCCGTTTCCATTGTAGGAGTTTATAGCAGAAAGAACAGGCTTGAACATAGATGTTGAACGCTTGTTTATAATAGCTTCTCCACCTTCTGCTTCGTGTATTCTACCACCAACTGCAAACTTTACACCACCGTTAGCGTGAGAGTTACCTCTAAACATACCTCCGTTAGTAAGACCACCATTAGCAAACTTACCACCCTCTGTTACAGTGTTAGAATCTCCACCACCACTTGCACCAAACATAGATAATACAGAAACTAAAACACCTAAAGTTGCAGCCATAGCAGCTATATTAGCAGGAAAAGGAAGTTTAGCTTGTGCAGTAGTACCCTCTGCTGCATTTGCACCTGCCTTAGCTAAAGATGTTACGGTATCTGCCTCATCTGCTTTGCTTTTTAGTATAGTCTGTAATCTTTCTATATTTTTAGCAACAGCAGCAGCCTGAGATAGCTTAGTACCTATCTTTGTTAGGATATGGTTTTCTCCCATAATATTACCAAGCTCAGACATAGCAGAACCTAAATCATCAACAGCTTGTATTCTTTCTTGATTTGCTTGTTTTTCTAATTCTATTGCATCTATGTCTAATTGCCTTTGAGCATTTTGATTTTCTAAATACGCTTGGAAATCTTGTGCAATCAACTCTCCCTTCTGACCTAAGAACCACGTTTCTAAATCAAGCAATGCTTGTTTGTGTTGAAGTTTTGTCATAAGCTCATTAGCGAAGTCCTCGTCAATTTGAAGTTTTTTGTCTATCTTCTCTTGTTTTAAAGCATCTAGTTTTAGCTTGTTAGTTTCTTTTAAAAGTTTATCACGCTTTTTCTGTATTTTTAAATCCTCTTTAAGACCATCTTCTCCCATCTTCATATTAAGGAGTTTCATAGTTTCAAGATGTTTTATTTCTTCTTCTAACTGAAGTATGTTTCTATCACTTTCAAACTTGTATGATTTATTACCTATATCAAGCAATGCCTTAGAGTGTCTTTTAGCTTCTTTTTCTATTTTAGCAGTAATACCTTCTATGTTAGGGTCTTTTTTATCTTCTTTTTTTGGCAATCGAAATATGCTTGAACCAATACTCATTTGTTTTTGCAATGATTCAGAAATCTTACTTGTCTTATCTTCGTAGAAACCTGCTTCTATTGCTGCTGCAAAATCATCAAGTGTCATACCTTCTGCTAATAGCATATCTCTTAATCTTGCTGCTCTTTGTTTTTCATAATCTTCTTGAGATATTTGGCTTATATCAGTAGTAAAGTCAGTATTTTTTTGTAAAAACTCTATCGCCCTTCTAGCGTTTGCAACTTCATCGGTAACATCTTCATATTGTGTAATAAGCCTGTTGTTTCGCATTTCTAAAGGAGATACACCTTCGGTAAACTCATCTAAAAGTAAGTTTGCTTGAACAGCTTGGTCTAAATAATCTTTAGACAGTTGTTGAAAGCTATCCTGTAACATTCTGTCTTTCATCTTAATAATAAGATTGTCAGTAGATGTTATTATATCTTCTAATGTTGATTTTTCTGAAAGTAAAGTTTGATTATATTCCTTGTTTATCTTATTGACATTTGCAAGTTGTAATCTATATCTTTTACGCTTTTCGTTATATATTGCTTGACCTTGAGCTGTTTTGTTTAAAAGTTTTCCCTCATCATCAAGAAGCTGATTTAATTTTCTTTTAGAATTTGCTAGTGCAGTTGTTTGCTGAACAGCATTTTCCATATCTTCTCGACCTTCTTTTTGAGCTTTGTTTAATCTTTCTTGTGCTGTAACAACATCATAAATTGCAGATTTTCCTTCAAGAAGTTTTAAGGCAAGTTGTCCTAATGCAACAACTACAAGACCTATACCTGTTGAAGCAATAGCAGCCTTTAATCCTTTTAAAGAAGCTGACATTAGAGCAACAGCTTTTGAGCCACCTGTTGCAGCAGGTATAAATATAAATCTTAGAATTTTTGACAAAGCTAAAGTAACAAGAGAAGAAGCCTTAACTCCAATAGTGTATATTGCAAATGTCTTTACTAAAAATGCTAATGTTTTTGCTACATTAGATATTCTTTTTACACTTTCTTTACTTGCTAAATTATTAAAGAACTTAGCCAAAGAATCAAATCCTTTTTGTAGTTTATCTCCAAACAAATCAACTAAAACAATCTTCAGTCCGTCTGTCGCTGACTTAAAACGAAGCATAGCACCTTGTAAGCTATCTCCTACAATTTTAGCCATAGCTTCTGCTGCACCCTCAGAGTTTCTTAGCTGCTCTGTTAGGATAGCTACATTGTCTGCACTATCTAACATTCTACCAAAAGCAGCAGCAGTTCTTTTATCTGTAATCCCTAAAACATCAGAAAGAGCAATACCTGAATCTTTC
>Ga0181407_1000273_pt1 | contig 17449 bp, 32 predicted proteins | sample 30SPOviralmetaG_FD_130136 | JGI IMG/M metagenome (GOLD analysis project Ga0181407, IMG submission 130136) | Marine viral communities from the oligotrophic San Pedro Time Series (SPOT) site, San Pedro Channel, CA, USA - 30 SPOT_SRF_2012-01-26 | ecosystem: Environmental > Aquatic > Marine > Strait...
CACCTTCGTAGATGGATCTTTAGACCATCCAGCGAAGTGACTCGCCACAACTAGAAAGCGTTGGTCCCAATGCTTTGGAGCCTTCGGTGCTCGTAAGTTATCCATGATTTTTATTTAGAATTAAGAGAGAAACCACAAGCGGAATGCTGTGTTGGAAATCGCCGCTGGTATTGGTATTGCCGCTGTAGGCGCCTTGTGGCGGATGGCCTTCGAGCAAGGCAAGATGCAGCGCGGTATGGAAGCAATACTGAAAGAAGTTCAGCTACTGAGAATTGATATTGGTCAAGACATCAATGCGCTTGATTCCAGATTGCAGGATCACGAAGAACGAATTCGTCAGCTAGAGATCGACACTCACTAGATCGATCTGGCAAAGGCGATTACGCACAGCCAGCTCTTCCTTGGAGATACCCCAGCGATCTAACGCTCGTCCGATTGATCGACGGAGTTCGACCGAGGCTTCTTCTGATTGCAGAATCTCTTGACACTCGATGAGAAGAGCGCAAGAGGGTTCAGTGCATTCGTTTAAGACGCTCTCAATGCTCATTAGTCAGCGCCAGATCCGACTGATAATTCTTCGGTGGAGTCACCTGGGCGCCAGCTTGATCCCCAGATATTTCTGCATGCAGAGTTCAACTCATCTGTACTCATGCCCCATTTATCGAGGCAGGCCAGAAGGTCGCGCTTGATGTCGTATGCACCAGGGAAGCCGTTGTACCGAACGAAGAGCCGTCCTGCGTTAGTGAGTGAGAGCGTGTCGGGAATTCTCTGCACGAGCAATGAGTCAACGATGGCCCGATCGCATTGATAAAGCGGATGGTTTTGGATTGCCTCAGTCAATTTGGCCTCTCGTGGTCGTCAAATAGTAAGAAAGATCTTGCTTGAAGCAAGCCTGATTCGGGTTAATGCCTTGCATTGAGCAGTGGCATTCGCTCAGATCCATTGCGCTGCAGTGGCTTTGAGCTTTGCAAAGATGCCGCAACCTGGCCATTTAGCTCGACACCGGTAGATCGCTTGCTATGACAGGGTTCCTTTCGGGTGTCGCGTAGTGTTGTGCTCCTCCCACCTTCTGTCAGAAAATTCCTCTCCCTCTTGATTTCGTCGGACAATCAAGAAAACCGCGTTTAATTGTGTGATGAGTCTAGCGAAATGAGTGACTAGCACAAGGTTGGTGAAGAGCAGAAGAAGAGGGTTGTTTTTGAATTTAATTTCCTGGAGAAAGGTTGGAGGAGCCGAACACCTAGTGGCACTTGATGAGACTCATGTGCAGCACATAGATAAAGCGGTGTTCAGATCAAAAAGGAGCAGGTGATAAGAACAGCAGGCAAATAAAAAAGCCACTCCCGGCAAGGGAATGGCATGAGTCTTATGTGAGTCCTGTCTCGCGACAGTCTCAAAGTCACCAGTTACGAGACATCGGAGCAGCAGATCCCATGCTCTGTGTGTAGAGCGGATCGCTCGTCAGCCACATGTTGAGCACCTTGCCTTTGACCTTGACCCTTTTCTTGGAGAAGCCTTTCTTCTTCAGGCAGTCAGAGATGTGCCGAGCCATCGACTTCTCCTCTTTGAGGGGGATCTCTAGCCACTGGAACAGGTCAGCCATCAACCAGTAGCGCTGCTCATGGTGACTGCCGGAGTACTTGGTCGTCATCACCAGATCGAGCTGATACTCCAAAGGACTATCTGATTGGAAAGTTTCCATGTAGTCCTTCATGAAAGACAGCTCGTAGCTGGTGAAGGTATGGATGGGGTTGTCTAGATAGGTCTGATAAGCAGACGTCCAGATCTTGTCCCGGTCTTCCTTGAGACGGTCCAGGTCAATGATTCGAATGTTGGGGTTCTCCTTCGAGGCGACCTTGCCATCAACAACGATCGGCATGAAGCGACGGTTGCCGGTTGGGTCGACCAGGAAGTCACTGCTGTTGGTTGCACCTGCAAGTACGAAGGAGCGCATGAAGTTCCGTTCGTTCTCGTATTTCTTTGCTGATCGGTCAACGCCGCAGCTGACGATGTTCTTTAGTTCCTCTGTGTATTGGCGACGGAAATACCGTTCGCACTCATCCATTACGACAATCCAGCCAGCATGTAAGACATGAGGCTTGTCCTTGATGTAGTTGATGCCCTGCTGGACTGTGCTGACCCACGGGTGATTGCCGGGTGAGTCAGCTGCAGGTGGAGATAAGTATTGGAAGAAGGTTGTCTTACCAGAGTTTTGCGAGCCGATGAGGATTGGCATCCAGTCATGGACGCAGCCTGGCTCCAGTACTCGAGCAACGGCCCCCACTAGGAACCGCTTCATGATCACGTCAGCCAGCAGATTGCCGCATGGCATTCGTGGATTGGTTAGCTCGTCATTCCTGAGCCCCAGCAGTTCCGATGCAATGCGATCGAAGTAATTGCAGGTCTGCCCCTTGAGAGCGCACTTTTCTAGATAGGCAGTAACAGGGTGATAGGCGTTCTCCCTGCCAACAATGAGAGCAGTGTCATAGGTCAACGTCTTGGGGTAGACCTGACCGGCGCCATTGCTGATGCGGACATAAGCAGTAGATGCGTCGTCAACTTTGATTGGCTTCTCTACTGATCCGTATTCGAGGTCTTGCGACATGGAGTTAAGTCGCAGGCCTGGATAAAGGCGTTGCAGTCTGGTCTTGATATCGACGACAACTTGTACCTCGCCTTCTCCGCGAGGTCTGCCCCGCCCTGCTCTGACTCGAGGGACGTCATTGCCCTGGTCGGGAAAGTTATCGACATCACCGAAACCGTCACCGCCTTCTTCTTCTGGCTCATCGGCTTCGATGATTGGTTCAGTCGCTGGCGCTCTTTCGATGACGGCAATGTTTGTCCATGGCCTTTCTTGATCGAAGAGTCCTTGAGTTGCTTCAACTTGGACCGGTGCTGGTCCGTCGTACCAGAAGTCATCCTCTGGATCACCAATGAAGTCATGGTGGTCGTAGCCCAGGGCGCTTCCGTAAAAGCTGGAAGAGCTGTCGCTTGACTGCCTCAATTCAGCAGGCAATCGTGACCGCCAGTTTGGGTCGTCGTTGGTTGCGTGGAAGAACAAAGTCCCCAGCCCAGAACCTCTAAAACCGTTAAAGAATTTCTCAGTCGTTTGCTTTGAGTTCTTGCCTTTGCCGTGATGACCACGTGATGCCCAGTCACTCCATGCTGAGAACAGTGCGGAACCAGCTGTTGCTACTGAAGCTGTGATCCGCATGAATCGATCCCGGTCGCCATCAACCGTTGGCTCGAGCACCTGCTCAAGGACAAACACTGCTTGATCAATTGATTGCTGGTCGATCGTGTCCGTAGATACAGCCGCCCTGGCAATCATTTTGCGTGCGTGTTCTTCCGCATCGTCAAGAATTGAGTCAGGTAGTTGAGCCTCTGGCTGCCACAAAATATGCTCTGTTGGATCGCTGCCATAGAAGATTCGGCAGGGGTCAGAACAGCTCTTATCACTGCCGAGTGACCTGATCAAAAGGGTGACGACACCTCGATAGACCGTTGGATTATGGATGCGATGAGGCAGCCTGAAGACCACACGGAACCGATCTTCAGGCATCTGCCCATGACGAGAGCTGGTGTATGCCCATGCAGCACTTGCCGCTAGTGGATGCTGCAGGAAGTCGTCAATCGAAAGTCCATGATCGATATCCACAACAGCCAGATCGCTGTAATCGAAGGCTGCGCTTGACCTGTGGCCGGATGTCATGTGTACCGGAATAAACGCCATGCCAGTACCGACCCAGTCTTTTAGTACGCTGAGCTCAGTATTTCTCGGCTCCCAGTCCCTGCCCCATGAATCGTCGAAGGGCATCTTGCTGTGTTTTTTCTGGTAACAAGTAGGGTGAACCATGTAGCAAGGGCTACCGTTTAGGTCTAGCATTCAAACTGAGTGACACGTCACACAAGTCTGGCACCTTTTGATTGCCGAGCAACCCCTCTGAGCTTATGCGGTTTTGGCTTACCACCCAAAAACATTCCAAATCGGGAACATTGGGGGTAGGCAATCACTAGACACCGATAGTAAAATTTAAAAACGATCCCCACTTCCATGCCGAATACAGAGATTGAGCTCCCGAGAGCACCTAGCGACTCGTTTGATCAAGACACCATCAACGGTCGCTTTGTAAATGCACTCAATACCGCACTAGTTTCGAATCGGTATTCACAGCGCAAGCTTTGCGCACATATTGGCGTGACGATTGGCACGATGACCAAGTACATGCGTGGTGCAATCAACCCGCTCAAGGTCGGGACAGAAGTGCAAGAGAAATTGGCAGAAGCTTTGGGAGTTAACCTCCCATCGTTAATCGCGTACTACAGGACTGGCGAATACGCTTCGCACATAACCCGAGAAGATGTGACTTCTTGGATCAGGTCTGAAGGGGCTCAAGAGGATATTCCTTTCATTCTTGACGCGACTTCCAGCGTGTTCAAGAGTGGGCTTGATCACCAAAGCAAAGAGCCAGCTGCTGAAAAGTACGACTGGCCAGCTGAAGTTCTCGCGAATCGAAAGATCAGCGTAGCTATGCAAGAGCGTCTTGGACTAGACGAGGCAGTAATGAAGCAGCTCGCTGCAGGTCGGTTCGAGACATCAACAGTCGAAGCATTTGCGATGCTGCTAAATCGTGACACTGCTGAAGTGGAAGATGCATTCAACAGCAGGTCCCCTATTGCGGGTGTCCTTTAAGTTAGAGAAATCGTGATTGATCCACTCATCGACGAGTGATATTGACAGTTGTAGTAATAAGTTTTCGGTGAACTATAGACCCATGGCCTGTAACGTAGAACTCCAGAGTCGGTTCCATTGTTGTCGTGGTCGCCAATGCTGGAATACTTTGCTGTGCTCCCAGCGCCAGTTGTTTGCGTGGATTTAATCCATAGTGGATGACCCGGAGCATTCACCGTAAGGATCAATTCTTGATTACTAATCAAGGTGATGGATGGGTTTGGCTCATCGGTTAAGCCTTCGCCTGTGAATAGATACGCACCAGAATCGCTGTTGGTCACGGTGTATCTCTTGGCATTGGTTGGACCAACTTCTCCATTGACGATCCAGTCTTGTTCACCGCGACAACGCAGCTTGGCTTCTGCGTATTGACCGGTGAGTTGGGCTCCATTGGCCGACTTGACATCGAATGCATAGGCCATTGAAGCCACCTCTAGGGTGCCAGTTCCTATGTTGACGAGCTGTATTTCGCTGTTAAGGGCGTATTCATTTGGGACAAAATTATCTAAGGTTGAATCAGGCAGATAGGCAATGTAATGTTGATTTGCAGGTACTTCAACTTCAACGATGTTGTTTTGATCGGATGGGTTAATAATGAACAGGGAATTTGCATATCGAGTCTTTGGATTGGGATCAACGTATGCAAACGTGCCATCAGGCCGATTCCCGTAGAGCTTATTGTTCCTTGCGTCGTAGAACGTGGGTAGAAAGTTATTAGGCACTTATTGATAGGGATTAAGTTATGGATATTCTAAATTTCTAACTCGCGTCAGCTTGTTTATCGAGCTCTTCCTGGTGCTCGATTTCTTTGAGCTCTTTGTAGCGACGAACTTTTTGCAGCCACTTGGTTTGGAAGCGAGATAGCTCGTCTCCTTGGAACAAGAATGACTGATCGATCTCAGGAGTGGAAACGAGGATCTGTGCGCAGTCCACTTTCAGTCCCAAAGTTTCCTCTACCGCGAGGGCATAGGCACCGAGCTGCAGACCGCATTTGTTCAGCTTGCTCCAACCAGTGAAGTTGTTTCTGGTTGTCGGATCGTTCTTCTGAGGGAAGTATCGACAATAGGGTTGATTGCTAGTTTTAAAATCGCCCAGGATTACGACATCATTTCGGACACCGACTAAATCAGGACATCCGCAGAATCCGAATTCATGTGACCAGACTCTGGAGATGCCATCTTTACCTGTGCAGAAATTCCACTCTGGCTTAAGAGGTTTCTCGGACCAGACAAAGTAATCGTACTTGTCTAAGTGCTGAGATAATCCGCGCCAGAATGGCAGATAGTCTTCCGGTAGATCGCCAACAGGCTGGCCTCGGATGTAACGCTCGCAAGCCGCATGGATAGCAGTGCCTCTGGCTGCTGCCTTCTCTTTGCCGCCTGGATTCTTTAGTCCCCAGTTGTGCAGCATTTTCTTTGAATGCTCACTGGCGGTCTTGCCCAGGATTGTGGTTACTGACGGATATACCTTGCCCGGTTTATCTGTTGTGTAATGCCTTGCGCCATCAACTTCAAACCTCGTCGGTTCATCCATACAAGCCGAGGCTTTTTATGAATGTAACGATTTTGTTGCGTTGACTTTAAGGCTGTCTAAGGGTGAGTCAAAAGGAACTGGAACTATGACTCAAGTTCAGATGGTGCGTTGTCTGGCCGTTCCCATGGATCGTTGAAGTTTGCCAAGGCATCAGCCAGTACATCGCGCCCTTCTTGCTCACTTCTGTAAGCGTTTAATTCTTCAAGCAGTCGTCTTGCTAGCAATGTTGCTCCTTTCATGAGCTCTTCTAGACCGATATCTTCTTTGTCTAAACGCTTGGCAAGTACAGGCCCAAGGACAGAAACGTAGGCCGAAACGAAAGCATCAGGGATGTAGCCGTTAAGGGAGGCACCGTTATTAGTAAATCCCTGCATTAATTGATTGAGCGCATGGAGCTGCTCGCAAGTCTGCTGTTGGTAGATGACTACTTGACGCAGTTGGATATTGGTGTTCTTTAGTTCACTAAGGATTTGCTTGTTGGTCTCGAACAGGGTCAGGTTCTGATCCAGTGTCATGGAGAAGAAATCCATTAAAAACTCTGACTAGAGACAACGCAGCCTTGTCAATCGAATCAAGATGATTCCATGCAGTAGACACTGGTTCGTGGCCATATGTGTCCAACAGGTTTCGAACGTCTTCTTTGGTTGAGGCACGTTTCAGTGCCGCGAGAAGCAGTTCTTGACTCGGTCTCAATGACGATGACTTTAGATTCTTCAATGTACTCAAAAAAGCTGATCGTCTGATTCGCTACTAATTGATGCAGTGCTTCGATATCGTTTTCGCTGATTGATGACTCAGTTTCTTGCACCAAGTAGAAGTTACTCGTTGCTGTTTTTAAGAAGGGTTTGCCTTTCAAGGCACGCAGAAAATTCCCTTGGTGAATGCTTGGGGTCATCGTCGCTAGTTTGATAGTAGAAATGTAAAAGAATAAGATGCATCATCCTGAGGCCGCGACCGAAAATGTCATCGAGCCGACCGTAGGCGAGCAATTAAGACTGGCTGAATTCAACAAAAAGATTGAAAAGCTCGATCGACAAGAGCTTTTAGAAATTACCCAGATGCTGGCCAAGCAGGCCTTGGTAACTCATCCTTCAGTAATTAGATACCTGGCTCATGAAGCGGCCAGGAACCTAACTGGTGGAGGCTTGAAAGACTGGAGTCAAGAAGCTACGCAGATCAAGCAGACTTTGACTGATAGGTCTTTCGATTAAGGCAGAACCTCCTATTAATGGGTCAATAATAGGCGAAAAGCTCAGCATTGACGGGACGTTTGGAGGAATCTCGCTCGTTTTTATGACTAAGAAACATTACAGTTCATGTCCTCTGTCCACTGTGGTGCCTGATGATGTGCTATCTGAAATTTGATAAGACTGCGTTTGCCATCGTCTGTCATTAGTGGACGGCAGCTTTCGTCTACGTGTACAACTCCCTGATACAGGCCAGTCCGGCACTCGACGTTTTTAGTGCATTGATGGCATTGATGGCCATAACATGGTTTTTGCCGTCTTCTGTCCGGCGCTAGCTTCAGATTGTGGAAAATCTGCTGAGTAAGTGTGCAGAATGTGTAGTGCTTATTCCAGAAATATCCAAGGCAATCCGTCACCATCTCTGACTGAGTAAGCCCGAAGAAACTGGCGTACTGCTTGAGCGCCTTGTGTTGTTTGCGCGTCATGGTGACTGTCACCCTGACAATGTCGTCGTCGTGCATAACTCAGCTTGCGACCTCGTCTTGCAATTGTGCCAAGCCTTTTGGCGCTTGGGTCATGGGGTGAACCTGATCAAGAGTGTTTATAGGTAGAGGTGTCCAGCCACATGCGAATTATTTCATTCACTTGCAACTTGTCAGACAGCTGCTAGTTCTTCTGCGTCTTCCGGGCGTAACGGGATTTCTGCGTTGACTTTGTTTTGAGGTTGGTGCATGTCTATGTACTGCTGAACTTGCGGATCCATCTCCCAGCCGCCTTTGTAGAACCCAGTCCGGCAGGCAGTGGAGTGATTGCAAGCGAAGCAAGGGAAGCCATAGCAGTCCTTCTCGAGTCTTTTGTCTCGGACGACCTTCTTAAATTCGAAGAGAGCGGAGATAAACCCACAGCTCCTCGAATGCTTATGAATGTGGTGCCTGCTGGCCTCGTAAAGCACTTCGGACATCGTCATACCGAAGGCATTCGCGTAGTCCTTGAGGACTGCATGGTCGTGATCCGACATAGATACTTGAACCTTTTTCATGTGTGGCTGTGTGGTTGTGTGGTTGTGTGTCCTGCAATTTAGTGCGCCTGGTCGTGCATGGCAACAAAAAAGCGCCCTGAGGCGCTCTTTCGTTATGCAAGATAATTATTCAGTTATTACCAGTCTTCGCTCATTCCGGTAGTTGCGACCTCGTGGTCAGCACCTAACTCGTCTCGCCGTGACGGTGGCAGGCCAGAGGTCTTGCCTCCATCCGGCTTGCCATCGAAAGGATCAGCGCCTTCGTACAGAGCTGGAAGCCAGATCCTGTCTTTTGCGTCTGCCCATTTCTTTTCGAATGAAGCAGATGGCACCTTAAGAACAGGAGCTAACGAATAGGTCGTCTCGATTTTCTCTCCTTTCCGCTTTGCGGTCAGGGTGAAATTGGCGACACCTGATGGGAGGAACACGTAGTCCTCCATGTCAAGTATGTCTTCGAGCAGTGCGCGGACTTTCTTTTGCAGGATGGTGACACAAGCGAAATCCTTGCGGTCTGGGAAGAAAGCAACGAATGACAGGAACTTCTTAGGCCTGTCTTTGTCCTTGCCTTCTTTGATTAGATCGTCCAGCTCTTTGCCGGATGCGTTCTTGGCTGCCCAGGTCAGGCCAATGTCAGAGGCGTAGTCATTTGGATACTTCGCAAAGCGACGGATCCGTCCATCGGCAGTGAAGTACTGGAAGCCCTGGACAACGTGTCCCGACTCGAACTGGCCGCAAGGTCTAAATGAGATGGATTGACCATCGTCCAGATTCTTGGTGTCGAACTGAAAATATTTTGGATTGGGTTCGCTCTTGCCGCCAGGGGCTGCATCGGATTCGCGCTTGTAATCGTCAGGAAAGAATCCCATTAGTTGCTCCAGTCGGTGGACATGTCGGATGAGCCGTTGAATGACTCGGCGTCGTAGCCAGAGGCGCTAGTGCCTGCAGCTGGGTCGCCTTGGCTCTTTGGCTTGCTGTGAACTCGAAGCGATCTGCACTTCAGTTCCAGGTAAGGGTTGCCTTCTTTGTTCTTGCGCTGCTCGAGGCAACCGTGGACAGAAACAAGAGCACCTTTGGGAGCTTTGGTGAGTTTCTCCATGACGAAGCCGAAGCCTCGCAGTCGAAACCAGTCAGTGATTTCTTCGTTGTTCTGGTAGCGGTTAACGGCTAGAGAACGAGAGACACTTTTCTGTGTTGGTGATGGCTTGGCTTCACTTGAAAGCCTCCCCACTACAACTGTCTCGTTGATGAATTGTTTTTCAAATGCATCGCAGAACATGCTTACGTAAAGCACGCTTGATCCAGAGGGATCGTTGAGAATTAGATCGCCTGAGACGATTAATTGTGATCCGCTTGCCTTGGTTGCAAATGCTGCTGCTGCTGCCGAGCCATTGCGGACTCGAAGCAGAAGGTTTACAGGTTCAGTGCCGGTAGTGTTCGCATAGCACTCAAGGACCTCTTTGCCGTTAGCGACAACAGGTCCAGGAGCTGAGCCCAAGGCAACGGCGATTGTGCTGTAAGCCAATGTGTCGTTGCATGACGAGCACAACTTATCGACTGGCGTTCACTGTGCAAGATGAGTTGCGCTGTGTGCATATTCTTTTAACCATTGTGGTAAGGAAGGTATCTTTTCTGCTGTTTGCGGCATCACAAGAATGACTACATGCCCGTGATCCGTTTGTATCCGAAGGGGTCCGCCGTCGAAAGCAGATAAGACTACCGATTCTTCTGCAGTCGACAGTCCTCTTAAGGCACGCTCGATGTAGCGAGATTCGTATCTGCCAGCAGTAGCACTCACCTCTGGCTCCAGAGACCAGCGATCGACGCAAGCCTTGACAGCGGAAGCCAGCGGTGGGAAGTCAGAGATGCTCTTGTTGACGATGAACTCTTTCTTCTCACTGGTGGTCTTACGAAAGGTTGTTACGACAGCGTTGTTGCCCTCAACTGTGAGTTGACGCTCTGCTGTCTTGATGCCGCGACAGGACTTAATTAGTTCAGGGTCTGGAAGAAGTCTCACGGTTTCGTCGACCGTGGCTGATGCGTCAAACGCCAGGCAGGCAATCTTTCCTTTGTCTGTTGAGCTGACGTATGCGCCACCCCCTGGTGCCGGTGAAATTTCTACTGCCTGATAAGGGGCGTACTTGCCGGTGAACTCAGCTGCGATGGCTACTAGAGCAGAGTTGATTTGCAGCATCGTGAGAACTGTCGCTCATATTGATTGATCCGCTTAAGTTAGTAAGCCTGTCAACCCATCGCCAAATGTATGGCATTCGACACTGTTGGAGCCTTGCATTCGCATACTCCAGTTCGTCGTCTGCAATGCATGGACGCCACTTAATATCCAGTGGCTCACGGGTATCCACGCGAACAAGTATGGCTTTTCTCTTGGGCATATTTGTGTCTTCAGGCATTACAGACTAGTCTCCATATTTGGGTACGTAATCCATTAATTGTTCAGACGAAATAGAATCAGTGAAACTCCGCAATAGGGAAATGCGCGATGAGTTTTTGATTCTTTTTTGCGTCTTTTCTATTCCTCTTGTTGCCCTCAGCATCGGTGGGCTTGTAGCTGTGTTTCTTGACGCTGACGATTACGAGTTCAGCGACAGCTTCGAAGACCTCCCCAGTGTCTTGAGCCGTGACTTTTACCTGAATCTGCTCCGGCTCCTTGGGATTGGTGATCTCAAGTAGCTGAGCTGTTGAGCCATGATGCTTACTTTCATGGCAAAAGACCCCGGAAAAGTTAAACACTGGGTAGGCAAACTTAGGCATTGAGATTTAGCGAGGTGAATAATCGTGATTGATTTTGCTGTAGGTATCGTCAAAAATCTGACGCCAAAGCCACAAGGGGCCTTGGACGCCTTTGATCTCGATGATTGAATCAGAAGGCCATGGCAAAGAATTCAGCCATTCCCACTTGTTAATGACCCAATCATGATTACCTTGAAGTGAAAGAGGCGTAGATTGGCCGACCTGCTTTGTAGTAGAGCCTGAAGCCAATCGTGTTGGCTTGACTGATTGCAGCGATCTCCTTAAGTGCGGTTTTGTCTGCTTGGAGCTGATGAGGCGAGAGCCCTGTGTCAGGGTCGTAGATGATGATCGCGTCTTGCATGTTGTGATTGACATGTCTTGCAAAGTGTAAGGTGGCGAATGGGGCGTGTCTAGTCAGTGCAGTTCGAAAGCAATTACAAAATTGCGATCGGCCTGTGAGCACAATGGGTTGCCGTTGCCGCAGCCAATGCATTGTGTTCTTTGGTCTTTCGGAACGCCGTCAAGCTGGTGCTCGCAGCGTTTGAACTGAACGCCATGGCTAGTAAATGACTCAGGCTTCCCTTGAGTGATGCAGCACACGGGCAAACCCTGCTTGAACCGCTTCGCTGCTATTGCTTCTGATTCAACAGAGACGTTGATCGTGAAGCCCGACTTGTTTGCCCACCGTATAGAGAGCAGGTTTTGTGCGGTAAGTACGTGGTGTGTGTACGTCCAGGCATGGGATAAATGCTGAACAGCCGCTATTAATTTGTTGAGCAAAGGCTTATCAATGACATTGTTGATATGCCATAAATCGCCACCGACGTTGTGGCGAAACATATTGCCTGGCCTGATAGCGGAGACTTGCTTGATGAAGTGATCTGGAGATGTTCCTCTGTCACCATTGGTGACTTTGTCTCCATGCATCCGTGTGTAGTAGCCCTTGTGTGCATAGCAATCATTCCATGCTCCACAGGATCTAGGGCAGCTTTCCCAGCTGGTTGTTGATACGGCGATTGGTCCGGTTTTACTATTACCAGAGTCAAGCTTTAGATGAGAATTCAAAATGCACCGTTGAAAGTTGGCACAAAAAAACCCCACCTTTCGGCGGGGCTTTTATCTCAGGATCCGAGCTCTTGAGGCGACGAGTATTCGATGTCTAATATCTTTTGCTTCTTGAGCTTGTCGATCAACGTATAAATCAGATGGTGGATCCGCACGTAGCGCTCCACGTTGTAGTTGTGCGTATCTTTGAAAGCGTTGAATTGTTGTTGGATGTTGCCTTTCTCCTCCTCCAGGGCGATAACCCTGGCTTCCAATTTGCTGATGCGTGTATTTTCATGTGACATCAGAAACCTCCTAGCGAATTAAACGTTTGATTCAGTCGTTCTGGTTGCTTGAACAGGGTGGCCCTTTCCTGACTGCTTCTTGGCTTAAGGAGTAGTGCGCGTTGCCTGTACTCCTCAAGCAGCTTGTGGATCTGAGGGGTGGTGTAACGACGCTCTGATCTTTGAAGAATGCGCATAGTAAAAACCTTTCTCAAGGCAAGTTAGTTTTGATGGGTCATTGGACTTAAGTGCTACAAGAGCTTTGTATTTCGCACGAGCGATCATTTCTTGTGTACTGACATTGGTAGATTCCAGCCTCATTGTTCTGAATTGCGATATGAAATACCTCGATACGTAAAAGTAGGCTGACGCTTTGCATAAACATGTTTCACATGCGAGTTAAGAAGTTCTGTCGACTCTTTCTTTGTCCAGCCGTATTGGCTTAGCTTGCCGTGAAGTTGCTGTGCCAGCCGTGAATACTTTGTGACAGATGCGTTGAACTCTTGCATGAGCGAAGCAACTGATTCGTCCTGTAGGGCAATGCTCTTGTTGTAGTCCTTGGACTGTGTCTGATTGGAAATTGATGTTGTCATGATGTTTGTTGTGGAGTGTATGCGGAGCAATCGGCTGCTTCTTCTGACCGATACTCAGGAATTCCGACAGAGCATTGATTGCCCGTCGAGTGCATGCATGTACTGCAGGCAATGCTTTGCTTGGCATTCATAGATACCCAGCCATCACGAGTTGTGATTCCACTGATAAATGCATTCAACTTCTTCTCGGTTATGAGGAGATAGTCGAGAAAGTCCGAGTCGACTTCTTTAGTAGTGGATCGATGTTTGCAGTATTGACACTCAAGGCGTCGACGCCTGCAAAACTCACCATTAAGGAGTGCGTTCCTGGACTCGATGACGTAGGTCTGATTTGTTCCGCAGACTGGACAGGTTCGTTTGTGACTGTTCTCCTGGTCTGTGAACTGACTTCGCTGCATTAGGCCAGGGCGTGAACAAGATGGTTGTGAGTGAGATGAAGAGGACTAGACCTCCGACGAGGAGCTCAAGCCGCTTCTGGAACAGGGTTTCCATAGAGGGTGTCGATAGGTGTGAGTCCGGTGGTGTTGCTGTGGAAGTCGCGAGAACGAATTGGCGTCAGTCCTTTTGCCGTCATGTCGATGACGTATTCGGTGTATGCCCGGTAGTGGTAGTCCTGGAGCTGTACGAAGGTTGTCATGCATAACGCGTGATTCAGAGCGCATATTGCCCACTAAAAAAGGGGGTGGCAACCCCCCATATAGTGTTTTTGCGGGTTTCTGAACGCTGTATCAGGCAAGAACTAGTGATTGGTCAATTCCTGGCGAGCATTGAGACTCAAGGAACTGCATCCAATCCCTGTTGCTTCTTGCTTTGTTGCCTTCCAGTTGAGACAGGAGAGTCTTGCCTGGATCGGCTTTGCTCACGTAGGAGTGAGAAGTGTATTGGGTGTGTGCATTTGCAAGACGCCAGAAGTTATCCGTGCGTTCTGGCAGATCACCACCGATCAATCCATAGCGGTAGATGCGCTCGAGGTTTTTGACGACCTGGCTATCGCCTTCTGGATCGTCATGAAATTCTCGAATGAGATTGCAGCCGTCAGCAATTGGCAGGGCTTCGTTTTGGAAGCGGTCTTTCATCAGCATGTAAGCCTGGCTACTGCGGACTCCTTGGTTAAGGATCTGCTCGACTTGGAAGCCGTCAGCCAAGGACCGGTGCGGAATCACCATTGATTTGTCGACGGTCTTGAGAGCCATGCCATTGGTGCAGACCAGCTCATTGCTGAACACAACCGCTTTGGTTGAAAGGCTTTCGCCGTAGTGGACGAGAAGCATGAGCCAGTGTTCAGTGCGATCGGCTCGAGCGATGTAGTGCTCGCTGTCCTCGCGTTTGATCGCCATACCTCTGAGGTCTGTCGGATCGTTTAGCTGTGTGGTGTCACCAGCCAATCGGCTTGCCATGTAAAGGGTCTTGCCCTTATTGATCGAGCCAACAACATCTAAGGAGATGCGTTTTTCAGAGTTGTCGCAGAAGCTTTGGAAGAAGTCCCCAATGGCTTGAGGGTCTTGCGGCTGCCTTCTGTTGCCGAATTGGCCGAGTGAGTCGCCGTTATCTGAACGAAGCCACAGCTTGTAGTCGTTGTAGGTGCGACCTCCAAACTCGGGGGATACGGCGTTGACGGTGAAGTTTGAGTTGACCGATTCGAGGATTTCGGTCGTGCTTGAGCCAGGAACAACGAGTGCTGCGTTGCCTTTGAAGAGCTTGCGGTCGAGAGTGATAGTCATGGTTGATTTGCTTTGATGAAGGGATCCGCGTCGGATCTGGTTTGTTTGAGTGATTCGAGAATTGAGTCGCTGATCAGCAAGTGCGAGTGGTAGTCCCTATGCCCCGCGTCATCGCCAAGTAATGGGCGGAGGCGAGTGATTCGGTCCATCGATGCGGAAGACATCAGGGCCAGGTGGACATTCGAGAGTTCGTCGAGTGCTCGCTTGAACGAGTTCTTGAGTGTCAACAACTCTTTGATGATTTGAAGTTTGTCTGGTCCGTCGTACAAAGCGTCTGCCTCGCTGATCGAGCCTTCCATGGCTGTGAAGCAGAGCTCGCTCATGTAGAGGGCCAGGGTCAAGAGCTGAATGAACTCGACCCCGTCCTTTGAGTTTTGAATGAGCTGGATGACGACGTACTGAAGATCGCAGATGCCACCGCTGTTGACGCTGGCATCTTTGAAGTTCAGCGCTGGGATCAGATCTGAGACTGGGAGCTGGATTCCGGCTCGTCCGAGCAAGTCTCGGAGCTGACTGGGACTGATGGAGTCTGGGAATAATCCGTCGTTCTGAGGCTCAGCCATTCGGGGTACTGGGGTTGGAGGCCGAGCTGTTCTCGAATGTCGTTAACTCCGTCAACGAGTGCAGGTAAACCTCTATCAATTGCTTTGGCGCGAACTTGTATTCCGTCAACGTGGACGTTGATGAATGTCGGAATTCTTGTTTCGACGTCGCCTTTTTCGTTAGCGACTTCGACGCCTCTACCATTGACGGCACTCACAGTGACAGCTCTGTCAGACAAATTAACAGCTTGAAGCACTCCGAGTGCTGTGCGGTAATGCCATTGGTTGGCATCAGCTAGCAAGTTGATTTGAAAGCCTGTTGTTTTGCTTGTCAAAAAGCTCAGAGCTAGTCGTGTTTTCTCCTTCTTACCTTGATACAGAGATGCTTCGACAAGAAAACCTTCGAGTGCTTCGACGTAGGCATCAAATGGTACGGAAGGAGTCCATTGCGCCTGCTCTTTGTAGAGCCCCATCTTGTTGAGATGGTACTGATTTAGTGACACTTGTTCAGGCTTTTTCGTGATGCCATCAGCTGCGATATTGCTGAAGCGATCGAGGGTATCGATTGGTGCTGTTGCGACTAATGAAGAACTCATGAAACGAAGGAAGCAATTGAAAACGCACCGTTGAAATGGTGCATTAAAAAAGCTCCACCTTTCGGCAGAGCTACGATTAATAAATGGAATTACTGCTCTTAGCGACTCTTTGGTCGCATCATGTATCGCCAGATTATGCTGTCCAGCTTGAGTGCCGCCATGTTCAGCAAATCGTCAAAAGGCTTATCAGAGTTGAGGATATGAGCCAGACAGCAAAGATTGAGGTTTACAGAGAGCTTAAAGCAGTGACACCTCATGATTGCGCTGTTGAAGTCCTTGCTTGATCGCTAAGTTCCTACAGTGGACTGAATCATCAATCTCGAGATGTATAGCGCTGAGCTCCCGGCAGTGACCGAAGGTACAGCCATGGTGATACCTCACGAGAAGGCAATTGTCCCTTGCTCGAACTTGATTCAGGATCTGATTCGACTGGCTTCATTCCTAAAGGAATTGCAGACGCAGTCACATCTGATTCACCTGAATTACGAAGGGTCGAACTTCATTCCAGTCCATGAGTTTCTGAAGGAGCGCTATGAGACGCATCAGGAACAGTTCGACACGATTGGTGAATTCGTGCGAGCCATGGACTTTTACATGCCGATGTGTGCGTGTGGTCTGAAGGATGAGATGCCGAAGTGTTTCAACAATGTCTCCAGCCATGACGGTAGGGACATGCTCATGACCTATCACTCAAACCTGTGCGATTTGTGTGAGATGGTCTGCGAGATCGAGCCCGTGGCAATCGAGATGAAAGCCATGGACGTGATTCATTACCTGGCCGAGCTGATGGCTGATGCCAACAAGACGACTTGGTATCTGAAGGCAACCCTCCGCTGTGGCTAAGGGAGGATGATCCGCTCTTTCTCTTTCCAGCCTTTGCGTTCTACCCATTCTTGGTAGTCAGCCCTGGCTGGAGGGGTCATGTAGCCGTAAACGCGATTCATAACATGCTTAAAAGCGTGTTCTTTATCGCTTACTTTGTCGAGTTCAAGTGCAGCCATTGCAGCACAGGCGATGTCGAGTAAGTCGTACATCGGAATTGCGACGGCATCGCAGGCTTCGGTGTTATTCAGGAGGAGTCTGTTCGCTATCTCCTAAGTTACCCAGAAGATACAAGACAAGAGAATCGATCTGGGCGTAGATGCCTTCATAGGAAAGCTTGCCTTGAATGGTTGGGGAAACATCTTTGATTTGTTGCTCGGATAGGTGGGTGTAGTTGTCTGTGAGGTAGCCCTCGATGTCTTGGATGGTCATTGGTCAATCCTCCTCTGTGTCCCAGCTTGTGACTTTGCAGCCCTCTATTGATCGAACATTTTCCTCGATCAGTGCCGCGCTGTAGCAGAAGTCGGCTTCATGGATGTCTTCGTCGACTTCAATGTGACAGACATAGGTGCGTATGGTCATTGGTCAGCCTCCAGCTGCTTGAGTTGTTCTTCGATTTGTTCGATTGA
>Ga0181407_1000274_pt1 | contig 17386 bp, 19 predicted proteins | sample 30SPOviralmetaG_FD_130136 | JGI IMG/M metagenome (GOLD analysis project Ga0181407, IMG submission 130136) | Marine viral communities from the oligotrophic San Pedro Time Series (SPOT) site, San Pedro Channel, CA, USA - 30 SPOT_SRF_2012-01-26 | ecosystem: Environmental > Aquatic > Marine > Strait...
AATACGCCAACAGAATTATTAGATGTTGCCGGTAACGTCGCTATAACAGGCGGCGGAACTCTGACCCTGGCAAATGATTTGGATGTGGTTCACGGTGGAACCGGCGTAGGCACATTTACGGATGCCGGAGTGCTCATTGGTAACGGAACCGGCAACCTGGCCGTTACAACAGCGGGAACGGCCGGCCAGTATCTAACATCTAACGGCCCTGGCGTAGATCCTACATTCCAATCTCCATCCGGCGGCGGAATTGATAACTGGGATCAATGGCGACTAACAACAAGTTATTCCAACCCATCCGGCGATCAAATCATTAACGCAAACATGGAACGATCCGACACCGACGGATTTACAGTCTTGGGATCAGGTATGACGTTTACCACCGGCGATTGGACATTCCCTGCTACTGGGTATTGGGCCGTTCACTATCAATGGATGGGTGGGACATACGGCGTCGGAGATAATTATTTCGATGGGAAAATAATTTACACCGACGATGCTTGGGCGAGTGATTCAACAGCTACATTATTTACTAGTGGACTTAATGACGGTGCAACGGAAACTGTTAGCGCTACAACTTATTTTTACATTAGCGATATTACAAACCAGCAAATACGATTTACTTCTAATGTTCATTCCGCTACTGGATCCACCAATGGCGACAGTAACGAAAATCGAACATATATGAATTTCGTTCGATTCGCAGAATAGGAAAATTTTATGATTTTTAAAACACTTACGATTTTGGGAATGTTTGCGATCGCCGGCGCTATTTTGTTTGTCAACCAAACATCAGTTACGGCCGATGAGGAACAGCTCAACGATTCCGACAATCTAATAACAGCTTTAGCGGCGTTACATCCTGGCCCCTGGTTTGGTTTTAAAGACGGGATCCAGGCATACGAAAACATCGAAATTTACGATCCTCAGTATTCACTTCCGACTAAATCAGAACTAAGCGATTTACTCAACGAAATAATCGAAGAACGAAACACCAGGGCAATTAACGACATAGTGCTCGACGGTGAACGCCAGGCGATCGAAAGCCGGCTTAAGGATGGAACGTATAGCGATTCCGACATAGTGCGTTATCTAAGGATCTTAGGCGACTTCTAAAATGCCCCTTAACAATATGCTTATAAAACATCCTGGCGGAACTGGATCTGTCATAGTTGGTGGCGCCTCGGCGCCGAGCATAATTAGACGAGCTGAGGAACGAGCACGCAAGGCGGAACAGGTACGCCGGTTAAGGGCGATCGTAGCCGCCAGGCGGCGCCAGCAACAGATTATAAGTGCTAGTGGTGGAACAGCGGCGCCAGCGCCCAGGCCACGCCCAGCGGCAGCTAAACCGACCGCAATTCCAAAACCGGCGCCAGGACTAGATATTAAAAGTTCAATTAGAACAGTTAAAACATTAGCGCCGTTTATTGTTCCTGGCGGCGCCGGTCGAACTGCTATTAAACCGGCTGCTAAACAAGTATCAACAAAACTAAGTCCGATACTAGAGCGCCAATTACGATCTGCAATTGTTTCTGGCCGCCGAACTTATCGAACGACCCCAAAAATTAGTACAACTACCAAACGTGTATTAACCGCCGCTCAAAAACGCCGAAATAAACAATTATTAGCGGCTGCTAAACGCCGAAATTTACAGGCAATCGCAATAAATAAAAAAATTGCCGCCAAACTAAAAATAAGAACTCGCCAAATCCAATCCGCAAAACTGGCGACTCAGAAAATGTCCGCAGCTCAAGCCGCCACTAAAGCCGCTAAGTTAAAAGTAATTCTTCCAGCCGTAGCAGGTGCCGCTATAACCGCCGGAACTTTAAAACAACCTGCCAAACTTCCGGCGCCTGGACTACTGCCAACAGTAAAAACACCGGCTCCAACCAGGACACCAGCGCCAGTTAAGACTCCAACGCCGACTAAAACACCGGCGCCAGTAGATCCAGGGCCAGCACCGTTCCCAGGATTTAAACCGGCTCCAACTAAAACACCGGCGCCAACCAAAACACCGGCGCCAGGTAAGACGCCGACGCCCACTAGAACACCGACGCCCACCAGGACACCGACTCCAACCAGGACACCGACTCCAACCAGGACACCGGCGCCAGGTAAGACGCCGACTCCAACCAGGACGCCAGCCCCGACCAAAACAGTAACCCCAGTAATAACACCGGCGCTCGTGAGAACTCCAACGCCAGTTATGACACCGACGCCAGTTAAGACGCCAACACCAGTTCAGACGCCGGCGCCGGTTCAAACTAAAACGCCAGTTAAAACGCCGGTTCAAACTAAAACGCCTACCGCCGTAAAAACGCCTACACCTACTAAAACGCCGACTCCAACCACAACTCCAACCCGAACAACTACGCCTAGTCGCCCAACAACCGCCCCAGGCAAAGCCCCGCCCAGGTTAGGAAAATTCCAATACACCAGGTCGGCAAAAATTCCTAAAGGTCAATTTGTCCGGCGTTTACAATGGCGGCAAGGCCAGGTTTATAAACAAATAGATCTCCAAACAGGTAAAACAAGAACGACTAAAAACCCTGTCGGATCCGGCGTGTTACCTGGAACCACGCCCCAGGAATCACTAAAAATAATTGGATTTCAAAAACGACCAGCTAAAAACCGATCGTTTGAAATGGGCAAAGTTAAAGGTTTTGTCGAAGGCCGGCGAAGAATATCTTTTGCCGTTAGTAAAAGAGGAAAATTTAACTAATGCCTAATTTTGAACAGACGCGTTTTATGCAAGGTGACATGGGCCGGCAATTAGATGATGCCCAGAATCATTCCGAAATAGCGCCCAGGAACCCAAAAACGCCACGCGATAAAGCGCTACATCGTGCCTGGTATAAAGATCCTGGATCCGCCGATATTGTCGGTGTCGATACTAAAGGGTTAACACCCACACCACCGAAACCGCCTGGAACTAAAACGCCGAAACCGCCTAAAACTCCAACATCTGTCAAAACAGATAAAGGAACCATATTTGTTAACGAAGGTAACAATGTGACATGGGCGGTAATTGGCGGCACGAAAAAAATGCGGGATGACGTCGTAAAAAACGCCCAGCATAATTTTAATAAAGGCGAACGCCAGAATTTCGACAGAGTGGTAATACAGATCGGTAAAGGCGACTCTGCATCCAGGGGGGCGGCTGGTTACTATCAGAACGCCATTAAATTCTCTAATTCCAAGCCAGTACGGGACGTTGTGAAAAAATTCCCGCCAGTAAATGACCCCCGACTTAAAGCTCATAAAAAACTAATAAACGAGTTAGCGCCAAGAGTGGACGCCGGATCTTGGCAAATACGACGAGTAAATAAAGAGGGGCGCATACGCTATTCGCGCACAGCTAAATGGCGAGCTGATTCCAAATTGTTATTTTGGAAAGAACAACCCAATATAGTTACCGCTTCGATAATCCGGCCTGATGAACTCAAACCATTAACCGATGCAGAAAGATCTCAACTAGGAGCTGCCCGCCGCCTGGTAGACGATATTGAACGGGAATTTCATTTCATAAAACTTGGTCGAAAATTTTATGATGGTGGAACTCCTACCCATGAGTTAATCCACCATTTACGAATGTCCAGGCCGTCAGAAAACTTTTCGGGACACGTTCCTCGCTACGCTGGAAAAGACAAAGATCTGGAAGAATCCACCACCGATCTGGAAACCATAGGCCGTCATAATCCCTGGATAGCAGGGCCAAAAGGCGCAACGCCTGGTAAGCTCGGCCGGCCGACTAGAAGTGGGTATTACCACAAACTCGCGGAGAACGCCGTAAAAAACAAAAAACCTAATAATGTTAAAGAAGCTCGGATGTTAGGCGGAGTTTTCGCTAAATATCAGACAACAACAGAGTTGGCCCAAGCGCTAGAAAACCAGGATCGAGCATTATTGGTTCAAGGCAAAAATAATAAAAAACTAACCGATAAACAGATCCAACTTGCTTTGGCAAAAGTTCAGAAGGAACCAAAAAAATATATCAACGCCGGCATTAAGTCGCCGCCGTTACCTGTACGCCTGGATAACCGATATAAACAAACGCTTATTGCCGAGTTAGGAAAAAACAATATCGGCGGTAAACAGGAACGTGTTGATCGTTATTTTGCAGCCCTGGATCCCCAGGGTAAAGAAACGACTAAACTTCATATGAAGGGATCCGGCCAGGCGAAAAACGCCCCTGCCGCCAAAAGGATATTGAGCACAACGCCTGGCAAAGGAATAATCGTGGAGTATCACGACGGGAAACCAAAACAAATCGGCAAATTTGAAAATCCAGTAAAACGTAATGGATTTACTAACAAAAGAAAAACCAGGTTTAACTAATGCCTAGAATATATCCAGATCACAAACAACGATTTGAAGATGAAAAAAAACAGATCCGGCAGTTCCTAAAAACTCGAATTAAAGGCGTCAAAGTTTCGCAAGGAAGGGGAACCGCTGCCGCCTGGGTAAATATAAAAGCGCCTGGTGGGTTATCTGTTGCCGAAGCCGACGGTCTAATGGCTATGGGCGTTATAGCTCGCCCTGGTGATAAATATATAGGTGTTTCACCGCAGGATACCCACAAATTTGTCAACAAAATAAACATGGTTAGTAACCCGCCCAGGCTATCCGATCGAATAAGTAAAACTCGATCCGCCCAGGCAAAACCCAAATATGAGATTCAACAAAAAATTGGCGGATCCTGGAAAAATGAATCAACCGAAACAACGCCAGATGGTAAAGAAACGCCATTAACTTTTAGCAGTAAATCAGCGGCGGAAGCTGAAATAAAAGACCTTGTATCTATGATGGATTACAACCCCGCCGATTATCGAGTTCGCCAGGTTGGTGGAGTAGTGAAACCCAACCCGAAACGCCAGGCGCCAACGATCGGAAATATTGTAGACGGTAAACAATTTGGTTTTGGCGGTAAACGAAAAAACAGGTTTAACTAATGCGAGATAAAAGTGTTGGAATAGCCCTGGCCGTAATGATGATCTTCTTTGGCCTTATATGGGCGCAAACAAACGGATTCAGCTCGCAACCCGTAGCGTCAAGTGATGTAACCGTTCAAGGCGCCGCTCCAACAGTTAACGACGATATAACCCGCGGTTACTTCCCTGGTTACGTCTGGATCGACCAGGCCGGCCCAGGGGCGTATATAGCAATTAGCACCGCCGCCGGATCCGCCGATTGGAACAAAATGGATTAGCAAAAAACCATTTACGACTATTATTAATCAGCTCGACTCAGTTATTATGCATATATGACGATCCAAGCAATTCCGAATACAATAGATATCGCAAACGCCCTGGCGCCAGCTTGTTTCGTCATAAAATCAAGCGCCAGGGCGTTTTTCGTGCCACACACAGGCGTTTGGAACCGGCGATTGGTACTCAGCTATCAAAGCACCTGGTAAACACTCTCTGATAATTCCAGATTGAGTGAAACTGCAACCAGGTAGGATAAAAACCGCCCAAGCGCCGATAGGTAGAGCTAAAGCCCCCGAAGCCGCTTATATGCGGCATACAAGCCCAAGAATCCAGGACGATCACCTGGCCGAACATACCGATCAACCCAAACAGTTTTTTCTTTTCTTTTCTTTTTGTAGGTTTTTCTTTTCTTTTCTTTATTTCCTGATTTTCGTAACAACGTGAAGAAGATCAGATGGGGCGAAAGAGGGACGATTTCGCCGTTCAATTTTGCGTAGCGACGGATTTCGTAATTGGTGTTTCACGTTCACACCAGGCGGGATGTTCTTGTTCCTGGGGATCGCAACAAGAACAATAATTACAATGCGTTATTTCTAATTCTTCACAGTTCCGACAAATCATTTTTTTTATTCCTTAACGTAATTAGATCCTGCCCTGGTGTTGGTTTGTGATCTGGCCTCAATCACATTCCAACAACAGGCTTAACACCGAACAAGAGTAAAACTTATTTTATATTTGTTCTAACGCCAATTTGCATAATGTCCCACTTTTGAGTTATTATTACCGCCTTGAACGAAATAAGCACTAAGGAATCAAATTTTGACATACGCACAACAAGAACTCGAAGCCGAATACAACGGTCGTTACGATTCAGTTCGAGAGGCTTACGCCGCTACCGCTGCCGACGCTGCTCTTATGGGTAATGACGATTACGGTCGAGCCGAAGCCGAAGATAATATTCGAGATATGGTTGCCACACTTCTTCCGACGCTTTCAGACGATAAGGTTGCGAAATTAGAAGCCTGGGTTGAAGCACAATTACCAACGCTTGCAAAGGCCATCGCAGCCCAACTCCCGAAGGATGCCGCTCTCGATGCCTACTGGAAAGAGCGAGCTGCCAAGCCTGACTTCACCTGCACGAATTGCAGGGGCGAGTTCTTCGTCCCTCACGAAGGATGCTTCCTAGATATACACGACGAGATGGTGGTGCGTTGCATCGACTGCCACGTAAAGAACTTCCAACCCTGCACCGATGAAAGGTGCTGTGCGTAATGATTAAACTGTCAGAAACTCCAGCTATTGCGGCCGACAGATACGAGACTCTCGACATACACAGGGAGCGAGCATTACCCACAGACGTAATAATCGACCGAGAGGAATTAGTGAAGCTGCTCAAGGACGTTCACCAGACCACGCGTGACTATAAGGTCGGTTACAAGCTGCACAAAGAACTTATTCAGAATATTGCAGGTACGCAGCCCGAAGGACACCCAAAGCAGGGCGAGCGATTATCAAACAAAGACCTGGCAAATTCAGCTATCACGATGGAAAAGTATTTTACTTATATAGAACGGACGGAGCTGGCAAGATCGACGGAGAAATCTTATGACTAAACCAATATCATTCCGGCGCCAACGAACTTTAATAACTTGGGCGTATTCCCGCAAGCCTGGAACAACTTGCGGGAAATGCTTTATCCGAATTATCGCCGCTAAGCCTAAACACACACAATGACTAAACCAACACCAGCCCAACGGCGCCAGGCGGGAATCCGCCAAGCTAGGCGGCAGTTAAACAACGGCGTGTCCCTGGTACGAATTGCCAGGGATCTAAAAATCACCAGGCGAACTTTATATCGCTGGATCCACAACAAATAAAATAACGCCGCCAGGGAGGAATCAAAAACCCTGTCGGCGTTATTTTGCATAACTACCAGGCATCTAGGAGTTGCCCTTAATGGTGGCCGAAGCATATAGCTGCACCGCCAAATAATAATTATGACTATTCAATTATATCCAACACGGTTATTTCCAAATTTAGGATTATCTGATAATCCATCACCAAAACGATTAAGCCGTTACGGTGCATCTAAACCAACTCAGAACATTAGATACAAAACTACTCATTATTTGTCGAGCTGCCCGCATTGTTTAAACGGTACTGTTCGCCTTGATTGGGAACCAGGCGTTAACGCACATTCGCTAACGTGCCTAATGTGCGCCTGGACCTATAACCAGGATCCCCGATCGGTTACCTATTATGTTTAAAGAGGCGTCGATCGAGAACTTAATCGGTACAGGTAATTTTCGGGATTCTGGATGCCAGTATTCCAAATCTTGTTTAAATTGCGTTTTGGAGTTTTGCCATTACGACGTATCCGCCGGTAAACAAAAACGAAACCGTTTATATAAGGAAATTATCGAATTAGATAAGTCGGGAATGTCGATTAAATATATAGCTCAACATTTCCAGAAAACTATTAAAGATATTCACCGAATCCGCCAATCCAGAGTTTACAAACGGATGGCCCAATGATTAAACGATTAAGAATTTACAAACCAACCAAAACAACCAGGCGGCGAAAAACGATCGTTTCCGTTGGGATTCCATGCCAAGAAATAAATTGTGTAACCGAAGCTACTTGCATGGCCGATATTGGTTTATTCGATAATACCTGGCGCTTTTGGAGCTGCGATTTACACGTTACAAAACTTCAAGATCTCGTTTCGGAATTGGAGTTATCACAATGAAAATCCGATGTTTATTTTATTGGTGTTTGAACAAACAACCACACACACACACCAGGCAAGGATAAATTTATTGATTGCGTTATACGCCAGAGTATCCACTAAAGATAAAAACCAGGATCCCCAATTACAGTTGGGGATCTTGCGCGCCTGGGCCGAACGCCAGGGTAGAGCCGATTATGTCGAATACGTCGATTATGCCAGCGGTAAAGATCTTAACCGCCCATCCTGGCGGCGTATGGTCGAAACCTGGCGAACTGGCGTAGTTGATACTGTCGCCGTTGTACGCCTGGATCGAGCATTTCGATCTATTGTGAGTATGCACCACACGCTCGACGAGCTGTCCGGCCGTGGAATCCGGTTTGCCGCCGCTACCCAGGACTTAGACACCCAGACGCCAGCCGGTAAACTTTTACTGAACATCCTGGCGTCAATGGCGGAATTTGAACGGGATCTAATAATCGAACGAGTTAACGAAGGAATTGCCAACGCCAGGAAAAACGGCGTTCGCCTGGGCCGGCCTAAATCCAGGCTATCGTCAAACAGGGCAAATCGTTTGCTCCAGGAAAAAATGGGCGATTACCCCGCCGCCGCCGCCGCCGCCAAAGTTTCGGAATCAACGCTACGCCGGCGGATCCGAGAATCTGGCGGCCCAATCCTAAATGAATGATTGTCAAAAACCCAGGTCTATATTTGTTCTAAGCGATCGCAGTTCAAAACCTAAATGTCATAAACAGGTGATTTAAAATGCAAAAGAAAAAACGAAAGCACAATCCGCCGCCGATCAGCATATTAAGCGAACCTACAAAATGCGCTAATTGTGGTTTTTTAAATGATCGTGGTAAAGAGGGCCAATGGTACGGGTCGAAATTTTACGGCCGGTATTGTCACCAAACCAGGCCCGATCGACCGGCGAAGGGCCGAGTTAGGCAAATTGGTTAAATGCCGTTCGTTGTAAATCCACAAAACCGCCACCCACTAACCGCCGCCGCTCAATGGATCCCTTGTGATAATTGCGATGAGTATTGGTGCTCGATTCATTGGTTGCATGTTTTTGAATGTGCTTGCCCAGGGTACGAAGAATTATTATTTCCAGAAAATATCGAAACCTGGCGAACTAACAAAAGTGTCGGATTTGATCCTTACGAAAGTTTTGAAACAAAACAATGATTGAAATAATCGCCCTGGTTTATATTTTCGGGATCTTCTTAACATTCCCAATAATCAAAAACGCCGTTAGAGCTAAATTTGTTGAGGATCTACACTCAGGAAAAATAACACCGGCCCAGGCGCCGGCCGCCCTGGTGTTAGGTTACGCCGGATCCTCGTTATTCTGGCCGTTTATAGCGCCTGTTAGAGTTATCGAGCTGATACGGGAACGGAACGCCGGCCACCCTGTTTCCAGGGCCAGGGCGAAGGCCGCCGCCAGGCGCAAGCGAAAACAACAGCGGAAATAAACATTCCCTCTAGCTGTCCGCCTGGTTCTTCGACGAGCTGCCACAAAACGATCAACGATAACGCCGTTGGTAACGGAACTCGCCTGGTGTATATCGCCCAGGCAAACAATCCAGCCGGAACAATTACTAAATAGCCCAACTCATAAAACAACAAAACGAAAACATTGTGGGGCCTAGTTAGCCCAGTTTCGTTGATAAATTGCCCGATCCCAGTTCCGATCGTCACGTTTTTTAGCTCAGGATCTTGAGCTACTTTTATTGCATCCTGGAAAAGATCGACTCTAATTTGATTATCCGCCTGGATCCGCCCAGGATCTAAACGATTTAAATTACCTTGAGTAAATGCCGCCGCCAGGAACACGCCGACAATAACCAGCAACATTCCGATCCGGTGGATTCCAGGGCGAAACAATGTAAACAATCCCGCCACAAATAATGGGAACCTGGCGACCGAAACACCGATTAAAACGACTGAATATAACCAGGGCGTTATCCTGGCCGGTTTAGGTAACTCAGGAAGTATTAACCAAAACATTAAACCGATCTGCCCGACGATTGAAGCATTTAAAGACCATAGACCAGGGCGAACGGATCCCCAGGTAGTTAGAGCTGCAACAACTTGTAACGAAGATCCAACAAGTAACCCAGTTACAAAATCGTTAATCGACCAATTCCGGCGAACATCCACAACGATAACAACTAGCGATAAAACCATAGCTCCCAAAACTATTGATTCGATTGGCCGGAACGGTGTTAGTAACGACGCCCATAAAATAAAGCCCAGGGTTGGAAACGATCGTTTTTCGATAGCCACATACAACGCCCAGGCAATAATTATGAATCCAACTACCAGGGCGGAACTCTGAAACGTGCCTACGGCCAACAATGCGCCCAAAATCGCCGGTTTGGGTTTCAATCGGTATCCGGCGACCAAACACCGTCCGCCCATTCTTGTAAATGTTGTTTAGGCGGCAGTTGGTAAACCATACCTTTTGCTTTCCTGGTTGATATTAGACCAATAGCTTTAAGGCGCTTTCCTAATTCCCTGGAATCCATTGGATCTTTTGGTTTCTCAGGAATGTTCATTTCGTTTTGTAATGTCCGAACGAATGTTCCAGGCACGATCGTTTCGTATCCATTAGAAACTAACAATGGGATTATTTCCGTTATTAACTTGATATCGAAATCTTCCCAGGACATGCCAAGTTTTTGTTGTGCGCGCTGTTCTAGTAGGTTTCGTTTATTCATTTTCATAACGTCGGCCGGATCTGCAATAGCGCCGGTGTTATAAAACGGATAAACATCGCCAATGCCAACCAGGTGTTGTACAAAACCTTTTCGGCCGTCTTTTCGATTGCCGATCAAACCATGTTTTCCGTTGGTATCTTTTATTCTCATTCGCACCGTATCGGCGCAACTTCTTAAGTGATAACCAACTTCGTAACATCGTGGATCTGTAACCATGCGGCACATAGCGTGAAGATCGGTTTGGGTTGATAAGGCGGAGTTAATAGCGTTGGGATCGTTAGACGTAAAAATGACGTTAGCGCCTCGTTTCCTGGTTTGCCGGAAAAACGCCATAAGTAATAACGAGCTGATAGCGTTTGTTCTGAACTTGGATAACACTTCTTGTACTTCGTCAATTAATACCGTTGCGTTGGTTAATTGATCCGGCATAGCTACAAGATCCGCCGGCGACATAGCTTTGGCTTCAGGAATTTTTAAACCAAAATCTTCTGGATAATAAAATATCGGCCGCCCTGCTTCCGCTTCCTGGATCCCGTAATAAGCCATAGCCGCCGATTTGCCGGATCCTCGATCACCAAACAATCCGAATACATAAGATTGAAGTAATGTTGGGATCCGCCCAGCCGGTAATTTTTTTCCGTTGGCTAGTTTTATTTCAGTAGTCAATTCACGTATCCATACATCTGTGCGACTCGATCGGCCGCCATTAGTGTTGCAATTAAACTAACTACGATCACACCGGCGAATAAACCTTGCTGGAACTTTTCGCCTGGATCTGATTCTCGATATTTTAATACTCTGGCGGCAGATCTTTCTTTAGCTTTTATTGACGCTACCCTGGTTCCCGTAACAGGCATTTTCCCTTTACCTTCCAGGGCCGACGGCGACGGTTTAATCCATAGATCCAACGGAATTGGATCATCGCCCAGGGCGTCAATAAATAACACTCTGGATCCGTTGTAAAACATTTTGTGAGAATCTGGCCATTTCATAACATCTTCGATCCACCATTTTTGATGATCCTCAATGACTAAACCGGCGGAATCTTTACGATAAACAATTACCGTTTTGGTCGCCGCTGAATCTGCATACATAGCCGTTCCAACAGTAATAACACCAGCTACCAGGACAAACACTAACGGCGCTAACGACCACCCAACTATGCCGGCGGCGGTAGTTGAAATAAACAGCGCTAAACACGCGCCGATAACTCCAAACATAATCGCCATACTTTTTCGGCGTTTATAAGCCGTAACAATAAATGTCGGCCAGGGTATTAAATTGGTATCTGGATATAGCTTTAACTCAGTCAATAGGAACCACCGTTTCAATTACTGCCGGTAACATTTCCACCGCCGGCGGATCTACCGGCCCCTGGATAACCGTAAGAATAAAAAATGTCGCCCAGGCAGCGCCGGCAATAACGATCGAAACAATAACGCCGATCATAAGCCGCCCGACTACTACATCCCGCCCAGCTCCTTCCATCTTTGCTTGGGAGGCCGCCTGGCGTTGATTCAAATTGGATAATTCCTTATATCTAGCCTCCTCAATTTGTTTCCCCTGGTATCCATGCTCGACGCCGTAACTCATATTCATTGGCGTTGGATCGTTTTCTCTAACAACGTAAATAACTTCTCTTGACCTGGCGGATTCTGTCGCCGTTTCGCTTGGCCAGATCTTCCATACCCGACCCCACCGGCGGATTAGCGCCGTTCCTTCCTGTTCTACAAATCCGCCGCCTTTATCAGGCAACATTAGACCGCCACGATTTTCCGCATTGATCCGGTATACCTGGCGGCGTTTAGTGAATAGGTATAACGGCGTTCTAAATTGTTTTGCGCCTGGATCTTTTACATAAGTTAGATAAAGCCAAAACACAACGCCCATAACTACAAACCCGCCTAAATAGGCGTATGACATTTCCATTTAAGATCCTTCACTAAAACCGGAATCGTAGCCTTTATTTTTTCGGAAAAACGAACCTAGCTTTCGCCCAGGGTTTCCAAGCATCCCGCCCAGCACCGAAGTTTTACGTTCTAATCCTTTTCCGCCTACTGAATTTTGAACGAGCATAAAAGCGATTGCTAAATGTCCCTCATATTCCATATCGTCGATCGGTAACGATTCAATCTTTACCAGGCCGTCTGCTATTTGATTCGTTAAAGAGAACGTGAGATCCGTTTGGATCTCAGGCGGAATCGTTGTAGATCCAAGCAGGTGTAACAAGTTTTCACTAGCGCCAGGCGTTAATGCTTTATCGGCTTGGGTAATTTGGCTGTGTTCATCAGATCCACTATTACCAACTTGTGTATCTAATTGTTTTAGTACCGATATTCGTTGAGAACTAACATTTCTAGCCACGTATGGCCCCTTCCTCTACTTGTAGTGACTCCTTTACTTATAAGTACAGGGTAACTACTCGACATTACATCACTACATTCAGCGAGTATAACGAACACCCAACCGGCGGCGTAAGATCAGAGTATGTCTCGATCCGTTACATTCGTTTTAATGGTTTTGGTTTTACTCGCAGTTTTTGCGGGAATCGCCCTGCCAGAAATTTATAGCCGCTTACTCGTAACTCAGGAAAGCGCCGTTGGTATCTCTGCTCCCCTCGACCAGGCGATAACAGCATTGGCATATTTCCTGCCGGTCGGAGTGCTTGCGATTTTTGCATCTTTGCTGATTGCTAGGCGGCGATGATAAAGGAAAAATTCGTTGACCAATTCAGGAACGATCATCGGCGTAGTTATCGCCGTTGCAATTCTTCTAGTATCACTTCCAATCCTGGAAGGCGCGCTAGTAGACGCTGGAAACACCTCAGGGGCCAGCACGAACTTTACGACAGCTATCACGATCACCGAGCTTGTTCTCGGTTTTGTTCCGATCGGATTGCTTCTCTGGTTCTTGAACGAAAAACGCCAAAAGGGATAACCCAAGCGTTTAGTAGTCCGAATAAGCCTGGTTGGATCTCAACCCCAGTTTTGGGATCCAGCCAGGTTTATTTTGTTTTAGGATCTAAAAATTGATATTTCCGATTCTTTTATTAATTGCCGATATTTTCTTGTGGTTTTTATTTACGGAAGCCGCTTTGATTGGCGATACCTTAGTCTCGATTGCGATGTTTGCCCTAGCGTTTTGTGGTTTTATTTGGGCGATTATGGAAGGCCTGGAACTGGCCGGATCTTATGGATCTAGCGATGAATAAAAAACGATTGCAAATAATGGTTGGTTTAGTAGTCGGTTTTATAACCGTAATAACTACTATTGGAATATCGCCAACGCCAGTTAGCGCCCAGGCATATCCAGCGCCGGATGTATTCACCAATTCCGCCAACTGTTTCCGAAACATCATTCAAACCGGCGATTTGTATTGCCTGGTTCGTTACGAGCTGCCGACGTTTACAACCGCTACACCACCGCCGGCGACGCCGGAAGCCTGGTGTAAGGAACTTGTAAACACCGATGGTTGTATCGCCGATCCAGTCGAACCAACCCAGGAAACATCGTTAGTAACCAACGCCGCATTTATTACGCTTTATAAAGATTGCAGCGCTCCACCAACAGATTGTTCGACTGGCGATATTCAATCCCAGGTTAGGATGCCGCGTATTAATCATTCGATCGGCGGCGTTTATATCTCTGACGCCTCAACGATTACGTGGGGCGATACATCCGTTAATGCTTGTGTGGAATCTAGTGATTTATTATTTTCGGTTCAATCATCAGATTGTTTAGTTGTTGCCTGGAACACCGCCGAAGATAACCAAACCGATCAACGGGATCAACTTGGTCGAACTTTATTAGACGAGCTGCGGAATGTTGAGGCGAACCGTAACTTACCGTTTAACAGTTATGTGGCTAATTCTTATCTGTCAACCGGCGCCAGGGTATTAGCCCTGGAAGCCTTATCGGTTATGGATCAAATTATCCCCGCTTACTTCCAGGCGGCGAGTGAAACCGCTTTGATCGTGCCATACGCCACGCCCGTTGGATCTCTAGCGTTACAGGTATCTATCGACGCTACCGCCGCCGCTACTGATATTCCAGCGGCGTTTGTGGATCTAGGCGACACCGTAGCCGGCGTTTCCGGCGGCGCTATGGCTACTGTGTTTTTTGGGATCCTGGCGTCGTTATTTTTCTTTTGGGTTTATTCCCGAACTGGCGATTATGTTTTACCGGCCGCCGGATTTATTACCGTTGGAATGATCGGGATCTGGACGCGTGGCCCAACGGTTTCCGTTGTAGCCGTTGCCGCCGTTGTTATGTCGATGATTGCCGCTATGTTTATTCTCAGGAAGATTAGCGCCTAATGACTTATAAAATCTCTGCCATGATGTTTGTTTTATGGGGCATGTTGGCGATGATAACGGCCGTTGTAACTCTTGAACAAGAACAAGCCGACGTTGGCGGATCTAGCGCCGCATTTCAAGCCCTGGCGAACACTTCTGCGAATCCCGATAACGTAAGCATTAACCAGGGAACCGTCGGCGGATCCACAAATCCGGTCGATGGTGTTTGGGAATTTGTAAAACAGGGCGCCGGCTGGGTTACTTACATGGCGTCGGCGATGATGTTGCAATCTCCGATCTGGGAAGGTTGGACGCAACCTATCCGTTATGGAATTATGCTAATTTCGATTCCGTTTTTATTCCTGGTTACAGTCACGATCGGATCAGCCGCCACTAACTTCCTGGGCGGCATATTTGGCAGAGTGACACCATGACCAGGATCAAACGATTTGCTAGAACTAAATACTGGCCGGCCCTGGCGTTATTTATTGCAGCTCTAACTATTTTTATTGCTGATGGTGCTAGCCCTGGTTGTACCGCCTGGGCCGCCGATCGACTGCCTAGTGACTATTGTTATCAGATGGATGTTTCGATCAGCTATACGGCGACGCCAGGATCTCCCGCGCTTGAAAATTACGCTTATCGGTTTCCGGTTAACGCATCGGGAATGACCACCGCCGGCCAGATAAATAAACAAGCCTGGGACATTCTGCCGATCCTGGGATCTTTATCGAATGAAGTTGACCTAGTAACGCAAGATCTAACTTCAACTACGGCGGGATGGTGGATCCAGCTTCCAGAATTAGAACGGAACCAAACCAAAACAACCCGTTTATATATGGGCAGTAACGAGCAGCGCCGGAACCAGGGAATTTTATTTACCGGCGCCGATACCCTGGCAGCTACCGATGCACTACCGATGGATATTACAAATAACCTAACTCTGGAAGTTGAGCTAGAACTATTAAATTCTGACGTCCAGGACGCAACCCTAGCCGAACATTACAGTTCTAATGATGGCTACCAACTATCGTTAATTGACGATCTGGGCGTTATGAAAGTTCGCGCTAAAGCAAATTCTTCCACTTGCGATATTGCCTGGGATGCGAGCTGGACTAATTCCAATCAATTATTCACTATGCGATTTGTAGCGGATCCAGGGAACGATCTATTCCTAGATCGAAACGGCGTAAACGTCGCCGCCTGTGATACTGATTTACCCGCCATAACTAATCCGTCTGGATCTCCTGATTTTAAATCTGGAACCAATTTAGATAACGGAATAATCCGCCAGGTTCGTTTATTAGATGGAACAACCGTTAACGCTCATTGGGGATTCCAGGGCCAGGACATGGCCGAAACATCCTGGGTGGATCCAACTGCAATCGGAACTGTCCAGGATTACAGTTCTAATAACCTGGACTTTACTTACACGTTTAACAGATCCCAAACCGGCCTTTCCATAATTGTTGGAGCTGTTGGTGCTGTTTCAACTTCCGCCGAAATAACGATTCCATCTTCGGAAATATCAATTATTGGGAATGGTTTCGGCGGCGAAATTGCCGCGGTTCCAACGGAACAAGAATCCGGTATTTTGTACACGTTATTTGTTAAGCAGATCGCCAACAGTACCGGCGCAATTCCCCCGCAGATGGGTTATGCAATCGCCCTGGGCGGCTTGGGAATGTTCCTGGCGGTATTTGTATTTATGAAAACAGGGTTCACGCCTATTGCCCTGGCCGTTGGTGGAGTACCGCCGGCGATCGGGATGTTAAATGGCTGGATCCCAACTTGGTGGATGTTGCTCTGGGCAATACTGATCGTCGCAAGTTGGTTCAGTATTAGACACCAGGAGCAAGCGTAATTATGGGATTTGTAACGAATGATTATTTTTTCGATTCTGGCGACGGTGATAAAGTTCCTAGTATTAAGCCTAGTAAAACCGCTGTTAGCCCTGTCGGTAATAATCGGGATTGGATATTGGTTTTTGCGTTAATAGTAGCCGGTGGATCCGGCTGGATAATTGGAACTTTCACATGCCCGCTTTAATAAGCCAACCAAATAGAATTACGGGAACCGTTGCCCTGGTGTTATCTGTATTGGCAATACTCCTGGCAGTAAGTATCCAGAACACCGAATGTGCTTCGGCCTCGTCTGGATCCTGTCCGGTCGGCGACACCGAAACATTTGCTTCCGGCATTTCCATTAACACCGATCTAACCACAAACGATAGTGTGATTAGTGGTGACACCGCCGCCAATTTATTTTTCGCGGATTCCTCAACGGATCGAATTGGAATCGGATTAAATACGCCAACAGAATTATTAGATGTTGCCGGTAACGTCGCTATAACAGGCGGCGGAACTCTGACCCTGGCAAATGATTTGGATGTGGTTCACGGTGGAACCGGCGTAGGCACATTTACGGAT
>Ga0181407_1000275_pt1 | contig 17381 bp, 16 predicted proteins | sample 30SPOviralmetaG_FD_130136 | JGI IMG/M metagenome (GOLD analysis project Ga0181407, IMG submission 130136) | Marine viral communities from the oligotrophic San Pedro Time Series (SPOT) site, San Pedro Channel, CA, USA - 30 SPOT_SRF_2012-01-26 | ecosystem: Environmental > Aquatic > Marine > Strait...
CACGCCGAGACTAAACAAGTTATAGAACACATAAGACATTATGGAAGGTTTATGGCTTCATATATGCCTACTATGGCTGGTACACAAGATACAGCCGGACATCTATCAAAAACTGCTTTAATTATGCCTAACTATCAAGCATATCGTGATAATGTAATTCGTAATAGTACTAACTCGGTTTTCTGTATTCCACTACCATCCGGACTCACCCTCGGGGTTTCTAAACTGCCCCTTGATAAAGTCCCTTTAGAAATTGAAATCCACCTTGCCCCCGATAGTCAGTTCTTTTATTCAAGTGATGCAACCACAACCAATATTGCTAATTGTTTTTATGAAATGAGTAACGTTGAAGTTACATGTGAAGTTGAAACTGGTGTTAAATCTCCTGATAGCGGTGTTCTAGATTTTAACTCAATCACTTCATATTTCTCAACTCTAGAAGCAAGTAATTCCATTATTAATTACAATCTTGGATTATCAAAAGTTCTTGGTGCTTTTGTGAATTTTGTTCCATCAAGTTTTATTAACAATTTATCACAAGACGGCTTCCTTACTTATATGCCTACACTAAAACCTAATGCAGCTGGTACTGGTGATGGTGGTATTGCTAATTTAGAAACCATCTCCTTCCTCCGTAATGGTGAACGCTTTCCAAGTTCTTTTGAGGTTGAGACTGTTTATGATACAACTACAAATGCTACTACGGTTGTTGATCCTCAAGTTATTAAGGGTTTCCTTAATTCCATAATTCCGGAGCAGCACCATACGAGGACTTCCGCTTCTCCACTTACAGTCAATCGCAATTTTACTGGTAATCAAAATGCCGTTACTGGATATAGATTTATACCCGATACTGGTGCTGTTTATGGTGTTGGTGTATTATATGATATGTTAGATAGTGAAGGTGTTGATTTCTCTAGTTCGCAGTTTAGTATTCAAATGAAGAATGGATTAGTTGATGGCAACCCTATCTCTGCTTATCTATTTATTAAATCTAAAGTTGTTGTTGCATGGTCTAGTGATAAGGGAGTACAAGTTGTTGCTTAGTTTAAAGATAATTTAATAATATTTTCTATGTAATTATTTTTTAATGTTTTATTTTTTTTGTTTTTTATATATATAATTATATAAAATGAACGATAACCCCGATGTTTCAAGTGATCGTATTCCCGACCTTATTAAAATTGGTGCTATACCTTCTTCCTATGGACAAAAATTACACACCGATGTGATAGACGCCGTCACGTTCTCGCAAAGACGAGTTAGATTCACATTGTCAAGAGTCGCTGGATTCCTACATTCAAATTCTAAAATAACTCTTGCGTTAACTCCTCAAGCTGGAGTAGCTAAAGGTTTCTATCCATTAAATGTTGGTGTATCTCAGTTAATCCAAAACGCTCAGCTTACGATTGGCAATCAAACAGTTTGCTCGGTAGATGACTACAACCAATTCCATGCATATCAATCTATGTTTATTTCTAATGAAGATAACAAAGAAAGAGAGCAGTTTTTATCTCAAAGATGTATATCTCATATGCCAGTATATGATGACCGCACTGAAAATACTACGGACAAACCTCCTAACTCTGCTAAAAGAATTGGTATAGATATTGGGAGAAATTCAGTTGTTCCCGCTGCTGGTGGTGCTGGTACTTTTGAATTACTACCATTTATGGAGCAAGATGGTACATCTGCACAAACTATTAGTGAAGCACCAGTTTATTCTGTCTATTTAAGTGATTTGTTTCCATTCCTTAAATTCAATCAACTTCCATGCCAACTATTAGATGATGAAGTCCATATTGATTTAACTTTTGTAGATGCCACATCTTCTCTATCGGGTGCTGTTAAATCTCAAAGGTGCTGTGTAAATAATGGCGATGCTGATACATTATCATTTGATGTTAACCAAAATGAATGTAAATTAATTTATGATAGTATTACATATGATGGTGATATTATGGAGAAATACGCCCAGCAGAATCCTAAACTAACTTTTCAGTATGCTGACTACCGTCTTACTAAAAGGACTGGTAAGTTTGAAGCGGGTGCGGGTCCGGGTGGTACCGATATTAATGACTTTGCTAATCTAACATTACCAATTGGTGGTAATGGTCGTCTTTGCACCAAGGCAATTTTTGGTCTCCAAGCGAATAATAACTTTGTAGCAAAATCTTTAGTTAATGGTACATCCGCCTTTGGTGATAATGGATTAGAATACAATCTATTATATAATGATAGATTCGAGTTTAGTGTTGATCGTAAAAACTCGGCACTTCAGTTTGCTACTACTCAAGCTGCTGAAGGTGCTGTACCTATGCTTACTCATGATGAAATTGTGAAGCGTTCGGGAACAAGTAGTATTACTGCCGAAACATTAGAAGGACACGCACAAGCATCTAAAACTGTTGGTATAGAAACATTATTTAGATGGAATTCTGTTAGACCTAATAAAGGTGAAAGAGTTAATAATAAAGGTATTGATCTCATCTACAAAGCAACCGGTTTAAGTGATGATACTTATACTCTCCGTGTTTATATCGAATTGCTTAAGGTTGCTACTATTGAGAATGGACGCTTCGCGTGCTACTTCGCATAAATAAAAATATCTATTTTTTTTTGTTTTTTATAATATAAAAATAATCTATTATTATATTATAAATATGTCTATTGATAGTAAAAATCCAACTGAAGATATTTCTAAATCTCGCCCTAATTTAAAACCAAATACAGTAAAACAATATGTAGTTAATCTCAAGAAACTCAAAAAAATATATGATACTGATAATTATGACTTTTTAAAGAAACCCGAAGATGTTATGAATAAATTAAGTGATCTCCATTATTTAAGTCAACGCAATATATTAAATGCTGTAGTTGTACTATTAATGGCACTTAATGATAAGGAGAAATATGATGATTTATTAGAAGAATATGGAAAATTAAGAGATGAATTAAATGATAAATATAGTGAGGAGCAAAAGAGCGGTGTTATAAGTGAAAAACAAAGTAAGAACTTTTCTACAATAGAAGAGGTTTATGAGATGATAAATAAGATGGCTGATGAATTAAAACCTTTAAAAAAAAAGAGCAAAGATAATATTTCTAAAAAAGAAATGCAATTATTACAAGCTTATACACTATTTAATATATATGCGAGAATGCCTTTTAGAAATGATGTTGCTGGTATGGAAGCAATAAATCAAGCACAATATAAGAAATTAAGTGATCAAGAAAAGAAAGAAAATAACTATTTAGTTATACCATCTAAAGGTAAAATATATTTTGTATTGAATAAATATAAAACTGCGAAAAAGTATGAGGAATTGGATTTACCAATTGAAGATCCAAATTTAAGAAAGATATTAAGATATTATTTGAAGATGAATGGTATGGGAGTTTTATTTAAGACATCAACTGGTAAACCATTAACTAGAATAGAATTAAGTAAGGTATTACTTAAATATAGTGAAAAATACATGAAGAAAAAAATAAGTACTACTCTTTTAAGAAAAATATATTTAAGTTCTAAATATGGTAATATGAAAGAAGAGTTGGAGAAAGATAATAAAGTAATGGGACATAGTAAGCAAGTTGCATTAGATACTTATGTTAAGAAATCTAAAGATGAATAATTATTTATCTTATACCCTTATATCTTTCCATTAAATCTTCATCATAATCAGTTCCACCGACTCTTTCAATAATATCTTCTTTTTTAATTGGTTTTTTGATAGTGTTATCATTAACCCATCTTAATAACATAGTAACACTTTTATCATTTATTTTTGTAGCTATTCCTATAAACTCTTTAGTTTTAATTTTGAATGAGTATGTATCTCCAATTTTAAAATCCATATCCTTTTTATTATTACTTATATTTTTATTTTTAAGTATTTTTTTTCTATGCATTTCTTTTTTCTTTGGTTTAATCACTTTTATTTTTGTTGGATCAACTCTTGGTCTCCCTATTTTACTTTTTGGTCTTACTTCATCTTCTTTCTTTGATGTAGTATTTTTCTTTCTTTTTGCTATAACTCTTTGAAGTGCTGCTCCTTGTTTAACTCCTTCTGCTTTAATTTTATCTTCTTTCTCTTTCTTCTTTTGATCTCTTACTTTCTTAGATGCTGCTTTTTCTTCTTTAGTTTTTGGTTTAGGTAATACTTTATCTGCTTTCTTCATATCTACTTTGGGTTTTCTTTTCATTTCAACCTTTGGTATAAGTGCTTGTTTTTCATGATTTATTTCATATCCATTTTTTTTAATAAGAGCAATAATATCATCTCTTTTAGCACCTTTTGGTATTTTAATAGACACTAATACATTATGGGCTTTTATTAGTTTTCTTATTTCCGGTGTTGTTAATTTTCCTTTAAGTTCTCCAGTTTGATATGGCATCTTTAAGTATATAAGATAAAATAAAAATAATATATATATTATAAAAAAATGATTATTGATAAATCGCATTCAAAGAAAGACTTAATTAATTTATTTACAAAACTTGGAGTAATAATTGATGATGAATTAACTAAAGGTAGAATAGTAAGTAATGTTGATAAATATATTGAAAATGTAATATATAATGATAAAATTAAGAATTGTACTGAATTAAAAGAGCATTTAAAAAATCCATCAAAAAAACAAAGACCAACAAGACAAAAAAAAAAAGATATTATGTTTAATGCTAAAAAGATAATCAAGTGGGCGAAAAATAATTATATATTTGATAGTGAACCATATGAAAATCAAAATGATCCTTATGATGATATTATGAAAATTTATATGTGGGGTGATTTACCAAGTGTACGAAGAGCTTGTAGATTTTATAATTTAAGTGTTTATTGTAAGAATCATATCAATCCAATAATTAGTGAAGAAATAGAAGAAGAAATAAATCAAAATAAAATAATAAAAAAACAATACATATATAATCTACAAGTAAAACATAAAACAAAACAAAATCCATTTATCATAAGTTTTGATTAAAATTGCTCTTTTTATTTTCTAATACATAATATATGGAAATATTTAATGGAGATTGTTTAGAAAAAATGAAAGATTTAAAAGATGATTCAATTGATTTAATATTCTGTGATTTACCTTATGGACAAACGAGCTGTAAGTGGGATTGTAAAATAGATTTACAATTATTTTGGAAAGAAATTATGAGAATTAAGAAATTACATACTCCAATATTTTTCACAACAACAACTAAATTTGGTGTTGAACTAATTACATCAGCACCGAAGAAATGTCATTTTAGATATGATATAGTATGGGTCAAGAGTGCACCAGCTGGATTTTTATCAGCAAAGAAGATGCCGATGAGAAAGCATGAGATGATATATGTTTTTTATGAAAAACTTCCTTTTTATGATTTAAGTTCTCATACTCATAAGTTTTTAAAACCAAGACCACCAGTAAAAAAAGGAGATCATATTTACGGCGATAATGTAAAAAGTGAAAGGAAGAGTTATGAACCACCACTACCAAATTCAGTTATTAAAGAAGAAATAGCAGAAGGGCAAACTCTTGGGGATAAAGGTAATGAATGTTATGGTAAATTTAGTTATTATAATAATGGTGTTAAAGGTTATGATCCACCACTACCAGTATCAGTTGTTAAAGAAGAAAAAACACAAATATCTAAATGTAAAGATAGAGATTTATATGGAGATATGAAAGGAGGAACTATTGGAAATGTTCATGGAACTAATTACGACCCACCACTACCAGTATCAATTGTTAAAGAAGAATTATGTAAATATGATGTTAATAAAAATACTTATGGCGGAGGTAAAGAAGGAAGAATAAAAATAAGTAAAGATAAAAAAGACCATCAACAAAAATACGACCCACCACTACCAGTATCAATTGTTAAAGAGCAACCCGAAATGATGGAAATAAAATTAAAAGACACTTTATATGGAGATGTAAAAATAAATCAACCAGCAAATGATGATGGAACAAGAAACAATTATCGTGGAAAATTTTACGACCCACCACTACCAAATTCAATGTTAGAAATTAAATCAACAAAAGGAAAACATTCAACCGAAAAACCAGTTGCATTAATGGAATGGATTTTAAAATATTATTCTAAAGAAGGAGATGTAGTTCTTGATCCTACAATGGGAAGTGGTTCAACTGGAGTTGCTTGTAAGAATATGAATAGAAAATTTATTGGTATTGAAAAAGATAAAGATATATTTGATGGAGCAGTTGAAAGATTAAATTAAATTGCTCTTTTTTATTAAAATTAAAATCTAATGTTATACTATAAATGAATAACATTAAAAATAATGATTTAAACTTTGGATTTAAAAGTGAAGAAGAAATACATAGTATTTTAGAAGAGCAATTTGGTACATTATTAAGATCAAGAAAAAATCCCGAGATGGGACAATATTACGAGTTCGATAAATATAATGAAGATTATATTATTGAAGTAAAGACAAGAAGAATTAATCATGATAAACACCCATCATTATTTTTTGGTAATAACAAATTAATAAAAGGAGATGAAATATTAAAGAAATGTCCTCTTTTAAGAATATTTTATTTATGGAAATGTAATGATGGTATATATGGTTGGGAACATAAAAGTACTGAATATAAAATATGTAAAAGAGGAAGATGTGATAGAGGTAAAGATGAATTTACTGATTGTGTTGATATAGAGCAAAAAAATATCAAACCATTAAAAAATCTATTAGATAATATAAATGCCGTGGAAAATAATTAAAGAAGGTGATAAGTTTAAGTTGTATAACCTCGATAAAAAGAAATTTGTTAATAAAGAATTTAAGACAAGACAAGCTGCAATAAATACAAGAAAGAATTACGAAAGATATACAAAAAAAAAGTATTAAACATTTTTCTTTTTAGGACAAATTAAATAACCATTAGATTCATCATTATCTATTATCTTAAGTTTAAGTAATCCAAATAAACAAGATATGAAAAATTCATGGTCGCTTCTTCTTATAGATTGTTTTTTATTTTTCCTATAATATATTAAATCGCAAAAATTAATTAATGTAATTGTAATTTGTTTTATTTTAAATCCTTGTTTCATAGATTCTAATATTATATATTCTCCTTGATATTCATATCTATCAAATGTTTTATTTTTAGTTAATGCAAATGAACTAATAAGTAATCCTTTATAATATAAGTTAAGTGATCCATTAGATCCGTTATATATCATTTTATCTATATAATATAATAGAAATTAACTTTAAATATTTTAGTAATTATTATTTTGAATAATCAAAGAGAGCATAATAAAGAGAATTATATTCAATTCCATCTTCATCTTTGTATAATTTTAAATTAAGATCCCATCTTTCATACATCCATACTTCAAATCCACCGTCTTCCATTCTATTTTCAAGTGTATATTCTATTATACAATTATCAGTCCAGCCATCATCGCCTTCTGGATCTATCACATATTCCAAATTAGATAATATAACATCCATAAATCTAATAAAATCATTCATAAATAATTGTTTATGTTTTTCTTTATGTTCTTCTTTTATTTGTAAGGTATTCATATTCATAATGTATGTTATAAGGTCATCCGGTAGATGCTGTTTCTTATGATATCTATCACAAAAGATTTCAAAACTCTCAGTAATCATAATTGCTCTTTTTTTTTTGATACTACAAATTTAATAATAAAATTTCAAATTTTTTGTTTTTATTTTCTATTATCTTATATATATAAAATAAATTATCTTTAAGTAGTTTTTTCTATTCATTTATAATATAATATAGATAAAATATATATTAATTATCTATTATTATGTCTATAATCTATTATTATACCTCTTTAAGTAGTATAATAAGGGTTTAAAGAGTATATATTTTAAAATTATTACTTCTTTAAGTAGTAATAATGGTATAATTAATGATTATATACTCTATTTATCTATTATTTTAAGTATAATTAAAGATTATATTTAAGTTATTATATTTTTTAGATATTTAAGTATTTAATTTTGCGTTAATTCATCAAAATTATTTTCTATGTTAAAGTATAAATGAATAGAAAAAAATCACTTAAAAACAATTTGATAAATAATATTAAGAATAATAATATGAGCCATAATATATCAAAGATGGATGTTGAAACCTTTTTTAAATCTATTGAAAAAGATAACGACAATAAAGCATATTACAGATATATTAATATTACTTATAATAGTAAGGGAGGTAAAATCCCAACTGGTGAAAAGAATAATTTAAGTATTGATGATATTAAAAAAAATCGTGGTAATCAATCACATAATACTTTATCACTTGCTGTAAAATATGTACCGGATTTATATGTTGTTGATTATGATACACATGAAGTAAATTGTGAATTTTATGAATTACTAAATAATGATAATGTAGCTTTTACTAATACAAAGAAAGGATCTCATTATTATATTAAAATTAAGAATATTGATAAATACTCTAATCAACAAAAAATTCATATCAATCAAGATATAGATGTTGATTTAATTAAGAAAAATAATATATGGGAAACTAAAGATAGAATTATTACAGGAACAATTAAAGAATATGATTGGACTGATATTAAGAAATATTTTGATTGTAATAAAATGAATTTTAAAAATTCACCACCAAGTAGTCCACCAGTTTCACCTAAACCTAATAATGATGAAATGGTTTTTGAATCAATCCCAAATACTTATGATGTTGGTGAAATAAAATCTATTCTCGATATATTACCAGCAGAATGTTATGAATATGATATATGGATTAAAATTGGTATGGCTGTATGTAATGTTACTGAAGGTGATAATATTGGAAGTGGTTTATATCTTAATTGGAGTAAAAAAGATAAAGAAAATTATGATTTTGATTTAATCAAAAGTAATTGGAAAAGATGGAAAAAAAGAACTGGTAATAAACTTGGATTAACTTTTTTAAGAAATTTAAAAACTAAATATCAACCTCAAAAAAAGAAAACATTACAACAAATATTTACTGATAATTTAGTTGATATTAAATATGGTAAAGGTATTAAGAATGCAAAAAAAGAAATGTTAAAAGAAATGAATAATAGATTAATTTTTGTAAGAATAACTGGTGAATATATTATACTTGATAAAAAGATTATTAAAAAATATAAACTTGATGGAATAACAATTGATGAAACAGTTTCTATACCGTGTTGGTATTGTAAAAATACCATGAAAACAAAAGATCATTTTTTAAAAGAAAAATTTAGTTTTACTTATATTGAAGATGATGATGATGATGATGATGATGAAAAAAAGAAAACAATTAATATAGACCCTTTTAAATTGTGGTGTGAATGGAGTGATAGAAAAGAAGTAATGGAAATTGGATTTGACCCAAGAGATAGAAAAAATGAAGATATATTTAATCTTTGGAATGGTTATAAAGTTAGTAAAGAAGATTCTAAAAAATATGATGAAATTGAAGCAAAGCCACTTTTGGATCATATCAAAAATATTTGGTGTAAAGGTGATGATGAAAGCTATAATTATATTATGAATTATTTTGCACACATATTACAAAAACCTTATGAAAAAACTGGAGTAGTTTTAGCTTTAAAGAGTGAACAAGGTGGTGGTAAAGGTATTGTACTAAAAAAATTAGGTAATATTATTGGTGATACACATTATGCACAAAACAGTAATGCAAACTTTTTATTTGGTGATTTTAACGGACAATTAGAAGGTAAGATATTAATTAATCTTGATGAAGCATTTTGGGGTGGTGATAAAAAAATGGAAGGTATAATTAAAAATAAAGTTACTGAAACCAAACAAACAATTAATAAAAAGAATAAAGAAAATTATGTTATTGATTGTTATGCAAATTATATTATTACAACTAATAATGATTGGTTTGCTGGTACAACAGAAGATGATAGAAGACATTATTGTTTAGAACTTGATAATGCTAAGGCTGGACGAACAACAAAAGAAAGTGAAGAATATTTCACAGAAATAGAAAATGTATCTTGTGAAGCATTTGCAAATATTTTATACAATCGTGATATTTCTAATTTTAAAGCACGAATGTTTAAGAAAACAAAATTATTACAAGACCAAGTCGAACGCAATTGGAATAGTCCTAAAGTATGGTGGAATAGTGTTTTGAGAAAAGGTGGTTTTCAATTTGGCGATAATTTTATTGAATGGAATAAAACTTTAGAAGTTGTGGGTGAATATAATACTACCACATATGGTTATACAGTTAAAAATAGGAAAAAAGAAAAAAAGGTTGTTTATGAAAAAGAATGGTTGTTTAGTTGTTATGATAGACAAACATATAATAGTAGAAAGTATGATAATAGTAGTTTTTGGAGAGATATAGAAAAACACTGTATTTGTGATTTATATGATGAAAAAAGAATCCAATATAAAAAACAAAGAAAAATGTTTGTATTTCTACCATCATTAGAAGATGCAAGAAATAAATGGAATGAAAAACAACAATATAATTATAATTATGATGAGGATGATGAAGATGAATGGAATGCTGTTGAATATGATAGTAGTGATGATGAATGTGATATTGAATAAATTTAATATTTCTTTTTATTTTTTGTTTTAGTTTTAGTTTTAAAACCTTCGAATATTTTTTCGGGTTTTATTTTTTTTTCTTGATCTAATATTTTTTTTATATCGATTTGTATTTCATCATGATTAGTTATCGGTTTTACCTTTACATTTTTAACTTTCTTTGATTTTTTAGTCATATATAATAATATATTTATTAATTTTATTTTGATAAAAAAAATATATTATTTTATTATAAAATGAGTTTAGTGATTACCTCTAATGTTGCCCAAGAAAACAATCCCGAGTTTAGTGATGCTTTTAAACCTTACTCCTATCAAAATAGATTACTTAATACTATGAGAATACCACCTAATAGTGAAATAGCTTTACAAAGTGCTAAAATTAATAAAAATGGTCTATTTGTTTTAGATAGAACTAATGCCGATTTCTGTCATTATTTTGGTACTCCTATTGGAACTGATGCAACAAAAATTGCTGCTGGTGAAGAAATAGAAGACCTTGATAGTAGCACTACTCAACCTTTTAGAGGTGTTGTTGGTGCGGGTGAAGCTTTTGGTGCTGGTGGTAGAAATGAAAGAAATATTGAAGATATGACTGCTGATCTACAAAAAGGAGTGGACGCGTGTGCTTTTCACCCCAGTTTAATTAGAACGAAGGGTGCTAGTTTTGAAAGTTCAATTAAGGTAACTCCGGAATATGATAGCACATCTTTACAGTTTAAAGGTTTTACATTTGTATCTACACAAGAAGACGCTGCTTTAACGACTCTCGGTGCTGCTAATATTACTTGGAGTGATATATCTAAAAATAATTCATATAATTTTACACAAGCAGCGGGTGTTGTAACATCTACCGATAAAGCGGGTTTTTATGTGCAGAATAGAGAATATCCAATCGCTCAAAATGGAGGTGAAGTAATTTATTCGATTGCTGGTGCTAATACTGGACCTTGGATGTGTGGTTTATCTAGAATTAATGAACCTATAGATATTGGTGGTGCTGACTACGCATATCTCCCAGCATATTTTGATTTTAGTAGAATTAAAGGTACAATTGTAACGGGGAGATTAAAAGAAGGTCAATATAGATATGCTGATTTTGCTGTATGTCGTGTTGAGGGAAAACTTCGTGTATTTCAGTCGGGAACTGATAGCAGAGCAGCGGGGACTAACTTTGGTGCTAATGGAATTTACATGAATGAGATAATTTATTATGGAGGTCATAACACTAACTTCCCTAATCTTGGTGATGCCGACGATTATGAAAATGTTAAATTTACATTAAATAATGAATTAATGAAAATCGAGGTTTATCACTCTACTGATAAAAAATATTATATACTTGCTGATTATACAACTCTTAAAGCAGCGGGTGCTACTAAAAACGAGCATTTAAATGCTGTTAATGCTACTGAATGGGCGATGTATCCCGTCTGTGCTGCTAGTGGTGGTGCTGCTGGTGGTAAATCTCTTTCAGTAGATTCTATTACACATTATCCTAATTATCCTATTTATACTGATACTAGATATAGTGATTATGATTGGTGGGGTTGGTCGCAAGAAAATAACCAAACTGCACTATGTTTAGCATTAGAGAAGAGACCATGGAATGATGCTAATTTTGTTACAGTATTAGCACCTCAAGGCATAGATAGTAAAGGTATGGACAATTATAGTAGTGTTTTTATTACTGTTAAAAGTGTTGCTTATCGTGATAGCACGAATGAATGCTCTTCATCTCGTCTATTAGGTTTTGAAGGGCAAGGAGTGAGCGAACCGGTAGCAACATCTAAATTAATCACTACAAATAAAAGTGCTAGTGTTCCAAAATTGATTAGTAATATTTCATTATTTATTCGATTAAATAATTTCACTCAAACCTCTGTTAATGCTCGACAAGGGACAACTTCAAAGATAGTAGCACACCTACCTCGTTTTGATAATAGTGGTAATGAAACTGGAGGTTTATATTTTGAACCACACGAAAAGACATATTTAGCACTAAATAATACTGATGAAATACTTATTAATAGTTTTGATGTTGATTTTGTTTATGAAAATGAAACATTATGTACTGCACTTACAGCTAAAAGTGTTGTATGTTTTCATATTAGACAAAGAAAATAAAAAAGTGGTTGGGGTAGATGTTCGATTTATTTTATTTTGATGAGTGGGTTTCAAAATGTGCCGAGAAAAGATTTTACCCTAACCACTTTTTCAATATTTACCCTAACCACTTTTTAATGTGGATTATTTAAGATAAATAAATAAATATTTATTATTATATATATGGCTGGATTTCACACAAAAACATTTTCAAAGCACGATGATTATATGACCCCTAAATATGCGTGGGAAAATATACAACAATACATACCAAAAGATAAAGTTATATGGGAAGCATTTATGGGTGATGGTAAAAGTGGAGAATATTTACAAGAACTTGGTTTTAAAGTCATTCATAATGATAATGATTTTTTTGAAAGTAATGAAGGAGATATATTAGTAAGTAATCCACCTTTTTCTCAATCAAAAGAGATTATCAATAGATTAAAAGAATTAGATAAACCTTTTATTTTAATCATGCCCTCTCCAAAAATTCACACATCTTATTTGAGAGAAAACTTTAAAAATACAGATGAAAGATTACAAATCATAATACCAAGGAAAAGAATTCAGTTTAAAAAATTAATAGATGGAGAAATTCCCGAAAATTATAAAAGTGATTGTAATTTTGATTGTTTTTATTATTGTTATAAAATGAATCTACCAAGAGATATTATTTGGTTGGAATAGATTTCGTAAAATACTTAAAAATTAAAATCTATATATAATATATAGACAATATGGATCTCACCGCCGATCAAATCGCAAGAGTTTTAATCAATTACAAAAATAAGAGGATTCGTGAAACGAATTATTATCATAATGTAACTAAAAATAAAGAGGAGTTTAAAATTAAAAATAGAGAGAGAGCAAAATTACATTATGAAAATGGATATAAAGAAAAAAAGAAAATAAACTATGAAGCAAATAAAGAATTACAACAAACTAAATCACTATATAACTATTATAAGAAGACTGATAAAATAGATAAATTTAAAGAGAAACATGAAGCCAAATATCAAATGTTAATCGATAAAGGTATAATCCAATAATTAATATGTTTTTTAAATCCCTTTTTTAATATATCTCATAATATAAATATGAGCGAATATGTTGATACTAAACTATTAAACTGTAATCGTCTAGCTTCAACAGAGGCACGGTCGGGGAATGATAGCAACCCAGCGGTTTTTACTAATTCATTAAATGAAACTGTAAGATTAGATGTTGGTGATAAAGTATCTTTAGAAAGAGCTTTTATTAGTGAAATTGGTGCTGGTAATCCACAAACTATTGAATTCAAAGGTGAAAGTATTGGAACTAATAAAGTCGCTACTTATACTGATATTGATTATGGTAATAAGTTTTATAAAAAAGATACCGTTTACAATCCAAGATATCGATTGGGATATTATCAAACAATTACAACAACTATAAAAACTGATGAAACCGTAGAATTAAGAGATAATTTAGCACCATTAATATTTGGTTATTATATTACATCAAATGAATATCCAAATTATATTCAACAACCTAGAAGGTTCGCACAGACAAGTGATACAAGAGGATCAGTCCCAAATAATTATACTCATTATCAAGCTGTGGATAGTACTGCTGGTGGTATGACTTATAATACAATAAATAGTAGAGCCGTATGTTTGGCTGATTGGGTTAAGAAAAAAGATGTTGGTGATAATATTATCTTTAAACAAAAAGTTGATAATACAAGATATACATTATTTATTAAAGATAAAATTGCTTATATTAAAGGACACTCTAATTCCGCAGATCAATTTCCTAAACAATTTCATAATGGTATTTTTAGTGAATGTACTTATCATCGTATTAGAGAAAGAAAAGATATAGAAGTTAAAAAAGGGTTCAATACTCCATCAGCAGTTGCAACACAAATTACTAAACAGTTAACAGAAACCAAAAAAGAAAATATTTTTGAAATATTTGATGGAGATGGTTTTTCTAGACCTATCACTAAAACAATTGAAACCACAACTTATAAACCTATTAACGCACAGAACCTTTATAATTTTAATAGTGGGACTTTAGCAGATTATCTTGCTTTAGCTTTACCAACAGATGAAAATGATGTAACTCAAGGTGCTATAGATTATCTTGCTACATTTGGTTACATAGGAGTAAAACGACCCGAGATATTTGAGAAAGGTAGAGAGATGGCTGAATTACCCGTTGCGGTTTTAAGAAACTTTGCTGGTGATACAATAGCACCTCACCCATTAAATTATGCTAATGAAGGTTTCCAAATTGTAGGAGATTATGAAAATACTAGCACGGGTGGTAATAATAGTCATACATTTACAACTAATTTAGAATATACTGAAGCTAATTGTAAAATGATAAGAGAATTTTTTGATACTCAAGCATTATATCCCGAGTTATGGGTTGATCTTCAAGATACAGTTTATTATAGCATAAATAATGTTGAAACTCTTGGTGGTCTTACATTTCCGGATGAAACTAATAGTAGATTCTTTCATATGAATCCATATACTACTACTGGCGGTGTTGGTGTTATTCATAATGAAACTTTTGGTGATGATAGTTTCTCACAGAGAGGCGCTCCTAATAATATAGAAATGACCTCTGTGCCTTGGTTTAGTTATTATGATGATTCTTATAGAGATACTTTTATTCCTCCAAGAGTTTGGATGTCAATAGCTCAAGATGGTTTAAGTTATGGCTTCGCTCAACCAGTTAAATATGTGAACTATGATGCTGATGGTAATGAAATAAAAGATTTCTATTTGATTGGTATTACTAATCATACAGTAGCGGGAACACCGAAGGGATTATTTAGTGAAGATATTGTTGGTAATACTGGCAAAATTAATTTCGGTAGAAGATTTGGATTTGATTTTCATTCTACCGCTTATTCAACAGCAATTATAACTCCTTATGCTGGATATAGTAATGTTGATATAGGAACATTATCTACTACTAATGATGGTAGTAAAGTTGGTGGTGTTTTACCGGATGCAAGGACTTATACTGATACAATTAATCATATTAAAAATTTAGGTACTCCCTCAAACACTACTGATCTAATGCCCTATATGACTATGACTTATATAGGAGCAAATAATCCCGAAGTATCTTATAATACCATAAATAATCGATTTGAATTTAAGAGATTACATACTGGTAATAATGTTGGTAATAGATTTAAAGCTGGTAATGATGCTGATAGTATAACATCTAAAACCATGGAGCCACCAAATAGACAAGATAGATTACCTTTATCACCTCCCGATGTTAATGTCGATGCTGGTGATACTGTTTATAAGATCAATCCTCGTCCTCCCCAATTTGGATATTCACCAACATTTAAACCTTATGTAGCAGAAAACTTTGTTACTCGTGTGAATTGTTATCCAGCAAACCCAACAGTAACAAGAACAGAAGAAGCAGCAAAAGGGACAAATATGCAAATATATAATAAATTTAATAATAATATTAGACCTTATACAGCATTTGATAGTCATGGAGGAATTTATATTGATAACTGGGGTTTTACGAGAAAAACTTGGACTGATAACTTATGGGACATTTTAGGTTATGATTTTGATGCTACTAATGCTCCAGTTAGTTCTAAAAATGTTTTAACTAAAAGAGTTAATAATGACAATAGTGGAGCATTGTATCGTCCAACAACTAATGCTGAAATAGTTACAACTGATACAAAAGCATATATTTCTAATCAATTTGGTGTAAGTCAATATTATACATCATTACCTTATCCAAGTTGTCTAGTTGATTATACAGCGAGATTACTTGGTGGTAATGATCTTTGGACTTATTCGGGTGATCTTGGTGGAGCCGGAACCGGGTTTACGGCGAATAACGCACAACCCGAAGAGATTTTTGATGAAATATCTGTTAAAACTGACAGCACTAATATTACTGCAACTGATCTACAAAAGAGTGTTTTAAGACCTTACTATACTATTAGAAGTAATATATTAGAAGGTGCTAGTGCTATTGGTGGTAATCCTACTGGTGCTAATCTTCCTATTATTTCTATAGTTGATAAATATAGTGGTGCAAGTGATTACTTTTTAGGAAATCCAAGTGATATACAATTTACAGTTACTAAACCTACTATTATTGCTGATATAACAACATCTATACATGATAGTGATGGTAGATATGCTAATGTAAATCGTACATCAGCAGTAGTTTATAAAATTGAAAAAGTTAAAGAAAGACCTATGGGAATAATTGAAGAAATAATGGAGGGATCTAAAAATAAAAAAAAATAATTTGAAATTAAAAATATATTATATTATTATAATATAAAATGCATATCTTTTTGAGTGATATGAAGGACAAAGAGAAAATTTGCTTACAACCTTGGGAGATAGATGGTGATGATGACTGGTATAGAGATCAATTATATTGTGGTGATACTATACTTGATGATTGGACGTGTGAATCACTTATCGAAGCAGTTAATAAAGATATAGAAGATAAATTAAGTGTAGAAGAAATTTTGACTAAATATCTTAAAAGTCATGATGTTTAAATTTATATTAAAGTAATTTTCTAATTTAATTTTTTATATTAATCATAATAAATATATGATTAAGATGGTAATCGAAAAAGGTACTGCTAAAAATAAAAAACTTAAAGCAATTTTTTATGACGATAAAGATAAGAAGATAAAAAC
>Ga0181407_1000276_pt1 | contig 17359 bp, 20 predicted proteins | sample 30SPOviralmetaG_FD_130136 | JGI IMG/M metagenome (GOLD analysis project Ga0181407, IMG submission 130136) | Marine viral communities from the oligotrophic San Pedro Time Series (SPOT) site, San Pedro Channel, CA, USA - 30 SPOT_SRF_2012-01-26 | ecosystem: Environmental > Aquatic > Marine > Strait...
CGTAAGTAAGATTAAAATTGTCCCTAAGTTTCCCATATGTCTTTAAAAGTGAATCATATTCTTTTTCACTATTCAAAGCCATCAGCAAAACGATGACAGCATTTAGAGTATTTCTCTGAGAAGTATAATGCGTATCTTTTATCTTATCCATTACTGAATCAGGATCTTTTAAAAAATCATAATTATCAAGACTATCAAATAATTTAGTCAGTTTATTTAAATGAGATATATACTGTTTAATGCTATTCTCTTTGAGATTTGGACGCTCACTTATAATTAACTCCCTTCTTTGTTCTGCTGTTATTTCCATTTTATACTTATGAATATATTTTAAAACTTTAAATAAATAAATCTAAAAAATTAATTTAGTCTATATTTTTCATTAGCGAATTTCTTTTTATTTTTTCTAATAGTGCTCTCAAGGGGACGTTCTTTAAAAATTGCTGGATAGTAATATTGTTTTTTGACTTTTGATTTCATATATAAAATATCTATTGCTCTCCACCGTTTTAATTCATTTATTTCTTCCAAGAGTGCTGAAGCTACTTCCCAAGTTCCTAAATAATATGACATAGTCATACAAACATCAAAGTTTTTATCTGATAAATTATTAAGACCATTCACTGAACCGCACTCACCCTTATATTCCCCATCTGTTCTTTTTTTATTAAGAAAATATCCACCAAGATATACAAATCCATCTCCCAAATCATCTGGTATTTCGTGCACGATTTGTTCGGCATCATCCTCGCAGACAATTACTTTATTTAATTTATTATCTACTATATATCTCAGCAATAATTTATGACTTTTAAAACATCCACATTTTCCAAGGTGATAATCGCGAGAGACATTATGATAAGATATCATTTTTTCATCCGTTAATTTATCAACTTCGTTGCGACTTGTAGCAGACCACCTTGTCCAAGAATCATCAAAATATTTTACTCTTTCTTTAGAAGAGTCAAGATTAATAAAGAATTTATACATTTATAAGAAGAATATATTTTAACCCTATTTTGTTAATAATCTTTTAATTTTTATTTTTACAAACTTGGGTTATCTCTACACTTAAGCATTGAAGACTTCAAACATCCCATCAGTTAGCCTCGCCACACGAAGATATTCCGCAAAATTTCTCATTGTATCTACGGAAGTAGCAAATTCACCACTTAAGTGAAGTTCAATACCTCTGTTGCCTACACGTCCACCAGTTAATTTAGTTCCTAAATAAAAGAAAAACCCTTCAAGATTTGACCTCTGTTCTCTTCCTTGTAAAAGTTGAGTAGTTATCATATTTTTTTGCTTTGAAAATTCTTCACGCGTAATAAATGGAACACCTTCAGCATCTGTTAAAATACTAAATAGACGTGCTGTATTAACAACATCACTGGAGAATTCAAATCTATCATTGTATCTTACATTGTATCTGATACCACCTGGAATTCCAGCAGAATTCAAAGTTGTCTCAGCATTGGAAGAACCTGGAAGAATACTTGTTTCGCCTTTAGCAGTATCAGCAAGAGCAGTAATAATTCTTGGAACTACTCTGTTCGCCATACCAAGATTACGAATTACTCCAGAACCTAAAGCACTTTGAGAAACTGATGTCTCAATTAAACGATAATCTACAAATGAAAAACTCATATCTCTGTTCGCCTGTTGGAACTTTTCCATCAGTTGAGTATCACCATAGAAAACATAATCAGCACAGAACTTCAAATCAGTTCGGCGAATTAGTGATTCTGTTCCTGTATCAGTATCGGAAGCATCAATTTGAATTCTCTTTCCAGTAGTAGGGAAAAAGGTTAATTCAATATTAATAGGTTCAGAAATCATATAGAGTGGAAGCTGATTTACCTTAAGGAAAGGGAATAGGTCACTTAAATCTACTGAAAAAGTTGGTGAGTCATTTGGTGTAGAACCATCCATCTCCGCCCAGAGAGGGATATTTAGTTCCTGAGTTCCAGGCGATGAATCACTATCAGAATATTCGTATCCATTATCAAGACCATACGTAGAAGCACTGACATCACTTCCAGCATCATACCTGAACTCGTGATTCATAAAACGCCCCGTTGTATAAAATTCTCGTTCTACATTATTTTCATTCTTAATAAGAGTTGATTTAGCACCAAATAATGCGTTCCATTCCGTGACTTCATTTAGTGTTTTATTACCGATTTTTAAAACTGCTTTTTTGATGATTTGACCTATTCCTGTGTGAGGATTAAAATATCCACTTCCCACTGATGCGTTAGCCTGGACGGACATAAATAATTTACTGTGTGAGTGTAGGAATCCTTTGTTCTGTAAAGTAAATCTACAGAATCCCTCACTCGTGCTTGAACCCTGATTGAATACGACTGGTTCCAATAGGTCAGTTTCAATTTTCTGGAGCATATCGCTCGGGATTTGAGATAGCGAAATAAGATCGGGAATACTTCCTTCAGAATCCATATCAGTCATTTTTATAATATGAATTATATTAAAATTTATCAAGATAAAAAATTAAAAATTAAATAAGTGTAGAAATTAACTTTCTATTGAATTAATTGGACGCCCTGTCCCGAATACAATAGAGTTGCTTTCGCCTTGAAGAACAAATAAACTCCAATAGGATTGTCAGTGCTTAATTCGCTCTCGATAGAAACTCCAAACTGTTGCTGTGAGAAATCTTCACCAGCATCTCCAATACCATATTTTACACCGAGTCCCATTACTGCTCCCCCGAGAGCAACGTTATTGTAAGATGTTTCTTCTTCTAAAGTTCCCATTTTATAGCCTCGCCTGAAATTAATAGGTGAAATAGTTGTTCTTACTTGGTGATAATCAGGGACTATAGCATCGTATAAACCCTTTACAATTTGAGGGTCTGGCAGTAATGTATCAGGGGCATCTAATATGACATTATTGTAGTCAAATTCTGCTGGGTGCTTGACACCCCCCTTGAGAAATTGGACTCTTTTTATCGCACTGAGCGTCCCCCCTGAAGCATTTCCTGAAGCATTAGAAGGATAAGTAGTTGCTGAACCGTCTGCTGTTAGAGTATTAATATGAGAAACAGGCATAAAGGTCATAAAAGCAGACTGAAGGTTTCTCAGGGCAAGAGAATACTGAATCTGTGCGTTTGTAGAGTTAATACTCGTATACAGTGAAGTAATTGTATTGAATTCATATGATCCTTCAGGTTGTGCTTGAACCATATCAGGGGGCATATCCTTAACCTCGCAACATAATTTTAGGTCGCTGAGTCTGTAATGGGCTTCACCCTGTCCAGCATCAACAGAACCATCTTCAAAATATAAAACGTTAGAGTCAGGCATCAGCATAATTTCAACCGTGACACCACCAAAAGCACCCTCTCTCAAATCTACTAAATTTCCAGATTGGCAGAATCCGCACGGCAAATGTGCTGAGAAAGAAGTTGTTTCAGTTCCCGATGCGTTATTAATTACAACAGCACTCCTAAAAGTTTCTGCGTTAGGATAAATTAAACAACTCTCACCTAAGTGAGACATTTGGTCGCCTTTAGACGATGTTAATGCTGTGTATGTATTCATCCATTTTGAATAATGACGAATTGATTCGCATATCATTTTTGTGCGAGCCGAGCGGATAGTTAGACTGTCAAATACATTATAAATTCCAAGACGATTATTCATAGTTATTTTATCGCCAGCACGAACCGGACTTGGATTAGGCGAAAGATTATCTTTATAAACATTTAAATTTCCTACAATTCTAATAGATTGAGGGTCTAAAAGACCATCTTGAGCAGATACTGTAAATGAAAGAACAGGGAATCCGTTTTTGAATGAAACCTTGCCGTCAGCTGGGACATTATCAGGGATTACTTGTAGATAGCGACTTGTCATATTTATACTTTTTATAATATAAAAGAGTTAAAATAAAAATAAATAAAAAAAAATTAATTGTCTTCATCGCTACTTTCTACGAATATTACTGGATCATATGCTGAAAAACGTGAAACTTCTAAATTAATATATTCTAAAATAAGAGAGGAATTATCAAAAGGAATATCAAAAATCTCATTTAGTTCGTCTATTAAATTTTCTTTTTTATCATATAAGATATCGTTTTTAAGTTTTATTTGTTCTAATATTTTTTTACCAGTTTCCCATCGTTTCTCGTAGCAGTATTTAATAAGATTCCTGAATACGAGTTTATCTAATCTTTTAATTTCTTTTAAGACGAAGTTATAATTCTTTTTATATTTGTCTGATTGTTTCATAATACGACGCTCTTTAAGAATATGAATAATAATATCATTAGGAAGATTACTCATAATACTCATTTCTACTACTTATATATATAGTTAATTTAACCTTTAAGTTAAAATCTACTTCTTAAGCATTAATTTAACCCAAGTTTGTAAAAATAAAGACTATAATTAGCACAAAACTGGGTTATATCAATAATAATCATAGAGAATAAAAGTCTTTATTTTATCAAACCTGGGTTTTTATAGTTGAACGTCTACTCCACCGTCCCGAATCATAAATCGTCTAACGTGAATTACAAACGAATTGAAAAGTTTTGGTTTTACAGGAGCAACATCGCCAGTGTATTTTAGGATGACAGCTAAGTCTTTACCTCTTAGGTCTAATGCTCCCTGATTTACACCGAAACCCCTACCAAATACAAAATTTGTCTGGAATGCCCTGAAAGAGCGAGGGACTATTCCAGCATTATCTAAACATTTTTCCAACTCATATAAATGAAACGCTTCAATACTGGAACGAGACGCGATTTTAGATACATTAATAGGACGCGACGGAACAAGTCTCCCCTCAATTTGATACTGTATTTCTTGGAGTTCATCAACAATTCCCGTGTAAGCAGAGCGATTGCTTGTAAGCATTCCCTCATCAAAATTACCTGTTTTAAGAATTTCATAAGTTCCCTGACCGCATATTTGGTCACGAGCAGAATAAACTGAACTATCCTGAGGGACAACCAATAAACTCTTTGCCCGAGAATTACGAGCAAAGACTTGATAAGTAGTTTGTCTATCACTTGCCAAGATTGAGTTTTTATAATTCGTAGCAGTTAAAATATCTATCTCAATTGCTTTTCCTTCTCTTACTTTTTGGAGCATTCCTTGTTCGTAAGAAGGATCAAGTTCAACCTGACTTACAACGAGATTTACGTTTGAAATCGTATATGAAGCATCATATGATGTAGCCTCTTCCACCGCTGTTGAATACATTACATAATTCCCATTTACTATTACCGCTCCCGCTCCATTATTAGAAAAGGAAGCATTTGTGACAACTTCTACCAAACCATTTGACGATAAATTAATTTCACTAATGTGGAAAGTTCCAGATAAATTTGTTTTAGTCTCTGGAGATGTTCCAAGACAGAAACCAAACTCTTCTCCTACAACAAAAGGGAACTTTGAAACTGCTTCAACTCCCTGTAGATTGTTTTTATTCTGAATATAAAACTTTGAAAATTCAGTTGTTGCTACTGGAAGAGTTCCACCAGTGACGGTTGAACCATTGTGAGAGTGGAAATATGGATTCAGTTTAGAACGTCTAAAACGACATACAGAGTCTAACTGCTTAATGACTTCTCTTGCTGGTGCTGTATCTATTTCTATATATAGTCCAGATGTCATCATAACTGGGAAGATGTGTTCATTTTGAGAAAATATGCCTGTATGAAGGGGGATACAACATTTAGCAGTTAAAAAGTCAGTATTACTAAAAGATGCGTTTTGATTTGCTGGTCCTTTCTTTTTAAAGTATGGATTAGTGATTGTATTAGCCATCGGTGTTTTAGAAGTTCCTTCAGTTCCACGATTGGAAGGAGTATGAACCGAAGAACCTTCACGCAGAGCACGATAATTCCTAATACTATCATCAGCATCGTAATCATATCTCACCGAACATAGACTTGAATATGAATCCAGTTCCTCAAGTAATTTACCACGTGTTCCGTCATAAATACGAATATTTTTGATTAAACAATTTGCTCCCATCTCATCTAACTGAAGGCGAGTTGGAACTGCTCCTGCTGGTGCTTCTAATTTTACATTAAATTCAAGATAAGAATTGTGACCATCCATATATTTAGTAGAAGGATCAACAAACAACTGAATCTTTTGATTTTCCTGATATTCTAATCCATTCTCGCTAGGAATAGAAATAAACTTCTGCCCGATACGCATAGTATCATCAACCTTCCAATAAGCACTCATTTTATAATATTTATTATATAATAATACAAGGATAAAAAAAATTAAAAAAGTTATTGAATTATATTCTTTCTTAAAGTAAATGGTAAAAACAATTTATCTCCCTGAATTATGTAGCGATGAAGAGTTAAAAGAATTAAAAGGTCATCATTTAGATGATGCGTGGATACTTCATTTATTTGATGAAGACGTTGATTTATTTAGTGAAGATGGTAAATTTATTTTATCATTTAGAAAAAAGTTATTGAAAGAAACTGATGTCGGTTTTGAGAATTATAAAAAGATGATTAATCCTTCAAGAGGGCGTGGTGCTTCAGCAGGACAAATAGACCCTGACTTATTATATTGGAAGAAAAGAAATTTAACAAATACAAAAGGAATCTCTACTGGATATATGGTGAATGGTAAAGTCTCTAAAATGAAAGTAAATAATCCTGTTTATTCTACTCCTATAGGTTATTTTGATAAGAGCACTGGTGGATTAGGAAAAGATCTTCCTTGTAGATTAACATCATTCACTAAACCAAATCTTGAAGAATATGAAGCTGGATTCCCATTCTTAAAAGAGATTGCTGACAATTATAAAACTATTAGACTTGATGAATATAATAAACAATTAGAAAGAGCAAATTTAAAAAGTGAATATAAAATTCCTGATACTCCTTTTTCAACTATTACTCTTAATAGGAACTTTAGAACTGCTCTACATAAAGATGCTGGAGATTTTGGTGGAGTTGCTTGTTTGTCTGTTCTTGAAGAAGGTAAATTTAATGGTGGATTATTTATGATTCCTAAATTTGGTATTGGTGTCAATATGAGACACGGAGATTTATTGATTGCGGACGTCCACCAATATCATTGTAATACTGAACTCTGGGAAACTGAAGAACAAAAAGAATATAATAAAGTTAATTGTCATTCATTCAAAAATATTAATAAAGAAAACGGTGTAGTAGGAATAGAACACGATTTCACCAGGATGAGTTTTGTATGTTATCTGAGAGAGAAAATAATAAATTGTGATTAATTATTTTTATCTGTTTCTTAATAAAATGATTCATCAAATATTTATTAACTTAGGAAAAGGGGAACTTTGCGATATTCCTGATTATTATGAAAGTTATAAGGAGACTGTTGAATACTGTTCCAAGAATAATATAAAACATATCTTATGGTCTTCAAATGATATTGATGATTTATTAAATGATTATCCTGAATACAAAGAAATTTATTCTGAGTTTAGATATGATATTCAAAGAATTGATTTTGCGAGATTATTAATTTTATATCATCACGGGGGACTGTATTTGGATTTAGATGTGAAACCACTTCCTGAGGCTGGTTTAGGGATTTGTTTTGAAAAAGACTTTTTTATTGCGAGGTGGTGGAATAATCATCTCCCCTATAATGCTATTATCGCTTGTCATAAAAAGAGTGAATTAATGTATGAATGTATCCAAGAAGTAATACGCTCATATTATGAAAAAAGTAAAATGGATATATATAATGTTAGGAAAGCAAGATTCATTTTTCAAACTACAGGACATTATGCTCTTCATAGAGTTTTAAAAAATAAGATAACTTATTCTCCCGTGGTGTCTGTATTTAATAATAAAAAAAAGATATCTGAAATGTCTGAAACTGCTTTATTTACAGATAAATCTTCTTCTGTTTGGTATGAGGATTTTTAAAATTCGTGCACGAATTAATGCCCTGAGTCCAGTGATTCGCAGTATGTTTCCCATACTCTAACGCATTCATTAAGAGTTTCGCACCAAGTGTATCCGCAGGAAAGACAGCATCCATAGGGGTCGTATGGTGATTTAACCATTAAATTAAAGAGTAAATAATATATCATTTATTAAATAAATATATTTTTTTTTTAAATTTTATTTTTATCTTAATTAATATAAAATGATGAAATTTGCTATTCCTTCTTTTCAAAGAGCGAGTATTTTAAAAGATAAAACTATTAATTATTTATTAGGACAAGGTATAGACCCTCAGACTATTTATGTATTCGTTAGGGAAGATGATAAAGATATTTTGGAATATCTTGCTCTTGAATATTTGGGAATCAACGTTCATAATATTGATATTAAGGGAATTGGTGAAACGCATAACTATATTACTCATTTCTTTCAAGAAGATGAATTTATATGTGAAATAGATGATGATTTATTTGATGTCATCGATAAAGATAGAAATTCAGTAAGAGACTTCTTAGCTGTTTTAGAAGTAATGAAAGAAAAGATGATAACTGAAAATATTAACTACGCAGGATTTTATCAATGTGATAATCCTAAATTTATGAGTGGGAATAAAGAATATACAACTGATTTAAGATATATGTTAGGACTAATGCGATTGAGAAGAATTAAAAAAGATGTTAAACTAATCACTAATTATGCGGAAGACTTTGAGAATTGCCTGAGATATTTTGTTAGAGATGGGAAGATATTAAAAAATAATTGGATTGCTGGAAAGACTAAAAATTATGCTGATGGCGGTTGTAATGGAGACGGCAGAGGATTTGATAGTGAAAGAGTTGATAAACAAATCCTTGCTGATGAGTTCCCTATGCTTTGTAGAATATTCCAGAGAAAGAATGGTAGATATGATTTACGGTTAAAAGAATATGCTACTCCTTCAACTAAAATTCATAATTTTAAACCAGGTTTGAAACAATAATTCTTAATAATATTATTTACAAAGTAGGGTTTTAACTATCTACTCGTCCAGTTGAAACAGGTTCTTGTTGGACTTGTGCTTCAGTTGTTTCAGTTTGTTGTTGTTGTAATGTATCATCTTGACTTTCTTGTTTTGATTCATCTTTAGACGCACCTACTTCGCCAAATATTCCTGAAGTGATATCTAAGACACCACCAAGTAAAGCAAGTGGAGGAAATACTGTTCCACCTAAATCACTGATAGCACCTCCAATCTGTAAGAGGTTAGATGTTTTTGACGCCCAGTTATCTCCTGCGATTCCGTGTCCTGCTTCTAAACTTTTGACATCTTTATAAATATCAAATCCACCAACTCCGACAGCGGTGACTGCTCCTAATCCTTTTAATGCTGTTGAACCTATATCTGTCGCTAAAGATTCACCAGTTTTAAACGCATCTTCTGAAGTTAATATTCCATCTCCTGTGTCTTTTAACGTCTCAGGGACATCACTGCTTAAAGTCTCAGCATCACTTACTGCTCCCTCAGCGGTTTTTTGTGCTTGAGTTGTTGGATTACTAAATAAAGTTCCACCTTGTGCTAAATGATCACTAAATGCTGATATTTGACTTGGTAATTTTCCTCCTGCCCAGAATTGCTGAGTTGCTTGAAGCATATCCTGTGTCTCTTCCGCTCCTTTTTGTTGTGCTTTTAATCCAGCAATTTGTGTTCCTAAATTAGCATTGTGTTCATTAACAACTTTATTTCTTGCCGTCACTGCCTGAGAACGCATATTCCCTTCCTGAATCGCACCATAGTCAGACGAGTATAAATCCATTTTTATAATATGAATTATATTAAAAATAAAAAGATAAAAAAAATAATTATTATTCAATTTCTAACTCTTTTGCTGGAGTTGCTGATGGTGGATATATTTTTGTTTCAAATCTTATATAGGCTTCAGCAGGATTTTCTGATAGTTTCAAATATAAAAATGAATATCTTTCTTTGTGTGCTTCATTATATAATTCCAAAAACTTCTTTTCACCCCCGACCATATCCCCATACTCTTCTGCTATTTTCATTAACTCTTTTTGGTTCTGCTGTTTGTGGATGATGACGTCCGTGGCGTTGTTTCTAATCATTCCTGAGACCGCCCTGAAACTTTGAACTGCTATGATATACATATCAATGTAGTGCCTAAAACGAGTAGAAAAAAATGAGACCTGATTAGATTTCTTGAAATCTTTTGTGAGGATATCATCCATAACCAGAGCATAGGTTGGTCTATCTTCTTTATTTTCATATTGAGACTGTCCCTTTTTTATATCTTCAATCATACTATCTGTATAATGATCCTCGCAATCAAAAAACTTTGAGAGTATTTTTCCTTTATTGTCTGTATGTAATGTAGATGAAATGAATTTAACAACATCAAATTTATCTTTATAAAAATCATCATTACAGAAGAAGTTTGTGAGAAGGTTAGATTTCCCTGAACGGACTGAACCGATAATCAATACGAGAGCAGGCATCTGTGGAAGATGTTGGTGAATATCATTAAATTTTTCATTTGGTTCTTCATCCTTGACTTTCAAGACACGTGGGACTCTTTTAGATTCCATTTATGTATTCTTAGATAATATTTTTTTGTATCTTTTAATTAATAAATTACATAAATTTTTATCATTTTTAGGATTATATCTTGGATTACCACCTACATTAAAATGTTTGTATTCTTTTATCCATAGTCCTTGTTGAGAATATAAACCAGCTAAGAAGTCATCGCAATACCAGTTATGGATTGGAGGAGGAAATATCCAATCAAATATATCAATATGTTTTTTATGTAATAAGAACTGAGTAGGGATATCATCATTATTTGAATAACCTGAAACGAAACCAATATTATTTTGTTTCTTTAATAATTTTAAGAACTTTCCCAACCATTCAGTTCTTTTATCAAATGATATATCATCTCCGCAGACTTGAAAATAATTTATATTATCTTTAATAGCATATTTAGATAAATCATTCCAGATATGAGTAGGTTTTCCCTTGTATGAATTATCAAAAGTAAACCATTTCAATTCTATATTATCATACATAGGAGGTAAATTTATATTACTGAATAATCTATCGTCGTCATCATAACCGATATAACAAGTTATTTTAAATGAATGAGTTAAGTTAGTTATAGACGGTAATAAGACCTGATTTAAATATGAATCTCTAAAATTATTCCACTCTCTATCTCTCGATGTTGTAGGGACAAGAAAAGCAATATGTTCCATTTTATAATATTAATAAGAAAATAATTTTTAGAATAAAATTTCAACCCAAGTTTGTAAAAATAAAGACTATATTTGACACAAAGTTGGGTTAGATTACTACGTAAGTGTAGAAAATAATATAATAGAGATAATAATAATCATAGAGAGAATAAGTCTTAATTTTGCCTTTTTAGGGTTAATAACAACTATCAAAGCGATTCATTAAATTTCCATTTTGATTTCTTTTCCTGTAAGAATAATTTTGTCCTGTTGCTCTATTGATTTGATTTAGCATTTTTGCTTTTCCTTCTTCAATAATTTTAGATTGTTTCTTTTCTTCTTTCCTTTGCTTCCTGATAGCTTCATATTTCATTATTGCTTCCAGTTGAGCATCTTCTAAATCTTTTTTACTGAAACCAGTAGTTTTAGTAGGAGTAGTAGTTTCTAAAGGTTTTTCATCATTTACTTCATCTTTTAGTTTTTGAACTCTTTTAACTTTTTGTTTTTTGACTAATTCTTTTTCTTCATTATCTAATTCTTTCATTTTCTTTCTTTCTATTGCTTTTGCTTTACGTGAAGCCATCGCCTTTTCCCTTGCGAGTGCGAGTTTTGCTTTATGTTCTTCTGTCATTGGTTTGCGTGGTTTCTTCATCTTTTTAGGTTTAGGTTCTGGTTCATCTGCTGGGACATCAAATAATTCTTTACGATTAATAACCTCTCTCTCTTCTATTTTTATGATTGGTTCGTCTTCTTCTATAGGTGCTTCTACCTCTACGCTTTCATCATAAATAAAATTTGGATTTTGTTCACCTGTATCAGGGTCAATACTTCCATAGGAAGTATTCATAGAACCCCCAGAGGGGGTTTTGTCAGTTGATTCGTGCACGATTTGTTCTGTGAGTTCAGGAGTAGGTGCTGGTAAGTCTTCACTAAAATTAAATTCAACTAAAGAAGGTGGTTTTTTACTCATATCTTATAACATAATACAATAAAAAACATTAAAAAGAACTAAAAATAATAAAAAATTATTAAAAAAATGATATAATTACTATTATAAATTAAATAAGTCAAAACTTACTTAGGAGTTCTAAAGTATAATACGACTATGCTTTGTCCTTGTAAAATCTTCGCATATTGTTCGTTAGAATAAACAAAATCAATAGAGAAATCTGTGGTGGTTATTTCATAAGGATTATTTAAATCTAACCAGACATCCCTATTAGGTTCATAAAAGAATAAACCTTCTTCTTTGACTTCTGCTGTTGGGAGATGTGCTAAAATTGTTGATTGATTCCCTGTCTTCGCGTTAAGAACTTGCTGACCAAATCCGTTTAATCTAACAAATATAGATTTAGTATTTGAGAATAATGGTGCTGAATCACTTATCAAACTTAGAGTCACTATATTTCCCACGGTTGAATAAGTTCCTGTATTGACAATACTTTTACTTGGGAAACCAAATATTTCTGCTACAGCAGAATTGCTGGACGGTGTATAAGTATCATTTGGTGATACTATCATTGCTGGTGTGTAGTCTGTAAGATTTGAAGCATTAAGACCTATATGATCGTATATTTCACTAAAAGTAGGATCATTTATTGCTCTTCTAAAATCAACTTGTCTACACGTATTTATATTTAATCCACGGACTTTACCTAAGTCAGCAGTTTCATACCATCCAGAATATTTAGCAGAATAATCCCTTGAATCATAGCCCGTGATATTCATTCCAGAAAAACCATTTATTGTTAATGAGTTAGTCTTCCAATTTTTAGAATCATCTTTTCCAACAAATAATATAGGATGAAGACACCAACAAGTCTGTTGAACTGGTTTAAAATAAGTTGATTTATCGCTGACAGTATCTACTTTACAAACTAAGTCCGTTGTTCCTGATTTTCCTATATATAAATTAACTTTCTCACCTACTACACGAAACTCAATATATTCATAACCATCATCGTTTTTATCTATATCGTATCTTCCAATTCCTTTTAAATCGCTGTCAGCATTGTCCCAATATTCAACCTCACTAAAAAGCATATCTTTATCAGAAGTTTGACAAGATGATTGACGAACAACTAATTCACCGCTAGCATTTCTATGAACACCAAAATCCTCGTAGTAATCCTGATTATCTAACAACATAGGAGTTGTCGCAAGTTCTTCCCTGTGAGAAAAATAGGGGGGCATAAATTCTTCGCTACCATCATCCGGGTCAGCACGACAATCACGAGATAGACCTACACCCCATTCAACTGCTGAAGCATTTGAATCAGCAAAATTAACTTTTAGCGAACCATTAGAAAGAGATAAAGGATGTCCTAATCCAATTCCTACTGCTGGAGTTAAACTTTCATCAGCACCTAAATCAACTCTTGTAAAGGTTGGACTACTAAAAGTAAATCTTGTTTTATCATCAAAAAAATAAGTCCAAGAGGCTACTGAACTTGGTAGAGAAGCATTTGTCTGGACGTTATTATATCCATATTTGAAATCATATCCTTCAAAAGCATTAGAAGCAGAGCGTTTAACAGCGACATCGTGATGTCCCATTCTGTTAGGATAATATTCTCTGTGATTTGCTTTAACTAAGTCAGCAAGTTCTTCAGTTGTTAATTCTTCAACTCTTCCAGCAGATGTAAAGTTTTGAAGTATAGGATAAGAAGTAGAACTATCAATAGGAGGGACAGCAAGTGTTTCATCTAATGCTTCACCAAACCAGTCATAATAAACTCCATTAGACCCTGCGAGAGTTATTCTACTATCTAAATTAACTTTTGCTGATTGTAAGCAGACCTGACTATTAGGTGGAATTTTGTAAGTAGAAGACAAAGCATTCCTAAAAGAGTAAGGAGTATATATAGACTGTTCTTCCCTACTGGTTAATTCACTATCTTGATTACTTGCTATTACTAAACTCATCTTTATAATATAATAAATAATAAAAAATATTCTTAAAAAAAAATATAATAAATATTATAATGCCTAAGAAGAGTAAAACTAAAGTCCAAAAAGAGATGAAAAGTTCAACTCCAAATTATAAACAAAAAAGTCAGTATGATGTAGCTGAAGCAATAAAACCTGATAAAATAAAAGCAAAAGAGATATTTGATATGAAGAACAACCCTAAAAAGACCAAATTAAAATCTAAGAAGAAGAAGAAGAGTAAGAGTTATTAGTTTCTACTACTTACGTAGTAATCTAACCCAGGTTTGTGTTCATTATAGTCCTAATTTTTACAAACTTGGGTTAAATTAATGCTTAAGTGTAGAAATTAACTTAAAGGTTTAGTGTATTATATATTCATAAGTAGTAGAAATGGGTAGCAGAACAATTACAAACAAAGAATATAATAATCTCATTAAGAAATCCAAAGCAGGGTGGGCTTCATTTTACAGAGCAGAAGCAGATGCTCACCAAAGGGACACTCTTTATATGGAAGCAATCACCGATTTAAAATTAAAATTGGAAGATTCAGAAACTGAGTTCCCTACATTCCTTGCTAATGAACTCAGGGATTTAATGATTTCACTAAAGAAGCAAATTGAATGTCCTATCTGTTTTGATGAATTAGATGCGAAAGATATTAAGTTTAGTTCTTGCGGACATAAGTATTGTGGTGAATGTCTTAGTAGATTGGATGAATGTGCTGTCTGTAGAAAAAAGGTTTATAAAAAGAAATAAACGCGTTTAAAATTAAAATATATTATATAATATATACTAAATGTTTCTTATTCATAAATCTCATAGTAAAAATGATTTAATTGATTTAATAAACTTATTACATCTCCCTGTAGTATTTTCTCATAGCGATAATAAGAAAACAATTCACGAGAAATTAGACTCTTTACTAAAGACTGAATTTGAAATAAAAAAGAATTATTACAATATAGAAAATAAAGATGGATTAAAAGTCTTTTTAACAAATAAGAATCCTAAAAAGAATTTAACAATCAAAGAAAAACAGGAAGTTATGTCTATCGCAAAATTTATAATTAATTACTGTAAGAGTGGTTATCATATAGATTCATCTATTAAATATAATAGCTATCAGGAAATCATCGATGATATGGATTATATAAAACAATTTGGAGATATACCTTCAGTTCGTAGATGTTGTAAATTATTAAATAATGATCCAAATATAAAAGATATATTTAAACCATTAATATCTCCTCAGGTTCAAAAAGAGTTAAATGATAAAAGTTTCAGTAAAATAGAACATTTAAAAATTTTAAAAATAAGACGTGGAACTATTGATAATCCTATCACGGTTTATTTTGAATAGATTCAGATTCAGGTTCAGGTTCAACCTCAAAAAATTCTTCTTTAGGAATTAAACGTGGTGTTCCCTTTTGAGATTCTACTTCATCTAATATTTCTTCTTCTTTATCTAAGATTTTATCTTCTTTTTTATTAATATCTTTTAACTTTTTAGATTGTTCTTTTAGTCCTTTCATTTCTTCTTCATTAGGTGGTCTTCTCTCGCAAGTGAAGATATAGCATAAATTAATTTTACAATGACATTTACTCTGCCAGATAACTAATAATAAAGAACCTATTGCTCCAAAAATTAATACAACCGCTCCTGCTAATTGGTCTATACTCATTTTATCAATTTGTATAATTTCATTTGAAGATTCCTCTGTCATATATTTTACAAAATATTTTTTATTATTATTTATAATATTATACAAAATATATGGATAATCAGAGTAATAAAAAACCAATAGATGAAGTTTTAAAATCATTAAAACAACTCAAAACAGATATCACCGAATTACAGAAAGATGTTTCATATATCAAAACTTCTTTAGGAAGTTTTCATAGCACCCCCTCTGGGGGTGTTGTCAAAAAAAGACTTTATGCTGATAATGTTGAGAAACAAATGAAAGAAGAAAAAGAAGAGATTTCAACAGGCTGGTTCTTCTAAAATATCGTGCACGAATTATCATTTTTTTATTTTAAAATTATTTTCTTTTCATATATAAATGGAAGATATTACAATCCTTGTTCCCACTTACAAAAGAAGAAGATTTCTGCCTCTTTTGTTAAGAAATATTAAACATCAAGAATATCCGCATCATCTCTTAAAAGTAATCATAGATGACGATTCACCAGTAGAAGATAAACTAATAATATCTAATCAAGAATTAAAAGACATTCAAAATCATTTACATCCTATTCAACTTGATTATAGATATAATAAGAATAAAAGGTCAATTGGAAAAAAAAGAAATGATTTAATGAAATCAATAAATACAAAAATTGGGACATATATGGATGATGACGATGTTTATTTACCGACATATATTTCATATCAATATCAACTCTTGAAAGATAAAAAGGCTGGTTGTGTTGGTTCTAATAAAATGATTTTTACTATGAGTGAAAAAAACTGGGAAGTTTATGCGATAGATTGTGGTGAAATAAAATCACTCATACACGAAGCAACTTTAATGATGACTAAAAAATGGTTTAGAGCATCTTGCGGTTTTGAGAATTCATCTCAGGGAGAGGGAAAAACAATATTTCAAGGGAATGAAACTAAAGTAGAAATTAGTAATGTTGTGAAATGTATGATTTGTCTTCAACATCCTTGGAATACAATAGACAAACTTCAGTTTTGTAAAGATGAGTGCCGAGTAGATATTGAAATAAATGAAGATTTAAAAATTATTTTAGAGAATATACTTAAAACTAACTCTACTAATAATAGTAGATAATAATGACCTCTTTTGATTACAACGAAGAGCAATTAACCAAAATTATTAATTCATACAAGAACAAGAAAGAAAAAGAAAAAGAAAGATATGAACGTATTAAAGATACTGTAGAATATAAAGAAGATAACAGAAATCGTGCTCGTATCCATTACGAGAAGTATAAAGAAGATAAGAAACAAAATTATCAAGATAATAAACAATTTTTTCAAGCAAGAAACTCATACTATTATTACAGAAAGAAGAACAATATTAAAAAGTTTGTTGAAAAGTTCCCTGAAAGAGTTGAACTATTAGAAAATCACGGATTCATTATTCCGATTTAATAGAATGAAAACCATTCTCATCAACTTCAAAATCATAACTTTCATCTGTAGCTGACCCCTCTTCATCGCTATAAAATTCTTGTTTTCTATTTTTAGGTGGGACATAATCAACATCATTATCATCAACTAATATAGCAACTA
>Ga0181407_1000280_pt1 | contig 17250 bp, 35 predicted proteins | sample 30SPOviralmetaG_FD_130136 | JGI IMG/M metagenome (GOLD analysis project Ga0181407, IMG submission 130136) | Marine viral communities from the oligotrophic San Pedro Time Series (SPOT) site, San Pedro Channel, CA, USA - 30 SPOT_SRF_2012-01-26 | ecosystem: Environmental > Aquatic > Marine > Strait...
CTCACAATGGCCTATTCTGGTCGTTTGAACCTAAAGTGCAAAAGATCGGTTTAAGATTATAAAAAATTTATTATATTATGTTTAATAGTGAGAAGAATTATATTGATGAGTGGTTAAAGAAACAAATTAAAAATGGTGTTTCTATAATCAATGATGTGTTAGAAGGCAAAAAAGATAAAGTTGTTTATTACACAGGTCATTTACACAAAGATATCCTAGACAATTTTCCAGGCAAAACTAGTAAGAAAATATTTAAAAGTTATAGAGTGTTTTTAGATAACAAGACTCTAGCGTTTACGCAAAAGAGATTTAGTGAACATGGTTATGAATATATGGTGAGGAGGATACATGAAGTTAAATAAAAAACACAAAGAACTAATTAAAGGTTTAATAAAAGGCAAAGGTTATTTAAAAACACCTAAAGTGCCTAAAGACACACAGGATAAAATGCTTGATGTTTTATTACCTTTGTACTTGAAAGGTATTTTATTGTTTCAGAGAGAATACAATGTGCCTTTTATAGGTCCAGTTAACGAACATAAGGTGACACATAAACATTATGTGATTACTACTCAAAGAGACACAAAGAATCTACGAAAAATGCTAAAACATGGAGAGGTAAATGATTAGAAAAATCAAAGAAGATAAACCTACAAAACCAATACCAGTGTGGAAGAAGGTTGCGTATTCAATACTAGTATTAGTATTAGTTTTTGTAAGTGGTTCGTTTTATCCTAATCCTTATACATTACATAAAACGAAAAAATCAGTAGAAGCATATTATACTGATTGGGCAAATAAATTAGGTCTACAAGAACCTAGTATGGAATATGAAAATGATGTGCAGTTTGTAAAAGCATTAAGTAAATGTATTGATTACATAAACTTTACAACACCTAGAATGGAGAGAGTGCCTTACGAAATGATTATGGGTCAGGCAGCATTAGAGTCTGCTTGGGGTACAAGTAGATTTGCAATAGAAGGTAATAACTTATTTGGTATTAGAACATGGGGCGATCACCCTGGTATGTTGCCAAAAGGTTTTCCTAAAAACAATCCTTGGCAAGTTAGAGTCTTTCCTAGTAAATGTGCTAGTGTAAAAGAGTATGTAAGAATATTAAACAATCACCCTGCTTATGAGGACTTTAGAAGTTTAAGAACTAAACAATTGGTTATGAATAATAACATGGACGCAATTGCTTTAATTAAAACATTAACAAAATTTTCAACTACACCTGATTATGCCGATAGGGTAATTAGAATAATTGAAAGAGTTAGAAAACTAGAGAATACGGTTGCAACTGATAAGGCAATAAATGAACCTAAGAAAAAAGTGCCACCTAAAGAAAAGGTTTCTGACATTGTTTTACCAAAAGATAAACCAGAGGAGATTAAATGACATTAGGGTTTGCATTAGGAATGTTAATATATTCATCTAGTATCTGTATTGTAGGTGCTGTTGCTATATTATATTTCTATAATAAACACAAAAAAGAAGAAGAAAGAAAAAAAGAAGAATTAAAGAATAGACCACACGGTTATTTTGGCGATGACACCGTTTGAAAAAGAAAAACGTAGGAGATTTTTAATGACATTATCAAAAGTCAAATTGAAAAAGAAATATAAAGTAGATATAACAGACTATCAGGATGTAGCAGATTGTATAAGAAGTGATCAAGTTCCTGCTAAAGCCATTGCAGAATATTTTAATGACAAAGTATTCTACAAATGGTACAAAAAAAAATACCTATGAAGATAAGATATTACAAACAGATTGATGGTTGGCGTTGGGTAGGTTTTCTACTAGCAATGATTGGTGCTTTTGTGTTGTCAAATGCAGATATTGAAACACAATGGATGGGTTGGGCTATTGCAACATTATCTTGTACTATATGGATTTACATGGGCATTAAGGATAAAGACACACCTAGAGCATTGATGGAGACAATGTATTTACTTTTAGCATTACGAGCAATCTATAACTGGTTAACATAAATATTATAATGTTTTTAATACTATTAACTTTCATATCAGCAATTGCTATTTCTTTAATAGCAGCAGGTTATTCTATATTAGGACTTGCAACATTATTCTCTGGTGCAGTAGTACCTATTATAGCAATGGGTTCAGCATTAGAAGTAGGTAAGTTAGTAGCAGCATCTTGGCTCTATCATAACTGGCGCTCAGATATTCCTAGAGCATTAAAAACATATCTATTTACAGCAATCATTGTATTAGTATTCATAACATCAATGGGTATCTTTGGTTTTCTATCAAAGGCACACCTAGATCAAGTTAAACCTACAGCAGGTAATCAGGAACAGATATTACTTATAGACAAAAAGATTATTCAACAACAATCAATTATAGAGAGATCAGAGAGAACACTTGATCAATTAGATAAGGCACTTGATGTTTATATTGACAAGGAATATGTTAGTAGGGGATTAAAAGAGCGAAAGAAACAAAAAGAAGAACGAGACCTGTTGAATAAATCAATAGACGAAGCAATGGAAAAAATAGCGAACTTGAACAATTCCAAATCGTCAATAACCATAGAACAATTAAAATTAGAAGCGGATGTGGGTCCATTAAAATATGTCGCTGAGTTGATTTATGGTGATGAGGCTAAAGATCATTTTGATTCCGCAGTAAGAATTATCATATTAATACTTATATTCGTTTTTGACCCACTTGCAGTATTATTATTAATTGCTGCTAATATATCATTGAGACAATGGAAAATGAAGAGAAATTTAACTAAACAAAACTCTGATAAAAGACAAGCAGATAAATTAAAAAGATTAGAAAAGAAAACTAAAAATCTCAAAAAAAAAGATAGAGACTTTAGAAAATTATTGTCAACAGATATTAAAGAATTAAATTCTGACGAAATAAAATTAAAACTTAATCAAATATATGATTGGAATGATAAGAAGTGATAACAAATGATTATACAACCTGCCAAAGATAAACTATTACCACATTTAGTTGTAGATGATTTTTATGACAAATACTTATTAGAAGGTGTTTGGAAAGAATTAGATTTTTATTCTCATACACAAATGCAATCTGTACATGAGAACACAACAGCGATAATTGATGGTAAATTTGTAGGCGATAAGATGGCAATACCTATGAATGATGTTTATACTCAATCAGGTGCTACAAGGTCATTAATATTTAAAGGAACAGATTTATTTAAACATGAAGATATACATGATGGTTTAAGAGAATCATTTAGTGAGTCGCCTTATGATCTGTATAGATATTTTAGCATTACAAATTATAGTGATACATTAATATCCTACTATGAAGATAAACACTATTACAATCCTCATATTGATTCGTGTCATTTTACAATTCTTATATGGTTGTATAAAACACCTAAGAACTTTATTGGTGGTAATTTAAACCTATATACTAAACAAAATAAAAGAGAACCATATTCTTCTATTGAAATAAAAAATAATAGAATGGTTATTATACCTAGTTTTTATTTACATGGTGTTGATGAACTCAAAGTCATAGATGATTCTCGTAAAGACAAGTGGGGTAGATATGCTATCACACATTTTCTAGGATATGACGAAAAAAGACGACAAAATCAATGAAAAAAACGCTTGACAAGATAAAGGATTTATTATACAATAATAGATATATGAGAACAACTGAAGATATAAAGGTTTATATTCCAATCGAAGTTAGACGCTTAAACGCATTAGCAAGTGCTTGTAAGAAAGCACAAAGTGATGACTTCAAGGCATTGTGGTATCATAAAATGATGGACCTTGCAAAAGAATATAAACTAGTGAAATACGTAACCGACAAATTAATACACTAATGAAAAATTTTATAGACCCTAAAAATCCACATACGGTTGGTAAAAGTTTATGGAATCTAGGCAATCATGTACTAGTAGTTTGTTTTATAATGGCTATAGTATTTGTAATATATGCGAGTTATAAATGAATATATTTTATTTAGATAAAGACCCAGTAAAAGCAGCTGAGATGTCATGCGACAAGCATGTAATCAAAATGATATTAGAGTCTGCTCAAATGCTTTGTACTGCTAAAAGAGTATTAGACGGTACGCCTTATGATGATAAAACTAAAAATGGCCGTAAGATTAAAAGATGGCGATTAGAAAATCCTAATGAAGAAGCAATCATTTACAAAGCGGGTTGGTTAAGACACCCTAGTACACAATGGGTTATTAAGTCTGCCTATAATTACAGATGGTTATACAACCACATGATGGCACTTAATGAAGAATACAAAAAAAGATACAACAAAGATGTTGACCATGTATCAATAACAAAACTAAAAGATTTGTTAAAAGAACCACCTAACAATGCTAATATCAATGCAATAGGTAGTGACGCTACACCAGCAATGCCTGACGAATGTTTAGTACCTGGCGATAGTGTTGCAAGTTATCGTAAATATTACATAATGAAAAAGAATAGATTTGCAACATGGAAATCACCTGCTGTTATACCTCAATGGTATTCAGAAGGATTAGAGAAATTTAAAGAAGAGGAGAACATATAAATAAACTTATGCACGAAACAATATCAAAATTTGTAAATGCAAATATTCATTGGCTTAATTTCGTACAGGCCTCTCATTGGCAAACTAAAAGTTTTGCTGAGCATGAGGCACTAGGCGAACACTATACAAAATTTAATGAACTAAATGATAGGTTTGTAGAAACTTATCAAGGTAATAGTGCCAGAATATCTTTTAACAGCGAAATGGTTCCCAACGTGGCGAACTATGTTGATCCTGAAAGTGACGAATTTGTGCAACGGATCACAGAAACAAAAGATCGAATTGAAAAATTATCTAATGAATTAAATTCTATTGATCTTTTGAGCATACTAGAGGATATGTTAGAAGCTGTTAGTCAATTAAAGTATCATTTAACTTTAAAATAAATGCCATCATATACATTTGAGAACAAAAAAACTGGTAAAGTTTGGACTGATTTGATGTCTATATCTGACATGGAGAAGTATCTAAAGAAAAACAAAAATGTTAGACAAATTATTACCAGTGTTAATATAGTTGCAGGCGTTAGTGGTATGTCATATAGAAGTGATAAAGGGTGGAACGAAACATTAAGTAAGATTGCAGAGAATCACCCAAAAAGTAAACTAGCACAGGACATGGGAACTAAAAGCATAAAACAAATTAAAACAGAACAAGTGATGTCTAAACACAGAAAAAAATGGGCAAATGGAAGAAATGCAAAATCTAAATAATATAGTACAGAGCGAGCAACTGAACCACAACGGTCGTATACCTGAGTCTAATAGGTCAATCCGCTCATTGTACAAACACACAAAGGGCAGGAATGTCCTTAATAAGATAGTCCTGCCCGCTGTACTAGGACTATTTTTAACAGGATGTTCAGAGTTTGCTTTACTAACATCTGGTGCAGGCGTTGCCGTTAACAACAATACTATTGTAAAAGCATATAACGGAATTGATTTAGCAACTACAATTACGACAAAGAAGTCTATTAAAACACACGCCTATGACAACGTAAAAAAATCAATTGATACAGCAAAAGAAATAAAAAAAATCACACAACAACAATTAGAATTACAAAACGAACTTAAACATTTAAAAATGAAAAAGGAGGTAGAAAACTATGAGCAATGATATACCTGATTTTATGAGAGAATTTGATACAAGTGTTGACTTTGGTTTTACTCCTGTGTCAAGTAAACCCTCTGAAAGCAAATCAACACCAGCTGTTGATACAAAAGCTTTAGAAGGAACAAACATTGAATTAGCAAAAGTTAAATCGGATGTTTCATCAATTAAATCTATGATGAACGAAGTTATGCAGATTGTGTCCGAAAAAGAAACCGTGAATAAAGACATACAAGACGCAGATGTAAATAAACGATTTAAAGAAATTGAGAAAGTTGTATTGCCGTTTTTATATAACTTATCAAAGTCAAACGAGCCGTATATTCATTGGCCTAATAGGGGTCCTATTATTAAGGCACAAATGGATAAACTGCTAAAACTTACAAGGGGATAATATGTTAGAGATCAAAACACACCATAAAGAATTAAAACGAGAAGTGAATAGTGTAGAGACAAAAAGAAGTATTGACAGATCAACTACATCATGGTACGATTTAAGAACCTTGAAGAAAATTAAACTAAAAGCAAAGGATAAACTATATGCGATTAAGCAAAAACTTCACTCTTAAAGAGCTAATTAAGAGCGACACGGCTGTTCGTAAAGGGATTAATAATAATCCTAACGAAGATCACATAGAGTCTTTAGAGCGCCTATGTACTAATATTTTACAACCAGTACGGGATCACTTCGGTAAAGTGGTTTCTGTATCATCAGGCTTTAGGTCTGGTGAGTTGTGTATTGCCATAGGCTCATCTTTAAACTCACAGCACGCAGATGGCCAGGCCGCCGACTTCGAAATATTCGGTGTGTCTAATAGAGAGGTTGCCGACTGGATAGTTGACAATCTAAACTTTGACCAGTGTATATTGGAGTATCACAAACCAGAAGAACCTAATTCTGGTTGGGTTCATTGTTCCTATAAGAATGATGAAGAGAATAGACGAGAATATTTAAGAGCGTTTAGAGACGCAAATGGTAGAACCGTTTATCAAAAAGAATACTCTAAAACAACAGGTCCAAGTAAAGAAGACATCAATAATTCATTGATGGAAGGATAAGGCTTGACAATATAACAAAATTGTTATATAATAATACTATGAATAATATTATGAAGGATAATTATGGCATTTAATCATGTAAAACTTGACGAGAGTCATCTTCCTAAATCATTAGGAGTAAAAGGCAAAAATTTAGAGGGCATAAGATATTACACTATTGATGGTGTTAATATGCCCTCTGTGACATCAATACTAGGTTCTATACCAGAACGAAAACAAAAAATAGAAGCATGGCGAAATGCAGTTGGCGAAAAGATGGCTAACTATATTTCTGTATCTGCTACTAACAGAGGTAAAGCTACCCACAAACTTATTGAAAATCATTTAAATAATGAAGATGATAAGAACGTAGGTGTGACAGCTATTGAACCATTAGGTATGTTTAGAATTATAAAACCATATCTTGCAAGAGTAGATAATATACTTTGCTTAGAAGAGTATCTATATTCAAAAGAATTAGGAGTTGCAGGTCAAGTAGATTGTGTCGCAGAATATAAAGGCAAATTATCTGTTGTAGATTTTAAGACCTCTACAAAAAGAAGAGACGCAGATTACAATTATGCTAACTTCTTACAATGTTCAGCATATGCTAAAATGTTTGAAGAAATGTATCCAGAGAAGAAGATAGAACAAACAGTAGTATTAGCTGCCTGTGCAGATGGTTTTGTACAAGAGTGGGTACATGGTTCTGACAAGATTAAAGAACACCAAGACCTATTCTATAAACACACAGCAGATTTTCTTATTAGAAACAAAGAAAAGTTAACACAAATTACTAAATAGTTATGAATGAAAAAACTAATTCTACTATTTACCCTACTTCTAACAAGTTATGTATTTGCAGATCACAACAGCAAATACGACCTTAATCAATACGAGTTTTACTTCTTGGATTTACCAGGTGTGTGTGGCACTCCTGCTGAAGTAGAAAGATACACAACGGCGCATAAGTTTGAACCAACAGAGGTTTCTTTAGGTCGAACTGATTCATCACCAGATGGTGATCCAGTGTATATGATAACTATGTGGACAAACGATAAAGGTGAAAGATTGGCAACAATTGATATACCTCAAGGCAGTGAGAGATGTATGGTATTTCACTCATTTAACACGACAAAAATAGAAAACGGAGAACTGACAAAGTGAAGACAATAATGACTATATTATTTGCAGGTGTATTGCTAAGTGCTTGTTCTATAAAAGAACCAAGACTATCATTTGGTAAAAAATGTGCAGTAAAAGAAGACAAGGTAGTTTATTCATATATTTGGTTATATGATAAAGAACCAGGTCTACCAGCAGATAAAAAGAATTGCGATCAAATCGCTGAATAATTATATGGGAGGGTTGATCTCTCCCTTATAATATGTTATAATAAATTATGTTTAAACTAATTGAATTACCTAACTTAAAAGTTTTAAGAGTTAAACTTCCCGAAAAATTATATTCTAAAATTTTAAATGAGTGTTTACATTGTAAAGAAAAAAATGTAAAAATTCAAACTGGTTTAAGTGGTGAAGGTGTACCAGTACACTATCAACTTCAACATACAAAAGAAGAATTTTTTAAGTTTTTAAATCCATTAGTTAACGAATGGTTTAAAGCACATCCTGATTATGCTAGAACTCATTATTCTATTATGAATAGTGATTTACCTTTTCGAAATGGTGACCCATGGATAAACGTACAACAAAAAGGTGAATATTTACCACTTCATAAACATGATGGTATATTAAGTTATAGTATATGGATTAAAATACCAGATAATAATAAAAAAGAAAGATATACATCTTTTCAATTTGCTTATAATAGTACTGTAGGGTTAACTTACATACATGATTTTCTATTAACAAAAAAAGATGAAGGCACAATGTTATTATTTCCGTCAATGCTACATCACAGCGTAGCACCTTTTTATAATGACGAAACAAGAATATCTGTGTCTGGAAATATACATTAATGAGTTTATTAAATAGTAAAAAGTTTGGGTTAATTATTGAAAAGATAGTTAAAGACAAAAGAATAACATATATGGAGGCTGTACTTAATTATTGTGAAGATAATAATTTAGATTCAGGTTCAATAAAAACAATAATAAATAAATCACTAAAAGAAAAATTACAAATAGAGGCAGAGAAGCTGAATCTTATTGAAAAAACAAATTCAGCTAAACTACCATTATGAACAGTTATGAAGCTTACAAACTTTATCTTGCAATTAAATTACATTTTTCAACGGACAATTACGATTTCTTTAAACACAATGCAAAAGTTAATTCATCATTTAATACTTTTCTCAAAAGAAACGACAGGTTCTTTTTTCATAAACTGGTTACTAAATATAAACCTGACGAATTACTTGATTACTTTGTTGCTAACTTTGCAAATAATTCTAAAACATGGATAGGAGATTTAGTTAGAGCAGATGGAGAAACTACTTACAATAAATGGCGAAAGTATAATGAGTCATTTACATACAATTTTCGAAGCGATATTGTACGTATTAGTAATGACGCTACTAACGCTGATATTCGGTTTGATGATAGTCTTCGGGTACCTAATGGGCAACACCCTAGACTGCTACGATTATTTCTTTCGAAACAAATCTCAATTCAAACAATCATCATCATGGATAAAATACTTTCGTATGTTAAAAATTGGGATAAAGAAATTAATGAAACTGTTATCTGGCCTGAAATCTCACATAAGATTGCCAGATTAAGTCCTTTTATAAAGTTTAACAGGACTAAATGTAAATTTATTATGAAAGAAGTATTTTTAAATGAGAAAAATTAAATGATGAATGATGAAGATATAAAAGAATTTCATAACCTTGGTGTTAATAGAGTATTTTGTATAGGTAATGCTGAAAGTAGAGTAGGCTTTGATTTAGAAACTTTACGACCTCACGGCACCATATATGGGTGTAATGCAATATACAGAGATTTTATGCCAGATGTTTTAACTGCTGTTGACAATGGTATTATACACGAAATATATCATAGTGGTATTGCGTCAAAGATACCTTGTTATTTTAGAAACTGGACTAAACTACCTAAGATGACATATGATGGTGTTGTAAAAGGTATGATAAGTGAAGAAGAGTTTAAAGAATTATCTGAATACGATATTGTAAAAGAAAATAAAGACAAGAAAGAACAGGCTGAAGAATTTGTTATACACGGTACTAACATGAAAGGTATGATTAGTATTTTAAGAAACGCTCAAAAGACACATAGTGGCAAACCAAAAGATATAATACAGAAACAGATCAACTCTTCACACATTTATGTATCATGGATTACACCAGATGATAAGTCAAGTGATATAAGAGATGTGTGGAAAGATACAAAAGATCATGGTTGGGCTTGTGGCGCAAGTGCTGGTTTTGTTGCAGTTAAGAAAGAACAACCAAAAGAGATTTATATGATAGGGCACGATTTAGTAAGTAATACTAGATTGGTAAATAATATATATGCAGGCACTAAACATTATGTAGCAAAAGAGAACACTGCTACACCACATGATAATTGGGTCAACCAGTGGTATACACTAATGGACTGGAACCCTAATATCAAGTTTTACAAAGTCAATAAGGCATTAGATGATAAACCTACTAATAGTCCTATTGATGTGTGGGACCCATGGCACAAAAGAGGTCAATTAGAATATATCACATATGAGCAGATGATGAACAAGCTAAATGGGGGCTTGACAAGAATGACAATAAGTGATATAATGTAGTTATGTTTGATCAATTAATATATAAAGTATTAGATAAAATTGTCAATACCTGTGAGCGCTTGAAGAAGTGCATTAAAGATAACCCTTTACCTAAGGCGTGTTATGATGAAGACGCTAGAAGTGAAGAGGTGAAAAAATGGGCAAAGAACAAAAAACAATTATAAATAATACTAATACAATTAATACAAATACGTACAATAATACTTACAAGGAGAAAATATAATGTCAAACGCATTAGAAGAACTAAAAAAGTCAAAGTCAAATTTTGACGCTCTAACAAAACAATTAGAGAAATCCCAAGACGCACCAAAAAAAGAAAACAAGTACCAAGATGACAGATTCTGGAAACCAGAACTTGATAAATCAGGTAACGGTTTTGCTATATTAAGATTTTTACCAGCAGTAGAAGGTGAAGATATGCCATGGCAAAGAGTTTGGAATCACGCATTTCAAGGACCAGGTGGTCAATGGTATATTGAAAATAGTTTAACAACATTAAACAAAAAAGATCCAGTTAGTGAAGAGAACACTAGACTATGGAATACAGGCATAGAAGCCGATAAAGAAATTGCTAGAAAGAGAAAAAGAAAATTATCTTATTACTCAAATATTCTAGTAGTATCTGATCCTAAACATCCAGAGAATGAAGGTAAAACTTTCTTATTCAAATTCGGTAAAAAGATATTTGATAAGATTACAGAAGCAATGAATCCTGCATTTGAAGATGAAAAGGCAGTTAACCCATTTGATTTTTGGGAAGGTGCAAACTTCAAACTAAAAATCAGAAAAGTTGACGGCTATTGGAATTATGATAAATCTGAATTTGAGCAAGTTAGTAAATTAAAACCTACTGACGAAGAGATTGACACAGTGTGGAAGTCTCAATACGCTCTAAAGGCCTTCATTGATCCAAGTAATTTTAAATCCTATGATGAACTCAAAGAGAAACTGAATAGGGTTCTTACTGGAACAAGAAGCACGGAATCAGTTGCAGATATAGACCTCCCACCCGCTAGTAATAGCGTACCTACATCTGTTGGTTCTGTGGAGAAAGCCTCGTCTACCGATAGTGATGATGAATCATTATCGTACTTTAGTAAATTAGCTGAAGACGAGTAATCTATCTCTCAAAACTTTCTCAAAGGGTGGCGGTGACGCCACCCCACCACAATGAACATTAAAAAGTTTCCTAACATAGATAGAAGAGCATACAAAGGTTTATACAAACCTTTGAACCCTCAAAAGTACAAGGGCAATGTAAAGAACATTGTTTATAGATCAAGTTGGGAAAAAAGGTTTATGATCTATTGTGATAAGACAAGGCAGATAATAGAATGGGGAAGTGAAGAAATATCAATTGCATATAGAGGTGTAGATAATAAACCTCATAGATATTATCCTGACTTTTTTATGAAAGTTAGACAACCCAACAACACATTTAAAAAGTTTCTAATAGAAATCAAACCTAAATATCAGACACGAAAACCACAACCTGGTAAAATCAAATCAGCATATTTTAAAAGAGCATTAATGACTTATGAAACTAACAGACGCAAGTGGAATACAGCGTTTGCTTGGTGTAAAAAGCGCAATATGTCTTTCAAAATACTCACCGAAGAACACTTAAAAGCATTTTAAATAGCACATAAATAGTAGTATGGCAAGTGTTTTTGACACAATTAAACTTAACGTAGGCAACACAGATAGGTCTAATTCTTGGTATAGAAGTCAAGTACAAAGAATAGCAGGCAATGCTAGTGCTAGACAACTTATGAGAGATGGTAAGTTGAATGGCAGACCTAGTGTAGGACGACTTAACTTATTTGGGTATGATCCTAAATTTAAAAAGACATTACCTTACTACGATATATTCCCATTAGTATTACCATTAGAACCGACAAAGGGTGGTTTTATGGGTATGAACTTTCATTATCTACCACCTCTATTGAGATTTAGATTATTAGAACGTATGCAAGCAAAAGCGACAGATCAAAGATTTGACAAAAATACAAAGTTTGATGTGTCTTATGATGATGTAAAAAGAATTAAAATAGTTAAACCTACAATTAAAAAATATTTGTATAGTCATTTAAAAACAGGTTTTTTAAGAATAAATGCAGATGAAGCAGCTATTGCTATACATTTACCTGTACAAAGATTTCAAAAAGCAAGTGACGCTAAAGTTTATGCAGATAGTAGGAACTTTATATAATGCACGATAAATATACGATAGAAGAAATAATAGAGGCAATGAAAAAGATATGTCCTGAAGCATGGGACAATGATGAGGATTACTCTTAATGGCAATAATTAGACAACGATTACCTATACCAGGACCATTTGATATAAGAATAGGTCTACCTAGAGATAAAGGTTTTGACGCTGGTAAGGCAAGAAAAAGATTACAAAATACAAAACCTAATGTTAACACAACCGTTAACAGATTTAGGTCTATGGTTGCAGGTGCAGAGGGATTTTATAGACCTGCTAAGTTTTTAGTTGTATTAGAATTTCCTAGAACATTTACAAACGAAACTCTACAAGGTATGGAGTTTTTAGAATACGAAACAGATTTTCAATTCTTAAATCAAACTAAAAATAATTTAAGAGAGAGATTGTTTTTCTTTTGTGACGCTGCTAAGTTACCAGAGAGAACAATAACTGATACATCTGCTACAGGATTTTACGGGCCAGAACGAAACATGGCAAGAGGTTTAGAATTTAGTACAATGGATTTAACATTTATGTTAGATTCAGAATTATCAGAAAGAGTTGTATTTGAATCATGGCAAAACTTAATTGTAAATAATAGAACATACAATTTAAATTTCTATGATGAATACACAGGCAGAGTATTAATATATCCATTACACGAAAACAGAAACGAAACATCAAATAGTAAAGTTGATGGTGTAAGTAATTATGGTTCACTTGCTAACCTAACATTAAGTGGATATTATTGTGAATTAATAGAGGCATATCCTAAAACTATTGCACCTATTGATTTAAACTATGCAACAAAAGATCAAATAGCAAGACAGACAATAACCTTTAATTACAGATATTGGAGATCAAACGCAAATTTAAGAACAAATGAAGATACACAATTTGAAGGTGATATTGATGGTGTAGGTGAGATAAAGGATGCAAGATTTAAAGGACCGTTCGGTGGTATAATTAGTAAACTACCACCAGAGATTAGAAGAGCGGGACGTGATGTATTGAATCAGATTAAAACGAGATTCCCAATTGGGAGAGTGTTTGGTGGCAGAGTATTCCCACCATTCTTTTAAATAATAAGGAGTGAAACATAATGGCGTTACCAATAAACGAGGTACCGAAATATTCGACAAAACTTCCTTCTAACGACCTGTTAGTTAATTACAGACCTTTTTTAGTAAAAGAGGAAAAAGTTATGCTAATGGCATTAGAAAGTGATAATGATGAGGAGATTAGACAAGCAGTTATAGATACGGTTCAATCATGTACCTATGGCGATGTTGATGTCTCTAAACTACCTATCTTTGATTTTGAACATTTATATTTAAAGATCAGAGGTAAGTCAGTAGGTGAGGTAATTAAATTAAAGTTAAAATGTCCTGATGATGACAAACAAGTGGTTGATTATGAACTTAATTTAGAAGATGTTAAGATTGACACAACAAAGAAACCTAATAACAAAATAGAGTTTGAAAAAGGTTACGGTGTCATACTTGATTATCCTACAATTAAATCATATACAGGCACAAAGTCAGAAACAGAGAATAACTTTAGTTTGTTAAAAGACTCTATCAAAACTATCTACAAAGGTGATGATGTTTATGATAGAAATAATATTACCGAAGAAGAATTAGACGAATATGTTAACAGTTTGACGCAGAAACAATATCAAAAACTGATAGAGTTTTTTACTACTATGCCTAAAATAAGACATAGAATAGAGTACGAAAACCCTAAATCAGGTAAGAAATTTGCGTTAACTTTCAACGGTGCTTCTGATTTTTTTTAATTACCCTTTCACATGAAAACCTAGAAAATTTTTATCGTGTGAACTTTTTGTTAATGCAACATCATAAATATTCATTAACAGAATTAGAACATATGTTACCATGGGAAAGGGAGATATATATTGATATGTTAATTCAGCATATTAAAGAAGAGAATCAAAAACTAAAAGAGAGACAAAGAAAATGAACTTACAAATAAAAGAAAAAGTCGTAGGAATAATCAAGTGGTGTTGGTGGTTTTTAAAAGAAGAATTACCACAATTTTTATCTAACTGGCGAACTGTGCCTAGACTTATGATGATTGCATATGCGTATGCCTTCATTGAAGTGATACAATGGTTTATGGCACTAGAGGCGCCAAACAATGCACAAGCAGGTTTAGTATCAGTAGTAGTTGGTGCTGGGGCTGCATGGTTTGGGTTATACGTAAACGGTAAAAAAACAAGAATAAACGACAAATAATAAATGGCAAACTTTAGCGAACTATTAAAAGATCAGAAACTTAAACAAGATAAAGAGACGGTTGCGATTGCAGAAGCCGCTCAAACTTATTCTTTAAATATACAAAAAGAAAAAGGTTTTGGTCAATCATTTATCAAAGGCGATAAAGACAATGACCCAATATCAAATGCTGCTGTATCTGTTATACAAAACTTTCAAGGCGAACTAGATACAATTGCTGATAATGATTTTACATATTTAAAAGATTTAATTGCTAAGTACAATACATTTTTTGAAGAGTTGCCTAAAAGTATTGACAAAGAAAGATTTACTGCTAAAGAAGGTCGATACTTCGCAGAGGTTATACGACCTACCATAGAACAACTAAATGAGATTGCAGGTCCTGTTCTACAAACTAAACTTGCATTTAGAGATTTAGTTAAACAATTCAAACCTTTAAAACTTGCTGCTAGAACACTAGGTGGTATACCTATTCTTGGTACAGCTATAACTAGAAAAGTAGAACGTATAGAAGCAGGTGAACAAGAGTTAAGAAGAGCAGAGAGAAAAAAAGGGCAAGAAGAAACAAGACAAGCAAGACAAAGTATAGAGGATGATTTGACAGGTTTTGGTGCAGATCAACCATCAGCTGCATTAGAAGAACAGATAGAAGAAAATCAATCAACAAGACGAGATGTATTCGCTGATGTACCTAGAGCTGCTTCTGTGCAAAAGTCTGCTGCTAAAGAAGAAAATTTAGAAGAACAAAAAGCAGTACAAGAAGACAGATATAATGAACAAAAAAATCTGTTTGAAATGATTGCTGAAAACACATACGAATCAAAAGAATTACTAGAAAAATTATTAGAAGAAGAAGAAGGTTTTTTAGATAACTTTGGTGGTTTTGCTGCCGCTGGTGGTGGTGTAGCCGCAGGCGCTGGTGGTACACTGGCTGCAAGTAAGTTGCTTAAAAAGAAAACTACTACAGCAGCAACAAAAACTGCTGCTAAACAAGCAACTAAAAAAACAACATCTAAAGTATTAGGTAAAACATTACTAAAATCTGCTGTTAAGAAAATACCTATAATTGGTTTAATTGCAGGTTTAGGTTTTGGTATAGGTCGATTGATGTCAGGTGATATGCAAGGTGCTGCTATGGAAGTTGCCTCTGGTGCTGCTAGTACAATACCAGGTTTTGGTACAGCCACAAGTGTGGGTATAGACGCTGCTCTGGCTGCAAAAGATATTAAGAACGCAGAAAAAGATATAGAAGGTGTAGTACAAACTGCTGAAGATGTTAAAACAGATAATATGAAAGATTTGGTTAATATTGACTCAAAAAGAACCGTTGTTAGAACTACATTGGAAACAGACACTTTAGAAAATCTATTACAGAAATTAGTACCTGAAAATGGTAGTCAAAATAACACGGTTGTTGCGCCTAATAATACAATACAAACCGCTAATACGACAAATGTATTAGGTAAAATGACTTCAAAAAATATTGACAACACCGTTGTTCAATTAAAAAACGTCTATTAACATAGATAAATAGTATTACTGACTATTAGTTATCTTTCCTGAAATTGTTATTAGAGTAAAACAAACATAAAGGACTTATGCAAATAGCGGAATTATTTAAAAAGAATATCGTAATGATACCAGTAGTGGCCTCTATATTAGTAGGGTCATTTACAGGTATTAAATACATAGTAAATCTAACAGACACAATTAACGCCAATCAATTAGAAATTGTAAACTTACAAAGAGATTTAAAAGTCGTTAGTGATACCAATACAGATTTAAAACAAAGACTCTCACGTGCTGAAGGTACTTGGGATATGGCAGAAAACTTATATAGAGAATTAGCAGAAAAAGTTAGAGATATGACTTGGGATATCAAAGACTTAAACCGTGATGTAAATGGTAACTAGTATGAATTATCTAGCTATCAAAATATCGTGCTTAGCATTATTGGTACTTTTAATTGTATCATTTACAAGTAAAGCGGAAGCAAGAAATGAATACCTAAACTCTTATTCTAATAGTTGTAGATACGGCGATGTGGATGTTCGTATAGAAACGGATAGAGGTGATACTGATTACATTTATGGTGATAGTGATTATGAACAAGAAAATAATAGATTATCATTAACCTTTCGTAAGTATCTCGGTGTATCTAAAAAGATGTGTGATGAACAAAACAAAATATTATTAGAGAATGAAAATTTAAGACAAGAACTAGAAATGCTTAAAGTTTGTCAAAGATATGCAGACAGACCTCTACCACCACAATTTGCAACGGTAGAAAAACATTGTAAAGGTTTAAGAGCA
>Ga0181407_1000282_pt1 | contig 17189 bp, 8 predicted proteins | sample 30SPOviralmetaG_FD_130136 | JGI IMG/M metagenome (GOLD analysis project Ga0181407, IMG submission 130136) | Marine viral communities from the oligotrophic San Pedro Time Series (SPOT) site, San Pedro Channel, CA, USA - 30 SPOT_SRF_2012-01-26 | ecosystem: Environmental > Aquatic > Marine > Strait...
GAACCGCTAGAGGAGCTCATTGAACTAATTTGATTATAACCAGAAAATACTTGTAGTTGTAAGAAACGAGTTCCATCTGTAGTATCAAACTTTGGTCCAGAAAATCCTGAAGAATTAGAAGTTGTTACTTTGCCTGTAAAAGTTGCATTTCCAGATGTATCAAAGTAAAGTCTGCGTGAGCCTCCTCCGGTAGCAAGAGTAATAGTATTCTCGTCTGTAGCATTTCCTGCATAACCTCCGATAATTACATTACCACTACCTGTTGTAATATCGCTGCCGGCTCTGTATCCTATTGATATGTTTCTATCTCCGGAAGTTAGATCTGCTAAAACTCCTTTTCCTGCGGCTACCTGATGACCTCTATAGTTATTAGCTCCTATACCTATATTTCCATAGCCTGTTTTTGCGGCCCAGCCTGTAGACAGGTTACTAGATACATTAGTTTTTCCTGCTGTTGCTCCTATAAATACATTTTGTTTTCCTGTAGTTACATCTCTTCCTGCCTCGTGTCCTACAACGGTATTATCTCCACCTGCACCATCTAAAGTTATTACAGTGCTTCCTGAATTAATATAAGTACCAGCAGTATGTCCTACCGCTACATTTGCATAACCGCTTGCATTTGCAGCGCTTCCTACCAATACCGATTTATTTTTAGGAGCAGCTGTTGATCCGACTGCTATCCCATTATTAAAACCTTTAGTAAGGGCTACTCCGTTGAAGTCATCAACATTCATAATAAGTTTGCCCGCGGCTTCACTAAAGTAAATAAAGTTTTCAGTAGAAGTTTTTCCTACAAGTAGTTCTCCGTCATCATTTAAATGAGTACCTTCTCCAGTTAATATTTTTACAGTTCCTGTAGTACCAGAAACGGAGCTATTACTAATAACTTTTACAGTATCTCCGACTGCATATTGTCTATGATCATCAGCCGCATTAGAAACACTAGTTCCTCCCACCGAGTACCAAGGAGTATTACCAGTAGCAACAATTGAAATAACATCTCCGACACTAACAGTACTTACAGATACAGTATCACCTATTTTTGCAGCACCTGATTGACTTGGACCTACTCGAATGTCTCTTGACATAATTACATCAGAATCTAGTAAAGAAACATCAAGAGTGCCTATAGTTGCACTACTAGCATTTAAAGATCCTATAACAGCACTTGCTGCGGTAAATATTCCGCTAACATCTAGTCTATCTGTATTTATAGTTCCTGCAGTAATATCTCCTGCATTTAATGAGCCTCTTAAAGTCATAGTTCCTTCAGATTGATCCCAGAATACATACTTATTAGTAGATATATTTCCTAAATAAAAATCACCGTCTGAATTTAAATGAGCACCTTGGCCTGTTAGAGTTGGAGAAGCGTTAGTGCCTCCAATGAGCGCAACAGGAGTATGATCTCTAGCTACACCGCCCCCGGTTCCGTTTCCTGTTCCCGTTGCAGTAAACACTACTCCTACATCATTTGAAGTTGCTCCTGGAAATCTTCCTGTATTTGTTCCTGTTCCTGAGTCTGTAATAGTATATGTTCTGCCTGATACAAGACTTCCAGAATTTACTAATGTTGTTGGACCGACTCGAATGTCTCTTGTTATAACTTTATCTGCATCCAAAAAGTCTGTTTTTAAAGTTCCAATATTTGCTACTTCTGCGGCCATTGTTCCAAAGCTGGCATAGATTGCATTTAAGTTTATTACACTTAAACTGTCTCCAGCTGCCGCGTCACTTGCACTTGTACCTACGGCGAGACTTGAAGTTCCGGCATTAATTAAACCTCTGACCTCTGTAGCAGTAATACCACTTGCTAAAGAAGGTATTGATCCATTACTTGTTATCGCAGGAGTAGCAACTGTTGGAGTATTAGAAAAATTATTATAATCTAAATAATAAGTTCCTTCTTGACTGTCTAAAGTAGCGGCATTAAGACCTGATGTATTAGTATCTACTGTTTTTAATAGAGTAAGTATTTCAGAAGCAGTCTGATCTGCAGTTGCATTACTTTCTATATTATCTAACTTACTTTTATCAGATGAACTCATACTACCTGCACTACTGCTAGAAGCTGCTGCTATCGATACTGTTGGAGTTGCACCGCTTGTTACAGCTATAGGTGCAGTACCTGATACGCTTGTTACTCCTGAAGAAGTAACAAATCCTTGTCCAGTAACAAAAGTATGTATTTGGTCACCAGTAGCTAACGCAGTTCCGCTGTCTGCTACTGCGCCTGTTACAATATTTAACTCAGGCGTAGCGGTAGAACCATCTGTTACTGTAAGTTGATTCGTAGTAGTACTAGATAAACTTGCAACGCCTGAAGAAGTTACAAAACCACTAATACGACTTGTTACATGATCATATATTTGATCACCTGTAGCTAAACTAGATCCTCCATTTGCTACAGCCGCAGTTGTTACAGAAATTGCGGGAGTTGTGCCTCCACTACTTACAACTGGTGCAGTACCTGATACGCTTGTAACATAAGTTCCCGAAGCTTGTTTACCGTCCAAGGCTGATTGTAGTCCATCAACGTTTGATATAATATGATTATGGCTGTCATCTGCAACAGTTACATTAATAGAGGTAGTTCCAGATCCTGATGCATCTCCACTAAGAGTTATTGTTTGATTACCTGTAAGATAACTTCCTGAAGCTTGTTTACCGTCCAAGGCTGATTGTAGTCCATCAACATTTGATATAATATGATTATGACTATCATCTGCAACAGTTACATTAATAGAGGTAGTTCCAGATCCTGATACGTCCCCACTAAGAGTTATTGTTTCATTACTATTTACAACAGTTTCAGTTGCTGTTGCAATACCTGTTACGTGACCAAATGTGTCAAGTGTAATATCTTGAATATAAGTACGACCACTGTTGTTCGAAGAGCCTTGACTCGAAGTATCGGCATGAGTAATTGTTAAAGTTTCATTTCCAGACTGGTTTGCACTAAAGTCTCCAATAGTAGTTACAATTCCTGAGCCGCCCTGTAAAGTAAGAACACCGTTATGAACTGCTCCACTTATCGATCCTGAAACACCTGATGTCGTTGCAAATCCTGCATCATTATTAAATTGAGAAAGTTTAAGTTGGTTAAATAACTTTTTCTTTTGAGTTCCTCCATCCAAATAAACTACATGATCAGAGCCTCCTACTATATCAGCGGTTTCTGCTGATAGATCGTTTAGAGCAAGACTTAAATTACCTGATGTTGTAATAGTACCAGATAATCCAGTATTAGTTCCTACACTTGTAACAGTACCTGCACTACTTCCGCCATCAGTATTTGTAAAAGTGATCTTATCTCCGCTTCGAGCAATACTTAAACCTGTACCTGCTTCGAGTACGATATCATCTGTTGTATTACCATTATGTCCTGAGCCAGAGAGTCTTATTTTTTCTTCGTCTGAGTTATCTCCATCCACACAAGATATTGCATATTGATTTTGTGTGTTTGTATTCGTGTTGGTATCTGTAGAAGATATAGTAAATTTACCATCATTTGTTCGAGTAACAGTTGTTGCTCCACTTCCTACAAATTCAATATCATCAGTTGTACTATCACTACCTGATAGTCTTAGTTTTGTAGTGCTCGAAGGTATACTTACTGTATATGTAGTTCCCGAAGCTCCGCCTGCGGCATTTGAGGCTGCAGCTTGTACAAACGCAGTTGTTGCAATCTGTGTAGTATTTGTTCCCGACCCCGCAGTAGGTGCTGTGGGTGTTCCTGTTAAAGCCGCACTACTAAACATTGTAGCTTTGGACTCGTTTGCAACATTACTTAACCCTACCATAGACTTACTAATACCTGCTACAGTGCCGGTAAATGTTGGACTTGCTAGATTTGCTTTCAAATTAAGTGCAGTTTGTTGCGCGGTTGATACAGGCTTATTTGCATCTGAAGTGTTATTAATATTTTGAATAGCTAAATTTGTAAGAGCATTTGTTTTTTGTGTAGAACTCAATCCCTGACTTGCTGTATCAACTCTTAACCTGTTTCCTAAAGCAGTATTTACTGTTGTAGAGAAGGCATCATCATCCGCTAAAGCAGCCGCTAATTCATTAAGAGTATTTAAGTCTGAAGGAGCAGAATCAACAAGATTTGAAACTGCAGTACTTACAAACTGTGTAGTTGCAAGTTGAGTAGTATTCGTTCCGTCTGATGCGGTTGGAGCTGTTGGTGTTCCTGTAAATGCTGGATTTGCAAGAGGAGCAAAACCTGATATACTTCCACCTGTAATAGTAGGGTTAGTAAGTGTAACACCTGTCATAGCTGTAGCAATATCACCGAGATCTGATACATTCATTTGAGCTGCTGTAATAGAATCCGCAATGTCTGTTACTGCTTTAATATTTGCATCTACTTTTGAATATGTCTCTGCAAGTACAAGACCAGAAGAAGTATTATATACTCTAGCAATAATTACATCGTTTACATAATCTATTCTAAAGTTTTGAATACTTCCAGTTACTCCACTATGGGCTGTAACAGTAGAACTTGTTAAGTATAGAGTAGTATTGTTAGATACTGCTGCTACCCTTATCTCTTCTGTTCCTAGTTTTAAAATATCTCCCGCTTGTATTTCACTAGAAAAAGCAGTTCCTGATCCTGTTACTCTGGAAGAATTTGCTAGTTTTGAAAAAGTTCCTGTTAAAGTATTTCCGAATTTGTTAGTAGTATTTCCTGTTCCTACATTATACCAAAAAGAACTATTTATTCCGGAGCTGGGTTTGTGGTATTTAAGTAGTTTTAATCTGTCAGTGCTATCACTCGCATCCAGTAGTATATATGCGTGTTCTAATATGAACTGTCCTTCACTATTTCTATCATTTTCTGACCAAGTAATAGTAGGTAAATTTGCACAACTTTGTTGCCAAGCTGTAGCTACACTATTTGTATTAGTTATTAGAGTCGAGTAAGTATTAGGACTTTTTGCTCTATAATCAAACTTTTTAAATACAAAATTATCAGAACTAATACCAAATCCTACGCTTGTAGTTCCTGTATAAGGAACTCCTTCTGGCATACGAGGAATGTTTTCTCTGAATCTGTCTAAAACTGTAACGTCAAAAACTGTAGGATTAGACAAGTTATCAAGTGTATTAATAGTTCTTACTGCTACTTTATAAGATCCATCTACTAAACCTTTTATTTGCCAGGTATTTGTATCTTTATTCAGTATGGTTTTGGGAGATTCGATTAAAGCAAAATTATGAGAAATTTCATAACCCTTAATAAATTCATAAACATCAGAAGCTGTTCCTATAGCTACAGGAGGGGTCCAATGTATGGTTAACTCTTCTCCCACAGAAGTATCGTCCATCCCACTAATTGCATAAGCATCTATCGGCGAAGGAACTTCATCATTAGCAACTAAAGGAGGGAACACTGTATCTGCAACAAAAGTAGTAAAGTCAACATCTACTGCATCAAACTTTTCATTATAATGTTCTACTGCTGTAATATCTGTTATATTTTTTGAATTCTCACTTAACGCTATAATCTTATATTCTTTTGATGAACTTGAAACTTCTAATCCATCCTTCGTTTCTGTAAGAACCCAAATAGCCTCAGCAGCTGGAACTTCTGTAAAAGCTGCACTAACTGATAAATCATTTACAGTATTTCCTACCGTTGTACTAACGTTTCTTGTTTCTACTCGAGTATAATCTGCAATGTTAAGTACTAGAGCGTCTGTACCAGATGCTGAGAGTTTCGCATTTAATACTTTGTAATCTAGAGGAGACCCTGTGAACTCAGTAGAGGTAAATTTAGCTGCAGTTACATTATCAGTATTGTCTAAGTTTGTTAGTGTATATGTACCGTTTCCATTAAGATCAACATAAGCTTGTGCTACTAATTCACCTTTCTTATAGTTAATTGTATCACTGCCAGTATTTATAGTAAAATCTGAGATAGCAAAAGCAGCTGGCTTAACAAATATAACAGACACTGTATAAGCGCTTCCAGAGTTTAAAGTTACAGAACTATCAAGAGGAAAACCCATAGTAGTTCTATTAACTCCTGTATTAGATATGCGTCCTCCATATCTTACAGCATAACGATCAGAGTCTTGAATATTTACAATATCTCCAGGAACTAAGAAAGATGTATTAAGTGCTGAACTAAATGTTACAACTTCTTTTTGATTAGCAGCGGTCCAAAGCTTCCAACGACCATAACGAGTTGCTTGCCCTTCAGAAGTTGCTCCAAAAGCTACTGCATTTTGGGAAATTATAACTCCATTACTTCGTGCAATATCTACTCTATCTTCCACAATTAGAGGCTCGAGAGCATAGTTGGCATCTGGATTCATCCAGCTTACTATAACTTGATTTATTCGAGTTTTACTACCTGTTCCTTCATAACTAAAGCTTCCATCAATAACATTTGCTTTTGTAAAATTATAAACAGGTCCTTTTGGAGCATCTATAACGGGAACGACTTGCCCATCCAAATAATAAATCATAGAACGGAAAGTTGTTGCCATATCTTTTAGTACTTTGAAAGCATCTGCTTGTTTTGTAAGATATAAATTTGCCGTAAAACGAGGTTCTTGACCCCCTTTTCCATCAGGTACTAGTTCATCACAATATCTTGCTATTCTGTATAAAGAAAATTTATCAATATCAGCATCTTTTAAGAAGTCTCCTAGTCCGTAACGATTATTTAAAAGAATATCATTAAATACCCAGGCAGGATTATTCGTATAAACTTTAGAAGTTCGAAAAGCACCATCCCAGTCTTGATATGTAGCTTCAATAGCACCTGTTGAAGTATTACGATTATAAGTAGCAGCTCCTCCTGTCTCTTCTCGAGTTATATAATTAGAGGGAACAAGAACTTTCATACCCCTTGTATGGTAAGTTCTTGCAGGCATACTCTGAAATTGATCTGTTCCAAAAGTTACTTTTGCCATTGCCGAGTAGGGATGTGTAAGTATTTCTTTTATTACACAAGTTGTTTGAGATATACTTGCACTTGTTACTTGAGTCCAATCATGATATGTTTCAGTAGGCGTTTTATAGGCTGGTCCTTCATGGTTTGTTTTACGACTAATAATTACTTTAAAATCTGCAAAAGGACGATACCTTGTTAAATCAATATTTTCTACCCACGTAACACTATTTTTATACATTCCGGCATGTATTTTATTGTCGTCTATAGTAATTGGAGTATCAAAATCTGCGGCACCCACTGCTTTAAGAGCTAGTTGAATCTTATAGCGAGTATAAGTAGTTTTGTCATTTCCTTTACCACTTACAGCATAATGCGCTCCATAGGCAAAAGTTACACGAGCTTCGTCTACCTCTTTCAATTGAGAAGCTGTAAGATTAAAACCAGAGCTAGAAGAGCCTAATAATTCTTTAGGTGCTTGAGAACCTCCAAAACCTGTAGTCCACTCAATAGTACCTCCGGCACTAGGACTGTTAGATATTGAAGTAGATCCTATACCGCCCTCTCCTGAGAAAGCAGTTTGTGAAAGAGTTCCTACTCTAAATTGAGTGGTTACTCCTTTATATTTACTTATTTTTGTCTGATCAATTTCATCAACTGCTGTTTGTACAGTTGCACCACTTACATCAAATTTGTAGGAACCTGTAGCTGCATCCCAGTTACTCGACAAAGTAATTGTTGTTCCTGAAATACTTGCTATTTTTACTATTTTATCTAGTACAATGTCATAAGAGTCTTCATCAGGTAACCATACTCCTCCTGGTCCATCATCTCCAGCAACAAAAGTAGCAGAAGTTCCACTTGCTACAGTACTGATAATACCTTCTTCCTCCTCCCCATCTACAGTTGTACCGCTTCCTGCTTTAGGCAGTAGACGTGCAGGTACGAATCCTTCGAGACTACCTTTTTCTGAAGGAGCAGTTCTCATTGCATTTGTAAAGAAAGTACTGCTTGTAGTTATAGGAGTAGAGTTATTTCCGTCTGCAACTCCATTAGTAGTTACCGCTGCGGTAACAGTTGTGGTTCCATTACCTCCTCGAACTATTAAATACTTATCTCCGTATTCTGCTGCTAGTAAAGGATTATCGACAACATTTCCTGTAATTGTAGCCGTAGTAGATCCATTCGTTAAAGTTACAGACATAGGTCCTGTGCTTGCACGAACAGGTGCAGAGCTTAAAGGAGCAACTCTATCATCATTTAAATATACAGAAGCCTGACCATCTACAAGACCATAAACAGGTCCTTCTGAAATTAAATCAGTTACTGCAATAGACTGTCTATCTGCTGATCTGACTGATTTTAAAAATGTACTTGATTTTTGAGGATATAAGTCTATCATTATTTATGTACCGTTTTTCCGCCGTCGGAGTTGTATGTACCCCCACCGCTGCCGTATCGTGTATTGTTAGTGGTTGAATAACCTTGTCTTGTATCTACTGCAATAGGCCTTCCAGGAACTCGTAGCTCTCCATAAAGTAAAGGTACAGGGTCTCCCTCTACAACTGTTCCTGTACCTCCGCTAAACAGGTAGTTTGTTGGAGCATCTTGATCTACTGCAGGATCGGGGGCCATTATTTGTTGTATACCTGACAAAGCTAAATTTGTAGCTAACGCATATCCTACTTTTTGAGCAATTAAAGCGCCTCCCTCTAAGCCTCCTGCTGTAAGTAAATTACCTCCTGCAGCTCCGGCAGGTATAAGAGTCATAACAAAGATAATAGCAATTGCCGCTAAAATTTTTCCAATGCCTGATTTAGAACCTGCGGGAGCTATAGATATTGTTACATCTCCTTCTTTAATAGGAAAAAGTAAAGTTTCTTCATCAATTTGTACTCCGGAAGTTTCTACTATAAACCCTATATCTTGTTCATGACATTTTCTAATATAAGGCAGAAACTCTGAGCGATTTGCAGAAATACATTTAAAAATTTCTGCATAGTTATTAGTATTTACTGTAAACTTGTTTCCAAATTTATTTCCAAGTTCTCCTTGTAGATATACACTACGTTGCATGTCTATAAACTCCTGTTATATACTGTTTCCAAAAAGGGTATAAGTTTTCCCTACAGGATACTCTGTTTTCTGCATGATGATAAAATATATCATCTCCTAAATATACTCCGCAATGATTCCCAACTGAGGCATTTATAGTAAAAACTAAAAAATCTCCTTCTTTCATATTTCCTTCTACCTTTTTAAACTTCCATGTAGAAATATATTCTTCTGTAAAATAGTCTAAACTCTTCTTCCACCAATCGTCTTCGAATAAGGGACGTTTAGGAATACTTAAATTTTTTGCTATATAGTAATCTCTTGCTGCTTCGAAACAATCATTTACTCCAAACTCGTAGTCTCTCCCAAATAAAGACTTTTTAATATTTTTAGGCTCCAAAATGTTCAATTCCATATTAGGATAACTAAATATATAATAAGGTAGTCCTATAGTATTACAATATTTTATATCATTTTCGCTAGGTTTATTACTAGCATCAGGGTGGCTATGAACTATAGCTACAATATCTGATCTATGTCCTATATTAATATATTGCTTTGAGTCTATGACAAAATCACTGCCTATTTTTGAAACATTGTCGCAGGGAAACCATTTTATCTTACCTTTTACTACTGCTAGGACTCCACAACCTTCATTAGGGTACCACTCTTCAAAGTGTTTTCTTATATCTTCCAAGTATTCAATCATTTAAAATTTTAATGTTCCAGGGAACCCTCCAAAAGGTAAACGAGCTGCTGAGTTTTTATTTCCTGAAGGAGCCAAATTAGACCCCGTTGCGGCTACAGGTATAAATCCATATCTACACTTGCAAGAGTTTATTGTTTTTCCGCATACATCTTCTCTTATCCAGTATACATTTTTATCTGAAGGTTTAATATCATTTCCCAATGTAGCAGTATGAGCCACTAAACATTTCCATATAGTTTTTGATTGATACCTTACTCGTGCTCCTATTGCATGTGAACCTACTCCCCACTCTGTCCACAAAAAAGCTTCTTTCCAAAACTCAGAGCTATCACTTGGAGTTTTATTCGTATTTGCAATTACACACAACCAATATCGTATATCAGAACCAGAGCCTGTAGTAACATAACTAGTTTCAGTATAGGCTGTACTTGTACTGTGTGCTGCAATTCCTGCAGGAAGTGGAGAAGATTTAATTAAAGGAGAATCATTAACATCAAAATAAGCATTATGAGTATATGTATTACCATCAGAACCTTTAAAGTTTACTCCTCCTGTTAACTTCCAAGTACATCCTCCACCTATACCGTTATCGTGTCCTTGATACTTCCAACTACAATATTTTCCTACGACTACTCGTCGAGGAAGTTTTATACCTTCTAAATCAAAAGGAGTTGCTACTTCAAAAGTAATCGATATATTGTCTTCACCTGCTATTCTATCAATTATATAATCTTGTCGGGGAAACTCTATGGAAGCTACAGTGCTTCCTGTATCTGCCGACTCTCCTACTAAATATTTTCGTAAAGTTCTTCGTCTTCGTATTCTTTTTCCAATTAAATCATCATTTTTAAAACCTGCTAATTGACTACTAAAAATTGTTCCTACATTTGCTACTGTCAAAGAAGGTCTACTGCTAGCACCATCTGCTTGAATATCTAATCCATCGATCATCATTGGTATAGCTATATAAGTATTTAGAGCATAATCTCCACTTGTAGGAGCAGTAATACTTTTAAGTTGTATAGTAGTAAGATCAGAATCTAAACCTGGATGCACATATAGTTCTGTGCCATTAGGCATTTCTATTTCAAATAGCTCAATTAACTCTGAGTCAATTTCTTGTGTCTGAGTATCTGTTGTTATTAAGTTGCTCATGCCTCAAAAACTCTCTTTAATGTAAGTGAAAGTGAATAAAAATTATCGTACTCATAGTTTATTGAATAATTAGTAGCTATTACTTTAACATCTCTTTCCCCAACACCTGCTTGTCCGGCAGGGTCTGAAAGTACGTTTGAGTCTGGTAAAGTAAAGGTAAAGCTTGTAACACCTTTTTTGCCGTCTAAAAATACTACTATATCATCTATTTCTGCTTTTGTACGAGTTTTAAAATCTAAAGAATATTCTTCATTTAAAGTATTTATTCCATCTGCAACACGTTGCTCATACCCATCCCCAAACTTTGCAGTAAGAACTCTTGGAGTAGTTGAACGTGTAAGTTGTTTATCAGGCGTTGCATATGTAGTGCCTGTATATATAAATCCTATAGTCATTATGCTACTCCATACGGATTAAGTATTCCGCCTGATCTTTTTTGATTTTGTAATTCTGCTTGTACGGCCGATGCAATTGCTTGACCCATTTTATCCATGTCTGGTCCCGTGCTTCCTTCGGTAGAAGTTGTTCCATCTGAAGAAACATTTACAACAATATTATTTTGAGTTCCTCCTGAACCTTTTAGATCTACAGGTATTTTTCCTCCTTTAGGTAGGGGCACAACTGCTTCAGTACCATGTAACATTGCAGGATATCCTGAAGTAGAACCTCTTGCTATACCTCCAGAGGCATATCCTTGCATCTTTTTGCCCCCCGAAAACACTCCTCCGTTTCTTGCGACTAATCCTTCGAAAAAAGCATTTATTCCGGCACTTGCTGCAGTCATTGCTAACTGTCTTCCCATACCTGAACCTCCTCCACTAACTAGAGCTAAACTCATATTTGCAATTGTACTTTCAAACTTTGAAAGTGCCTGAGTATTTTGAGATAATCCATCTGTATTTTCTTCAGTTTTATCAGTATTGTCTGTTTGTGATTCTTCTATACTAGATGAAGAGGTATCTTCTAATATCCTTCGTTCTTTTAGTACTTTGTCTCGTGAAACTGGAAATGTGTATATAGGATCATTTATAGTACCTTTTGGAGTTTCTAATATTTTTGCTGCCGCCTCAAATTCTACTCTATCTTTTGCTGCTTGTAGTGTTGCTAATTTGTCTAAATCTTTTTGACTAGTATTTGACCCCACTCCCATAGTATCTAATATATCCTTGTCACTTTTTGTTGCTGACTTAGGATTTCTTAGTCTTTCTAAAAAGAAGTCTGAACCTTTTTTCATGGCTTCTTCCATAAGACGAGCTGCTTCTAATCCTCCTATTTCTATTGCTTTTTGCATTTTTTGTTCCGCAGTTTCTGGTGTTATTTTCTTTAACAAAGAAATAGACATAATTTGCTCTGTAATAGATTCTGCAATTTGTTTTGACATTGCTTTTTTAACTGTATCTACTATATTAAGAAAAACCTTTGTAAGAGAAGACTCGTCGCCAGAAATTAAATCTTCAAGTCCTTTTGAAAAACCACTTTCAAAAGCCTGAGCAGCAGCCATTCCCAGTTTAAATAAAAATTCTTGTTGTTCTTTAAGAAGTTGAACTTGAATTCTTAAATTAGCTTCTTGTTTTTCTAAAATACTTAGTTTTTCTTTATCTCTTTTTATCTCTTTTACTTGTGATAAAGCAATTTGTGCAGTAATTTTTCTTCTTTGGTCATCTAAGTCTCTGATTTGTTTTTCTGCTTGTAAACGTGATCGTACTAATTTAGTTGCTACTTGCATTTGAAGATTGTGCAAGGTAGCTGAATCCTCTTTTTCGTTTGCAATTTTTGTTTCCATATCAGCAATTAAAAATAGAAATCCTAATCTTTTTTCTAAAGTTTTTCTAAATTCTTCTGCCTCTTCTGAAATTGCGTGAAATAAATTTTTTCCCTCTGAATCTGTTGCTGATGCTTTAAAAAATATTTGTCCTAAGGCTCCAAAAGTTGCAGTAATTGCACCAACTTCTTTTATTGTTTGATTAATTTGATCTGATACACTTGTTTGATATGTTTTTATAGAAGCTATATATTTGTCAAAAACTTTATTAGAATTATTAAAACTTTCTTCAAAAGTACTTGCTGTTTGCCCTAATGCTATAAATCCATCTACTAACTCTTCATCTATTATACGAGCTGTTTTTGTTAATCCGTCTTTAGTAAGCTCTATTGTCTTGTACAGATTTCCAAAAAGTTGTTGGCCTCCTAAACTTAATTTAGTTAAAGTTCCTTGTATTATACTTTCTAGTTGTTTTGCACTCTCTATACTGTCTTCTATGTTTAAGTTTGGACCTCTTAACATATTAAAAGTACTTGTTTCTTTAAAGCCTGTTTCAGTCGTACGACTCATTGAAATTGAACTAGAAGTTCTCTTGCCACCTTGCATAGAACGAATTCTAGCAACTTCGGCTTGGAGTCTTGCAAATTGTTGTAATTCCTTAGATGCAGATTGTACAGCATTAGCTATTGTTTTAAAAACTGTAATCGTTGGATCTTGATTTAAAAGTTTTTTTCCTATAACTTCTTCTAGTCTTGCGAATTCCGTATTTAACCCTTCTAATGAAGTTCTATTGCTATCAATTTCCCCCTGTAAATCTGTTAATGATTGAGGAACTTTATCAATAATACCAAGTTTTTCTAAACCTTTTACTGCTGCATTAAAACCTATTAATCCCAAAGTAAAAATTTGAAAAAATCTAAATGCTTTATCGATAGCGGACCCTAGTTTTGTTACTGCTGCAGACATACTTGCCATTGCTCTTTTCCACTGTAGAGCGATTCCTTTTGTTACAGTATTTATTTTTTGACCAAGTCCAAAAAATATTCTTTTTGATCTCTCTGCAAAAGTTTCTTTTGCCCCTAATATATCTTTTAATGCTTTTTTATAAACTGTTTTTTGATGTCTTGTCAGTTCAGTATAAACTCCTTTCTCCATATTTGCATAGCGAAGAAGAGCTGCTGCTTGTCTTTTTGTTACTTCTTTCCCTCCCTGCAAATTTGCAATGCCGCTTCCTGGTTTTGCTTTGACATCTTTTAAAGAAGTTCTTAATCCTTCTTGTCCTTGAGCATCTTGCATTGCTTTAAAAGATTGTCTTGCTTGATCATAAGCAGCAGCGGCTCTACTTGCCGACTCTTCTGCTTTAAGAGTGAAAGAGTCAAAGGAAGGTAGCATTGTTTTTATAATTCCTGTAGCAAACAAACTAATTGCAGCAATTAATGAATATATATTCTCTGAAAAGAAGTTTGCTGCGGCCTCAACAGGACCTGAAATAAGATTTGCAAACTTAACGAAAACATTATTAAATGCAACTCCAAATTTTTTAATTGCATTTCCTTGTGTATCAATTGCTTCTGTTGTACTAATAAACTTTTCTTCTAGCTGTCTTTGCACTTCAACATTAACTGCTTGTTTTTGTTCTAATAGACTTAATTCATTTGCTGTTTTATTTAATGAAATAGCAAATTTATTTTTTGCATCTTCTAAACGAAGAGTAATACCTAATTCATCTAGAAGTTCTGGCTCTGCTTTTGTTACGCCTCGTACTAGTCTGTCGAATGAGTCTGCCACGTCTCTTCCGAGAACTTTTGAAACTGCTGCAGCTCCCTTACCTAGCTTTATTAAAGACTCTGCAGTAAGTCCTGATGCAATACCTATTGCTGAGGCTTTTGATGCTTCTTCAAAAGTTAAAAAACCATCTGCTGCTGTTCTTATTTGTCTTGATAAGTTACCAATTGCAATACCTGTTGTAGAAGCATATGCAACTTGGGAATCTTGTAGTACTCTTAAATCTCCAACTCTTTGAAAAAATTGAAAAGCTGCAGTAACAGCAAATACTTGAGCAGCTAAGGTAGCGTAAATACCTACAAGACCTCCTACTCCTTGTGCCATTTTAGAAAAGTTTTTTGTACCGTTTGCAGAAGTTTGAGCAGCTCCTTTTAAGTTTCTATCAGCGGTATGAGCACTCTTGCCTACAGCGTCTAAACCTTTAGCAGCTTTCTTAGCTCCAAGGCCTACTTTACCTGTAGTACCTTTATCGTCTACTAATACGTCAATTTCAACAGTATTTTTTGCCATTAGCCTTTCACATTATGGGTGAAATTTTTTTCACCGCCGGCAGACTTACGTTCATCTGCTTTTCGTTTTCTTGTCGCCTTATCTGCTCTAAATTCTATTAAAAGCCCTTCCCAAAGTTTTATAAATGTTAATATAACTTTTGGTTCTTCAATATCATATAAGTTAAATAAGTATTCTATATTACCAAAGTTTTTTCCTAAATACGTTCCCGACATTCCATCCCAGTTATCTTCGAGAAAGCCAAATATAAAAAATGCCACTTGGACTTCAGAAGGAAAATCTGAAGTCTCGAGCGGCATCTTATCGGGGTCTGGCTCTTCACCTAATTGTTCGCAGATTTTTAAATACTTATCTGTATCAATCTGATCTGATTGTTTTACGTATTTTTCAAGCAGACCTCTTATTTTATCTACTTGTTCCCAGTAAAATTTTCAAGATCACTCACGGTTTCTGTAACCCAAGTGTCAAAATCACTTGCATTTCTCATAAGTAATTCTGAGTTTTCTTGTGTAAATATAAGTTCATCTTCAGGGTCAAGAGCAGAAATATCCACCAATAGAAGCTCTTCTAGGTACTTATATTTCAAGCCTTTCCATCCTTTGATTACTGCTTTACAGTATTCTACTAAGAATCTTTCTTCATCTAACTCTTCTTCGGGTTGACGAGTTTTTTTATTAAATTTTGTAGTAACACACTTTTTACGAAGTTTTACTAACTCTTCTCTTGCTAAGTAACAAAGATCTACTGACATACCTATGTGGCCTGGAAAGTCTATTGTTACGGTTTTGCTAGGAGGCATAAGACTCGCTAATGAAATTGGTGTATCTGTCATATTTAAATCCTTATTATTTTATTGGGTAAACAAAACAGGGGCGAAAAATCACCCCTACTTCGATTTTCTATTTCATAGTATAGTCTAAAAGACCTCGTATGTCAAGAACTTTTTTTAACTACGTGTTACTAAACTGCTACTCCAGTATAAACGATGCTTGCATCATCTGCTCCTCCAATCGTTGAAGGAAGTGCATGGAAATTAGTCTCCATTGAAATAATATCTTCTACTGAATGAGTAGGTATCTCTAAATGACAAGTCGGTAGTGTTACTGCGATTTTAGGATTACTAGCTCCTCCTATTGAAAAGACTAAATTAAAATCATTAGTAATCGTAGTTGTAGCTTCTACTAAATCTTCAAATAAATCTGCACTTGCTCCAGTACTATTACTCAAATAACAAGTAAAGTTTCCGCTAATATTACGAGTACCTGTAACATGCCCTAAGGGTTTATTAACAACCCCTAGTGTTTCTGGAGTAAGGAAAGTAATATTATTCTCAAAATTTAAACTTCCACCTGTTAGTGTCAAAGTATATGTAGTTGCTGAAGTTTCTCCGGATTCGATAGTACCATCACCATCGGTATCTGTTGAAAATGCAGTATTAGTGACTGCTAAAGTAGTGAGTCGGTTACGAATAAAGTTATTCGTAGCCGTAGTAGCCTCACTTATTGTTACAGTCGGTAAAGCCGCAACTTCAGTAATCATTGAAGCAAAACCGGACCAATTAATAGTAGTAATTCCATCAATATCAAAATCCATTCCTGCAGAATTAACAACTGCTCCTTCTAATTTATAAACGGTATGAGTACTTGCATTGTAGGCTCCTTGACCCATAACAAAATATATATCTAATGTTTTTAAAGCTACTACATTTGACGCTGAAAAGTTAAAAGTTAGTGCACTTGTAGTATTAGTAACTCCGGCACCTGACCAAATTGATTCGTTGGTTCCACTAGATTTTGTAAATGCTGTATTGGATACCAAAGCGGCCCAAAGAACTTCTTCTACTGCGTGCATTTGTGCATCACATCCAGTATTTTCCCATACGGCATTAGTGGCCACTGCCGCAGGTGCTGCTACAAAAGGTCTTGCATAAGTTGAAAATGACCACTCTGCAGGAGCATAAGAATCATTAAACATTCTGCGACCTCTTCGGCTAGCACTACCAGATGCTGCTGCCATTTCATTCAGAGTAATCTCTGAAGTATTTGTTGCTTGAGAAAAGGAAAATCCATCTAAAACTGGAATTTCCCAATAGCTACTACCACCTGATGCTGCGTCTGATACAATTACTCTGGTATCTCTGCTAAAAAATAAATTGTCTGCCATAGTTAATCTCCTATGTTATCTTGAAAAGGCTAGGACGTGAATTTTTATTCGTGCCTGCATTTTCTAGTATCGAACCTCTATAAGCATTTCTCCAACGCCTAAAGGTTCAAGTACACCTTCGTCAGTATCAATACTAACGA
>Ga0181407_1000296_pt1 | contig 16927 bp, 21 predicted proteins | sample 30SPOviralmetaG_FD_130136 | JGI IMG/M metagenome (GOLD analysis project Ga0181407, IMG submission 130136) | Marine viral communities from the oligotrophic San Pedro Time Series (SPOT) site, San Pedro Channel, CA, USA - 30 SPOT_SRF_2012-01-26 | ecosystem: Environmental > Aquatic > Marine > Strait...
AAAGAAACAGTAGATTTTAATGGTTTCCAAGCAGTAGATCATTATAAGGCTATGGGAGTATTGACTGGTAAAATAAATAATGTTACTGTTATTGATTGTGATAATCAATATGCTTATGATAAATTAACTAAACAATATCCTGAATTAATTGAAACCACTACTGTAAAAACACCAAGAGGTTATCATATTTATTGTGAATATAATGAACTGGTTAGAACTACTACAAACACAAAAACTAATATTGATATTAGAAATGATGGGGGATTTGTTTTTGGTTCTGGTAGTGTAAATGAACGAGGCAAGAAATATAGTCTGTTTAAAAGAAAAAATAAACTAGTAAAAATCTCAAATGAACTAGCATATGATTTATCTTTACACGGAGCAGAACCTGATAATAAAGGCAGATATACTCAAAGGAAAAGTGTTATACCTATTGATGTTGTAGGTGATATGGAACTAACAGAATATCATAAAGATATTCTTGAAAATGTAGATCTGATATACTGGCATAATTATGATAGTTGGATTAGATTAATATGGGCTATTAAATCTAGTTTTGGAGAGAAAGGTAGAGAACTAGCCAAAGTATTATCTCAAAAGTGTTCTAATTATACTGATGATGGTTTCACCGACCACTGGAAACGAGGAAAAAGAGGTAATACATTTGGAACGATTGAATACTATTCTAAACTATCTAATGAATATCATTACAATAAAATTAAATTCAAAAATGCTATTAAATGGATGGCTCTTACAGATGAGGCTATTGCTAATAATATTTTGACATTAATGAATGATGATATTGTAAAAAAAAATAAAGTTGTTTATCTCTACGACCACGATAAAAAAATTTGGAATGTAGTTCATCAAGATGACCTACAAATAATGGTTATGAATTTAAAAAATGTAATAGCCATAGAAATTAAAGAAAATCTTGATGATAAAAAAAAACAATTAGAAAAAGTTGAGGATTGGAAAGAAACAAAAAAAGGTAAAGAACTATTAGATGAATACAAGAACATAAATAATTTTATTACCACTATGGAATGTTTGAATAAGTTGGGTAGAGTATCCAAGTATATACTTTTAAAAGCACCTGTTAATGAAGATATTGAATTTGATTACAAAGAAAATTTATTACCATTTAGAAATGTAAATATTGATGTTGAAACAGGTAAGCAAGTCCAAAGAACTAAATACGACTATATCACAAAAGCAACTGATTATGATTATGAAGAACCTGATGAAAAACAAACTGAATTATTAGATAAAATCTTTAAACAGATTTTGCCTAACGATGAGGTAAGAGCGTGTTATTTAAGTATTCTACTTTCATCACTACGCAATAAACAAGAAATTAAATTTTGTATAGCAAATGGAAGAGGGGGTAATGGTAAATCCGTTATTAACGAATTAGCACGAGAAGCACTTGGAAAAGACGATTGCCCTACAAGAATGGGATATATGGGTGATGTTAATTGCTTGACAGCGAAACTACCGAGTGGAGGTAATCCTGCTGCTGCTAATATGGATGGAAAGAGATTAATTATATTTAGTGAGCCAGGGCAGTTTGAAAGTTTAAGATGTGATAATATAAAAGCATATACGGGTAATGCTTCATTCAACGCAAGGCAATTATATTCTAATTCTAATGTTTGTAAAATGGTGGGGACTTTGATTTTAGAATGTAATACAATTCCTGATATTGATACTAAAATTACAGATGCTGAAATGCGTAGATTTATTGTTATTGATTTCCCGAGTTTATTTTGTTTAGAACAAGATGATGAACCAATACCAGATGAAAATAAATATCCTATGAATGAATATTATAAATCCAAAGAATTTCGTGATGAATATAGATGTTGCTATATTAATTATATTATTAAGAATGCTAAAAAAAAGATTTATATTCCTCATATAGTCCAAGAAAGCACTAATAATTATCTAAATAATTGTGATAAATTATTAGCATTTTGTGATGAAAATTTAGAACCAGCAGGGGCAGAGGATGATGGCTTTATTACTGTAAAAGAAATATATAATGTGTATAAAGACACTGAATACTATAAGACTGCTAAAAAGAAGCCATTACTAAAAGATTTTAAAGAGATGATAAGGACACATAAAAAATATGGTAAATATTATAAAGATAGAGATCAAAAACTCACAACTCAAAGATGTATTGTTGTAGGTTATAAAATAAGAGAGGAAAAAGATACTTATGATATGAGTGGCTGTCAAATAGATATTGATAGTGAAGATGATATTCATTAGAGGGGCACGCCTGCCCCCCTTACCCCCACCCAACTATTAAGGGAGAGAGTATGAGAGAACCGCAGGTTCTTTCACCCAAAAACACTATGCCAACCTTTATTTATTGCTTTCCCTGTGCTTTTCGCTGCTGATGTTACTGCCTTTTCTGTTGATTTTGCTGCTGATTCAGCAAAATCTGCTGTTGCTGTTGCTCCACTTACAATAGCATCTCCAACTTCATCTGCGTGAATTACTGCTTCTGTGACACCGATTGCTGCTGCTCCCGCCACTACACTAAGTCCCAATGTCTCTGGTGCTAATGCTCCTGCTGTTGCTATTTCACCTGCTACTATTGCTGATTCACCTGCTACTTCTGCTGTTTCAGCAAGTAGCCCTACACCTTCCCCAATTTCCGCTAATTCTATTCCAGCATCCGCTACCTCACCCGCATCAACAGCCATTTCCCCACCTGATAGTAATGGTGTTAATTCAATCGCTGCCTCACCTGCCTCTGCTGTTGCTGTCCCTCCTGCTAAAATTGTTCCACCTATAACAGCACCAGCAGTTCCAAGTCCTGTGGCTATATCAATACCCGCCTCCGCTCCTGGGCTTAATCCATCATCATTTTTATTTTTTCTTGTATCAGGTTCTGGCTCTGGCTCTGGCTCTGGTTCAGGTTCTGGTTCAGGCTCTGGTTCAGGTTCTGGCTCTGGTTCAGGTTCTGGTTCTGGCTCTGGCTCTGGCTCTGGTTCAGGTTCAGGTTCAGGCTCTGGTTCTGGCTCTGGCTCTGGTTCAGGTTCTGGCTCTGGCTCTGGTTCTGGCTCTGGTTCAGGTTCAGGTTCAGGCTCTGGTTCAGGTTCAGGCTCTGGTTCAGGTTCTGGTTCTGGTTCAGGTTCTGGCTCTGGTTCAGGTATAAATGGATTATAAGGTTCAATTCCTAGCAATTGACCCGCAGTGGGTTCTTGTATTGGAACACATGCTCCATCAACTAATCTAAAACCAGGTGGGCAGGGGTTTCTTCTTCTTAAAACAACCATATTATACTAGTATTATATATTATTATTTGGAAATGTTATTTTTACAAAATTAAAAAAACTGGGATTTTGTTTTTTTGTCATATTAATTTTATTTAAATGTCTAAATATAAATGAATTTAGTAAAGGCTTACATTTTTCTTTCAGTTTCCACCACCTGGCTTTTTTTAATAAATATGTTTTGTTCTTTTCATAATATTCTTTTTTAGTCTGAAGTGGAACAACTTTATTAACACAATTAAAGTGACAAATATAATGTCTCTCTCTACCTAATAAAAAGTTTTTTGTAATTTCATCACTATCATACTCTTCTAGGACTACAACCTCAAAATCATTTTTGCGTATTATATCTCTACATTTACACGATTGCCTGTTTTTATGTTTGCTTATTCTACGATTTATGGGTTCTTGTGTAGCCCCGAAATATGTATCTCCTGTTTCATTATCCACTAGTTTATAAATAATTGACTTATTATAATTATTAGCCATTATAATAAATCCATAAAAGAAATTCCTTAATTATCGCTATTTGTGAAAGAACCTTGCGGTTCTCTCATACTCTCTCCCTTACTCCTCTTCTGGTTCTTTCTCTTCATCTGTGGGCTGGGGGGTATGGGAGGCAGGAGTGCCCCCATCTGGTTCTGGTTCTGGTTTTTTATCTACACGCTGGATGTTATAACTTTTCATTATTTCAGCCATACTAGTGCCTCGTGTTTTAACATATTGATCTAACTTTGTAAAGTCTTTTGTATCAATTAAATGTTTTACAATAATTTTAAATATATTTGCTTCACGTAGATTATCAATACTATAAGTATATAAAAGATCGCTGAGGTATGACGGGCTTACCTTTGTTCCATCAGTCTTACGAAATACAGGGTGATTATTATCAATCTTTAAATTTTTAAAATGTTTAATAAAAACCTCATCTTTAATAATAATATGTTTTGCTCCATAGGTGGAGGCTGTTTTATAAACTTGAATAAATAGTTCTATTTGTTTGGTCTGTTGGTTATGATAAATATAGTTATTTTGTGCGAGTTTTTCTTTTTTAATAGCATCAAATTCTTTTTTGGATTTAATATATGTCATATCAAAATCTTGATTACGAAAGCCATAAGAAATCATAATATAATTAACAAAATATGCTAGTGATTTACCATTTTGATCTAATTCATTTAATTTTTCAATTAAATAATCATAACTAGGTAGTTTGTTTAGTTTCTCTTCATTTTTTTCTTTTACACCATCATCTTTCCTATCTTTTAAATTTTTATTTAATTTTTGTAGTTTTTCAAATACTCTGGGTTTATTTTCTTTTGTAGCCACCATTAAAATATGAACCCCTTGTAATTGAGACGATGGTGAAGCACCAAACTCTTCATTAAGTTTTTTCATCATATAGTTGTATGACATCTTGTTGATTGATTTACCACCGAACTTATCAGCCTGTTTAATATATGTCGCTTTGGTTTCATCTGTGATGTCGTCTTTCTCCTCGCAGTATTTAGTGATAATCTCTGTGGTCGTCATTACTTTACTTACGCTGTTTCCTTTAAGCCTTTTTTGCTATTTCAATTTTTAATAAAAAGGCAAAAAAACCAGAAAAGGCAGTAATTTTCACAAAGTCTTCTTGGTCCTTATATATATCAGCGATCTCCAACACTTTATGAAAATTACTGACTTTTTTGACTTTTTGGATTTATCTATATCTTGAACTTATTTTTTCTCTAATGTAATATTTTTCTTTCCTATTTGGTTTATATTTTATATTATATATTTTATATTTTATATTTCTTGGTAAAAAATTAGAAATTAATATGATTATATCATTAGGTATTACCTTATATAATATATCTTTTATTAAAGGCAGAAGAGGAGTAGAAATAAGAGAATAGTTAGAATTATACACTACAAATTTCTCCATTATATATATAATAAAGATTATTTTCTCAATATAGATATATGAGCGAACCTATTTTAGAAAATGAAGAAACCAAAATAGAAAAGAGAAAGAGAAAGCCATTAAGTGATGAAGATAAAAAAAGACAATTAGAAAATTTAAGAAAAGGTAGAGAGATGGCTCACCAGAAAAGGAGAGAGTTGGAGGCTATGGCTAAAAAAATGAAAGAACAAGAAACGCTAAAAAAAGATGAGGTTGTAGCGTGTCCGCCTTTACAACCAGTAGAATTACATATTAAAGATACCAAAGTAGATAATGTGTCCGTGAATACAAAAAAAGAAAAGAAAAAGAAAATAGTTTATGTAGATGAGGAGAGTTCTAGCAGTGAAGAGGAGGTAATAATTAGACGAAAGAAACCTACTAAACAAGTAATAATAAAAGAACAAGCACCACCACCACCACCACCTAAACCAAAGGTAGATATAGAGGCTGAACGGCAGAAACGCATAGCATTACTACAACAGCAAAAAATAGCACAAAGAAAACAAGCACAAAAACAACAATATATGACCTCTATTTTCGGTGATTAATTATTTTTTGTCACTATAATATAAAATGAAAGTTGATATTAAAAAATCAAATCGTAGTGACAAAAAACTAATGGCTGTATTTACAGATGATAATAATAAAAAGAAAACAATCCATTTTGGAGCAAAGGGTATGGATGATTATACATTAACAGGTAATAAAGATGCTCGTAGCCGTTACAGAGCAAGAACTAAAAAAGTATATGATAAAGCAGAGCCTATGTCAGCATCAAGATTATCAGGAGATCTTTTATGGGGAGATTCTACAAGTCTAGCGACAAATATCAAAAATTATAAAAAAAAATATAATTATAAATAATAATGAAATTAACAGATAAACAGAAAGAGAAATTAAAAGAACACGCAAAACACCATACAAAGAAACATATAGATGAAATGAAGCGAATGATGCGAGCAGGAGTGTCCTTTACAAAAGCACATACTGAAACTAAAAAGAAAGGTCTTTAACCACACTTACACATAGCCTTATCGTCGGTGAATATCAGTAGTTCATTCAGGTTCTTGCGGAAGGTCTTTGTAGGACACTTGGGATTGAAATCTACGAGTAAATTACCAAATTTATCTTTTGTAGCAAATTCATATGCTTTATCAAATTTTGCTACATCTACACTACTAGCAAGTTCCTCTTTTATTTTTGCTAATTGTTTTTCCTGTTTGTTGCGAAACAAGAGTAAATGCGTAATATTTTCTCTTATTGTTCTTGAAATTCCCTGGGGCATATTGTAGGTCTGTGAAATTATAATTACAGATATTCCACATGCTGAACGAGGGCTACGACTTAAACTACCAAAGGTTTCTTTTAGACTAGCACAATGTCTATTTAGCGTAGCCAGTTTGATTAAACCTGATGATTGTAGGACTGCTGGTGAAGAAAGTATATCATCCAGTATGAGAAGCGTTTGAGGAGGTCTCAATTTTCCTGAAAACTTTTCATACTTAAATATGGGTTTTTCAAAATTCTCATTTAAAAATCCTAAATCAATATATTTCATTACTTGGTCATCACTCATATCACCACCGCTCCTTAATAATCTGGTAAATTCGTGATATTCTTTTAGATGCTCTAAATGGCTTTCAAATTCATCTCTGTCCGCCTCTACCATTTCAATAACTCTTTGAATACTATCTCTGGTAGGTTCTAGCACATCTAATTCAGGATCTTTTATTAGATCTCCAAAATACGCTTTATTACTATTAAAGGTGGGTGTAATAATTTTAACAGAATCAAATACTTTCTCTCGTTGTAATCCTCTCACCATTTTACTAACAGCAAATGATTTACCGCTATTTCTCACAGCACTTACATACATCAGGCAGGGCTGGGATATAGCATTAGGGCTTGTTTCATAAGCATTACTTACGCCTTGTTTGGGTTCATCTTTTTTATCGTATATATCCAATTTTTTAATTGTGAAGTCTGTCATTATATTATACATTAGATGATTTATTTTCACTCATACCCGTAAAAGAGATATTATCTGTTCCACCAGGGTTATGGGATTTAGTCTTAATTTTAAGCCATTTACAGCAGTTTGATTCTGTTTCTGTATCCAGTTTCATTTTATATAACTTATATGCTAAAATCAAAATAAGTATTGATCCAGCACTTTCTAAACTTATCAAACTTATCAATTCTTCATTCATTATATATTTCTCTGTATATAATAAATGGGTGATTTTGGAGTTCCTGAAAGTTTAAGACAATTTAGACAACAGCAAGAGCAAGATGTCCCACCTATTACACCAATCAGCACTGGAACACTAGGTATGATAGAGGAGGGAGATATAAATCCAGATGAGGAAATAAGAGTAGCAGTTCTAGGTGAGAGGAGAGGTGAATTATTGGGAGCATTAAGAACTAGACCTCAAACAGCACAATTGCGACCAGCAAGTCCATTACAGAGAAGTGTATTTTTTCCTGCTGGAACAGAACAAGATCCAATAAATATACCGCCAGAGAGTATAGATATACAAATAACAGAAATAGAAAGAGCAAACCAAGAGAGAGAACAAGATGATTTAAATATAATAAAAAAATATGGTGGTGTTGTTACGGGTCTAATTGCTCTGGGGGGGTTAGGTATGATGGTGATGAATAGAGAAACCGCAGACGCTGTTGATGATTTATATGGAGATGAAGAATTTGATTTATTACCAGTGACAAAAAAACAAGAAAATATGAATGAAAATGAAAAAAAAGAAATGAATAAATTTGCTAAAATGGTTCAAGTTGTTTATGATAGAAGGAAACAAGGAGGAACTAATTTTTTAGATATTAATCCATCATTTAGAGAACGAGATGTAGATATACCTAATCAAGATATAGATGGATATAAATTTGAAAGAACGGGTAACGATTTAACAGGCGTTTTTGTAGATGATAGTAAAAAAGAACTTGTTATTGCTATGCGTGGTTTAATGCCTTTAAATGATAAAAGTGATTTATTACAATTTCCTGAAATGACAGCATCAACAGCATTAGAGGAACAAAGAGGTGATGCTTTTGGTAAAACATTCAGGGCTGACCGCAAAATGTTAGAACAAGTTTATTTAGATGTAAAAACAAAATATCCTGATTATAATATTATTACTACGGGGCATAGTAGGGGTGGGCGAGGTGCTACATATCTTGGTAGAAAATATGATTTAGAGTTTCACTCTTTTTCTCCTGCTACTAATCGTGGAGATCTAATGGATACTAATCCAACAGAAAAAGGTAATCATTATTATCATTTTAGAGACCCAGTAAGTAGGCATATGTCTAGTAAAAGACTTGGTTCAATAGAACAACATCATATTTCATATAATAATAGATTATATCCACATAGTTTAGTTGATTTCCAAAAAGATGGTAAGTTTCACGATGCTACTATATTTGTTAAACAACCAAGAATAACACGTGCGGATATTGAGGATATGGAAAGATTAGCCGTTGATGAGGTAATACTAGAAGATAAAAGAGATGATTTTATAAGTCCAGAGGATATGGTGGATTCTGATCTAGGACGATTTCCTGATGACCCTATTCCAGAAAATGATAATGCTCCTATATTAGAAACTGCTTATGGAAAAACAACTGATAGAGGAATATTTGTAAATGTAAATAAAAGAATGGTAAGTAAGTTTAAACCACAAATATCGTTATTTGATAAAATAGATAAAAATAACGATAATGAAATTAGTAGAGAGGAACTAAAAGCATTTTATCCTAATTTATCAGATCAAGAAATAGATAGATTATTTAGATTTTATGACAAAGATAATAGCGGTTCATTAAATAGATCTGAATTCACATTAACCTCTTTGGGATAATTAATGGATTATAAAAATTATCACTTATTGTATTTTTCTTTGTTATATCAAAGGAATTGACACTAGGTAATAATCTCATACCTTGTCCCTCAATATCAAGTTGAGTATGTGCTAAACCAATAGAATTACCACGCATATTAGGAAGCGGTTGAGGTACAGCACCCACACCTCCAATAGATGAACCCATAGTAGGTTGTTTTACAGGAACATATGGATTTTCACTCATACCAGCATAAACATGCGATACACCTTTACAGGGCTCATCTTGATCTTGTAAGTCCATATAAGTTATTTGATTAAAAAATGGACTTGTTTGTAGTTCATCTGTGCCGTTTTTATCAGGTCTTACATTATTTCCAAAAACTAATGGTAATTCAGTTTGAGTTCCGTGTAGTGGAATTGATGCTGAAAAATTAGCATCACCACCAAATGTGGAAGGAGTTAAGCCAGGATTAATATTTTTTGTCACTAACATTTTATAATATAACAAAATATTATTTTATTATTAAAATATATAAATGGTTAGATTATATACAGATGAACAGATGGACGAAAAATGTAAAGATTTTAGACCAGTTCCATTAAAATTATATAGAGTTGTATATGGTTTAGAAGGTAAAGGAACAAACCCCTTAACAACCACTAAAAGCGATAGAATGATGTCATTACCAAGTGCTAATATAAATTTAGCGACAAAAAGTAATATTCCACTAAATCCAGTTCCAGCAAGTATGGTAAAATTAAGATATAACCAATTATATGAAAATGTTATTGTTGATGGTAAAAAATTAAATACAGAAATAGATATTGAAAAGCCTGTACCAACATCAGCCCCAGTAATTGATCCAGAGGAGGAAAGACCACCACCTAATGAAGTTCCTGAAACTACTGGTAGTGAATCAGTAATTTCCACAGTAATAGATCCAACAACAGGTGAAATAGAGGAACTTATGGAAACACCTGAAACAACACCTGAAAGATCAACAAAAGATATTCCAAAACCACAGGCTCGTAAAGGAGTTGTTGTTATGAATGGTAGAGGAGTGAAGGGAACACAATACCAAACAGATCCTAATAAAAAAGGACAAAAAATAATAATGTAGTTTAGTTGCCCATAAATACAATTTAGTAATATTAAGTATTATTTTATAATATATGTATAATATAATATGAGTTGTAAAGAATTAACCTTAAATGGATTAAAATATACAGATGAAGAATCAGGTGAAAGCAAGACTATACCGAGATTTAAAGATGATAGTGGTTATTCCTACACACAAGAGGAACAAGAAATAAAAGATGCTTTATTTATGAATTGTCGGTTAAGATACCCAGATGTTGATCCATATGTTTTAGAGATACTTGTGGATTATTACATGAAACATCCACAGAAAATGGCAGAGGAAGTAAATAAAGAGTGGGATAGTGGCTTTGACCCAACGCAATTAGAAAAAACAGAGCAACTAAATAATCAGTGGATTGAATTTAATAAAAAAATAGAATAAATAATATCTATTTATAATATAATATGGCTGAATATGAAGAAACAACACAAGAAATCTTTATTAATACAGAGCAAAATTTTGGTAGTTCAGGCGGAGATCAAGTAAATCGTTTTAGATTAAACTTTTTACAAGAACCCTTTGAATCAGGTGATGAAGCAATATTAAGGATTAATATGACACAATTTAATCTACAAAAAAATTTCTATGATGTAAATGCTACTAATAATACACTGAGAATATCAAATCTGGAAGTGTCGGGTGGTCCCCCAGGCTCACTCGTTATGACTGCGGGAGACGAATTTATATCGTTACCCACAGGTGATTATCTTAATTCACCTGATTTATTGATGGCTTCTTTGGGTCAAACAATTGTGAATTATATTAATAGTAAAATTACAGCACCAGCAGGAACGACTTGTAGTTTTCAGATGGGAGCAGGGGCAGGTGCTGCGGGAGGCACAACTGAAAATGTAGATACTGCGACGGCATTTGCTATAAATGCTTCTCAAAATTTTTCTGGTGGAGGAGTTGTTCCTAATGAGGTAGTAGGAGGTAATTATGATACAGTTTTAAGTAAAGTTCAAAAAAATAAACAGGCTCTTTTCTTTGAATTAAGTAGCACAACAGCAGGATTTACTGGTGATTTTAGAGATGTCGGTATAAAAATACAGTGTTTAAATATTCCACCAGGACAAGGAACAGTAGTAACAGATAAAGGTAATGCTACACCAAACGAACAATTTAATGATAGTTATGCCCTACTTGGTGGTGTTAGAATTGAAACTATTCAAGCAACTCCATTAGCGAGTTTGGCTGCTGATGCTCTAACTAGTTTCTCATTTCAAAGAGATAATACAGCAGGTGGAAATAATTTAAGAGCCGTTATGGTAGGAGCATATCCAATAGCAACTGGTTGTAATACATTACCCTATGTTTATCTGCGATGCGAGGAAGCAGAAAATCAATCATCTAGGAGTATTGAGGATGCCGCACAAAGTCACGATCACGAAATTATCCCATCAAGAATTTTAGCAAAAATACCTCGTGTTATGGATAATAGACAATCTATTTCTTATCGTTTAGAAAATGTAGGCGGACTACCATTCTTTACAAATATAACTGCTAATTATGTTAATCATTTAATATTTAGCGTTACAGATCATAGAGGTAGAGTAATACAACCAGTTGCTCCTGATGATTATCCTGCCTCTGTTCAACAAAGATTAGTGGATAATCCAGGAACTATTAATACAATGGTAAGTCCAGGATGGTTAGCAGGTGCTGGAACACAGAATACAGTAGGAAACTTATATTGTGATTTCGCATTCAAGATTAGCAAACATAATAGAAAAATACAAAAGAATGTTTTACAAACAGTTCCCCCACCCATATTAACAAATAATAGAATGGAATTCTCAGGAGTTATTCCTAATTCTATTTATCAAAATTAAGGAGCAAATAATTATTTAGTGACAAAAAATATATTATTTTAAAAATAAAAAATAATATATTTATAATTAATATAATGGAAAAAGCATCGGTTTCTATGAGCGGACAAATCCCTAGCACTTTAAGTTTAGCAGTTTCAAAAATTGCTGGGATCTCAACAAATTCATTCAAAATAACACCTACAACAGGCAGTGGCTCAAACACAGCGGGACAGCAAATTAGAGTGCTATTACCCACCGCTGGTTTCATTCACTTACCAAGCACCAAACTTTATTTCTCTGTTACCACAACAGTCAATGGCACACGCCTTCCAAAATTCACCTCATCGCTATTTCAACGCGTCCAAGTTTTATGTGGTGGAGTTACAATTTCGGCTGGTAATCCAATCCACGGAATTGTAGAAAGTGTAAAAAATATAGCAAAAGATGAAGAAAAATGTTTAGCCAGTGAGCATCCAGAGATGGTTTTAGGTCTTGATTATCTAGGCAAAATCTTTGATTATGGTGCTACGGGCGGACAAGCCACTGGTGCTCCTGAAAGTTATTCAACTGGTGGAGCAAATGGTGCTGGTATATTTAGCGTAGATTTAGGTGATTTCTTTCAATCGTTACACCCTAACTACATTGATTTAAGTCTTATGGGACAAATAGAAGTCGTGCTCACAGTAGCGGAGAATAGTGTATTATCTAGCGTTGCTGGAACATTTGATAATGGTGTAGCCAATTCTTTCTCGCGTGATGGTGCTGGTGGTGCTACATTTACAGTAGTAAATCCTGTATGCGTTGCTAATATGGTTTCATTTTTAGATAGTTCTTATCCTATGGCTCTCCGCCAACGCATATTAGATCAGGGCTATGTTCAATACCACTTTAACGAACACATTACATTCCAGCAATCATTTAATGGTAATAGCAGATTTAATCTTGCTGCTGCTTCGCTCAACAAACTCCACACAGTATTTACACTTGCTGGTTCGCTCACACAGGGTGGTGCTGTTCCTATTGCTGGTTCGGCTTGTGCTGCGGGTTCATCTGCCCCTAGTGCTTGTTCGTATCCTTGGAATGGTGCTGCTACACTCACAAATGGTGCTGGTAATGTGGCTGTTTCTGGTGGATTACAAAAATACCAAGGTAAGTTTCAGCAATTCAAACTACCTGCTACCGCTCCCGCTCAATCGGTTGCTAATAACAATGATGGTTCAGCATTTGATTACTCCGCTGCTGCGGCACTACCTGTTGATCTCCAATACAGAATTAACAGCACACAAGTTCCAAATATGTTTATGACACCTCAACAGGTATGTGAAGTAACCAAGTATGCTAATGGATTAAAAGAATTCAAAGGTATTAACTCGTACATTGAATTCTTATACAATAAGTTCCTTATGTCCTACCGCTTTAATCTTGTAACCAATCCTTATGATACACCTACTATCTCTGGTCTTGACAGCAGAAACGCTAACTCTATGATTGAGGTTGTATCGCAGGGCAGTAATGCGGATCTATCCAATTTCAACAGTATTATTGTTGCTGATATTACTAAACTTGTTCGTGTAGGTGAAGGCAAACAACTTGAAACAATTGCTTAAACATCAGGATTTTTCTTTAATAATAAACTGGTAGTTCCACCTTTGTGTTTTATAACTTTACTAATGTAATCTTCATATTTATCTACAAACTTTTCTAAATCACCTTTTTTTTCTTGTGCTGCGATATATCTATATCTCATACCAAGATGATTATATCTTATTACACCACCAGATAGAATATAATTATCTATTGTAAATCCATAATCACTTTTTCCACTATTCATAAGTTTAATTTTTTTATTAATATAACAATACATAGAACCTTGAATAAATCGTAAATCATAAGTAATAGCAGGTAATTTAGACATATATTCAGCATTTTGTATCATGTAAAATCCTGCTAGTGTTAGTTTTTTTTCTTTCAATAATTTAAAAGCATCTGTAAATACTTTATTTAAATCTTGAACTTTTACTAATTTGTCACCACTTAATCTTTTTAGAGATGAAACATCATCAGTCATCGCTACTATCAATTTATCTTTTGGTAATTTTTTTGTCATAAAATTCATACTTTCAGCATATCCCTTTGGTGTTCTTTGTTGTTTAATATCAGGAAACATATCTTTATAAACCTTTTCATCTTCATCGCTTTGGATAAGTAATAAACATTTATCTTGTAGTTTATATTCTGTAATCAGTTTGTATGTATATTTTTTAAAATCTTGTGATTGATTAAAGGAAGGTATTATTATAATATAATCACTCATTAATATATAATAATAATATAATATAATGTCAAATCAAAAACAAAAAGATAAGGTTTTAGAATTATTACAACAAATAAATCCATTTCCAAAGCAAGACAGAGATAATATAGTTAATATTCCAAAAGGTAAAACAGAACAAACTTATTATGCTAATAATTCAGGATTTGTTTTAGGTAAGGTAAGGACTTGGTCGCCTACAAAAGAAGGTAAAACAGGTATAATAGATAGTAAAAAAAATGATACACCAAAATATAAAGAGTTATATAAGGAAGCAACTAAATTAATGAAATTACATAATCCTAACTTTAAATTTACATCTATACAATTTAATAAGAATCAAAAAACTAAAAAACATACTGATAGTAAGAATATTGGTAAATCATTCATTATAGGTTTAGGGGATTATAATGGTGGTGATGTAAGGTTATATACAAAAAATGGTGATAGTTATAAAGATATAGATATACATAATAGATTCGCTACATTTAATGGGAGTGAATTAGAACACGAGACGAGGGCATTTACTGGTGAGCGGTATACATTAGTTTTTTATAGTGTTACATAATATAAATGACTACATATAAGCAAAAATTTAATCGTAGATTTAATCAAGATAAGAATGAAAGTAATTCAAAAGCAAAGATGACAAAATTAACAGGAATACCAAAAAAGGTGTTAGATGAAATATTTGATCGTGGGGTGGGGGCTTTTGAAAATAATCCAAGTTCTGTGAGGAAATCTGTAAAAAGTCCAGAGCAGTGGGCTTTTGCTAGAATATACGCATTTATAGAGAAAGCATACGATGGAAAGAGAAAAGATAAAAAGAAAATAAATCAGGATAATGATTTATATGAAAAAGTTAGAGACAAATTAAAATAAAATATTTAGAAAATATATAATGAGTGAGTGGATTAATTTTGTCAAAGAATATGCTAAAAAAAATAATATGAAGTATAATGAAGCATTAAAGAAAGCAGGACCAGAATATCGTAAAAAGAAAGGCATTAAGGCTGGAACAAAAGGAGCACCTAGTAAAACAAAGCCAAGTGAAGAGGACTTTACTACAAAGAAAGGTGGTATGCGTAAGACTGCTCGTAAAGCCTTTGAAAAGAAATGATTAAAGCCAAGTAATATCATTAGGTAAATCAATCTTATAACAATAATAGAAACAATCAAAGGCACAAGCATTTTTCCAACCATCAGGAACTACACCATTAACTAGTTTCGTAAAATGTATTCTCTTGCGAGGAATAATAATTTGTAATTTATCTTTGAATGTATTTCTCATATATCCTGAATTAATTTTTTGAGATGGTAAGATTAAAATAAATGGTTTATCTAGTTGTTTTAATCTATCCATTACTTCTTTGCTCTTACTAAATGGTGGATTACTTACAATAATCTCACCTAAATCACTAGTAAAGAAATCAACCTCTTGATGTATAACTTTAAATCCAAGTTCTGTTAAATAATCACCTGATGTTCCATCACCATAAAATGCTTCCCATATCACTTTATCTTTCGGGATAAATTGTTGTATATTTTCCCACGCTGATTTAGGTGTCATATAATCATCGTGTTTTTGAAACCCAGTATGAACACAAGCATTATATTTTTTATTACCCATAGAAATACCATCTTCTTTTTTTTCCATATCCTTACTCATTTGTCACTTCATTATTATTTATAAATATGTTTCAATTTTTATTTATTATAACACTATAATCTTTCTATTTATTTCTAGATTTTCACTACAATAATTTTCCTCTATTTTATTCATTAAAATATCTACACTAGCACAAGTTAGTTCATTATTTTCCCAACTAATATGATTACAACATTTACATTTAGATTTAGAAGAGATTTCTGTAATTCTCTCACATAGTCCTACTTTATGTAGTCGCATACTTTGCTGAAAATCATCATACGTGTATTCAGGTAGTGGGACAAAGTATTTATATTTTTCATTATTCCAATCTTTTGTATAATCAACATATGAACCATCAGGCAACACATTAACTGCGTGTAATTCAGTTCCAATATTAGTTCCACATTGACAAGATGTTATACTAAATCCAAACATAACATCTTGATTATAATATTCTTTCATAAATTTAGTATTCCAATAACACATATTTGTAGGTAATTTTTCTATTACTGAAATTTTTACAATTTCCAAAGTCTTAACATTAATGTTAGCAAACCTTTTTTTAATTTCTTTCAAGGTTCGTTTCATCAATTTAGCAGTATATACGATATCATAACCACTCTGTTTTAATTCTTTTAACATTTGATTAATCTGTTTCAATGTTCCAAACAGATTATTATCATTCACAAACTTCATATAAAGAGCCATATCAATATTAGTCTCCATATTCATCGTTTTATTGTTATTATTATTTTCCATAAATCTATTTCAATTTTTATGAATAGTATGCTTATAATAATTTATTATAAATCTATTTCAATTTTTATTATATTATAATTTTTTGTCACTATAATTATAATAAAAATTGAAATAGATTTATGAAAATATGAGAGAGGAAATTTACAATAATAAAAGCA
>Ga0181407_1000298_pt1 | contig 16889 bp, 10 predicted proteins | sample 30SPOviralmetaG_FD_130136 | JGI IMG/M metagenome (GOLD analysis project Ga0181407, IMG submission 130136) | Marine viral communities from the oligotrophic San Pedro Time Series (SPOT) site, San Pedro Channel, CA, USA - 30 SPOT_SRF_2012-01-26 | ecosystem: Environmental > Aquatic > Marine > Strait...
ATTTATATCTACTTCAGCACCTACTTTATTACAGTTGATGGGGGCATGGTAAGTGTGCGTAGTGCTTCTCTTCGTTCGCTTGAACTTGACGAATCCCCAGATGGTACGAATAGGACTATCAGTAGTATAAGCATAACTTTGAGTGTTACAAAGCCATATAGCAACCACATTACGTTTGAAATCCTGACAATCATAGTAACAGTGCTCGGGTGCTTTATGTGGAAAATCTGAGGGTAGTTCTATCATCAACCCACTGCCATCGGAGCATACTCAGAGCGTGGCATCTGCTCTACGTTGTAGTTAGTTACCTCAGCACCGTTAGCGATACGCTCTGCCCACTCATTACGTGCTGTGAGCATGGTGACAGTGCTGTAGGACTTGAGACCGTTAGCATTCCAGGTGACACGCTTCTGGAAACGCTTGACGCCCTCGTCAGCGATGAATGCTTCAGGGAAGAAGTCAACTGTGACGACGTTGTTGGTGAGTTGCATGATGAAGAAAGAAAGGTTTGTGAGAGGCGGTTCCACGTAAGGGAACACATTTGATTTACCTCTCTGTGTGTTGTGTCGGGTCTCCCCTCCACTCATCTAATATACACGGTTATGGGGTGCTGTGCTGGTTTGGTGGACAGTTCAGCAACTGGTTCATTCAAAAACTGGTATGATTCGTTCACGCATCTCTTTCAACTGCTGTGGATCATTACCATACTCACCCATATGCATGAAAACACAATCAATGTATCGTAAATTATTACGTTCAGCATCAAGGACAAAGGAATCACAATACCTTAAGATATCTGGAGGTACTTCTAAATTCTGATAGTCGTAATCAATAGTCATAGTTAATAAGTTTTTTGTAAAATGGATCACATATTTTGTATTGACCTTTAATGTGACTCTTACCAATAAGATCTTTATTGATATAGTGTACAGTCAATGATGGATGATCAATCCAGTCTTTATATGTCCATGATGCAGATCGTACATATTGATTGCCTCCCTCTTCACATTTCTTTCGTATTTGTGAATCAAGTTTGTGTGCTACTGCATCAATAGTAAACTCTACAACGTAATGTAATATGCCATGAACAAACAAGCCATGAATAATAGGAAGATTGATATCAGTATCCTTGACATATCTTGCTCTAGTATAATCGTTGAAGCACCCGCTACCATTAGTAGTCTTATTAGTGTAGTTCTTTGGTTTAATCTCTTTCTCTATGTTAGTCCCGATTTGGATTGCATCTCTGCCAAGCTTACCAGGAAGAGGGTTACATCCAGCAACACGAGCAACAATATGCTCACGCAAAGTGGAACTATTAGAGTCGTTGATGTAGACTTCATACAATTCCTCAAAAAGATCACATTCTGTTTGTGTGGGATGACCTAGTGCTCGGTCAGTTGCAAGTGAAATTAATTGTTCTGAGAACATTGTATTGATGGACAACTCACATAGTATGGCACATATGTTTGAGTATGTCAAGGTCACTGTGACAGTTATTAATCGTCCACTGCATCAACCGACTCAATATCGCACACCGGCACTTCATGCTCACCACCAATCATGTACCAGTGCATTAACTGTCCATGATATTCGGGATGTGCAACGTATTGTGTAGTATACTCACGTTCACCACAATACAACAACTCACTCTCAGGAATACAATGCTCTTTCAACATTGCTTGCAGTTGCATATGCTGCAATTCTACTTTTGATGGTACTTTCATTTAAATAATGGTCCCCATGCCCATGCTACTAATACTTTTCTAGTTCCAGATAAAACTTGATTTACACAATGATTCATTATTGAAGGAAATACAATGACATCACCTTTTTCAAACGTGAGGGATTGGTATTCAATGTTTCCTTTACGTAAACATTGAAATTGAAACTCTCCTCCCTCATATTCATCAGAATTACTAAGCATAATTGTCATTGAAAGTTTACGACAGATTCTACTATCAGGAATTATCAATTCATCACTATGCCAATCATAATGACCACCAAGCACCCCATCTTGATCTTCAGGTGTCGCATTGTATTTGGTATATTGTATATCTTCAATTTGATTCAAATCAAAACGCCAATCTGGATCATTGTTAGCACTTTGAAATTGCATCATAATATATTTCTTGACAGATTCATCTTCCACCCAGGCATGTTGTGATAATCTATAATTCTTATCTAATGTGTCATCTACACCAAATACACTATCTTCCCACTTCAAATCAAGTTTATCAATATATTCAACTATCTTATCTAATTGATCAATAGGAATTGCAGCTCTTTTGAACTTAAAGAACTGATCATTATTATAATCTACAATTTTCCCAGTATCACTAATAATCTTAGTGCCTTTTGTTCCTTGGTTTGTCATAAACTATCATCATTAAAAGAAATATATCATATGTTTATGATAGTGTCAACCGAGATCTACGTTTTTCCATGTAAAATCACCATCTAAACCAATTACATGACACTCCCAGTAATAGTTTTCGTCAGGACAATCTTCCTTAGAAGGAAACCATGCTGTAGCATTAGCAATTGCTTGATCTGGATCTGAAAATACAATCATATCCCATGTTCCAAGAGTCTTCATTGCATCCAATACTTCATCTTCAGCGAACTCAGTATACCATGTCCACACCTCTGCTTTCTTTGCATCAGTTGCAGACTTAATTTTGTCATTTCTAAAATATACTACACATTTATTATTATTTTGGCAGTATGATTCAACCAAATCCCATTCGTTAATTACTTCAATCATTTCCCATTTCCTCTACTTTTTTGATTAAACCATCCAAATAACTAGTTACTTGAGTTTTTTGATCTTCTGTCCATTCTGCTGGTATTACGTCAGTAGGTGGTTCATATACTATTCCAGACACTTTTAGTGCATCAAGGAATGATTTAAAGAATAAATTTTCCGTAATACTTTTAGTAATCAAATACGATGAGATCTTTTCTTTAAACGTAACTAGGTAATGAGATGCCATAGGCAAGAATTGATCCTCTGTTGCCAAATAAGTTGCTTCTGCATTCTTTTCTAAGTAGATAGATTTAAAATATCTAGGACTCATTGGAAATTTAACATCTATAGCATCAGTGGTTACTACATTATCAGGAAGATTTCTAAGTGCTTGTCTATATGTTTTATACATTACCTTATCATCATCGGAATAAGGTGAATCTTCAACAAATACATGGTCAGTTTCATCAAGTAAGAAATTACGTGCTAATCTTACTGTTAACCAACTAACTGAAGATGTTTGGGCATATATTTTAGCAAATTCACTCTCATATTCTTGAGTCGCAAGAGAATCAATTAAGAAAAATGTGTCTTTAAAAGTCTCGTATAAAGATGATGCAGATTCATCTAACTGCTCCATTTCATAGTCAACCCATTTATATTCACCTGTTTTAAAATTTTTGGTATACTTTCGTCTTTGAGCAATATATGTATTATTACTATACCAAGCAAATAAAACTAACTTATCCTTATCAGTATCCCATGTGGGATATAAAGCAGGAACAATAACATCTGCCCAATGAGTATCGGGGATTTGTTTCTCTACGTTTCTATATCGTACAGTTTTTTTAATAGAGTTCACTTCCAGGAGCAACTCCGGAACTGATGAATTACTAGAAATAGACATATCTTTAATATAGGTTCCCAGGTGTATTTAGAATGCTTTGATTAGATACTTGCAAAGATGATACGGTTCAAGCACAGGTTTAGGATAATCAGGATCAATTGTTGCTGTCGGTAAGATTGGATTCTTAGAATTTAATGTAAATTTAGCATCAAGTCCTGTTGCACCTGTTGTGTAAATGCTGCTCTCTCTACCTTCAACTGTATATGATAATTTATCTGCAGATTTTGGAATAGCACCGTCTGCAGGTACAAATACAAGTTCAGTTATTTCATTATATTCATAGATGAAATCACAAATACCATAGTGATCTGTATCACCAGAATTATCATTAGCAGATGAACCAGGATTTCTATCCTGCACAATTTTAAACCTTACATTTTCAGATTGTGCTGCTTCAGGTAATTCTATAGAATACCAATACCATTTAGTGTCTCCACTAGATCCATCATAACCAGTAGCAATTTCATTTGCAGTTGGAATAGGAACAATAACGCCTAAGAAATTAGTAGCACCATTATAATTATCCGAAAGATCTTTATTAAAATATAATTTTAATTCATCTCCACCATGTTCCGGATTTTCACCACCATTTGATCCATTACCACGAGCAACTTTGATTGTAAACCTACGGACATTTGTGCAATCGTGCTCTTTAAGTGTGATATATCTTTGATTAGCAGTACCACTAAGTTTAACATAATGTGTATATGCAGCAGGGACTACAGATGCCGCCAAGTCAACTCCAGTAACAGTTTTTGCATTTTGATCTACAGTTGCTGTTGCATATGCTTTTGTTCCTGCACCATGTTTGATACGAACTTCAGGAACTGCAGTATAGTTAGCTCCAGCAGAACCTAAAGTAATATCAGCAACAGCACCACCAGAAAGACTAACTGTTGCAGTAGCACCAGTTCCACCGCCACCACCAACAATTTCTACTTCGGGGACTTGTGTTGTTGGTAGTTTAAATCCTCCGGCATTTCCTACCCCAGAACCAGATGTATAAATTTGTGATTTTGGATCAGCATCAATAATTAATTCACCGGGAACAACATTACTACTTCCACCCTGATATCCAGTAACAACACCAAAATTAACTGCTGCAAATCCTGCACCAGGACTACTTACACCACTTGGTCTACTACCAGCACTACCAACAGTAACAGTTGCATTACCAGCTTCTCCTAATTGACTCTTATCAATTAAACTATAAAGATATCCACCTGATCCACCGCCGCCGCCACCGTCAGTCCAATAACTATTATCAGATTCATATACCCATCTTACATAACCACTTTGAGTATTAGATGAACTTTGACTAACTAATTGGAATATGTTGGTTTTATAGGCAGTCATACCACGACCACCACCTTTACCACCACCATGGGAAGCAGCACCACCACCGCCACCACCTTTACCGCCACCGTTAGCAGTGTATGAAGAAGTAGCGATACCGCCACCGCCACCGCCGCCTCCACCACCATTACATGCTGCATTCTTACCATTAGCACCACCGCCAGCAAATAGATTAGAGGTAGTTGCTAATGGACTATCACTGTTCCATCCAGGGGTATTGTTACCTGCACCTGGGTATCCTTCTACCTTCTGAGATCCATCATATCCTCCACCGCCGCCACCGCCACCAGCGCCAGCTATTATAGATCCTTGAGCATTTTTAACTAATGATCCACCGCCACCACCTGCGCCATTTTGCCCATTTCCGTTTCTGTTACCGCCAGTTCCTCCATTAGATCCGGAAGCACCACTGCCACCACTTTGACTATTTGAACCATTATTCCCAGTTTCATAAGTTCCTACAAATCCTCCAGTGGGATTTGCTACAGCAATACGAAGTACCGAACCAGGTCCACCAGATCCACCTGTTTTTCCAGGTCCACCATTACCACCTGGGTTTGCTTTATGACCTCCACGGCCACCTGCAATATAGAACTCAATTTTTGTAAAATTAGCACCAGTAAGACTAACACTGCCACTACCAGATTTATTTCCACTATCACCACTAGGTCCAGATTGACTTACATATTTGTGAATACCATCCGTACCATAATTTGCTGCTGCTGCACCCGTGCTAATACCACCTTTACCAGCTTGATTAGGATTATTAGGATAAGTAAATGCTGGAAATGGTCCACTACTGCCAGATGTACCAGCAGTACTTTTATTTTGTAGAGTAGATAGCGATGGACCTACAGTTCCTGAAATTACATTAGTTCCACCATTTCCACCAGTTGTACCAGAAGCACCCTTACCTCCGCCTGCTACGACTTTTAATGCAGAACCATTATCAATTTGGACTGTGGTATCTCCGCCATCTCCCCCAGCTGTAGATCCATCTGACCCACCACCGCCACCACCTGCAGCAATGATTAACATAGTTTCCCAAGTTGTAGGGATAGTTAAAGTCTGTGTACCACCAGTATAATTATTTACAGAGGTATATTCTACAATAGGAACTCCACCAGTAAATACAGTTCTTCCTCCAATAACAGAAGTAGATGATAATGTTTTAAATACTGTTGCAGGAATATAAGTTAATAATTCATAAGTTCCTGCTCCTTCATCACCTGACGCCATATAATATTCATTATTTTCATATCCCCATTTTGTAGATCCAGTTCCTTCAGCACCTGCAGCATAATCAAAGATATCATATGTAGCAACAGTATTGGATGTGAGTGGACTTTTTAATAACGCATGTGAGTGCTCAAAAGGTATGCCGCCAACAGGAAAAAATTGCTGTAGACCTTTATTTGTATTATCATATGCAGCAAGATATCTGTCGCCAGAAAATCCAGGAAGTGCTGCGATATCCTGAGCAGCTTCTGTATGATAAATGTAATGAGTGTGTTGTGGTACACCCTGAAGTCTTTTCTTAGTCATTGTAACATCAACGGTTTGTGTTCCAACAACTCTAGTAGAAACAGTATCAGTTACGTTATCGTATCCAACAGTAGTAATAGTTCCCAATGAAAAATATCCTTGCTGAGAATCTTTAGTAAATACCCAACTTCCACCAGTAAACTTTGCTCCAGCACCAAGAGTAATTAACCCAATAGTTGGTGATCCTGGTCCATATACATTACCATATCCAACAACTTTTCGTGCTTTTAAATCAGGAACTTTAAATGTTCCTAAATCAGATTCACCATAATAACTGAGAATATTTAATGTGCTAATAGAAGTAATTTGTCCATTACTATCAAAGTTATACTTTAATTCTAATCCAGATCCACTACCAGAATTTTGTAAAGTAAATGATGGTGGATTTGCAGCATCATAACCAAAACCTAATTTAGTAGCAGTTGCTGTAAGTACTTTACCATTAGTTGCTACAACAATCGTTGCTTCTATTATTTCTAAATTGCCTGGGTTACTTGCATTATATCCTGGTGGGGGATCAAACTCTATAGTCATAGATTGATCTGTTGGATATCCAGAACCTCTTTTTTTTACTTTAATTCCAGGTCTAGACTCTCCACCATATTCATTTCCGATGACACCGTATAAAAGAGGGAAGTCTGAAATATTATATTCAGATCCATCACAATATAAGTATCCAGGATATTGATATTCTGGATTCTCTTCAGTTTTCGCATCTCCGGATTGTACTGTATATGGTATATTAACGTTATTTGGAATATACTCATTATCATAGACATTATCAATTGCTTTAAAAGAATTGATAATTGTTCCAATTTCCGTAGAATCACTCGCTTTATCGGAGTAATAAAGTTGCCTAGTATTTCTGTAATTAGGAGCTGAAGATGTCATTTTAAATTTTTATCAGATATTCTAATACAATAAATGGAGTTGCAACACTATCTACAGACGCAGAGTTATCTACAGACAAGTTTAATGTTGTAACTAGTGCATCAGGAGATAATTCTAACGCATCAGTGACTAATGCAAAATTATGAGCACCTTTGTCAAGATCTAACTTATGAAAGTGTTCTGTGGGATCACCATTCTGTTGATTTAATTCCTGAGATTCGGAAAAACTATTAAACAAAGAAGCGTAAACAAAGTTCTGCTGCGCTGATGCGCCTTGAGTATTTGTATTTAGAGGAACTGCATCAACTAAGGATATATCTCTCCAGTCTTTTGGAGCAGTTCCAGTTGTATATGTTGCATTAACATCTTGAGAAGTATTTATTTTATTATTCATATCATCTTGAAAACAAACTCCTAAAACAATTGAACCCGAATCACTATATGGTTCTAAATTATTTAATTGATAATTATTACTACTAATTGGATAATTATTCCATTTATCAGTCAAAAGACAGATATATCTCCATTGATCTTCTAGTATGGCTCCGGAGTTAAAGCAACCATTACTATATGCTGTAGGATCTCCAAAAATTCCTCCAAGCGCAACACCATCAAAGGAACCAAAGTAAAATTCATATCCACGAGCATATGAATTAGATGCCATTGCTCTGCATGGTGGTTGATTATTACCTGGAAAATTAGATGCTCCATCCGCCTTCGTAGCATCTAACCAATCATCAATTGGTATGGTAGTTGCATTAAAGAATGATACTTGCCCAATGGCTTTAGCAGGTAATGCCGTTGTTGGTGCAGATGAATCAACTTCATTTGTGGATTTAATTCTAGTTCTAACACCATTAAAAAAGTGCATATGTCCATGCATAGCAACTTCACTAACAGTTTCAGGATCCGTTCTTCTTCCAAATTGAGTTCCAATAGTCCACGATGGTCTACCTCTCATTTCAATTGTTTGAGATGAAACAACAAAAGTTCCAGAATATGTTAAATTGATTGATAATCCAAGAGTTGATGTTGCTTCAATTCCTATACCAGAGCGATTAGTTTCGTTACCAGCTTGTGTTACTACACGAATTGATCTATATGAACCAGTATCTGCTCCACTAGTTGGTTTGGGATATTTAGATCCTAAATCGGGAACAACAAATTGTTCATCAGATATTACTTGGAGATTATCACCATTTAAATCTCTTCTAATAAATTTACCTGTTGATCCAGATCCACATATAGCGGCTAATTGAGGATAATCTGCAACATTATATGCAGTTCCATCACATCTTAAATAACCAGAGGGTAAATCTCTCTTGTTTGAAGAACTATTAATATCCGGACTTATCTCAACAGGCCAAATAATTATTTGACCTGTTAAATTTCCATATTTAGATCTTTCTTTTGAGTAAGCTACTGCCATTAGAATGCTTTAATAAGAAAAATTATATTAATTGATGGTTGATCTGTATCAACTACTATATTTAGAGCGTCATCAAGATTATCTGGTGCAACAGATCCAATACTTATTTGATCTACATTATATGTAAATGGAGCATTTAATGATCCCCTTGACATTTGAATGTCAAATGTACCATGATTATGTGAAAGAAATGCTGCCTGATTAGGATCATTATTTCCAAAATTACTCATAGAAGTTGGCCATGTTCCTTCCCTAAAGAATATAGGACTAGAGGTTGCTCCTATTGCAGGCAGAGATATAGTGACAGTATATACATAATCAGCATCTGTTGTTCCTGCGGTTCTTTCAATAGAAGTAACATATGTTCCTTTTGCAAATGCAGCACCATCAAGCATTTGCCATGGGTGAATCTTATCATACTGATACCAGACCTTTACATTTGGTGCTGTTCCAGATGTATGTGTTGTTTTAATATCAGTTCCTGCAGGTAACTCAAATTCAGTAACTGATGGAGCAACAGTTACTGGATCTACGGTAAAAACAACTGCAGGGTTTTCTGGGTTATCTACAATCTCTTCATAGATACCACTGCCATGTCCATAAAAATTTCTTCTATTTCCAAAGACTGTTGGTTTTGGAAACAATCCAGTCCATGCCATATTAGAATGAGTTTTTAGTGGTTCATATGGAAATTGATCTGTATATAGTGATCCAGAAAAATTAACATCCTGACTAATTGCTTGAGGACTATTTCTTGTAGCAGTACCATCATGCCAATCAGGAGCAGGAACTTCAGACCAATAATCTTTTCCAGCATCACTCACAAAATTATGAAATCTATCCATGGTTGGAAGAGTTTGTTCATATGATTCACTACCATAATATGCCATTAAGGTTTTACCAAATTGCCAGTTAGGTGCCACATCTACACTAGGTAAAATATCACACTGGTTGTTTTTAGACTGAATTATACTACATGCTGGATGCTGGTTATTTCCACTAACTTCTACTTGAGACGATGTAAATACTTGAGGTCCGAAAAAACTAGCTTGAGCAGATTCAACACTTCCTGGGTGATTATGGGAAGGAGTATGATTAATACCCAGTTTTCTATTCAAAGTAGTAATAGATGTTTGGAATGTTGGGTCAGTTATCTGCATTTCAGTATACTTACCCGTCAATGAAACCCCAGGTTCAAGTACAAAATCAATATCAGCAGCAGCAGAATATCCTGTTGGAATAACTGCCGTTGTACCAAATCCAACGATTAGATCAGAAATTTTATCACCAACACTATTATATTGAATATTTAATATATCACCTCCTCCTGCTTGATATTTTTCATCATTTAAGTATTCTGGTTCCAAATCCATCATACATCTATTTGTTATATTTGGAAGAGTGAATGTATCACTAAGTTCATAATTAGGAAATTCACCTACAAAATTACCTCCATAAGTTGTACCCAAATGAGCTGCCAATAATGGATAATCATTAGCAGAAACTTCTCTCCCATTACTAATTATCCATCCTCTAGGGATGTTATCAACAGAAAATCCTTCAAATCCATTTCCGCTCCATGGCAAAATAGTGCCAATACGAGCGGTTTTCATTGTCTTAATTGAATTGTAGTATTGTGCCATGTCTTATCAGAGTTCTGTTAACCACCAACCACGTAGGTTAGCAGGAATTGATGATGCGTTAGGATCTCCAGCTGCATCGGAAGTACCGACATATACAAGACCAAACGATGCATTTCTCGTTTGTACAATCAATTCGCCGCTATCCCATGCTGATGCTAGAGTACCACTACCTGCATCAATCTTACTTCCAGTTATATCTCCCTGCATTGCAACCGCTTGGTTATTAACTTTAAGTGCTCTCAATACAAGGTTTGTATTATATGTAAGGTTTCCACTAACTTCAACGAATCTAATCATGTCGCCAGTTTCAGCATAATCTGGTAAGTAAAGAACCATATTGGTTCCTGCAGGATTATTTAAGAGGTAATTATTATTAGGTTGCAATGGTGCTGCCTGAGTTTGACCAACCCCAGTTAAGGATTGCTCAACATAAGTATATCTACGACCACCATTTCTGGTGAAGTAACGACTAATTCCAAAAGCATCAATTGAACAATCTTGATAGATCTTAAAGTCTCTTGGACCTTCAGTTCCATTTACTCCGGCACCACCGAGGTTATCAATATGTAAAATTGCAGTTCCAGAATCTCCAGCATCAGTTGCAACTACTTTACCTTTAATGTAAAGTTGTTCACCCATCTCAAGATTACCAGTGAGATGATTTGCTCGGAAAGTAACTTCGGTAGTACAAATACCAGTGGATTCACAATCTTTAGCACGAAGTTGTAAAAGTCCATCAAATGTTGCTTGACCATCTAGATATAGACCACCAAATCCAGTTTTAGGATCAAGAACTGAACCATCATTAGGGTGATCATCATCATTAGCAATGGACATGACGAGAGTTTCTTTATCAGAACCATACATTCTGAATTCACCACTGTAAATTTCTACAGCATCATTAATAGTTGTAGTTCCTCCACCAAAGTATGCAGTAAAGTCTCCTGTTGTTGCTTGTGCAGTAGTCTGAATTGACTTGGCAAGACGAACTCCATAAGAAGAAACTTGACCATCAATACTATCTGCCCAGAACCATTCTTGATCTGTATTTTTACGATTGGTATCTAGAGTATTACCAGATACAATTCTAAAGAAATGATCTGTATCCAATTTATTAGCAATTAATCTAGAATCAACTAACTTAACTCTAATTTTATCTGCATTAAGATTAGGAGCTTCAACTGCTGTTCTACTTGCAGCAACAGCAATATCTTCATCAAGTGTTGTTGTAAATGTGTACTTAGAAAGTTTTACGACAACAGCACCAGCAGTCCAGTTCTGTTTACCAGATCCTTCAGCACCTCTACCTCCGATTGGATAAGTTGATGCAGGATATTCTGCATTGTAGATAGTTGGTAGATATGCTTGTGTTCCACTAATATATGGATCATCCGTGACTAAAATTATTTCACCTTGTGTTGATCCACTATAAATGAGGACCAAATCACCTTTAGAGAATCCAGTTAAATCATCAATAGGAATATTCCAATCATCTGTAGTAAATCCAACTGAAACAGCTGAAATTGGACCATCTTGTGGATTAAGAGTTTCTTTTCTAAATCTGTATGAATGTACTACCGAAGTTTTGGTATGTGCAATACCAGTTGATCCCCAATATTGACCGACGCCAAATGTAGTTCCTCTTACACTTCCAACAGTCATGTCACCATTACACATGTTGACATCCCATACAGGACCAGAAGTATTGCTGATAGTAAGATGATTATCTAAAGAAGGATCCGGACTTGGATATGCTCCAGTACTATCTCCACAAACTCCATTTAAACTAAGAGTTCCGTTAATAGTGGTTTTATTAGAATCAATGAATACATTACCAGTTACAGAATTAATTTCAAATACGGTTGATTCTGTAGAAGTATCACATCCATTCTTAACTCTAAATGATTTGGCAACTTGATCAAGTAAGGTCTTAACTTTAAATATTTCACCTGTATCATCAACACCATCACCAGAAGGAGTGCCATCATCGCGAGAAATAATAACATAGTCTCCAATACTGATGTCTCCACCAAATTGTGCTAGGTAAATATCTTCTTCAGTTCCAGAGTTGTCAAGATTGGTGGTAATCCAAGTAGATTCAAACTGAACAGTACATTTGTAGATTGCAGCAGTATCGTTATGATCAGATCTAATTTCAGTAAATGTTCCAAATGGAAGTCTCTCAACTATAAGATAATATGGAGCAACGTTGATTCTTGGTAAAGAAACGATTTTAACAAATTCGGGATGTTTATTACCTGTAATAGCAGTATCAACTAGAAGAATATCATTCTCGGTAAAATACTGAGCATCTTCAGCATCAACTGGTTTATTCTTAATTGGTAAGTAATACTGATTACCACTCAATGCAGAAAGAACTTGAGGTTCAACATTTGGAGTACCACCAATTGTAGTAATTTCATTCTGGAATACTGTACCACCCCAATCACCACTACCAGAAGTATCTACAGCATTGTATCTCGCATCGGATACAGCAACTCTAGCAACTGTAATAAGATCAACATTAGACTTGAATAGATTATTTCCGAGAATACCGCTGGTATGAGTAATCTTACTAGAACCAATTTGTCCTCTATCTGCTGTGAAAGAGTAAGATGCAAATCCACCACACAGGGTCATATCAGAATTAAATCTAGCAGTAGAATCAACAATTAAATTGTTTCTAATTCTAGTACTTCCACCCTGACCACCGACTGTAATATCAGAAGCATTAGTTGCAAAATCAAGTTTTGACGTGCTAGAATTACCAGAGAAAAATTCTACAGTGCCTGCAGTAGAAGAAAGTTTAACCGTATCATCAAGACCTCTTCTTGTACCTAGTTGAATATCACCAGAAACTTTAAGAGCCTTTGTGTCAATTTGAGTAAACGATAAAGATTCGTTGTTGTTATAAGCACCACCGATAGTAATCTTAGAAATATTGCTATTAAGATCTGGTGTATTACCAATCCAAATGTTGCTATGCAGAGATTTATTACCAACATAAACATATTGATCTTGTGTTGTGGTGTTGAGTAGATTTAAAGTTTTTACAGAATTACCAACGTTAAGTGTGCCAGTAAAAGCAGTATCAGTGACTAGATTAAATGTACCACTTGTCTGAGATGTTCTGATCTCAGCAGTTGTACCGTCGTTGCCATTGACTTCAATGTCATGCTCAAAACGAGCATCATCAGTAAATCTAGATGTACCATCAACAACCAGTGCTCTGTCTAGTTCAGCATTAGTTACATTAATACCAACACGACCATTATTTGTAGTTGCAACTCTAAGTGTTGCTTCATTTGCTGGTGTTGCACTGTCGCCACCAACTAGAAGTGCATAATCAGAAGTTGTTTCAGTTCTATTAGCGAACGCAGGATTACTTAGATAATCAGAAATTATCTTACCACTGATAAATGCATTACCAACAACATCAAGGTTTGCACGAGGAGCAGTATCAACATCAACAAATGCAGTCATATATGCATCATGTGCAGATCTTGCGACTGTGTTAATACCAAGTTTGTATTGACCAATGTCACTGGTATCAGTTCTAATTGTTTCAGAACCAATAACTCCAAATTCTTTCCAAGAAGAATTAGAGAACTCTAATCTTACATCATTTCCAAGTGCTACCTCACTAGACCAAAGTCTTGGATTGTCATTTGCAACGTTAGATCTGTTTTCAATAATAGCAATTTGACAAGTATTAGCACTGGCAGTAAATCCATTACCAATGATTTGCCAGAGACCATTAAATCCAGGGTCACTATAGTTAGAAATTCTGATCTGGGATCCGCTGGTAACACCAACTTGATCATTAGATAAGTTGTTACCCCAAGTAATGGTGATAACAGTGCTTCCATTCATCTGGAAGTTAAGGAGATTTGCATTAACAACTCGCGCAAAGAAGTTTGCGTAAATCCATCCAAGAGACCCAGTACCACCAACTTCAGATCCTTTGAGAAGAATATCTCCAGATAATGGAACTTCAGACCCGTACAATACATTTTGGGTAGTATTAATTGCAGTTCCAAGACCTGTGCTATACACGGGACTTTGATTAGGTGTAATATTTGACCCAATGCTTCCAACTACATGATTTTGAATTTTATAACCTTGTGCAGCACCATTTGAACCACGTGGATTAAACTGGAATATTGAGGCAGCAACTCGGTTTCTTGCAATTACAATGTCACCATTTGTATCTTGATTGAGGAATTGATTAGTCTTATCAAGTGTTGCATCATCACCATCACTAGGTGATACGTTAGAAACTACAGTAAATGCATAATCTCTAACTCTACCCAGAACATTAATAGTAACAGGAGAGTTAAATGTACTCATGCGATCTTGAGCATCACCACCATTAACAGTGATGTACTCGTTAAATGTTACAGGAGTATCAAAAGTAGTAACAAGACTACCGATATCTTCAGTGTCATCATCAGAATCAACTAATGCAGCAGATTCCAAGAATACTTCTTCACCAGTAATAGCATCAATCTTACGGTTACCAATGTATAGGTCACCGTTAGAGTTTAGACCAGTGTAGAATACTAAACCACCATTTTGCTTCTTAGACTGTGCATAGAAGTCTTGAGTTGGTGTTAAGACAATCTCCTGACGAGCAGGAAGACCTGTTGAATAGTTACCAGGACCGAATCCAAGGTACTCAAAGGTATGGTTACCTGCACGAGCAATAGAGGGTCTTCTAAGTTCAACATATAGTCTCTGATCAGACATTACAGTGCTGTCACCAGCAATAGGAATGCGACGATCTTCAGATCCAGATGCAGCATTACCCTTCTGCGCTCTTAATCTATTATCAATGCTAGAATTAACTTGAGTATAAGTATTCTGCAACAGTGCTTGCTGAGTCGTAAAGTCAAGCATTGCTTCACGAGTCATTGAACCCTTAAAGTCGTTAACTCTAACAAGACCGTGAGTATAGTTATCTGCAGCAGAATATGTTGCAGGAACATCAAGTTGGGTGTTATCTAACTGCTTGAACCAAAGAGGATCGTTCTTATAGTTCAGTGGATATAGTTTGCTGATTGGTTGAGAGAACTTAAAGTTACGGAAGTTACCCTGATTACCGGCACCAGTTGGGAATGGTGAGATGTTACCACGAACAGCAGTTAGATAGTAAATACCATCTTGCTGACCGTAAATACGGCGTTGAATCTCTTCAACATCAAAGATATAGAAGGTATCATCAAGTTCCCCAGTATCAGTTACAGACTCTACGTAGAACTGAACATTTGCATCGTCAGTAATGATATCACCAGGAGTGATAGTATAAACTTTGGATCCAAGTTGTCTGTAGTAATATTCTGGATAGTTCTTACGAATAAGATCTTTAATGTATAGAGACTTACCAAAGTCTTCGTCAGTTAGTAGGTCAGCAAATACTGCGCCTTGAGCAAATCGGATATTTTCAAAGACTGAATAGTCAATCTTACCAGAAATACCTTTAAGGATCAAATACCAATCACTTGTATTTGGAACATTGAGTGCTGCATGTATAAATGCATAACCTGAAGAATTGCCATACCAATCAACTCGGTTTGCAGAATTTGATTGAGTCTTGTTAGCAACAAAAGAACCACCCTGAGGTGCAGTAACCTTGACTGTAGTAAACGTCTCATTTAACAATCCAACGTTTGTAATACCTAGGTCAAATACAGTTACCTCTAATAGTTCATCACCACTTTGTACATCATTGATATATCTACCAGACTGAATAGTCATTGAGACATAATTAGAAGTCTCAATTGTCTTAGCGTACTGAGTTGTACCTACAACATCTCTCTTAAATGGATCATATGCAGTTTCTTCGTTTAAATTGTTACTGAGGAAATCTGCTTTAGTGAATCCAATAACTTCATTTGCTTGTACTGGGTTAAAGAATCTTGCTTTTGTTACAGAACCAGATACCGGTCTAAGTACAAGTTTTTGTGGAAGAAGTTTTCTAGTTTCATCCTTACGAACTTTAATGGTGAATCCATTAATAGGATCACGAACTGCTTGTAAGTACTCAGGAATAACATAACGAAGACGATAGATACGATCATCTTTATCTCTTTCATCCTTGATCCTTTCAAACCAAGCATCGTTAGTCTTATCTTGACCAGAGATATCGCTATAAGTATTCTCATGCAATCTAGTTAAGATGCTTTCATCATACCTAGGATCATTAACATTAGAAGAATGATCCTCAACCTGCATATACCACTTACCATAAATTGCTGGTGTAGTATTTGGATTTAAATATGACGGATCATATTTTACAGGTGATTCACGCTTATCCGCAAATGTTGAGAAGTCATAAGAACCAGTCTGGAATGTAATTGCATTAATATC